>SMVB01299814.1_pt1 | contig 15707 bp, 20 predicted proteins | sample 2456461 | NCBI WGS metagenome assembly SMVB01 (sample SAMN11095934, study PRJNA526329) | marine sediment metagenome | biome: Marine sediment; feature: Surficial sediment; material: Deep marine sediment; isolation source: Hadal surficial sediment | place: Pacific Ocean | collected 2014-05 | depth... | reverse complement strand
TGTAACGCCGTTAATCGTAAAACACTACAGCGGAGAAGAAGGAAATGAGGACCTACCCCGGCGTTATGGCCCTGGCCATTGCAGTAATCACGGCGCAACTCGTAGCGACACCAACAAGTGCCGCGAGCCTTAAACATTTCAAGCAATTACCACGACAAAGTTCACAGTCACTAACAAAGCATAATTTTAGCAATCACGTGCCCATGGTTGGCCCTAAGTCGCCTTGGATGGGCGAATTCACTGCCGGCAATCGTGATCATCCCGTATTCGGTGACAGGGGTAACTTGCACGAATATCTCGATGAACTATCGAATGATCACTCTGATGGTCATCGACTCGCAATGGAAGTAGGCAGATTAGGCTTCCGTTTCACTGGCGGCAAACCAAAGGACTGGTTAAACAGCAAAGACTCCAAAAACCCGGGGCAACAAACGAATGTTGTGCCAATTCCAGCCGCAGTCTGGCTAATGTTTTCGGCACTGGCAGTGCTGGGTTGGCGTGGAAAAAAGTCAGTCGACAGTAAAACTGCTGTTGAAGTTACAGAAAAGGCTGTAACCGCTTGAATCGGGCCAGCAGAGGACCTGGCAGGTTGCGGTCATTTTTTTTATGGCCAACCGCATCAAGGCCAAGGCTGTCTGAAACCCGCAAATAATATTTGAACAAAGTAGGTACCGAGTAAATAAATATATCTGGGGAGAATAGAATGCATAACGTAATTGGGATTATTCTTTTATTTCTTGTTGGCTCTGCACAGGCCGACGTCATCAGCACAATTTCCGACTGGGACGGCAGTAGTTCTGTTGCGCCTTTTGGCGAAGCCGAAACTGCGACCTATGGACAGACTTTTAGTTTGTCGACTACGGCCAATATGAATAGCTTCACTTTCTACCTTAACGATGCTTTGGATCCAGAGGTAATCGATTTTCAGGCGTATGTATTTTCCTGGGATGATTCGCTTAATAAAATAGCGGGCTCCAGTTTGTTTGCAAGCAGTGCTATGTCGACGACAAACAATGGTGGGGCAGACGGGTTTGAGGAATTTGCGATTAACACCGGCGGCATCACTTTATCCGCAGGCCAATACGTGGCCTTTTTTACGGCTTCCAACCTGTTTGATGGGGATTCTGGTACCGGAAAAATGGGCTTTACGAATGCTGACGCTTATACCGGTGGGAATCTTGTCTATATGAATAATGGTAGTGATTTTGCTGCACTTTCGAGCTCCAGCTGGTCGGAGTGGGCGGATGAATCGGATCTAGCGTTTACTGTTACGACAACAGCCGTCCCAATACCTGCAGCGGTCTGGCTAATGTTCTCGGCGCTGGCGGTGCTGGGCTGGCGTGGCAGGAACTCAGCCGCCAGTACAGCGGGTGTGGAAGATACAGAAAAACCTGCGGCAGCTTGAGCCGGGCCTACAGGAAATCTGACCGGTACAATATGGAATTTTTTGACCAACATGTGGGCAAGCAGATAATCTGAGTCTCTCCGTGCCCCAAACCGGGACAAAAACAGCAGGCATCTGACATAAGCGGTAAGTTCACCCATTACTTTTCATGCGCTTCGTATTATATTGTTGGGAATAACTAAGAAAGGTTCTGTACGGGCCTCATGCAGGGAAGTATTTTGGACAGACGAACTATTGCTGTTGATCGGCGGGATCAAACATTCTGGTCAGTTATGTATGGCGGTATCTATCCGCGGCGAATCTATAATCGGCGCCCCGCAGATAACCAGAAATTTATTGTTGACTGGCATGATTCCGGCCTGTTTATGATCGCCATGGCGATCATCCTCATGAGCCTGATGGATGCGCTATTTACGCTGAACCTGCTTTCTCTGGGTGCAGACGAGATCAATTACTTTATGAAGGTATTGATTGAGTCAGGTGCGTCCCTGTTTTTGCTCGTTAAACTGGCAGCTACTTTCTGCGGAGTGCTGTTGCTGGTAGCGTATTCGCGCTTCAGGTTAGGTGGATTATTACCGGTGCGCCGCGTCCTCGAGATCCTCTGTGGCGTTTATGTGTGCCTGATTATCTGGGAACTCTACCTGCTCGTTGCCGTTGCCGTGGATACTCTCGCCTGAGCACCCGTTACTCTGATTAGCCGGCATCGGCTATTGATAGTCATTTCATGTGCGGGCTATTGCCGGTATCATTAGCCGGGTTGTTGTTTCCGGAGTTAACGTGCATGAAAAATCTAGCCAGCCTGGCGCTAGGGGTGTTGCTGTGCAATTCTGCCTTCGCCAGTGAATTCGATTTTAGTTTTAATAGTGATGCATTCAGAGCTATCTATATTCATGATTTTAGAAATCATGATTTACAGTCTGATTTTGGTCTTCTTTATAATGATGATGATGGCTATGTTGCCAGTATCAGCTTATACCTTTCTGGTTTTGCGTCGGACGGAAGCAGTCCGCTGCAGGCAGGCATCGGCGGGCGAACGGGCATTGTAGACGGAGACCATTCAGGGCAAACAGGTGCGCCGCTTGCAGTAGGTGGCTACCTGAAATATACCTTCCCCAATTTGAATCGTGTGAGTATCCGCGGTGATGCGTGGTTTGCTCCCGAGATCCTTAGTCTTGGAGATCTGGAGAAATACCAGGATTACTCACTTCGGTTAGGCTACAACGTCATGAAAGATGCAGACATATATATAGGGCTGCGTTACGTAAAAGGTGATTTTGACAATGGTACCAAGGTCGATTTCGATGACGGTGCCAACATCGGATTTAGCATCCGGTTCTAGAGACGGGATAGAGACACGCTATGGCAGGCCATTCGAAATGGGCAAATATCCAGCACCGCAAAGGTGCGCAGGATAAAAAACGTAGCAAGCTTTTCACCAAGCTAATTCGCAATATTACGGTGGCAGCTCGCGCGGGTGCTGACCTCGAGAGTAACCCCGCATTGCGGCTCGCAGTCGACAAAGGCAAGGCGCAAAGCCTGCCCAAGGATAAAATTGAAGCCGCTATCAAACGTGGTAGTGGCGACATGGAGGGTATCAACTACGATGAAATCACCTACGAGGGCTATGGCCCCGGCGGGGTTGCAGTTATGGTTGAGTGTCTGACAGATAATCGCAACCGCACTGTCGCTGACGTGCGGCATGCATTCAGCAAATTTGGCGGTAATCTTGGGGCAGACGGTTCGGTTGCCTACATGTTTAATAAAGTAGGTCTGCTTTCTTTTACGGATGATGTTGATGAAGATCGGGTGATGGAAGCCGCCATCGAGGCAGGGGCTGAAGACATTATTGTTGACGCCGACAGTTCCATTGAAGTGCTGACATCGCCGGATGATTTTGAATCCGTTCAGAAAGCCATGATAGATACGGGCCTTGAGCCTGCAACGGCTGAAATTACGATGCGTTCTTCTCTTAGCACTGAACTTGATGAATCCGGTGCGTCGAGCATGATTAAATTGCTGGAAATGCTGGAAGATCTCGATGATGTACAGAACGTTTTTTCCAATGCGGATATTCCTGATGAAATTCTGGCGAGACTCTAGCGGCAGCGCCTGATGCGATCTTCGACGCGCATTTTAGGGATTGATCCGGGTTTTCGTGTTACGGGTTATGGAATTCTTGATACGAATGGTCAACAGAGCCAGTATGTTGCCAGTGGTGTTATCAAGGCTAGTCAGGAAGACTCGGTCGCGGGACGTCTGGCCATTATTTTCAGAGAAGTTGCCAAACTGGTTGAAATTCACCGACCGGAAGAGTTCTCGATAGAGCGTGTTTTTGTGCATAAAAATGCCGATAGTGCATTGAAACTGGGGCATGCTCGTTCAGCTGCTATATGTGCCAGCTTTGAGCATGAAATTCCGGTTTTCGAATATGCTGCACGCCAGGTAAAGCAAGCCGTGGTTGGTAAAGGCAGTGCATCCAAGGAGCAGGTTCAACATATGGTGCGTGTCTTGCTGTCAATTGATGGTGCACTGCCAATGGATGCATCAGATGCACTGGGTATTGCCCTGTGCCACGCTCATTCGCGTACGCTTGCGAATCGATATGCGGAACTAATGCCATGATCGGTTATCTGCGCGGGCAGCTGGCAGCTAAAACACCGCCGCTACTGGTTATTGATGTGAACGGCATTGGTTATGAGGTTCTGGCTCCTATGTCGACTTGTTTCGAATTGCCTGAAGTAGGAGCTGATATTCACCTGGTGACCCACCTTATAGTCAGAGAGGATCAGCACACACTGTATGGTTTTGGTAGTGAAACCGAGCGACAACTGTTTCGTGATCTGCTCAAGGTTAATCGTGTGGGTGCCAAGCTTGCCCTGGGGATATTGTCTGGCATCACTGTGCAGGGCTTTATACGCTGCGTACAGGAAGAAGATGCCGGTGCATTAACAACGCTACCCGGGGTCGGGCGTAAAACGGCAGAGCGGTTAATAATCGATATGCGTGATCGCATAGACGAGCAGGCGACCATCCTTAGTAGCACACCTGTTGGCAGTCGAACCGAGCCTGCGAACGGTACAGGTGCACCCCGACGCGAGGCTTTTTCTGCGTTGACATCACTCGGCTATAAACCTGCCGAGGCACAACGCATGCTTGACGGGGCGGACACATCACTGGCTTCTGCCGAGGAAATACTGCGTGCGGTATTACGTTCGGCGGCGCCTGCGGGAAATTTGTAAGCAATGACTGACCCAGCCGAAGACGATCGCCTGATCTCCGCCGAGGCCGTAACGGATGATGAACTGGCGCCACGAGCCATCCGTCCCCAGTCTCTGGATGATTATGTGGGGCAGGAGGCGGTCAAGAAGCAAATGCGAATCTTTATCGAGGCCGCCCGGCAGAGAGGAGATTCGCTGGATCATACGCTCATTTTTGGGCCTCCCGGATTGGGCAAAACGACCCTGGCAAACATTATTGCCCGTGAACTCAATGTGAATATGAAGCATACCTCTGGCCCTGTGCTTGAACGCCCGGGCGATCTTGCGGCCATGCTGACCAGCCTGGAGGAAGGGGATGTATTGTTTGTGGATGAAATCCATCGCCTCAGCGCGGTAGTCGAAGAGATTTTGTACCCGGCAATGGAAGATTTTCAACTCGATATCATGATCGGCGAGGGGCCTGCTGCGCGCTCCATCAAACTAAAGCTCAAGCCATTTACGTTGGTAGGTGCTACGACCCGGGCTGGTTTGCTTACTTCGCCCCTGCGTGATCGCTTTGGTATCGTGCAGCGGCTTGAGTTCTATTCAGAAAATGAACTGCTTTCAATCGTGACGCGCTCAGCTGAAATCATGGGAATAGGCATGGATGCGGATGGTGCGGTCGAAATTGCTGCACGTTCGCGCGGCACACCGCGTATTGCGAACCGTTTATTACGGCGAGTACGCGATTACGCCCAGGTAAAGGCGAACGGTTACATTGACAAACACGTTGCTGACGCGGCAATGGATCTATTGGCTGTCGATCCGAATGGATTTGACATGATGGATCGAAAATTGTTGCTGGCCATTATCGAAAAATTTGATGGCGGGCCTGTCGGCATCGATTCCGCAGCGGCCGCTATAGGTGAAGAGCGGGGCACTATTGAAGACGTAATCGAACCTTACCTGATTCAGCAGGGGTATCTCATGCGGACCCCGCGGGGGAGGGTCGCAACCGCTTCGGCATATCGACATTTTGGCCTGCCCGGCCCGAAGCAGCCGGAAGCCAAAGATTTACCGCTGTTTGAGCCGGTAGCGGGGGATGCTGACAAGGGCACTAGCTAAGCATCCTGCGGCCTGCAACACCACGGGCGACAAAAGCCCGAAAAGTGTAGAATGCCCACCGGTTATTGTTAATCCTCACTGTAAGAACTGCCTCATCTTGAGGTGGATCACAGGGTGGATATTGTCGTGAGGCTTCTGGGTGGAAGATCCTTTAAATCAACGGCATACACTTAATCTGAGAGTCTACTACGAAGACACGGATGCTCAGGGAGTCGTGTATTTTGCCAATTATCTGCGTTTTATGGAGCGTGGACGCACTGAGTGGTTGCGGTCGCGCGGTGTCGAACAGGAACCCCTGATGCGGGAAAAGAACCTGTGCTTCAGCCTGATTGATACCAATATTCGCTTTTTGCGGCCCGCCCGGTTTGATGACCAGTTGGCCGTGGTGACGAGTGTGTTGTCCGCGCGCGGTGCGCGCATAAAATTTGCTCAGGCAATTTACCGGGACTCTGATGCGGGTGAATTACTTTGCAGTGCTGAATGCGATGCAGCTTGCCTGGCCGCTGATACTTTTAAGCCCCGGCGTTTACCACCGGGTTTACTAAACAATCTGGCCGAGCAGGCTTAAGGATAGGCAGGTCTATGGGATTCGAGGCATCATATTTAGATTTAGTGCTGCAGGCAAGCATAATCGTGCAGTTTGTCATGCTTCTGCTGTTAGCAGCTTCGGTGGCTTCATGGGCTATTATTTTGCGCAAACGCACCATGATCCGTGACGCTGTTAGCAGCTCCGATGAATTCGAAGCAAGTTTCTGGTCAGGGGGAGACCTCACCGGGATTTACCGGGAGGTTACCGCGCGGGGCGAATCAACGACCGCAATGGCGGGGATTTTTGAAGCAGGATTTCGGGAATTCCGTCGCCTCACACAGCAATCAGGCATGGAAGCTGATCGCGTTCTTGAAGGCGCAAGACGGGCCATGCGGGTAGCACAAATGCGTGAGACGGATCGTCTCGAAGAAAGCCTGGCCACGCTTGCAACTATAGGTTCCACCAGTCCCTACGTTGGGTTATTTGGCACCGTGTGGGGCATTATGAATTCATTTCGCGGGCTCGGTAATGTTCAGTCCGCAACCTTAGCCATGGTTGCGCCCGGTATCTCCGAAGCATTGATCGCAACCGCTATGGGTTTGTTCGCCGCGATCCCCGCGGTGATTGCCTATAATCGCTATGCCGACAAGGTTGGCCGACTGGAAGTCCGCTATGACACCTTTGCAGAAGAGTTTTCCACCATCCTGCAGCGCTATGCGCATACGAAGAAGGCTGCCGGAGCAAAATCCTGATGGAAAGGATGCGTAAACGCAGACTGATGGCCGAGATCAACGTTGTTCCATACATTGATGTAATGCTCGTGCTGCTTATCATCTTTATGGTGACGGCCCCAATGCTTACTCAGGGTGTAAAAGTCGAGTTACCTGATGCGGGTGCGGAACCGCTTGGCCCGGATATGCAGGAATCAGAACCGCTCATACTCTCGGTTGATGCATCCGGTGCGTTTTATCTCAATGTAGGTGACGATGAAGCGCAGCCACGCGAACCGGCACAAATACTCCAGCTGGCATCCACTGTTATTAGCAAAAAACCGAAAGTGCCGGTGCTGGTAAAAGCAGATGAAAATGTTGCCTATGGACGTGTGATATCGGGGATGGTTTTGCTGCAAAGGGCGGGGGCGACCAAAGTCGGGTTCCTGACTGACCCCGCGGCATTTGACCCGTTGGAAAAATGATAAGACAGATCAAAAGGGAAGGTCGCTGGCACAGCGCGGTACCGTAGATGTCAGCAGCTACCAAGGACGGATTCGCAGCCCAGCACCGCAACGTTCTGATCATATCAGCGGTCGGACATATATTGCTGTTGCTGGCGCTGGGTTCGAATTTGCTGAAAGTTCCGCATCAGCCGATGACCCTCCTGGCTATTGAGGCTGTCCTGGTCGATCAAAATACCATCAAGCGCAGTAATGAAGCGGACCAACGCAAGACCGAGCAGGCGGCGCAGCGTAAACGTGACGAAGCGGCTCGCCAGCAGCAACAGGAACAGGAACGCCAGGCGACCGAACAGCGCCGGCAGCAACAAGCTAAAGCGGATGCTGAAAAGCGGCGGGTGGATCAGCAGCGTAAAGATTCTGCAGCGCAAGCTGCCGCTGATCGCCAGCGGAAACAGGCAGATGCTGAGCGTAAATTACAGGAGCAGCAGAAGGCAGAAGCTCGTGCCAGGGCTGAAAAGGAACGCGTGGCCGCAGCCGCCCGGGCCAGGGCTGAAGCCGAAGCGAGAAACCAGGCACGCCGCCAGGCTGAACTGATGGCATCGATGGAGGCTGAAGAGGGCTTGCTAGCCGCCCGGGAATCAGGTGAATTATCGCGCTATCTGGCGCTGATACAGCAAAAAGTTGAGCGTAACTGGGTTCCGCCGGCATCAGTCCAGGAAGGGCTTGAGTGTGAAGTTGCTGTTCAGCAACTTCCCAATGGGGATGTGGTTGATGCCCGCACTATAAGCTGCAATGGCGATGCCGCTGTGCAGCGGTCGGTAGAAAATGCGGTACGCCGTTCGTCCCCGTTGCCGCTTCCGGATAATCGTGCCTTATTCGAAAGAAACTTGCGATTTATATTCAAACCGCAACAATAGGCGGCTAGATGTGTACATGGAGGTATACAGGTGAGTCTTTTACGACTAAGGATAGTGTTGCTGGGTGCATTCCTGTGCCTGTCTTCGGCACTGCATGCCGAACTAACCATCGAAATCACCAAAGGTCAGGGCGAAGCTGTGCCTATCGCGGTTGTGCCGTTTGGCTGGACGGGTAGCGGTGCCAACCCCTATGACCTGGCCAGTGTAATCGCCTCTGATTTATCCCGCAGTGGCCGCTTTGCACCGGTGCCGGAATCCGGCATGCTGCAGAAACCGACTACCGGCGCTGAAATTGATTTCAGTGACTGGCGCATTATCGATACCGAAGTTGTGATTGTTGGCCGGATGAAACCACTATCGGCGGATGAATATCAGATTGAATTTCGGGTATTTGATGTCTTTCGCGGTGAGCAACTGCTGGGTTACCAGTTGCGTTCAGGTGCTGCAGGCTTGCGCTCTGCAGCACACAAAGTCAGTGATCTGATTTACGAGACACTTACGGGTATTAAAGGCGTGGCATCCACGCGTATTGCCTATGTGAGCGTAGTCGGCGATGGTCTGCAACCAACGTACCAATTGATCGTAGCCGATGCAGATGGGGAAAATGCGCGGATTCTGATGGAATCGAAACAACCTATAATGTCGCCGGCCTGGTCACCCGACGGGCGCAAGCTCGCCTATGTATCATTTGAAAATGGTCAGTCCCAGGTTTTTGTGCAGGAACTGCGGTCCGGGGCGCGGCGTCGTGTATCCGCCCGTAAAGGCGTAAACAGCGCACCTGTCTGGTCGCCGGATGGCCGCTTTCTCGCATTAACGCTGTCTAAAGGTGATGGCAACCTGGATATCTACAAGCTGGAACTGGCCAATCAGGTTCTTACCCGGCTGACCCGGTGGCCCTCCATTGAGACTGAGCCCAGTTGGGGCAATGACGGTAAATTGATTTATTTCACGTCAGATCGCAGCGGTGGGCCGCAGGTGTACCGTATTTCGGCCGATGGTGGCTCGGCTGCGCGGATAAGTTTTGAAGGGAAATACAACGCCCGCCCACGCATTTCACCCGATGGTACCAAGCTGGCGGTAGTGCATAACGACCGGGGTAACTATAGAATTGCTTTGGTGGACGTCGAGCGGTCGTATACGCAGGTGCTGACAGAAGGCAACCTTGATGAATCACCGGCATTCGCCCCGAATGGGGAAATGCTGATTTATGCTTCGCGTGCGGGTGGCCGCGGAGTGCTCTCAACGGTTTCAGTGGATGGTCGTTTTGAGCAGCGCATAGCTGCAGCCAATGGTGAAATCAGGGAACCAGCATGGTCGCCATTCCCCATTAATTAAACATGTTTTTCATATAGTTATTGTTGTTATTTAGAATTTTTATTGCGAAGGAGCTGGGCATGAATAAATTAAAACTGCTACTACCGGTGGCATTACTTTTGCTGGGTGGTTGTGCGGGTAAAGACGGCACATCAACCGATACCACAGGTTATGGCACAGATGTAGATGGTGACGGCGCGAGTACTTATGGTGCCGGTGATGGTTCGGACAGCCTGGCAACCGCTATTGGCGATGATCGCGATTCTGTCATCATGAATGAGCGAATTGTTTATTTCGCGCTGGATTCCGCTGATCTGGACGATGCATCCATCGAACTGCTAAAGCAGCATGGTCAGTATCTGGCTGACAATCCGGGCGAGAAAACCCGCCTGGAAGGCCATACTGATGAGCGCGGCTCCCGCGAGTACAATATTGGCCTGGGTGAGCGCCGTGCCGTTACTGTGCATTCGGTTCTTTTGGTGCAGGGTGCGACAGCCGATCAAATGGCCAACATCAGTTTTGGCGAAGAACGGCCCGCAGTATTAGGCAGCGATGAGTACGCTTGGGCGCAGAATCGGCGTGTAGAGATCGTTTACGAACGTTAGATCCAGGATTTAGCCTGAGCGATCGTATACGCCGTAAACGTTTAAGGCAAGGTAAGCTGTGTCAGAAAAATATAGCAGAAATATTCCTGTAGTACTTTTAACTTTTGCACTGCTGCTGGGAGCATACCCGGCAGCAGCGCAATCGACTAAAGATCGTCTGTATCTTCTGGAGCAAAAAGTTGGTCGCCTTGAGCGTCTGGAGGCTAATAGTGATAGCGAGACCGACATGCTGCGGAGGATTAAGGAACTTCAGGATGAGAATCAGGAACTGCGCAACGAAATCGAAACACTGCAGTTTGAGACCGTCAGTTCCGCTGATCGCCAACGGCAGCTTTATATTGATCTTGATCAGCGGATGCAGGCGTTGGAGGCAGGCGGTGCGACGGGTGCCGCTGTGTCTGCCGGAGGGGCAGTCGGCGCTGCGGGTGGCGGTTCCGAAAGGGCTGATTATCAGGCTGCATTCGATTTATTGAAGCAGGCACGTTATCCGGAAGCGGCGGCTGCATTTACTCGCTTTCTGGCAACCTACAGTGCGAGCGAGTTACGTGATAACGCTCAGTACTGGCTGGCAGAAACACACTATGTAACTAATGATTTTTCACTGGCCCTTGATGGGTTTCAGCAGGTAATTACCAAGTATCCTGCGTCCCGCAAAATCCCCGATGCATGGCTAAAAATAGGTTACTGCAATTACGAATTGAAAAAGTGGACTGATGCACGCGAAGCAATGAGTATCGTATCCGCTCGATTCCCGGAAACCACAGCAGCCAGACTGGCAACACAACGGCTGCAATTAATGACAACCGAAGGGCATTAACCGGGGTAAAGTAAGGGTATATAGCCATGCTTCCTCGTATAGGCTTTTTGAGAGCCCCGGATGCCGCGCATTGGTGGTTTCAAAGCATGTACGCTTAGTTATGACTGAAGCAAAAAACACCCCAGATAATCTGCTGTCAGACGAGCGTCTGCGTATTACTGAGATTTTTCACTCTATTCAGGGTGAATCAAGGCCAAGTGGATTCCCCACCGTATTTGTACGTTTGACGGGGTGCCCTCTGCGGTGTGGTTATTGTGATACAGCGTATGCATTTAGCGGCGGTGATTGGCATAGTTTTGCCTCAATCATTGCTGATGTGAAGGTTTACAATGCACGCTATGTTTGTGTGACGGGTGGGGAACCGCTGGCGCAACCCAATTGTGCGGGCTTACTAAGCCTGTTATGCGACGAAGGATTTGAAGTTTCCCTCGAAACCAGCGGTGCACTCGACATTCAGGGGTTGGATCGTCGGGTTACGGTTGTTATGGATATAAAGACCCCCGGGTCAGGCGAAAGCGAGCGAAACCTGCCGGATAATATCGGTCAGCTAAAAAGTATAGATCAGGTGAAATTTGTGATCTGCAGTCGGGATGACTATGAGTGGGCTAAAAGTTTCTGCGCTGAACATGATTTAATTTCTATATGTAGTGTGCTGTTTTCACCTAGCCACGGGCAGCTCGAGCCACGCGAGCTGGCAGAATGGATACTCACAGATCAGCTAAAAGTAAGATTCCAGGTTCAGTTGCACAAATATCTGTGGGGCGATGCCCCAGGGCACTAAAATATTACTGATGTTCGATTGCAGTAGTTGTCAGGCAGGGATTTGATTTTTTATGGCACGTAGCGTCGTTCTCTTGTCAGGTGGAATGGATTCTGCCACCGTACTTGCTCTCGCAAGAGAGGCCGGCGATGATTGCTTTGCATTGAGCTTCGATTACGGTCAGAAACACCGTGCAGAGCTTGATGCGGCCCGTGTGCTCGCTCAGCGGCTCGGTGCGGCCGAACATCGAGTGATTGAAATTGATATCGGGCAATTGGGTGGATCAGCGCTAACGGATATTGCAATAGATATTCCCGAAGCAGGCGGCGAGGGAATACCTGTCACCTACGTTCCTGCCCGGAATACTGTTTTTTTATCATTCGCACTGGCCTGGGCCGAGGTGCTTGAAGCCAACAGCATATATACGGGTATTAATGCGGTGGATTATTCCGGCTACCCTGACTGCAGACCTGAATACATCGCTGCTTTTCAGGGCATGGCTAATCTGGCAACCAGACGCGCGGTAGAGGGTCAGCCTATAGCTATCCTTGCACCGCTAATTGATATGAGTAAGGGCGATATAGTAAAGCTCGGCGATCGTCTTGGTGTAGATTTTAGTCTGACTGTCTCATGCTACCGCGCCGATGATCGAGGCGCTGCATGCGGACACTGTGATGCCTGCCGCCTCAGGCAGGAAGGCTTTTTAACCGCCAAGTTGCCTGATCCCACCCGTTACCGGTAGTAAGCAGGTAGTTCTGGCTTGTCATTTAGCTTGGTTAAGGTAATATGCGCGCCGGTCGTTCGACCAATATCAATCCCCGTGGGGGTATAGCTCAGCGGTAGAGCACTGGCCTTTTAAGCCATTGGTCCCAGGTTCAAATCCTGGTGCCCCCACCATATTATTCTGCGTTTTTCCCGGTCGGGGAAAGTATCCATTCCCACGGAGGTACTCTGTCTGCAGGTGGGAATGCCCACAAACCAAGCTGTTGCTTTTGAGCATCTGATTCCAGTTCTAACATCCGGGGATCATCCGAATAAGCACGGTATACCCACACGTGTCCGTCCGCCAACAGCCAGGCACTGATGTTTTCGCCGTTTAGGGTTACGTCGGCCACAAGTTCCCCTTGCTTGCCCCAGGCAGTTCGTTCAAAGGATATGGTCTTATTAAGGATCCTGTCTGCCAGTACTTGTTTAGCCTTTTCGTAATAGGGTTGCCCTGGTTCTGGTGCATATATTTCTGCCAGCCGGATTACACGTTGTTGGTTATTTGAGTTGAGGATCGTGAATGTATCGCCGCTGGTAATCGCCACCACTTCGCCTGTTACCGCTGCCTGTGCTGGAATGCTGAGTATCGCGGCACTGGCAATAAGTATTGTTAGCCCGGAGAGTATTTGATGAAAGGATTGGCTTTTCATAATGAGTATCGTGACATAGCTAATACACCGTAGTAACAGCACCTGTTTTCAGCGCAACTGTCAGCACATCAATTCACAAATAATTTAGCTGTAAGGCAGCCGGATGCAGCAACTGGTGCTACTTAGGCTGCGCAGTAAAATTACCAGAAATCTCAATGGCGAAGGGGATACCTGGCAAATCTTCCTTAATCTGCGCGAGGGTGGTTTCGTTGTGTCGGGCGAGAAAAATCCGTATGCAGGGGGTGCCGTTGCAAAGGCTTTCACCGATTCCAACGACGTCTTCGAGCCCCATGATCAGGTTGCTATGGGTTGCAATGATCTGCCCGAGGTCTTCAGAATGAGCCATGCCTGCTTCTCCTGCAGCTGAGCGCTGCAATGACTGGCTATTTTCACTAGCACAGGCTGTGATTAAAATACCTGCGGCAACAAGGGTATTCAGTCGGTCCATCAGAAAATATCAGTTACATCAGTCCCCATCAATGCTGATGTCGAGTGCTTCCAGGACGTCATCAATTGGGTTGGCAACAGTGAAGGAATCATCATTCGCGGAAGCAAACAACAGCCCAACTGGTTTGCGATCATTGGCGCCGCCATCTGCAACTACAAGCGCGCCTGAGTCACCAGGCTTACTGAACGGGTTCTCGTTGGAAGAAACAATAATTATTTGGCCGACAAAGCGTGCCGTACCGGTTAAATAACCAACGTTAATTGTTGCATTAATGGTGTCAATGGAACCCAAGGAAGTCCAGGTGGTGCGGCCGAATTTCTTTACATTCATGCCGATCTCAGGTGCTATGGTTACCGTACGTGGCGAACCGTAAGCCGGCGTTCTGGTAGCTGTGCCGACAAGACTGGCATCAGTGGCGGCAATGGCTGCATCGACACGATTCTCTGTTTTAGGGTGAGTACTCATGATTATAGGAACTGATTCATAGAGCGTGGCAATGACATCATCCGGGTCTACGCCTCCGTCAGTGGGGCCCGGCTGCAGTATATGATCACCGACTGCACCCGCATTTTCATTGGCAAACACATGCGCATTACTCAGTGCATATTTGTGGCAACCTCTAGTCACACGGCAGGCCAGCGTGCCTGCGGTAACATCTACATGGCCGGTGGATATGCCAATGGGTACGGGGCGGGGGTGCCAGTCTCTGGGGTTGGCCGGTTGCTCGGCAGCAGCTGCTTCAGCTTCACTGCTATCACAGTCCTTTAGCCCACGACCCTGGCAGTCAACATTCAGAGCAAAAGCCCGACCTGCATGCACTACAACAATCGGAACACCATCAACGCTTTCCGGAATACCCGCAGAAGATGCTGAAATATCCACAAATACTTTTACGACCGCGGATCCAGCTTCCGTCCAGCTGACCCCAGTACCGTGGACGCCTGGATTATTCATCAGTGCGTCGGTATGGCGTTCCTGAGCTTCTATAGCTTTTTGCAAAGCAGGGAGATCATCAACCCGAAAACGGTAGCCGGAACTAACCTCTGCATTGGCAAAACCATTTGCGGCAGCTTCAGGTGGGCTCGCCATAACAGGGAGTGCCAGCAACAATGTCGCTGCAATTAGATTAATTACGAAAAATGATTTTTTCATAGTGCAAAATACTGTCTCATATACCGATCAGAAACTATAGCAGCTGTAGCAAAAAAATAGATGTCCGCTTATGTCAAATACTGGTCTATAGTCCCCATTGCACCAGCACCAAAGGGTGGCCAGTTTAGGCTTTTGAAGGTTACAGTGGTGCTGCAATTGAACTAAATTGCTGCGATACCTGAAAAGTCTGCCTTAAGGATTCGATAAATGTCCCGGAATATGACTCGTTGCCTGACCACATTGCTGCTGCTGTTGAGTGTTGCAGGTACAGCCCATGCCATGAATTCTGCTGCGGGTGATGACAGCTTTGTTTACCGGCTGACCTTGTTTCTGCACCAGGTGTTGTTTGTATTCTGGCTGGGGCCGGATATCGGGGTTTATATGTGGAGCACCAAGGCTTCCAACGCTGAACTCAGCCCGGCGCAGCGAATTTCTGCCGGGCGCATGATGCAGATGATTGCGTTGATCCCCAGGGTCTGCATGAGCCTGATGCTGACAGTAGGCGGCATACTGACTGAAATGATGGGTATAGAGCATCCCTGGTGGCAGATGGCGGGAATTGTCCTGCTGGGGCCCGTCTGGCTAACCCTCACAATACTGGTTTACGCGCGCTCAGGAACAGAGCAGGAAGCCCAACTTGGGCAGCTGGATGAGCTATTCCGCTGGGTTGTTATTGCAAGTGTTATAGCTTCCGCCAGCTTTTCAGTCATTACGGACAGGCTGACTGATACACCCTGGGTTACGGCCAAATTATTGATTTTTGCGGCAGTCGTATTTTTTGGACTGATGCTGCGCAAACGGTTGGCACCCTTTGCGGTAGCACTGGACAAACTGGAGTCAGATGGAGCA
>SMVB01295443.1_pt1 | contig 15710 bp, 11 predicted proteins | sample 2456461 | NCBI WGS metagenome assembly SMVB01 (sample SAMN11095934, study PRJNA526329) | marine sediment metagenome | biome: Marine sediment; feature: Surficial sediment; material: Deep marine sediment; isolation source: Hadal surficial sediment | place: Pacific Ocean | collected 2014-05 | depth... | reverse complement strand
TGCCGGACTACGACTTCAACTGGCAGTTCCAGTACGAGCTCGAGGAGCCGTATCTGATTCCGGCCGGCTCGACCATGTACATCACCTGGTGGTACGACAACTCGGCCGACAACCCGCACAACCCCGATCCGACCGTCGACGTGTCGGGCGGACCGGCGACGACCGACGAGATGGCGAACGCTCGCATCTACTTCGCGAGGACCAACCCCCTCGGGCTCGTCGTGGGTGAGGAGATCCCAGAGGAGATTCTCGAGCGGTCGCGTGCAGCCGAAGAGAGAGCACGGAGCAGGGCGATAGAGTGGGAGGAGGCGTCTCAGAGCTGCGGCGTGAAGAGGGTCGCGAGCCAAAGCCGGTAGCGGAGGGAACTGCAGCCGCGAAGCGCAGATTACATAGGGGAACGGCGCTACTTCAGCGCCTCCTGGAAAAGAAGACGGCCACCTCCGAACGATGGGGGTGGCCGTCTGTCAGGTCGGTGCTAGAGCCGCCTCTCAATCACGGCGAGAGTCGCCCGATCCCCGCGCTTCCATTCTCTCCTGGTAACGCGCCCCGCTCAGTACGCCGGCCAAACTGTAGTTGCCCTCGTGGCACGCGTACTCGTAGACGCGGGCGTGCAACTTGTTGATCGGGATCTCTCCGCCCCAAGGTTCCGTGAACCTCATCGGATCGTCGATGGTGAACTCGTAGAGGATCGTCTCCTCGTCGACCCGAGTGAAACGTTCGATCACCCTCCCATCCTCTGAAAGCGGGACCCCCCGTACACGTTGTCGTGGGCTGATGTTCGTGGTCTCAACCACGAGTGTGTCGCCTTCCCACCGACCCCAGGAGTTGCCGAAGTACGGACGGACGCTCTTGGGCATCGGGCTGGGCTCGCCAATCGGGATGATGCGCGCGTCGTGGACCATCTCCGACATGATCATCAAATGATCGGCCGTCTGTACGATGATGTAGTTGGAGTTGTACGCCCCGACGGGAAGCATCGGGGGGCCGGAAGGGGAACCGAAAAAGATGCAGCGCTCCCCGAAAGGTCTCATCTCCGGGTGGTCGTATGGGCCAAATTGGCTTCTGAAGTCCTGGCGCTCCTGGACCAGCCGTTCGGCCTCCGGCGTGCGGGCCGGAACGCGGCCGTCCGTAGGATGGGTGACCAGAGAGGCCCTGGGCTCGCCATTGACGATGGCTACCCGCGTGCCGCGCTCCCAATAGACCTCGTTGTACGTGCCGACTCTGTCACCCGCAGTCGGTGCCGGGCGATCCGGGTCACTCGGCGCGGTCCCGCGGATGAAGCGGTCCACGGGTCGCTGTTCGAGTCGGGCGACCTCCTCCCAGGTGTAGAGCGGCCCCTCGCCTTCACGGCGCTCAAACGGAGTGAGCGTCGAGTTCGACCAGTTCCCCTGAAAATCCGGATGGCCGTCCGGTGTCCTGGGGACTTCCCACTGTCCGGCGTCGGAGGCTCTGTTCTGCGCCGCCGCGGTCGAGACGACGCCAGGCGCCGCGGTTACGCAGAGTACGCCGAAAAGTAGAGCGGAGAAACGCATGATCCCAACCTCCATTCCAGCAGGATCCACGACGCTGACCGGCACTCCTATCAAACAGGCCTCTGGCCGGTCGGAACAATGTGAAGGGCAGGACCGAAGCGGTCAACTTGCGTACCGAGTGCCCGACGCCTTGCTTCAGCGGATTCCGTCGACCACGCGGAAGACGCTCGACTCCCCCCTCGACTGGCCGGGGATAAGGAAGACGACGGAATCATCCCCGATGAAATCCGGGAAAGCGATCGGGCTGGCACCTTCACTGTCGCTGAGCCTGGTCAGGCGCCGCTGGTCCCGGTCGAAGACGAAGATCCCCCGCGAGCTTTCGTCGGCCGCCCGCCGCCGCCGCACGCTTGGCGTGGCGAACGCCAGCAGCCGACCGGTTCGGTGCCACGCCACCTTGCTGGTCTGGACGCCGAGGTCGAGGACCTCGTTACAGCGTCCGGCCGTCAGGATTCGGAAGATCTTCGTCGTGCCGGTCGACTCGTCGCGAGCGGCGACCTCTGTTCCGTCCTGCGACATGATCGGGATCGAGAGGGACGTCCCCATACACGGCGTCACCGGCTCGCCGATCGGCCGGACCCGAGGGACACCGGTCCGGGGATCGACCTGGACCTCGTAATCGCGGTAGACGATACCCTCGAACCAGCTCGTGAGCACGCGGTAAACGGTCCGGGACTCCTCCTGCTCGAGGATGCCCACCGACGGGTACTCGTCTCGCATTCGCCGATCTGTAAAGAACGGCGCCACCGATACTCGCGTGTTGGCTCGCGCCGCTTCGAACACTTCGTCCGCCTCGTAGAAGCTGAGGCCGCCTCGGTTCGGAGCAGGGCTCACGAAGTATCGGCCGTCCGGCGTCGGGATGAAGTCGATGTACCCGGACGCTAGACGGCTCCGCCCGTCGACCAGGTCGAGGAGGTAGATCCTGCGTCCCGACTCGTACGCGAGGGCTTGTCTTCCCGGGACCCACCGGAAGTAGGCGCCCGGAGTCCCGATCGCCTCGTACTCCACAAGAAGACGGCCGCCTTCCGATGCAGCAGGAAGCGTGGTGGACAGCGTCGGCAAGAAACGGCTGCGTCCGCTGCTCGTCGTCCCGGAGACCCCCCGCCCGATCATCCTCTCGTACGTATGAGCGGTCTTGTAGCCCAGGATCGCGTGACCGACCACCTGTCCCTCGTTATACACTACGACCGCCGGGGCGTGGGCCAGGGCCCCAGCGCCGAGCATCGCGTCAGCTATCGGAATCACACCGGCTCCGAGGTCCGGATCGGCGTAGGCGTATTCGTGCACTTCTTCGGTGCCGACCAACGTGAGCGGCATCCCCAGCTTCCGGGCCGCCCCGGAGATCTCGGAAATCCCCGAGCGGGACAGAGGCATACGCTGAGACCAGAAGTAGACGATCCCCGAGCAGCCGTCAGCGCATTCTTCGATCCGCCTGGCGGCGTCTTCGAGGCTCGTAAGGGAGTCGAGGCCGGCGGGAAGCGGAGCCACGTCATACGCCAAGGGTGGCTCTGCCACCGCCAAAGGTGGCTCTGGCTCCGCCAAGGGTGGCTCTGCCACCGCCAAGCGTGGCTCCGCCACGCCGCGCACGTCCACCAGACTCGCGGCCGCAAGCGCCGCGACTCCGAGGACGGCGATCACGATCCAGGCTCGCCCTCGTTCCTCACGCTTCATGTTCAGGCGGGTGACGGCATCGGGCATGGCGGACAAGATGCTTCAAGGGCGTGTGGGGCGGCAAGCGTGTCGCACGCTGCCGGCGGGGAGCCGAAGCGATGAGAACCGCTCCGGCTCCGTGCCCTCGATAGCGCTCAGGGGCGCCACAAATAAGTGGCCTGCTTGACGGGTGTGGACCGTTCGCTCACGTTGTCCCGATCCGGCAAGTGGGCCTTGTTTTTGCTGCTTTTTACCCGTGGAGGACCCGTGGCCAACCCACGATTCTCGAGAGTCGGCGTATCGCTCACGTTGGTCCTTGCTGTGTGCGCGAGCACCGCCTGGGCCCAAGCCCCTGCGGAGCAGGACGGCCCCTTCACCGCCGACCAGGCCTCCCGTGGGAGACTCGTCTACGTGGACCGATGTGCGTCCTGCCATGGCCGCGGGCTCGATGACGGGACCGCTCCGCCACTCGCCGGCGAGCAGTTCGTCCGTTCGTGGGGGCGGCCAGGCCGCACGCTCGACGACCTCTTCTATATCACGCGCACCTCGATGCCGGAGGGTGAGGGCGGCTCGCTCTCGGACGGGCAGTACCTCGACGTCACCGCCTACCTACTCCAACGCAACGGCTACGAGGCGGGGAACCAGGAGCTCACCTCCGACGTCGCGGTGCTGAGCGCCGTCACGATCCAGAGCCGTGCTCCGTCAAGCCCTGGTGTGCAAGACGTTCCTGAGTTCATTCGAGGAGACGACGGCCTGGTGCCGGCGGGGCTCGGCCCGACGCAGGAGGAGTTGAGCGCAGCGCACGAGAACAGCCGCGACTGGCTCTACCACACGCACGACTACTCTGGGAGTCGCTACGCAGATCTGGCCCAGATCAACGTCGACAACGTGGCGAGCCTCGCACCTGTTTGCATCTTTCAGATGGGCCAGCCCGGGCCGTTCCAGTCTGGGCCCATCGTGTACGACGGTATCATGTACGTGACGAGCCTGCGCGCGACCATGGCCCTCGACGCCGCGACCTGTCGCCTTAAATGGCGGCACGAATGGGACGAAAAGGTCCCCTCGTTCGGGCTCAGCAACCGGGGTGTGGCCATCAAGGACGGACGGGTCGTGCGGGCCACGTCAGACGGCTACCTCTTCGCCCTCGACGCAGCGGACGGCAAGCTCCTGTGGGCAAGACGGATCGGCGACGCGGAGCAGGGTGAGACGTTTACGATGCCGCCGCTCATCTATGACGATTTGATCGTGATAGGGCCCGCGGTCAGCGAGTTCGCGATCGAGGGTTGGCTGGGGGCGTTCAAGCTGGAGAACGGCGAGCCGGTCTGGCACTTCAACACGGTGCCGGGCGCGAAGGACGGCACGGGGACGTGGCCGAACCCCCAGAACATCGTCCAGGGCGGTGGAGGAGTCTGGACGCCTCTTTCCTTCGACCCAGAGAGCGAGGAGCTCTACGTCGCCGTCACGAACCCAGCGCCTGACTTCCCGGCGCACCTCAGGCCGGGGCTGAACCTCTATACCAACTCGATCGTGGCGCTCGATATACGAAGCGGCACCCTGAACTGGTACGACCAGCTCGTTCCCAACGATTCGCACGATTGGGACGTGACCCAGGTGAGCCCGTTGTTTCGCACGACGGTCGACGGTCGAGAGCGGAATCTGGTCGCGACCTCGTCCAAGGACGCCTTCCTGCGGGTGCTGGACCGGGACTCACATGAGCGCCTTTACGAGGTCCCTGTCAGCAAGATCGAGAACGTCGACGTCCCTCTCACTCGGGAAGGTGTCCACGTCTGTCCCGGAATCGAGGGCGGCGTGCTCTGGAACGGTCCCGCCTATAACCCAGGAACCAATCAGCTGTACGTCGGCTCCGTTGAATGGTGCGCGACCTTCAGCCTCAGCGAGCGAGTGCGTTTCCTGCCCGGACAGATGTACTTGGGGGGGCAGCTGAGGCCAGACGCCACCTATGGGGGTCACGTAACCGGAATCGACGCTTCGGACGGCTCCGTGCGCTGGACTTATGAGTCCGAGCGACCCGTCCTGGGCGCTCTGACGACCACCTCAGGCAATCTGGTATTCTTCGGGGAGCTGACCGGTGACCTCGTGGTGTTCCACGCCGAGACTGGCGACGAGCTTTACCGCTTCTACACGGGTGGGCCGATTGGCGGTGGCGTGGTGACCTACACCGTGAACGGGAAGCAGTACGTGGCGGTCTCGTCGGGTGATCCGTCCATTCTCAACTGGCGTCTCGACCACACGGGGTCGCCGACGGTGCTGATCTTCGCGCTACCGGAGTGAGGGGAGGCAGAGGAACCCTTGATGAATTCCTCTGACCTGGGCCGGTAGACGCAAGCAGAAATCCTTCAGATCGGACCAGCTCCTCCACGACGACATACATCATGGCGAGCACCCGATTATTCGGGTGCCGGTGAGGCGCCAAAGTGGCTATCATTCGGGCCGTTTGTATGAGGGCCAGCACCGAAGCGGGCAACATCACGGAGCCTACAGCTGTCACGATCTTCTCAGCCAGGACGCCCGGAAGACGTGTCTTCAGTCTGTGTAGAAGCCTGCGACGTCCTCTCTCATCACCAATCGCTCCTGCGCCACCCGCATGTCCTTCGGCCTACCCTTGACCCAAAGGTGCAGAATGACAGATCGAAGCTTGGCGTCCTTGTCGACACGCCGGCGAATGATCTGCAGCCCCACCTCCCGAACGTCCTCTTCCACGATCTCACCCGCACCGGCGACGGGTTCGAGAACGATCCGGAAGTGTATGAGACGACGGCGGGCGATGACATTCTCCATCGGTGCCAGCAGAACCAGGACGACGAGCACGAGCAGCGTTGCTCCCACGGCTTCGACGTAGGAGCCCCCCCCGACCGACATGCCGATGCCCGCGACGACCCACAAGGTTGCCGCTGTCGTGAGTCCGGTAACGGTGCCACGCGCCTGAATGATCGTACCCGCTCCGAGAAACCCGATGCCCGTTATGATCTGAGCGGCGATGCGCGTCGGATCCCGGACTGTACCCTCTATGGCGAGTCCACCGAAGCGGATGGACAAATCGGTGAACAGAGCCGCACCCACACAGATCAAGATGTTGGTCCGTAGCCCCGCCGGTTTGCTACTGGCCTCGCGCTCCCAACCAATCGCTCCACCGAGGAGGACGGCCAGCACCAGTCGAACGAGGAGGTCAAGCCGAAGAGCCAGGCCGAACTCGCTGTTGATCCACGCGTCGAGCCACTCGATTATCGTCTGCACGACGCGTCCTTATCGAAGTCCTGAGTAGTCTTCACCCGATTCCGGGGTGCGAGTCAACGAAAGACGCAGCCATTGCATATATCATACGCTGTGCCATGCCCACACCAGCAGCAAGAGCTTTTTCTATGAGGTTCAGTTTCCACCCATGAGTTGTACGGTGACGTGCGTGGCTCAGGTACCCTGACGCAGGAGGTACCAACCACAACCCGGCGAGAGGCCCTGACCAGCTCCTCCACGACGATATACATCATGGCGAGCAGCCGGTATTCGGGTGCCGGTGAGGCGCCAAAGTGGCTATCATTCGGGCCGTTTGGCCGACTTGCCGGGAGCGTTCATGACGTCGGAACTGGGGACAGCAGAGCACCCGCTCAGGGTGGCTATCATCGGGTCGGGGCCGGCTGGGTTCTATACCGCCGCCCACCTTCTCAAGCAGAGCGACGTTCACGTCCAGGTCGACATGTTCGATCGTCTCCCGACTCCTTTCGGCCTCGTGCGTTTTGGTGTCTCCCCGGATCACCAGAAGATCAAGAACGTCACGCGGGTGTTCGACCGCATCGCCCAGCAGGAGACTTTCCGGTTCTTTGGCGATGTGGAGGTTGGAAAGGACATCAGCCTGACCGACCTCAGCCAGCACTTTCACCAGATCTGCTTTGCCGTCGGCGCAGAAACGGATCGGCGGATGGGGATCCCCGGCGAGGATCTCACACGAAGCCACACCGCCACCGAATTCGTGGCGTGGTTCAACGGCCACCCTGACTACCGGGACCATCAGTTCGATTTCTCCGGCGAGCGTGTCGCCGTGGTGGGCGTCGGAAACGTCGCGGTGGACGTCGCACGGATTTTGTGCCGCACACCCGATGAGTTGGCGGAGACCGACATCGCCGACCACGCGCTCGAGGTGTTGAGCCAGAGCAAAGTGCGCGAGGTGACCATGCTCGGCCGGCGCGGGCCCCTCCAAGCCGCCTTCACGAATCCGGAAGTAAAGGAACTGGGCGAGCTGAAGGGAGCGGACATCCACGTCCCTGCGGAAGACGTGCGCCTCGATTCCCTCAGCCGGGCCGAGCTCGAGAGCGCGGATGACGACACCTTGCAGAAGAAGATGGCGATTCTCGAAGACTTCGCCCAGCGGCCTCGCGAGGGTAAGGAGCGCTTGCTCACCCTGCGGTTCTTGGTCTCACCCATCGAGCTGATTGCCGGCGACGACGGCGGGGTCCGGGCCATAAGAATCGTGAGCAACGAGCTCATCTCGGAGGGGGAGAAACTGCGCCCTCGCGCCACTGAGCGGACCGAAGAGCTTCCGGTGGACCTGGTCTTTCGATCGGTCGGATACCGGGGCCTCCCCGTGGAGGGTCTTCCATTCCACGAGAGCTGGGGAGTGATCCCGAACGAGAGCGGACGCGTGACCGATCCGGAGACCGGGCGACCCGTGCGGGGCATGTACGTCAGCGGCTGGATCAAGCGCGGGCCGACCGGAGTGATCGGAACGAACAAAAAGGACGGGACGGAGACCGCCGGCGCCATGCTGGAAGACGCCGGGTCGTCCTCCGTCCTCGATCCGGCGCATCCCGATCCCGCGGCCCTCGACGCGCTGGTTCGGGAGCGTCAGCCCCACGTGGTGAACTATGATGACTGGAGCCGATTGGATGCGCTGGAGCAGTCGCGAGGCGAGGCCGGTGGGCGGCCGCGCGTGAAGTTCACGTCACGGGCCGAGATGCGGGCCGCGCTGGCGGCCACCTGACAGGCCCTTGGATCCCCTGCCCTATAGCACCAAGAGGCCGAGCCCGACGAGAATGAGCACGATTCCGGCGCTGCGACCGATGAGCTCGCCGCTTGGTATCAGCTTCTCGGCCAGGACAAAAGCAGCAACAGCCGCCACCCATAGGAGGTTCATGATCCCGGCAACGAATAGGACCGCCATCAGCGCCCAGCAGCAGCCCACGCAATAGACACCGTGCCTAGAGCCCATCCTCAGCGCCCCGAGGGCTCCGGAGCGCCACTCGCTAATGATGAAATGGAGGGGAGAACGGCAGTGAATGAGGCAGGCGCGCTTCCACGGAGTCCATTGATACACCCCAGCGGCGATCAGGAGGGTGCCACTCACGAGCGAGCTCGAGCTCTTCATCATGGGCGACAGCAGCCCTGCGTCGTGGAGGCCCCATTGCATGAGGGTGGCCAGAGCACTCAACCCGGTCCAAACGAGCAGGTAGCCCGATACAAACGTGGCGGTGGGAAGGGCAGAATCTTCCCGCTCGCGGCGCGTCCGGTTGATCTTCGTGAAGAGCAGAATCAGAGGCACTGCGGACGGGATCATCATGGCGACCATCATCACAGACCACATGACGAACGTGAGGAGCAACTCGACAGGCCCCCACGCATCCATTTGCGGAAGGGCCATGTTCGTGCTCATCTCCATGCCGCCCATCTCCATGCCGCCCATCCGCGAGGCGAGATAGAGGAGGTAGGTCCAGGCGAGGGCCGTGACTGCGACGAGGCTGACCGCAACAACCGTGCGGTCCCGTTTCAGGAGCGCCTCCAGAGGCACGACGCTCGAGGGGCTTGAAGGCGACAAAGGTGTCGCTACGGAAGAGTCACGTTAGTGGCCGAGATGCGAGCCGCGCTGTCGGACTAACTCCCGACCAGGAGAATGTGGACGTTCTCGAGCCCTGGGCTCGACCATTGCGGATACTTGGCGACCGCGCTCGCGTGAACCGCTTCACGCGTCCCGGCGTCGGTCACGTGGCTTACGGTCTGGTCGAAGACTCGATCACCGATCTTCAGGCGCACGCGCGGATCGCGCATCACGTTGCGGTTCCAGCCGCGCTCGTCCGGAAACACGCCGCCCTGGTAGTAGGCGGAGAACAAGTAGAGGTCGCCCTCGTAGAACGCGCAGTACGTGGTAACGGAATGTGGAATCAGGTAGCGCGTCCGGGTTTGAACGAAGATCTCCTGATGGTCTTGCGTGAACGACCAATCGGTAACCGGCTCGGCAACCAGGTCCCCAGTTAGCCATAACCCAGGGCGCAGATCCCTAGGCTCGTAGCCAAAAAGGCGAAGTGAGACGAGCGCGCCTCCCACGATCAGCAGGAGGATGATTCCAGCCGTTTTCGCCGTTTTCTTCATGTTTGCTCGCAATGTCCGGTCGCGTGAACTCCGACGCCCCGCGCCTTCCACCATGGAGGGCAGGTTCCGGGTCAGACAACCGGACCGATGTAGTCGCTTCGACGAACTCTAGCGCCTCCGCGGCTGGTAGCCGTCCATGGACGGCCCACCGTAGAAGAACCGCCAGTCGGCGGCATCCGGTCGGCCGTTGGGCCCGGTTGACGCATAGGCGGCACTGGTGGATCCCACGAACTTGCCGGCCCTCAGCGCCGCGTCTTTGACCTTGTCGAACATGGCGTGCCATTCCGGCGAGGTCGGAGACAGTCCGGTGAAGTTCCCAAGGTCTCCGTTCGACGCCCAGAGCACGTCGATCCCCGACACTCTCGCGATGTAGTAAGCGTTTTCCACCGCGATCGGTGTCTCGATCTGAGCGATCACCAGCATGTTGTCGTTGATGGTCTGTCGGTAGTTGATGCCGTTGCCCCCCCAAATCCGCGCCGCCTGATTGCGACCCGCGCTCCGGCGGCCGTCAGGGGGGAATCTCGCGAAGTCGGCAAGCGCCGTCGCCTGCTCCACCGTGTTGACGGTTGGCCCGATCACCCCGAGCGCGCCGATGTCGGTCGCCTTCTGAATCGATCCTTCGAGCACATCCGGCAGACGGACCATCGGAACGCCGACCCCGGGACACGCGGCGATCATCGCCTCGACGTCGGCCCAGCTCATCGTGCTGTGCTGCATCTCGAAGAAGATGAAGTCGTAGTGTGGCGCCACCTCACAGTAGAATTCGGTATCGAGGCTGGCGATGGTATACGTGAAGACCTGCCCGCCATCGAGCAGCTTCTGCTTCGCCGTGTTGTACAGCGGGACGTCCGGATTCGTGAGGCTTTCTCTCACGGCCCAGCCCTGTTCGCGCTGCGCCGCAGCCGGCAAGGCGACCATCAGACCGACGGCAGTTGCGACCACGCCGGCCAGAATGACTCTTCGTCCTCGCATTCGTTCCTCCTTTGTGAACTGCCCTTTGTCCCGATCTAGTCTGGAGCCGGACTCCTCGCCAGCAAGGTTTTCGAAACTACCACCAGAGGATGCCTATTGACACGGGCGGGGTTGATTGAGCGCGACGTGGATGAACAACGGCGCCCTGCGAGGTTGAAAGCCCAAGAGATGGCAGCTGCCAAGCCGAAGCAAAGGAAACAGGCCATTCGACTTAAAACCCGGCGGATCGTGGCTAAATGATGGCGGATTGGCCCCGGGTACTTCTGACGACTGTGACATTCGAGGACATGGGCCACCGGACAAATGTGCGCCTCTCTCAGGTACCTATTGAGGCCACAGACGCCGAGATCGCCTGTTTTGCCGCGAATATGGCCGGTATGGATAAAGGTTGGGGTAGCGGATATGCGCTGCTGGATGAGATGTTCGTGGAGCTACAGGCAGATTCTTAGTTGAGAGGCCCGGTGAGGCGAGTCCGGTGGGGTAAACATGCTGGACGGGACGCAGGTTCAGCCGTTAAACTACAAATTGTCCAGCTTATTAGGGACGTGAATCCGACTCCTCGAGGCCGCGCTACGGTTCGATGCTCAGCTCAACGCACTCCGCGGCCGCCGTTGTGGCGGCCTTGGCGACTGGCTGGCTTGCCAGCGACGTCACGGCGCAGGCCGCGACGGAGTATCGCGCCTTGCTCGACGAGTACTGCGTCACCTGTCACAACCAGCGGGTCGTGGACGGCCAGAATGAGCGGCCCACGGCCCTGACGTCACAGCTCCGCGCGGTCGGTCTGGCGCTCGACGCGCTCGACCTGTCCGCGGTGGGTACCGATGCCGCCCGCTGGGAGCCGGTCGTGCGCAAGCTGCGGGCCGGGCTGATGCCGCCCGCCGGGCGGCGGCGGCCCGAGCAGGCGACGCTCGACCAGTTCCGCGGCTGGCTCGAGACCGAGCTCGATGGGGCCGCCGCGGCCCATCCGGACCCGGGACGGACGGCGACGTTCCACCGGCTGAACCGGGCCGAGTATCGCAACGCCATCCGCGACCTGCTGGCGCTGGACATCGACGTCGACGACTTCCTTCCAGCGGACGACGCCAGCTACGGGTTCGACAACATCGGCGGCTCGCTGCGGATGTCACAGTCGTTGCTGGAGCGGTATCTGAACGCATCACGCACCATCAGCCGGCTCGCGGTGGGTAGCCCACCGCCGGTGCCGTTCTCCGAGACGTTCCGGACCGCTCAGGACGAGCAGCAGCACGACCGCGCCACCGGGCTGCCGTTCGGCACACGTGGCGGGATGCTGGTGTCCTACCAGTTTCCGGTCGATGCCGACTACGACCTGAGTATCCAGCTGAGCCGCGGTTCGCGGGAGGGGCACCGGCTCGAGGTGACGGTCGATGGCGAGCCGATCGATCTGTCCAACCAGGGACCCGGTTCCACCATCGAGCTGCGGGTGCCGGTGGCGGCCGGACCCCGGGACATCGGGGTGGCGTTCTATCGCAATCCTCCGGTGCTCGTCGAGCAGGTCCGGGAACGCTTCCAGAATCCGCGCACGTCGGGGAACTCCGGCGGGCCGGGCGGCTCGATGCCGTTCGTCACCAGCCTCACCATCGCCGGTCCGTACGACGCTCGGGGCCCGGGCCGGACGCCGAGCCGCGACCGGGTGTTCGTCTGCCGACCGGCGACGGTCTCCGAGGAGCCCGGCTGCGCCCGGACCATCCTGTCCGATCTGGCCCGGCGGGCCTATCGTCGGCCCGTCACCGACGCCGACGTCGAGGTCCTGCTCGAGTTCTTCGAGATGGGCCGGGCTGACAGCGGCGGCTTCGCCGACGGCAGCACCGCCGGCTTCGAGAGCGGGATCGAACTGGCGCTTCGGCGGTTGCTCGTCAGCCCTGAGTTCCTGGTCCGGATCGAGACGGACCCAGCAGGCGTCGCGCCTGACACTCCCTACGCGGTGACTGATCTCGAGCTGGCCTCCCGCCTCTCGTTCTTCCTTTGGAGCAGCATCCCGGACGACGAGCTGCTTGATGTGGCCGAGCGAGGAGCGCTCAGCCAGCCGGCGGAGCTCGAGCGGCAGGTGCGACGGATGATCGCCGACCCTCGCTCGAAGGAGCTGACCACCAACTTTACAGGCCAGTGGTTGGAGCTGAGAAACCTCGCGACCGTGGTACGGCCGGGTGCTCCTTACTCGGTCGCGTTCGACGAGACGTTACGTTGGGCGATGATCACCGAGACGGAGCTGTTCTTCGACCACGTGATGCGGGAGGACCGCGGCGTCCTCGAGCTACTGACCGCCGACTACACCTATCTGAACGGACGCCTGGCCGGGCACTACGACATCCCCAATGTCCAGGGCGCACACTTCCGGAGAGTAGTGTTACCGCGCAACAGCCCCCGCGGAGGGCTGCTGGGACACGGCAGCATCCTGACCCTGACCTCGCACGCGATCCGGACGTCGCCGGTGCTGCGAGGCAAGTGGATTCTGAACAACATCCTCGGGACGCCGCCGCCCGATCCACCGCCGAACGTCCCGGCGCTCGAAGACAGGCAGACCCAGGCCAGGGTGGGGACGATGCGCGAGCGGATGTCGGCCCACCGGGACAACCCGGTCTGCGCGGCCTGCCACGCGATGATCGACCCGGCCGGGTTCGCCCTCGAGGGCTTCGATGCCATCGGCCGGTCCCGGGTCGTCGACGAGTATTTCCGCGCTCTCGACACCTCCGGGGCGCTCCCCGACGGCACCGCGTTCGACGGCGCCGCGGAGCTGCGGGCCGCACTGGTCGAGCGCCCGGAGCGGTTCGTCGGTACCGTCACCGAGAAACTGATGACCTACGCGCTGGGTCGGGGACTCGACTACTATGATATGCCGGCGGTCCGCCGCATCGTCCGCGAGGCGGAGGCAGGCGGCTACGGCATGCAGTCGATCATCATCGGCATCGTAAACAGCTATCCGTTCCTGCACAGGAGATCCGAGTCATGAACTTCGTCACCAAGAAGGCGTTGTCGCGTCGGGAGGCGCTCCGCGGCATGGGGGCCATGGTGGCTCTGCCGTTCCTCGACTCGATGGTGCCCGCGCTGACGCCCCTCGCCCAGACCGTAGCGGCCCCCGCCATCCCACGGCTCGGGTTCGTCTATGCGCCGAACGGGATGTTCCTGCCGAACTTCCATCCGGCCGGCGAGGGTGGAAGCGGTTACGCGATGACCCCCATCCTGCGTCCGCTGGAGGCCTACCGCGACCAGATGGTGGTGGTCACAGGGCTGAGCAACAAAGGGATCGTGAGCCCCAACGAGGGCGGCGGCGTGCACACCCGCGCCCATGGTGGCTGGCTGAGCGGCGTGCTGCCGAAGCGCACCGAGGGTGCCGACATCGAAGCCGGCAAGACGGTCGACCAGTATGCCGCCGACGTGCTGGGTGCCGATACCTCGCTGCGGTCGCTGGAGCTGACCACCGAGTCGAACTTCACCGTCGGCAACTGTGAGAACGGCTACAGCTGCACGTACCAGAACTCCACCTCCTGGCGATCCCCGACCACGCCGTTGCCCCACGAGCGCGACCCGCGCGTTGTGTTCCAGCGGCTCTTCGGCGACGGCGGAAGCGTGGAAGCGCGGTTGGCCCAGATGCAAACCGACCGCAGCATTCTCGACTCGGTCATGGAGAGCATCAACCAGCTCGAGCGCCGGCTGGGGCGGAGTGACCGCGCCGCAGTGGAGGAGTATCTGGACGCGGTGCGAGAGATTGAACGCCGGATCCAGCGCGCCGAGCAGAACAGCGCCACGACGCCGCTTCCGACCGCCGACCAACCGGCCGGCGTTCCCGACGCGTACGACGAGCACGTGGTGATGCTGTTCGACATGCTGGCGCTGGCCTATCAGGCCGATGTCACCCGGGTGAGCTGCTTCCAGATGGCCCGCGAGCTGAGCGGGCGCACCTACCCGGAGATCGGGGTGCCCGAGGCGCACCACAGCGTGTCGCATCACCAGCTCAACCCGCACAACATCGAGCAGTACACGAAGATCAACACACACCACGTTTCGCTGTTCAGCAAGCTGATCGAGCGGATGCACAACACGCCGGACGGCGACGGCACGCTGCTCGACCACACCATCATGCTGTATGGCACCGGCATGGGGGATGGTGATCACCACACCCCCTATAACCTGCCGGTGATCCTGGTCGGTGGCGGTTGCGGGACGCTCGAAGGCGGTCGCCACATGAAGTACGAGATGGACACACCGTTCATGAACCTCGGCCTGACACTGCTCGACAAGGTCGGCGTCCATCTCGACGGGATCGCGGACAGCACGGGGCGGTTGGCGAATCTCTGATGGTACGCTCGAGGACGGTCTGGGTTGTTGCGGCGGCGTTGCTGTGCAGCGCCGCTACGCTCGTGGTGCCGCCGGACGTACCGCTGGTCGACGCGGTACGTCGTGGTGACGCATCAGCAGTGCGCGCCCTGCTCCAATCAGGTGCCGACGTCAACTCGACCACCCCGGACGGCGCTACGGCGCTGCAGTGGGCGGTGCACACCGACCAGCCGGAGCTGGTGGGGCTGCTGCTCGAATCAGGCGCCGATGTCAGCATCACGAACCGTTATGGGGTCAGCCCGGCTTCGCTGGCGGCTGAGAACGGCAACGCGGCGATTCTCCAGCGTCTCCTCGAGGCCGGTGTCGACGCCAATCAAACGCTGCGGGGTGGTGAGACGCTGCTGATGACTGCCGCGCGCACCGGCGAGCCGGAGACGGTGCGGACCCTGCTGGCGCATGGGGCCGATCCGAATCTCCGGGAGACCACCCGGGGCCAGACGGCGTTGATGTGGGCCGCCGCCAACAACAACGCCGCGGCGATCCACGTGCTCGCCGAGCAGGGTGCGGACATCAATGCGAAGACCGACAACCCGTCGCGGGGCCGCGGTAGCACTTTCTCGTATCCGTCCCCCACCGGCTTCTCAGCGTTGATGTTCGCGGTCCGTGCCGGGCACATCGAGGCCACCCGGGTGCTGCTCGATGCCGATGCGGACGTCAACGACACTGTGTCGGACGGGGAGAGCGCGCTCGTCGTGGCGGCGGCCAACGCCAACTGGGAGCTGGCAGCCTATCTTCTCGACCGCGGCGCCGATGCCACACAAGCCGAGGCTGGCTGGAACGCCCTGCACCAGACGGTGCGGACTCGCCGGATGAACCTCGGGTTCGGCACGC
>SMVB01113263.1_pt1 | contig 15727 bp, 23 predicted proteins | sample 2456461 | NCBI WGS metagenome assembly SMVB01 (sample SAMN11095934, study PRJNA526329) | marine sediment metagenome | biome: Marine sediment; feature: Surficial sediment; material: Deep marine sediment; isolation source: Hadal surficial sediment | place: Pacific Ocean | collected 2014-05 | depth... | reverse complement strand
GCGCTACGGCGGCGCCGTGCCCTACGCGGCCCGCGACGGCGGGAGCGACGACTTCATCGACGAACAGAGCTTCATCGACGCGGCCAACTACTGCGACGATCTCGTTGACATTGAACCGTCAGGAACCGAGAAGCGGTTCCGCATGAATGCCGTGATCGACACGAGTGCGGTTGTCGGTGCGAACCTCGCTGAAATGATGTCGTGTTGCCGGGGTTTGTTGATCTGGCAGAACGGACTTTACCGGCTCATCATCAACCAAGTCACGATCCCCGAGCCGTTCGAGTTGACCGAGGACAATATCGTCGGTCCGATTGAGTGGACTCGGAAGGGTGCGTCGATTCCGAACTACATCGAATGTGCTTTCAACGATGACCGTGACGAGGACTTCAAAGCGAACACGGTGACGTGGCCCTTGGTTGGCGACACGACGTTCCTCGACGAAGACAACGGGCAAGAGAACCGGGCCGAGGTTTCGCTGCCCTACACGACCACATTCTGCCAAGCGCAGCGGACGATCATGGTCATGCTACGCGAAGCGCGGAACGATGTGCTCGTGAACCTGACGGCGACCCAGGCGGCGTATGTCCTCCAAGTCGGCAACGTCGTGAAGGTCACACACGAGGGGCCGGGGTGGGATCAGTTGGAGTTCACGGTCAAACAGATGAACCTCACGCCGGACGGACTCGTCGGGATTTCACTTCAACAATACACGGACGCAGCGTACAACCTCGACACGCTCGAAGCACAACCGTCCGTGGTGACTACGAACCTTCCCGACCCGACTTCGATTGACCCTCCGAGTGCCCTGGTTCTGACCGCGGACGAGACGACTACACTGCGGACTCAGGACGGGTCTGCCGTGCCGCGTATCAAGGTTGAGTGGACGCCCCCGGTCGACCCGTATCTGTCGCATTACGAGTGCCAATTCAGAGAAAGTGTATTGGTGCCGGTCGAGGCGATTGCGAACCCGCAGAGGTTCGACGATGAAATCTTCATTTGGCCGGTGAGCGAGGCGGTTAATTACACGGTTCAAATTCGGTCAGTGAACAGCCTTGGCGTCAAGAGTGCGTTCATTTCGGATACCGTCACCGTCGTCTCCGAGGGTCAACCGACCTTTACGATGTCGGCAACCCTCAACGCGGCTCAGTTGGGCGTCCTAGAGGCGGACGGAAACGCCGGGGTCGCGTCCTATCGGATCGCGTTCGTGACAGGGTTCGCCCCGCTTTCCCCGCCGTCCGATGCGGCGGCGCGGGCGGCGGACTTCGTGGACGGTCAGATTCTAAGTGTCGACGACATCAACGCGGCCTTCCCCGATATTCCGGTGGGGCTCGGTCAAGGCGAGGGAGTCATCTTCAAGGCGTTCGCTTACTCGTTGGTCGGGGGTGTGGGGAACGAGTCAGAGCTTCCGGTGACAGCGTTCGTCACCCGGTTTGCTGAACTCATATTCTTGAATTTGGACGCGGGGATTTACACGATTGTCGAGGATGAGTTTCTACACAACGCCGACATCGTGAACGACTTGAGCGAGGGCAATTTCCGAATCGAAGACGCCGTTGTGGTCGGGTCCGCCCTCGCCCTGACGGGGTTGGCGATGAACGAGATTGTCATTCTTTCGACGGGTGACGTGGCTTAGAGGAGAAGACAGATGTCGACATTTGTTCTTGAAGACGTAGGCGCGAGCACTCCGGGGACTCCGCTTCGGCTGAGGTTCGATCTAACCGGGAACACCGAGGTCGACTTCCTAGTTGACGACGCGGGGCAGCTACATATCCGCACGGAAAACGGCATCCTGTTCATCGGCACCAAGGGCTCCGCGGCGGGTGAAATGGAGCTTCGGACTTTCGGGTCCGGCGGGCAGGAGGATGATTTTCAGATCCTACCAGCCAACGCTTCTGACGGCTCGCGCCTGAGTTTGCTATCCGTAGAACAGACGGTCGGCATCGGAAGAACTGCGGGCCTGAACAACTTTGCTCTAAAGGCGAACCAACCGTCAAACTTCACTTTCTGTATGAACTTCGATCACACCGGATCGAATCCGTTGGGCTGGCTATTGGATTACAGCGGGTCGTCGATACGGGGCTCGGGCCAAAATTTCCTGACGTTTCGGGATTCGATTGGCGACTTGTTGGAGTGTGATTCGGATGGTGACCTGACGAACCTAAACGGCAACTACGGCACGATCTCAGATGAGAACATGAAGCAGGACATCGTGGACGCCGATCCACAATCTCAGTGGAACGACATCAAGGCGCTCCGCTTCCGCAAGTTCAAGATGAAGTCGGAGGTCGAGGCGAAGGGTGACGACGCGAAGCTCATGCTCGGGGTGGTGGCTCAGGAGGTGCAACTCGTGTCTCCGGGCCTCGTCAAGACGAGCACGAAACGGGTGGTCGTCACGGAGACGGTGGACCCGGACACGGGACTCACGACGGTCGACCAGCAACAGTTCAACGACGGTCCTCCCGTGCTCTCTACGAAGTCCTCCATCCTGTACATGAAGGGCATGGTCGCGCTACAGGAAGCGATGCGACGGATCGAAGTCCTCGAAGCGGCGGCGGCACCATGAAATTAGACAGCGAAGAACAGCGGAAGGAACTTCTCACGATGCTCGCAACCGTCAGGGTGTCGACTACGTTGGGGCAGCTTGGCGAGCAACACCTGGAATACGTGCGGTTCGTCAAGCCGATCATCGAAGCCAAGATCGAATCGCCGGAGAAGATGGTCGTGCCCATCGAATTCTTGGCACCCGACACGCCGAATCGCGTTCGTAAGTTTGAAGGGATGCCAGAAGTGAACGGAGGTGAGTAGTGCCAAGAAACGTCGAAAGAAGAAACGCAAACGGGAACGGCTCGCCGCCCTCGCTCATAATGCTCGGTTACGAGAAGATGGGCCGAGGGGGTCGAAGGCGGCTCATGTGGATCGGGCTGGCGATGATGACGGCAGGGGTTGGCGTGGGCTTGTTCGGCGCTGCCTTGAGTTTGTATCGCTTCATCTTCGTCGTGCTCGTCACCTTACTCGGCGTCGGGTTCGTGTTCCCGCAGTACGGAATCGCGGCGTTGGAAATGGTCGTACCCGTGGCGAGCAAATTGCTCAAGAGGCCCGACCGGAGGAACAACGACAAATGAGCCTTCAAGACCTGACCCTCGGTGTCGCTCTCTGCGAGGCCGACATGGACGTGAAGGAAACCCGCGGCAACAACGCGGGCGAGCGGATCATGGAGCACCTTGCGAACGTCGATCCTCCGATTCATTCGGCGGCTCCGTGGTGCGCGGCGGCTGTCCAGGCTTGGAGCGACATCGCGTCCGAGGAAACGGGCCTTACGAATCCCTTGGATAGCGTCCGGCAAGAGGCCCTCGTGCAGTCATATCACGAATGGGCCGAGGAAAATTCTCTGATCGTCGAGGCCGGTGATGTGGTGCGGGGCGATCTCGTTCTCTACACGTTCGGTTCCGGGGATCGGTGGAACCACATCGGGCTCGTTGTGGTGCCGCCTGACGCGTCCGGGGTGTTCCGGGCAGTGGAGGGCAACACGCCCTTAGAAGACGCGCCAGAGGATGAACAGCGGGACTCACGGGACAAGGTAGACGGGGTAGCGGTGAAGCCTCGACGGACCGACCGGTATCCGGTCGAGTTCGTGCGGTGGGTAAGTTGAGCGACTCAGTGATCGTCGAGGTGGAGTTGGTGACCAATGTGGAAGTCGAGGTTGAAATGATCGACCCTATCATCATCATGGATGTGGAGTTCGCTCAGGCCAGACTCGTCGAGGTCCCGTTGCGGACAGCCGTGCTTTTGGAATCTGAAATATGACCGTCATCCTCGAAGTGATCGGCCCGACTCCACCGACTCCCCCGCCCCCTACGCCGGACCCGGATGTGGTAGAAGCACCCTCCGGTATTGACGCGTTCACCCTGTCGCGGTTGACCGCTCGCCGACCCCTGTCCGTTCACGACCGATGCGCCTCTAACGCGGGACTCTCCTAATGGCTAAGAACGAAGTTCCAGTATTCACCAAGAGCCCGATCATCGGTCAGGCTGAGATCAGCGTAGCCAACCCGAACCGGGATGGCACCGGCACCATCGTCGAGGTGGTGGACGGTTTGACGGAGGGCGTTCGCATCGACCAGATCGAAGTGAAGGCCGAGGGAGTCACCACGGCGGGAATGGTCCGACTGTTCCTGTCGTTCGATTCCGGGGCGACGTGGAATCTGTGGCGGGAGATCGTCGTCACCGCGATCACGCCAGCCGCGGCGGTCGCCGCTTTCAGAGAGGTGATCGACCTCACGACCAACCTCGACGATGTGCCCCTCAACCTCGCCGACGATACCGTGCGACTTGGGGCAGCGACCGAGAACGCTGAGACGTTCAATGTGTTCGCTCGTGGTGGGAGCTTCGCCGCGTAATGAACTCGGGATTGAAGGCGTCCGGCCAGGGCACCGAGGGGCGTGGCAAACACGTCGACTCGTTCACCCAACTCCTCGACCAGATAGCAGACGCCCAAGTCCCTGAGTCAGCCGTCACTCAACACGAGGCGGCGTTGAGTCTGATCTTCGCTCAACTCCAAGACTCAATCGCGGACGGGCAAGTTCCTGAGTCGGCGGTCACACAACACGAGGCCGCGCTGTCGATTCTTTTCAGTCAGATGCTCGGTCAGATCGCGGACGGGCAGGTTCCCGAATCCGCAGTCACTCAACACAATGCCGCGCTCGACCACGGGCCGCTTCAAGGTCTGTCTGACGACGATCACTTGCAGTACCTACTCTTGGCCGGTCGGGCTGGCGGGCAGTTCGCTTTCGGCGGGACAGCACCCTCAGAGGAGCTAGAACTTCGCGGAACCACGGACGCGAATCTCGGGCAGATCCGGGTGTTCTCGCCCATCGACGTTGAGGATATTTCGGCTGCGGCTGCGTTGAACCCTCACGCCTTCCGCTACGCCCCGACTCAGAACTTTAGTTCAACCTTCGTCGGTGGCGGCATCAACATTTCTCCGACCATCGGCTTCTCTGCTCCGACGTTCATTTGGGAGGCGGTGAGAGGAGGGCCGATCATTCAGTCCAACGTGGCTCCGGGCTTTGCGGCGTTCACCCTCTTTAATTCCCTTCCGGTTTTGACTGCCGGTGCGGGAGGCACTTTCAATCCGCTCGGGGCTCTCGTTCTCAATGCTGGCGTGGTGATCGAAAACGACTTCACTGGCTCTCGCACAGCGACCGTCAGTACCGTCGTCAACGCCGGACCACAGACTCGCGCCGGTCTAAGTGGCGGCACGATGAACGTGACGGCGCAGTACGGGATGCAGTTCCGCCCGACGTTCTCCACGGTATTAGGATCGTCGGTCAACCTGGGGACGATAAGGGCTGTCCTCGCCGCGACGCCTTCGGTCGCCCTCTTTCAGCCGCAGGCTGGCACCGAGGCGATGACGGCTTACTACGGGCTCGACGTGGAGGACATCGCTTTCGGCGGCGCTGTCGAGAAGGCGGGGGTGCGCTCGAACATTCCGGTAGCTGTGGACGCATGGTTCCTGCTCAACATCGGAGGCGCGTGGTCCGACTTCGGTGCCGGTGACATTCACTTCGACGACAACGCTCTGATCCGATTCGGCGGCACGGCTCAGAACCCGGATGCCGTGATGTTTTGGGACGGTGTGGATCTCGTACTTGATCCCCATTTTGGAGGACCGTCAGCGGCGAAGGTTGTAATCCCTCAAGGCGGGGTACGAGTCGAAGCTGAGGTGTTCCCGGTTTCCGATTTCATTCGCCGCGCAAGCAGCACAAACCTGCTTCTTTCTTCATGGCGACTCAGCGGAATAACGTCCGGTGATATGGCCGATGGCTTCGGCACGGCTCTGTTTTGGTCCATCGAAGATGACGCTGGCCTAAGAAATAACATCGCGTTCTTCTCGGCTGAACGAGCAGGCGCAGACAACTCCGGGCTCTATCGGTTGCGGGTCTACACCGCGGGAGTAGCCAGTCAAATTTACGAGGCTTCTCGCCTTACGTTTACGGTCACCGTTCGCTCGAAGGTGCAAGGGGCCAACGCTCTCGTTCCAATCAGTCCTGCTCAAATCACGACAGACGAGGACGACTACCAAGGGCAAGGTTCGGGCACTGCGATGCGTGGTCTGTTGCGCTTGTCCACCGACGCCTCTCGCACCATCACGGGCATCGACGCCACGACGGTCGATTTCTCTGAGGCAGATGATGAATTGCGACTCGTCAATATCGGCGCGTTCGATCTGATTCTTGGACATCAAGACGTTGGTAGTGCAGCCGCGAACCGGATCATTTCCCCGACCGGTGCGGACCTTGTTCTCGGGCCGGACGAAATGGCGCTGCTCTGGTACGATGGCGCGACATCACGGTGGCGGATCTTGGAGACGACCGGTGCGTAGATTCGACACGATCTATCAGAACATCATCGTCACGCGGGCGACCGTGGACATTCCCAACATCGTCTCGAATGGCACTGTGGTCGTGGACGTGACGGCGACCGGGGTCGCGCTCGGTACGCACTTCATATCGTGGGCTCCGACGAGCGTGGCTACCTCTATCGACGATCTCATTATGACGTTCATGGTGGTGGCGGACGACCTCGTGAGGATCGTACTTTTCAATCCGACAGGTGGAGCCATCGACCCCGACTCCATCGACTTCGAGTTCGTGACCGGAACCGTGAATCCAGACATCGACCCTTAGAGGACGACGCCATGCCAGATCCAGAACCGACAGGCAGGGGCCGCGAGCCACTTCCGCCGACCGGCTTCGAGATGACCGACGACGAGTTCGATTGTTTCTCGGCTGCTCTAGTAGCCAAGGTCAAAGAGGATGGCGGGAGTCCTAACGATAACGCTCACATCAACCGCAGCCTTCAACGATGGTGGAAGCTCTTGATCGACTTGCCAGCCGCGAAGCGATACGGTGACGGAGATCAACTTGCTCGCTTGAAGGCGGCACGGACCGAACAGGACGACGGGCGGGACGACATGGATGCGGAGATCACACGGTTGGAGGCGGCGGCACGATGAGTGAATCAAAAGAGGAGCCCGAAGCTGAGGCTCCGATCAGTGAACACGGGAAGATGGCAGGAGGCGGAACCCCAACTCATGTAGCCATCGACCTTGCGACGTGGAAGGCGGCGCTCGACATCCTCGGAACGCTTCCCTACAGTCAGGTCGAGCAGATCATCCCGGCGATCCGAGGCGGACAGCCGATCAATCTCGGCGAGGAGCAGAAGCCATGAGCGGCCAGAGGTTCGACTTCCAAGTGGGGCAGATCGGGGCGAGGGTCATCCTGGCGGTGAAGGCACAGGACCCGATCAGCGGGCTCCTGTCGCCGCTCAACTTGGCGACCGCCACCAAGTTCGACATCACGATTCGGAAGCCTTCGGGGGCGAAGATATTTTACACGAGCGGGGCCGGTGAGGTGATCTTCACTCAACCGCCAGACGGGGCCGGGGATGGCACCGATGGGCTGATCGAAGCGGCCACACTTCTCGACACCGACTTCGACGAGTCCGGGGATTACGATGCCCAGGCGGACATCGAAGACACCGGGATCGACGGCTTCACGTCGATTGGGTCCTTCACCGTGGGAGCGAACCTATGACGCCGAGCACCGTCGTCCCACTCGCGGACGTAGACAAACCCGCACCCGTCAAGATGGAGGCCGTGCGAGGCACTCAATCCACTTGGCAGATCCAACTTGAGAACGATGACGGGACCAATCCCGACACGACTTCCGATGTCGTGGAGTTCACCCTCAGCGAGCGGACCGGTGGCCGGGAGCGACTCACCAAGACGCTCGTGAACGTGACGCCAGCGAGCGGCATCTTGTCCCTGACCCTCGACGCTGCCGACCTCACGTTCACCGGCTTGAGTGACGACATCGACTACGATTGGCGCTATGCCATCCGGCGTCAGGTCGGAGGGGGTGGCACCGATGAGATCGTGTACTTGGAGGGAGACTTCAAGTTGCTCGCTACGGTGAGTCAGGAAATCCCATGACCGACAAACTTTTTGGCTTCCTGTTCGTCGTCGTCATCGGGGTCGCGTTCATTCAAACGGTCCGAGTCGGGAACGCTCAGGACTTGGCCGAAAGGAATCGGGTCCGTGGAGATTCTATCGCGGCTGACGCGGCTATTGCGAGGCTCGAAGCTGACTCGGTTTGGGAGGTTCGGCTCGCGGTTCAAGACGACGATCTTTCGGGCCGGTTGGCGGCGGGCGATTCTGCCCGTCAGGTCTTGGCTGCGGAACTGGCTGACGCGAATGTGAGGGTCGGGCTCTTGGTCGAGGTGAACGCGACGGCACGCGGTCAGATCATTTCGCTCGGCACGCAGTTGAGCGCAGCCGAGGCCGAGGCCCGTGGCCTGGAAGTCGACTCGACGACCGTCGCGTTCGGGGGCGATCTCGACGACGGGTTGCTCGTCGGGTCGTGGACCTTCACCCTGCCGCGGGCCGAACATATGCTGGCATATGATGTCACAGTTCCGGGTGAGCTTGTCGTGAGCCTGACGGGTGACGGGCGGACCCTCGTCACGGCGAGGTCGACGCACGAGCGGGCGGCTCTCAGGCTCGGCGAGATTTTCGTGGACCCCCCACCGCCCGTCGAGGTGCGGCGGCTCTCGTTCATGCAGGCGGGCATCGCGTTCCTCGCCGGGATCGTGACGTGGGAGTTCGCCCGGTAGGAGTCGAAACTGACGCGCTCAGTTGCCGCCTAACGGGCCTGGGGCCTGACCCGTGTGGTCTAGTGACCCCCCACCTAAGCACGACCCCCGCGGAGCGGGAACGTGAAGTCGCAGCCGGACCGGGCGCAGTACACTTGAGAGAACTCGAAGAAATACCCGACCGGGTCCGCTCGCATCCGAGCCCGGTCGGGTTCGATTTCCTGCTCGGCTTTGCTCGTGAGATCGTGGTCCCCGATCCGACACCGGAACCATCCGCCAAGCCTACGCAGTAGTCGCATTGATCTCGTCCCGTAGTTCGCGAGCGACCTCTCGCAGCTTCGTCGCTTCCCGGTCGAGAGCCGCGGCGAGCTTCCTCGCTGTCGGCACTTCGAGCCCGCGCTTCCTCATGTAGATGTGTAAGGTCGACCGGGGAATCCCCACCGCTCTCGCGAGGTGACTGCCCCGCTGATTGAATACAAAGTCGGCGACTCGTTTGAGTCGTACCGCTGGAATTTTGCTCATCTTTTTTACCCTCCTTATTTGAACGGTACACTCATCCTCGGAAGATGTAAACAGTTGTTGACATTGGTTCGGATCGGGTGAGTATTAGTGAGGCAGGAAACAGGCACGCAACGAAACAGAGGAGTGGACAAACAAAATGAAAGAGATCAACAGGGACAGACTGCGGCAGTTGGCCGAGTTGCTCAGGCGGCTCGACGATGTCCGCAACGGTGACCAACCGGACACGAGTGCGGTCCGGGCGCAGGCGCAGGCCGCGGCGATCACGGGTGGCCTACCGGACTTCAACACGGACGGCTCGACGGACTACGCTCCCGCGTTGGCCCATTGGCTCACCGAGGAATCGACCCGGTACGTCTTCGTATACGGGACACTCAAGAGCGGCGGCGGGAACAGCTACTTGCTCGAAGGTGACGGGGCGGTCTTCGTCGACACCGCGAAGGTCGAGGGCTATGGCCTGACCCCCGGTGGCGGGTTCCCGTACGCGATCCCGCGGAAGAACTTCACGGCTCGCGGTGAGGTCTACGCCGTCGACGACGCGACCTTCGCCCGGTTGGATGGGCTCGAAGGATTCCCGTATCACTACGACCGCGATCACGTCGACGTGACGCTCGACACCGCCGAGATCCGGTCGGTCACCGCGTGGATCTACGTCGCGAACGAGCGGACGCAGGAGTCGCACAAGCTCACCGATCTCGTCGAGACGTGGGACGACGGGGGAGCTTTCGAGAGGGAAAGCCTTTTCGATTTCGATGACGAAAAACCGGAGGTCGAAGTCGATGCCTAGAACCCCGACCCAAGTCGGTCAACAGATCGACATGTTCCCGTCCCTGGCACACCGTGACGCTCCGACCTTGGAGCACGTCGCGATGGCGGACATCCGTCCGTTCGGGGCGTTCAGTTCGGGGCGGGAGCGGGCGCAGAACATCCCGCCGAACCTCGTCCGCTCCATCGAAGCGAACGGGATCATGGTCCCGATCTCGCTCGACTCGAATTATCAGATCATCGACGGTCGTCGACGGTTCGAGATCGCACGACGCCAGGGATACGAAACGATCCCGGCGATGATCTTCCCGCATGGTCAGGACCGGGCGACGAGCGCCCTGGTTTCGCTCACCTCGAACATGGTCCGGTCGCAGAACATCATCGCCGAGCTTCGAGCGATTGAGCATCTGATGACGGACACGCATGTCTCAGGCGACGGCATCGCCGAGCGGCTCGGACTCTCGCGCCGGATGGTTCACAACCGGCTCAAGCTGAGGAACCTCCGGGCGGCCCTCCGGGTGATGGTGGAGTCCGGGCGGCTCGCCCTGGCCCCCGCCCTCGTCCTCGCTATGCGGTCGACGACCGAACAGGCCCACATCGCTCAACGGCTCCAAAGTGAGCCCGCGTTCCGACCGACTTCCGGGTGGCTGAGGAACCACTTCGGGATCTCCCCGGAACTCGTCGACGTGCAGCTTCCGCTCCTGCCGGACGACATCGAACAGGGCACTGGTTTCGACGTGGCGCTCGCTCTCGCGAACCGGCTGATCCAAGCGATCCCCGAACCGGACACGACGGACGATCCGAGCCATGTGGAAGACATCATCTTCCGGCTCAACGCGGTCGCCGAATTGATCCATGCGATGACCGAGCCGCTCGACGACGTGTAATCAATTGTTGACACCTGAGACAGACGGGTGCATATATAGAGCAGTACGAAACAGGAACACCGAAACAGAAACGGAGCAGACCAAAATGTTCGACGCCTACGACGCACACCGGGAACGTGAAGACGCTCTCGCTAATGAGAACGCACCGATGTCCGAGCACGTCGCGGAGTACACGCGGAACCACGGTGCCCTTCGGCCCGAAGCCGCTTGGATTTCGTCGCCCTTCGATACCTGGGAAGCGAACCCCTTCTTCGTCGGTCCGCGTCCGCCCCATCCCGAGAGCGACCCGGATGAGATCGACGCGTGGTACGACGCTCAGGAAGCTCAGGCCGGGGGTTCGGTCTAATGTGCGGACACGCGGGGTTCGCCCGCCATCCGAAAGGAACGAAGGTCAAGCTCGCAATCGACATCAACCGCAAGCTGACGGTCCGGGCTCAGGCCCGCGGGAAGCACGCGGTCGGGTTCGCGGTCCTCGGACCGACAACGTCGTTCGTCCGCAAGTGGGCGGTGTCGATGGACACGGCTCTCAAGACCGGGCTCTACGTCGAGAAGGTTGAGGCCAACATCCCGAAGGACGTGTCGTATGTGATGAGTCACACGCGGTACGCGACTCACGACAACAGGGGCGAAGATGCCGCGGCGCATCCGTACCACATGGGCGGGACGGTCGGGTGCCACAACGGACAAATCTATAACTGGCAGGAGATCGCCAAGGCGAACAATCAGACCGATTGGCTGACGGATTCGCAGGCCGCGATTTGGCTGATCGACAAGATGGACGATCCCGCCGATGCGCTCATGGCGCTCGACGGATGGTGGGCGTTCGCGTGGGTGAAGGAAAGCGTCCTCCACCTGACGAAGACCGACGAGCGTCCGCTCGCTGTCGCCTACGTGCCGAAACTCAAGACGCTCTTTTGGGCGTCCGAGGAAACGGATCTCAAGGAAGTTCTCAAGACGGCGAAGTTGAAGTTCACATCGTGGGAGTTGAAGGCCGACATCCTCTACAGGTTCGACCCGACGAAGTTCAACTCGAAGGCGAACGGGACGCGGACGAAGCTGACCCTCAACCGGCCCTCGAAAGCTAAGGCTAAGAAGTCGTCAGACGGATGGTCGACGAAGACGGTGCGCGACTACACGGCGGTCCCTGCCGGACCTGGGCAGCAACTCGAATTCGGGAAGCCGCTCGGTGCCAAGCGGGTCGGCGACACGTCGCTCAAGCAGTTCATGGACGATGTCGATATGAAGATTCAACAGATGGACGGGCGGCTCGAAAGTGCCGAGGCCGAGATCGCGTTTCTGTACGAGGTGATCGACAACATGGGCGGGATGACGGACGGCGAGAATTGCGCCGAGTGCGGCGAGTCGGGCGAGGGAATGTTGAGGCTCCCCGATGGCGGTGCGGTGCATCCTCAATGTGTCCTCCGGTAGAGGGCTGTAATCAATTGTTGACATCCGGGCGGATCGGGTGAGTATTGGTAGTAGGAACAGGAACACACTGAAACAGACGGAGCAGACACCATGCCGAATCAACACCCTCACAGACTTTGGGAAGGCCGGACCTTCGGGGTTGAAATGGAGTTCAACAAGATCAACCGCAGCGGTCACGGGATCAGCGGCGAGCACATCAACACGTTGCTCTCGTCCGCTTGCACCTACCCGGTCAACGGCACGGGCGGCGGTTGGAATTCGACCCCCGATGGTTCTTCTTGGGACGTTCAGTATGACGCCACGAGCGGAGCGCACGGCGGCAGTGGTTGGGAAGTTTCGAGCCCCGCGTTGGAGTTGGATGCTGACGGCGAGAGCGAAGAACTTCGCCGCGGTTGCGACACGTTGCTTCACGACCTCGCTCCGAAGATCACGAATAATTGTGGCCTTCATGTTCACGTCGACGTGTCCGACTTTTCTTGGAAGGAAGTTCAGAAGCTCCTCGCTTTGTGGTCGCGTTACGAGCCCTTCTTCTTCTCTCTCGTCCCGACGTGCAGGCAGTCGAATCAGTATTGCCGTCCGCTGCGTGCCGCCACTTGGGACGAGGCTCACCGCAACGATGCGATGCAGAGCTACCCGGCGATGACTGCCCTCAACGCCACGACGCGAGTCGGCTTCGAGGCCGCGTGTGCCAACCTTAACAAGTACCGCACGCTCAGGATGAACATGTGGGCGTTGAACGGTCGCGTTGAGTTCCGCATCCATAGCGGCACGATCAACTACACGAAGATCAAAAACTTCGTCCGCTTGGTTCTGAGCCTCGTCGGTCGCGTGAAGACTTCGACGATGGGAACGACCGGTCGCCTGCCGAAGACGATCCGTCCCCTGAGTCGTCCGACCGGCTTCGGTCCGTCGTACGTTCTCGGTGCTCTTGGTCTTGGACCGGGCGGTCAGCGGACCGAGGAAGGCGTGGCCGAGACGATGGAAGTATACGAGGATCTGATGGCTTGGATTCCTGAGAGACAGCGCAAGTTCCACACGAGGGGGCGCTAGATGTTGCGCGTCGTCACGGTCCACGGGAAGCACTTCGTGGATCACGACCGGGCCGGGATCGTCCGTCAGATGCGCGATGACGCGTGGATGCACGGCGACCCGAAACGGGACTACATGGACGCGGTCCGGGGCCGGGTGCTCCAACAGACCGGAACCGAGATTCGGGTGACGGTCGACGGGTTCATCGAAGACCTGACCCGGCTCGGCTACATCGAAGAAACGCAGGACGATTAGGAAACCAGGGACAGCGGTTAAAGCGAGCGGTCTGCTCCCTCGCACGGCGGGTTCGACTCCCGCCGGTCCCGATATGCGCGGCCCCGGTTCCGGGGCGAGGACGAGGACCCCGCTCGGTGGTCCCGTTCCAATGGAGAACCGAGCAACAGGAGAAGTAAAATGTTTGTTAGAGCAAAGCTGATCGACGGGTCCGAGGTCGTGAGTTCGTTCGAGCGCCTGACCGGCATCCGCAAGCTGTCCGCGGACGTGCTTGGAAACCGGAAGGCGTTCCCGGTGTGGCGCATCGTGTCGACGACTCACCCCGAGAGCGGTGAGCCCTGCCTGACGAGGACTCGTCAGTTCGTGAGCGGTCGGACGATTGCCCACATGGAAGTCGTCGAGCCGACGACGGAGAACCACGAGTACGATCCGTCGAACTTCTCGCCGGTCGTCGAGGTGGCGAGGGGTGACGCCGGTCGCATGGTCTTCACCGAGGACATGGACCCCGTCGAGGGCGTTCGGATCGGTGTCGAGTATCCTCTGCACCGTGACCCGGACGGGCGACGGTTCGTGATCGTCACGAGCAACAGCGGCGAGGGCGAGTCGGATGTCCTCCACTACATCGACGCCGAGGCCGTCGACATGAGCGAGGCCCTGTCGAGCGTCATGGAGCCGGGTGCTCCGGTCGTCGACGCGGCGGAAGATTACGACGACGAGGACGGCATTTCCTAAGCATGGAGAATTGGAAAATTCCAACAGCAACGAGTCGCCGGTCCGCACCTCCGCGGGCCGGTGGCTCTTTGCGTTTCAAAGTCGAAGCCGCATACGGTCGGCTGTACGTGAGCGGGCCGGACGCCGGTCGCTTTATGACGGCACTCAAGGGCTGCGCGATCAATCAGAAGCGCCGGTCGTACGAGGTCAGCCTGACCCTCGAAACCCTGAGCGCCATCGCCCAGGCGTCGGGGATGACCGGGAAGCAACTCGCCAACAAATGCTCCGAGGGCGTGATGCGGTGGGCGCGAGCGGCGAGGAAGTCGCACGACGCCGTGCTCGCCATTCATCGCAGGATCGACGAGGGGTTCGAGGTCGACCTACCGTGGCACGACTACCGGGCAGGCACGCCCTCGCCGACGTGGGCACCCGAGGAACAGACTGAGGTCGTCGACGGCGTCCGCGTTTGGAAGTACCGGGTGCCGTACAACCATCAGCGGATCATGGCGACGGTCGCCTGTGAGATTTCCGGGCTGTCGTTCATCGCCGATATGGGGACGGGCAAAACCAGGGCCGCGGTCGAGGCGATGGCGTACCATGCGCGGAACGATCTCGTCGACATGTTCATCGTCGTTTGCCCTGCCGGGGTGACCGGGGTTTGGCGTGACGAGGTCCGCGATTGGACGAGGGATCTGGACACCGTGATCCTCGACGGGCCGATCAAGAAACGAGCGGAATGGATTCGGCTCACCGCCGAGGCGATGCGTCAGAAAAGTTTCCTCGTTCCGCGGGTTCCAGTGGTGGTGACGAATTACGAGGCGCTCCCGAATCATCGCGAGAAAGAGGACGGCAGTCCGGGGCAACGAGGGCTCATCGACGTGATCGTGAACGCCGGGATTCGGATCGGGATGATCCTCGACGAAGGGCACCGGATTCGCAATCCGACCGCCCTGGTATCGAAGGCCGCGATGCACATGGCTCAGTTCGGGGCGTGGCGTTTGCACATGACCGGGACGCCGATCCTCAACGGGCTGCAAAACATTTGGAGCCAGTGGTATTTCGTCGATCTCGGCATCACGTTCGGCGCGAACTTCGTGCAGTTCCGCAGGGAGTTCTTCAACGAAGACCCGTACACTTTTTCGTCGACGCCGAGCGACGGAACCATCGACGAGTTCAACGCTCGGCTGCACGTCCGCGGGCTGCGATTCCGAAAGGAAGATTGCCTCGACTTGCCCCCGAAAATCTACACGGTGAACCGGGTGCAGATGTCGGGCGAGCAGGCGATGGCATACCAGGAAATGCGGGACCAACTCATCGTCGATCTCGACGCGATGGAAGGCGAGGAAGGGACCGCGTCCGCGTCGATCATGTTGGTGCAGATGCTTCGCCTGACACAGATCACTTCGGGGTTCTTGCCGAGGGACGAAGACGAGCGGGACATGCCGCCCGTCCGGTTCCATCCGAACCCGAAACTCGACGCCCTCGACGCTCTCATCCGACCGG
>SMVB01450221.1_pt1 | contig 15730 bp, 15 predicted proteins | sample 2456461 | NCBI WGS metagenome assembly SMVB01 (sample SAMN11095934, study PRJNA526329) | marine sediment metagenome | biome: Marine sediment; feature: Surficial sediment; material: Deep marine sediment; isolation source: Hadal surficial sediment | place: Pacific Ocean | collected 2014-05 | depth... | reverse complement strand
GAATTCGGTGTCGCGCCTTTAGTACTGTACCTTGATACAACAGCTGACCTTCCATCGCTCACTGCCAAGTTAAGATCACATCCTGCTGTATGTCCAGCAGATTTAAGCAGTGATTCAATTGACTCTATGGTGGTCAATACAGCCGTCGCCATTTTTTCTGTTGAGGACTCACCTTTGTGCGCAGAGTAAATATCTACGAACAAAGCAAAAATAGTTTCACTATCCGTCGTGCCTTGCATCCATGCATAGCTTGAATCCGATAACTCTCGCCAGAGTTGTCGTTTAACTGTCTGGGATTCTCTAATGCTACCATTATGCATGAATGTAAATTGTTCCCATGCGATAGGATGACAATTCAACTGTGCCACCGGTAATCCGGGTAACGCCGCACAGACATGCGCAAGAATACAATGGCTGTGAATCACACGGGAAAGGCTGAGAAGGTTTTGATTATTCCACGCTGGCGATACCGATTTGAATACGCCAGGCGCTTCACCCTTGTCGGACGGATACCAGGCAACCCCCAAATCCGCCTCCATTTAGCGGTTCTTTGCCTTCTTTGCTTTGGTAGCTTTGAACGATTATCGAATGTGTTGGCTCCGTGACCAATGAACCCATTCTGATTTCAGGTCCCATAATATAAAGCAAATCGGCACATGGTTATACTCCGTTAAACTGACTCCAAAGCAAAGCTGGTAGTGCAATTGCGCAAATCAAATAGTTCTTCATTTTACCGCCTGTCTTGGGTATATAGATAAGCTTCTGCCTAACTTAATATAGATAGCATTAGATATAGTAGCTTAGTCTTAAACTAAAATATAAGTTGTACCAACTATATACGGATACTGAAGCGATAAGGTTACAAAAAAGTTAAATCGGTCATTATTTTCGGTTACGGCACTACTAATAGTGCTTTATTCAATATAAAAGTGTGGTGACGATGAAATGGGGTTTTAATTCACCAGTGAGTTTAACGTTGAATGTCCTCTATTGGCACAAAACGGACGCTCGATAACTGACACGGATGCAACCGCTTTTATAACCGGATTAGATAATGTATGGCGATACTAGATGTTCACGTTTTCTTAGTTTTGGTTTCCAGTTTTGCTACTTTTGCTTCTAGTGCGCTTAATTTCTCACGTGTGCGCTTTAACACTTCTTGCTGCACATCAAACTCATCACGCGTCACCAAATCTAGGCGAGTAAAAACTCCAGCTAGCAAAACGCGTAGATTTTTTTCCATGTCCTTCACTGGGCTTTGTGCTACCAGATCGTTAATTTTTGAGCTAATTTCATCCAATAGTTTTTGGTTCAGCATGATTCCCTCCATTATTTTTCTCTATCATCCATTTGAATAAAGTATTTTACTTGCATGATAAAATCTCATACTTTGTAGAATTAGGCAATCGGTAGATCAATCATGAAGCAATTAGGACGTTACCAGCTTTTAGAAAATTGGATCAAGGTGCAATTTCCCACTAGGTCTTTTTTGCTATCATCGGCTTCCGCTGACGCGAGTTTTCGCCGTTATTTTCGTGTAACATTTAGTTCGAATTTTTCCCATAAAACATTGATCGTGATGGATGCTCCGCCACAGCATGAAGACTGTGTATCGTTTCTGAATGTGATAAAGGTATTTTCAGCAGCAAACGTACATGTGCCAGAAGTCCTGGCGCAGAACCTAGAACATGGATTCTTGCTACTTTCAGACCTTGGAAGTACTACTTATTTGGAAGCACTAGATGCCAATTCCTCGATTGCTGATCGTCTGTATTGTGATGCGGTGAATGCACTTATTAGAATACAGTTGGCAAGTTGTTCCGGTGTGCTGCCGGATTACGATGAAGTGCTGTTTCTTAAAGAGTTAAATCTGTTTCCAAATTGGTATCTAGCCAAACATTTGCAGGTAGTGTTGAATGTTAAACAGAAAGCAGAACTTGATGAGGGCTTTACGCGGATTTTGCAAAACAACCTTGCCCAGCCCAGAGTATTTGTGCATCGTGATTATCATTCACGAAATCTTATGGTTACGACTCCTAATCCTGGTATTGTTGATTTCCAGGATGCAGTGTATGGCCCAATTACTTACGATTTGGTATCACTGTTCAAGGATGCCTATATTTGTTGGGACGAAGAACGCATTCTGGACTGGATAATACTCTATTGGGATAAAGCTAAAAAAACTGGACTGCCCGTAGCTGGGAATTTTACTGATTTCTACCGTGATTTTGAGTGGATGGGTGTACAGCGCCATATCAAAGTATTGGGCATATTCGCGCGTCTGTGTCATCGCGACGGTAAGAATGATTATCTTAGATATATGCCACTGGTGATGGATTATCTTCGGAAGACCTGCGAGCGTTATCATGAACTCAATTTTCTGCTGGTGTTGCTAGATGAGCTAGAAAGTGGCAGACAGGAAATAGAAGTTGGCCATGACTCCTAAGAGAGAGCCGTTTAAAGCCATGATTCTGGCTGCTGGACGTGGTGAACGTATGCGCCCTTTGACTGATGCGTTGCCTAAGCCGTTGCTATGTGTGGGAAATAAACCCCTGATTGAATATCATCTTGATAATCTAGCACGCGCAGGCTTTGTCGATATCGTAATCAATCATGCTCATCTGGGACAGATGATTGAAACCGCATTGGGGAACGGTGAGCGTTATGGTATTAACATCTGCTATTCCCATGAATCTATAGCGCTGGAAACCGCAGGCGGTATTGTTAAAGCGTTGCCATTGCTGAAGAGTAAAGTTGGAAATGAGCCGGGCGAACAACCTTTCCTTATAATTAATGCGGATATCTATTGTGAGATTGATTTCTCCACATTGTTACCGATTTTACAACAGATGAAAGCGAGTTTGGATGGAGACTCTGCACATCTGGTGCTGGTAAGCAACCCGGAGCACCATCCAGATGGTGACTTTGTTCTTGATTTCGGCAGGTTGGCGCTAACAGGTAAGGAAAAACTTACTTTCAGCGGAATTGGTGTTTATAAACCAGCTTTTTTCAGAGGTGTTGAATCTGGTTTAGTAGCGAAACTTGCACCAATGCTATGTCAGGAAATTGCTGCTGGGAAAGTTGGTGGTGAACATTATAAGGGTGTATGGGTAGACGTTGGTACTCCGGAATGCTTACGTATACTTGATGATCAACTTAGTAATTAATAGGGAAAACTCTAGTTTGCTTTGCTTTATCCCATAAATCCTGCAAGAATCCTCATCTATGATTCCGATTAAATCTTATGGCATACGTCGCCGACATCTAGCATCACAGATGCAGAAAGGAGTGGCGATCATCCCGACCTCCCCAGAGCGGGTACGGAGTCGTGATGCATATTATCCTTATCGTTTCGACAGTTATTTTTATTATTTGACAGGTTTTAGAGAACCAGAAGCAGTATTGGTCATGGTAGTGGGAACCGATGAAGGTGAAACCAAGGACATATTATTCTGTCAAGACAAGGATGTAGAGCGTGAAATCTGGAGTGGTTTTTGCTGCGGACCGGAGAATGCGAGGGAAGTTTTTGGTTTCGATAAAACATACTCTATTTCTAGGCTGGATGAAATGCTGCCCAAGCTACTCTCCGACCAGCCCAAAGTATACTTTGCGTTGGGGCAGGATGCTAGGTGGGACATGCGCCTGACTGGTTGGATCAACCGGGTAAGAGAACAGGTGCGAAGTGGTGTCTCAGCCCCTGCTGAAATTTGTGATAGTCGATTGTTGCTGGACGAGATGCGTTTGTTCAAAAGTGCGGAAGAACTTCAGGTTATGCGCCGCGCAGCGGAAATTTCTACTGGCGCCCACCGCCGTGTAATGCGGACGACCCGGCCCGGCATGAAGGAGTATGAAGTTGAGGCGGAACTTTTGCACGAATTTCGTAATCATGGCGCAGAAGCACCTGCTTACACACCTATCGTTGCAGGTGGTGCCAATGCTTGCGTGCTACATTATGTTGGAAATAACATGGAATTAAAATCTGGTGATTTATTGCTGGTTGATGCGGGCTGTGAGTTACACGGCTATGCTGCTGATATCACCCGTACGTTTCCTGTGAACGGTAAATTTAGTTCAGTACAAAAGGATGTGTATCAACTAGCATTGTCTGCTCAGGCTGCTGCAATTAGCGCAGTACAACCAGGTAATCGCTGGGACGAACCACATATTGCGGCGCTACAGGTGTTAGTACAGGGGTTCGTTGATTTGGGTTTATGCCGAGGTAGCGTAGATTCTGTTATCCAATCTGGAGATTACAAGCGTTTTTACATGCACCAGACCGGTCACTGGTTAGGATTGGATGTGCATGATGTAGGTGAGTACAAGCATGATGGAACGTGGCGTTTGCTGTGTCCGGGAATGACCTTTACGGTGGAGCCAGGCTGCTACATCCGTCCTGCGGATAACGTACCTCGTCATTTCTGGAATATTGGTGTGCGTATTGAGGATGACGTAGTAGTAACAAATGCCGGTTGTGAAGTGTTGACAGCAGCTGTACCCAAAACAGTTGCCGAAATTGAAGAATTAATGCGATGAGGGAAGACTGGAAAATAATTAAGAAAGTATCAGGGTATGAGGAAAACAATGCCCAAGAGAGGGGGAGAGCGCCGCCCGCCACCAGAGGCTGGGTAAGTTACCTGATACTGATTCCTATATCAATCATTATGGTGATTTTTGGTGTTTTCTTTTTTGCTGCATTCTTCGCTTTATTTGCAATTGCCGCTATTGGTTTCGGATTTCGTTTCTGGTGGTTAAGACGTGCATTGATTAAATCGATGAGCTCAGACAATACAGTGGGTACAGTAGAAACTGCGGATACGGTAGAGGGGGAATATGTTGTAGTTGATAAGGATCAGGCTGTCGAAACAGAAGTTAGAAAGGCCGAGAAGGATAAATGAATCAAATAAAAAAACTAGCTCTGAAATTATGACATCTAGCCATTACGGCCTTATTATTATCGGCGGAGGCCCGGTTGGTATGTCTCTCGCACTAGCGTTGTGTAACAGTGGTTTGTCCGTACTGTTGCTGGAAGCACGTGGGGAGCCTGAAAAAAAGGAAGATCCGCGGCCACTAGCGTTTTCTCATGGCAGCCGCCTGATTTTACAGCGTTTAGGTGTATGGGAGTCTTTGCCGGAGGTTGCTCCCATTACGACCATACATATTTCCAATCGCGGTAGTTTTGGGCGCACGATACTAACCGCTCGCGACGTTGATGTACCAGCCTTAGGTTATGTAGTAATCCACCATGACGTATTTCGATCAATGCATGAGAGGTTGCAAGATTGCGGTGTTGACTATCTGACGGGGGCTCAGGTAACACGGCTAGAATCAAGCACAGAAGAGGGACAAGTTGAGTTTCAGCATAATGGGGTAATAAAACAGGCAACGGCAAATCTGCTAGTGTTGGCTGATGGTGGTCGTCTTACTGGGCAAGTGGAGGGTATCACCCAGCATACGCATGACTACCAGCAATGGGCGGTTGTCGCAGGCATCAAAACCTCTCTCCCTCAGTGTGGCACAGCCTACGAGCGCTTTACCTCTGATGGTCCAGTGGCGTTTTTACCCCTGGGTAGGTATTTTTCCTTGGTGTGGACCGTTTCTCCGTTGGCGGCACAAGAAATTCTCAGTTTGGATGACGATGCTTTCATGGCTCGCTTGCATCATCATTTTGGCGACCGTATTGGTAAATTTATTGGAGCCAGTAAACGTTCTGGTTTTCCGCTTGCGCTAAAGTATGCTACACCTATTACGGCGTGTCGCATTGCATTAATTGGGAATGCGGCACAAACCTTGCATCCTGTGGCGGGACAGGGTTTCAATCTAGGGCTTCGCGATGCCTGGGAATTAGCCAGAGAAATTATTACAATGCCTTCTGATACTGGGGCTCCTGTAATGCTTTCAAAGTATCGCCACAAGCGTCAGATTGATAGTGGAGCAGGAAGAACGTTTACTGATTCCTTGATCAAGTTATTTTCCAATGATACTCTTTTATTGCAAGGCATGCGTGGTATGGGGTTAAGTGCTCTGGATTGTTTGCCACCAGCGAAACGTTTTGTAGCTAAACGCATGATGTTTGGTTCAAGAGGATAACTAGTAACCAAATCACCATTTTTTGGATTCTGCATAATAATTTCTTTCCCTAAAATTGTCATGGGTTTAGAATTACGGCCTGTGCTAATTTATTTCTTCGTGTTTGCCTCATTACTTAATAAGAGTTATGCAGATCGGTCCCTATATTCTCAAAAATAATCTAGTAGTTGCGCCTATGGCGGGAGTGACCGACCGTCCCTTCCGACAATTGTGTAAAAAAATGGGAGCAGGCATGGCAGTCTCGGAAATGGTATCTAGTAATTCACTGTTGTGGGGTTCTGAAAAGACCCTACGCCGCGCCAATCATGAGGGCGAAGTGGATCCAATTTCGGTACAGATCGCTGGTGCTGACCCTACAATGATGGCGCAGGCTGCATGTTACAATGTAGAGCAAGGGGCGCAGATCATAGATATCAACATGGGTTGTCCGGCCAAAAAAATTTGCAACACGATGGCGGGCTCTGCATTGTTACAGAACGAACAGTTGGTAGGAAAGATACTTGATGCAGTAGTGCGTGCTGTAGATGTCCCTGTTACCTTGAAGATTCGTACTGGTTGGGATAGGGAGCACAAAAATGCGCTTGTTGTGGCACGTATTGCCGAGAATGCAGGGATCCAGGCGCTTGCCATTCATGGTCGTACCAGAGCTTGTGCCTTTACTGGACACGCCGAGCATGACACTGTTGCCACAGTAAAGGCCGCTGTAAGAATACCAGTTATTGCCAATGGTGACATTGGTGCACCTGAGGAAGTCAGGAAGGTGCTAGAGTATACTGGTGCTGATGCCGTAATGATTGGACGCGCTGCTCAGGGGCGGCCGTGGATTTTCCGAGAAATTAGTTACTATCTCGCTACAGGAAGACACCTTCCATTACCGGAAGTGACAGAAATTCATCATGTGCTTATTAATCATTTATATGATCTCTACGATTTTTACGGTGAATATTCTGGAGCACGTATTGCACGTAAGCATATCTCTTGGTATACAAAGGGACTGATCGGTTCTGCTGTGTTTCGGCACGCCATGAATCAATTGCAAACTACCGATCAGCAAGTGTCTGCGGTCAACGAATTTTTTGGTAAGCTAGCTGGTTATGGGCACAGATTGACATATATTCAACGTGAGGAACTAGCTGCATGAGCATAATTAACGAAAATGAAATTGCACGCTGTGTGCGCAGGGCTGTGGAAGGCTATCTTAAAGATCTAGATGGAGAAAAACCTCATCCCATATATGAAATGGTGATACGAAGTGTTGAGAAACCGCTGATTGAGCTGGTGATGAAACGTGCCGAAGGTAACCAGACTCGTGCTGCCGAATTGCTCGGCATCAACCGCAATACCCTTCGTAATAAAATAAGACAATATCGAATCAATTAAAGTGTGAAGTGCACAAGATGGGTAGTAAATAGGCGATTCACAACATTGGTTTACGCTTTGCACTCACGTGCCAGAATATGACCATCAATCAAGCCTTAATTAGTGTTTCTGACAAAACTGGCATTGTCGAGCTCGCGCAAGGGTTACGCCAATTTGGTGTGACCATACTTTCCACTGGTGGCACCGCCAAGTTGCTAAAAAATGTTGGTGTAGATGTAACCGAGGTCAGTGATTATACCGGCTTTCCAGAAATGCTCGATGGACGTGTCAAAACCCTGCACCCAAAAATCCATGCCGGCATCTTAGCGCAGAAGGAATTACCTGCACATATGATTGCTATGGAAAAGATGTCACTTCCAACTATTGAGCTGGTGGTGGTAAATCTTTATCCATTTGGTCAGACTGTGGCTAAGGACAATTGTAGCCTGGAAGACGCAATAGAAAGCATTGACATTGGTGGCTCGACCATGATTCGTGCTGCGGCAAAGAATTACAAAAATGTGGCGGTGGTGACCGATCCAGAAGACTATACTTCTATAATGAACGAAATGAAATCAACTAGTTGCACGGTTTCGCAGGAACACCGTTTCCAGCTTGCTTGCAAGGCATTCTCCCATACTGCCGCCTACGATAGTGTTATCAGTAATTATCTTACTAGTATTAACTCTGACGGACAGCATAAAAGCTTTCCTGCGTATCTTAATCTTAATTTTAGAATTGCTCAGAATTTGCGTTATGGTGAAAATCCACATCAGAAGGCTGCATTTTATCGGGATCTTACACCTGCTGTTCCAGGCAGCCTTGCTAATTATACCCAGTTACAAGGCAAGGAGCTTTCGTACAACAACATTGCAGATGCGGATGCGGCGTGGGAATGTGTTAAAACTTTTGATTTGCCGGCTTGTGTCATCGTTAAGCATGCCAACCCCTGCGGAGTGGCAGTAGCTAATACACTTCTTGTGGCATATAAAATGGCATTTGCCACTGATCCGACTTCAGCTTTTGGCGGTATCATCGCTTTCAATCGTAAGCTGAATGGCGCTACTGCTGAAGCTGTGATTAAACAATTTGTTGAGGTGGTAATTGTCCCGGAAATAACCCGCAAGGCAAAACACATTCTTGCCAGGAAAACAAATGTACGTGTATTAATCCTTCCGTTAAAGGGTGGAAGCAATACCTTAGACTTTAAGCGTGTTGGTGGTGGATTGTTGGTACAAGCACCAGATAATCTTAATATTGCTGTCGATCATCTAAAAGTTGTAACCAGAGTACAGCCGACACAGCAAGAATTACAGGATTTGTTGTTCGCATGGCGCGTGGCAAAATTTGTTAAATCCAACGCAATTGTGTTTTGCGTCAATGGCCAGACACTTGGCATAGGTGCTGGGCAAATGAGCCGAGTGGATAGTGCTCGCATTGCTGCGATCAAAGCACAAAATTCAAAACTCACCTTAGTTAGCTCAGTGGTTGCTTCGGATGCATTCTTTCCCTTTCGTGACGGACTGGATGTGGTAGTACAGGCGGGTGCCAAGGCAATTATCCAGCCCGGTGGAAGCTTGCGTGACGAAGAAGTTATTGCTGCTGCAGATGAGCAGGGTGTAGCAATGATGTTTACTAGTGTAAGACATTTTAGGCATTGAGTCTTTTCTTACGGCAATCTATGTTTGAAAATATTGACCGTGACTCTTTTCGTTTCTCAGCGATCTATACAGCTGACAGGGTCCTGATTTGAAACTACTCGTTATTGGCGGCGGCGGTAGGGAACACGCCCTAGCGTGGAAATTAAAACAGTCACCGCGCATCCACAAAGTCTTTGTTGCTCCGGGTAATGCTGGCACTGCACTGGAAGACGGGCTAGAGAATCTTCCTATAACCACTATTCCTGACTTGGCAGAATTTGCCAAAAATGAATCCATCATATTCACAGTAGTAGGCCCTGAAGCGCCACTTGCAGCAGGTATTGTGGATACCTTCCGTTCCGTTGGTCTGAAAATATTTGGCCCCACCAAACAAGCTACGCAACTAGAGGCATCCAAAGATTATTCCAAAGCTTTCATGCAGCGTCATGGCATCCCCACTGCAGCGTATGCTAGTTTTGCGGATCCTGCTGAAGCTCATAAATATTTGAATAAAAAAGGTGCGCCTATCGTCATCAAAGCCGATGGCCTAGCTGCAGGTAAGGGTGTAAAGGTGGCAATGACTCTGTCAAGTGCTCATGCTGCAGTGGATTCGATGTTGATTGATAACAGCATGGGTGTGGCAGGTGCTCGAATTCTGATCGAGGAATTTTTGGAGGGCGAAGAAGTTAGCTTTATAGTCATGGCCGATGGCCACCACGTATTACCACTCGCAACAAGTCAGGATCATAAGCGTCTGAGAGATGGTGATCAGGGGCCTAACACTGGTGGAATGGGTGCATATTCTCCTGCATCAATAATTACTTCAGAATTGCATACCAGGATAATAAGTGAAGTGATCCAGCCGGTTATGAGAGGTATGGCACAGGAGGGCCAACACTATACTGGTTTTCTTTATGCCGGGCTAATGATTGCCCAGGATGGAAATATCAATGTACTAGAATACAATTGTCGTATGGGAGATCCAGAAGCTCAGCCAATCATGCTGCGACTGAAAAGTGATTTATCAATTTTGGTGGAACATGCAATAAATGGCACGCTTGAAAAAGTGGAAGCAGAGTGGGATCGTCGTACGGCACTAGGTGTAGTGATGGCAGCTCATGGCTATCCTGAAATGCCGCGCAGAGGGGACATAATTTATGGTTTGTCGGAACTCCTATCTATGAAGACACTTGGTGAGGATTTTCATATTTTCCAGGCCGGCACTATGATGGGCGGCAAGGATGACAAAGAAATAGTAACTATAGGTGGACGCGTATTGTGCGTTACTACACTAGGGGATAACGTAAAAATTGCCCAGCATCGCGCCTATGAAATAGCCGATAAGATTCGCTTTGATGGCTGCCAGATGCGATGTGATATTGGGTATTTAGCGACTAGTTTTTAGCCTCGAGAAAAATAATTGTAGTTTCAAATTAATAGATAGATGGGAGTCTGTCGTAATATCAGTCCAGAATTTTAATAGGTATGAATATAACACTAGTTAAAGAATTTCTCAGCGGACTGCAGGGTCGAATCATTGAATACTTAGAACAGGTGGATGGTAAGCGTTTCCAGCGAGAAAAATGGGAGCATCCCGAAGGTGGCGGTGGATTGAGTTGCGTGATGGAGCAGGGTAATGTATTTGAACGTGGTGCAGTGAATTACTCACATGTGTTTGGTTTGGGATTACCTGCATCTGCCACTGCTGCACGGCCCGGATTATCAGGACGCCCATTCGAAGCAATGGGTGTATCTATAGTGCTGCATCCGCATAACCCGTATGTACCCACAGTGCATTTGAACGTACGCTTTCTGGAGGCTCGCAAGGAGGGTGCCGAGTCGATATGGTGGTTTGGTGGCGGAATGGACTTGACCCCGTATTATGGTTTTGAGGAAGATGCTAAGCACTTTCATCAGATCTGCAAAAATTCTCTTCAATCTTTCGGTGGCAGTCATCATACGTACTTCAAGAAATGGTGTGATCAATATTTTTATTTGAAACACCGTAATGAACCACGTGGCATAGGTGGAATCTTCTTTGATGATCTCAGTCAACCTGATTTCGACACCTGTTTTAACCTAACTAAAAGTGTAGGGAACCATTTTCTGCCAGCCTACGTGCCAATCTTGGAGCGGCGCCTAAATATGTCTTATGGAGAGCATGAACGTGAATTTCAGGCTTACCGCCGCGGGCGTTACGTAGAATTCAATCTGGTGTGGGATCGAGGAACCCTATTTGGGTTGCAATCTGGCGGGCGCACCGAATCTATTCTCATGTCCTTGCCACCCATAGTAAAATGGCGCTACGACTGGAAACCGGAACCGGGTAGTGCGGAAGCAAAACTTTATACCAATTTTCTTATTGGCAAGGATTGGGTGTGATCTAACAGATAGGATTCCACATGACGAATGGTAAATGCTACTCAGCCTGGAAACTTGGCTTTAATAGATATCATTTTAGCAGGACTTGTGTACTTCAAATGTCACCACACATTCAAAAAGTGTGATTGCAATATAGAGTTGGTATAGAGGCTGTTTTATTATCGTAGTTTTCGTGGTCGGCTGAATTCTGTTGTGTAATTGATACCATGGAGTTTGTGCCACTCTGAGATTACTATTGACTTTAATATACTGACGCTGGAGAATTAAATGCGACACAATGTTTGTTGTGGCGGCTAATGGAATTCCATCCGATGGGGGGCGATTGTATCGCCAAAAATAATCTTTTTTGACAAAATGTGTCACTGAATATTTGAGCAAGATCTTATTACCCATATCATAGCTAAAATTGTTGTTGACAAGAACATGTGTTGATATGAATCTTGCAGTAGAAATTAAAAAAATGAGGAAAGCAATGAGTGATGATCAAATGAAAAAGTATATTTCTATCCAAGTAACGAGATCACGTTTAAGTTTGTTTTCAAGAAGCACCTGCAGTACTATCACTGCAATTTTCATTTTATGTGTCTACATGATCATGATCGTGCCGACTGTTCATGCGCAGGACGTAACGCCATCAACTTCTCAACAGGAGACCACATTGTCTTCATCTGACTCCAGTGAAAACAGTGCTGCTGACGTCGGTATGAAAGCAGCATCGGCTGTGGCGACAATTGTGTACTTTCCATTCAAAGTTGCATTTGCTCTCGGAGGTGGGATCGTGGGTGGCCTTGCCTATGCATTTACGGGTGGCAACGAGGAGACCGCCAAGAGCATATGGCAAACCAGCATGGAAGGCACCTATAACATTACCCCGGAAAACTTGACCGGCGAGGAGCCCGTGCATTTCTTTGGTCCTACACAAAACAATGGTATTTCACCCACCCCAGGCCAGTAGGAATGAGGCTGTTCATACACAAGTTTTTTGCCTTAGCAGATGGAATGCTGGAGCATGATTAGTATTAGGAAGGCATCAATCCACATTCCAAGCAGATGCTAAAACCGATATCTTGATGTAGTCAACTTAATAACACCATCGCTAGTGATGTGATGCTTTCAGACTAAGGAATATAGATTACATGATGTTCTTTTTTTTGTGAGGGAAGCCTAGAAATAAATATACCCTTTGTTTTGATCTAAAATATTTCTTCAATTGCTTGTGTTGGCGTCATATCTACCTTTCTATTTTTTGATTTGCATCATTGCCCCATGCGACAAAGATTTTTATCGTTCGCCGGACTCAATACTCTAGGAAACGCATGTGTGAGATCGGTAACTAGTTGGTGGGGGGTTATTCACTTTGGTGCCGTTACCTTGGTTATGGCTCTGTCACCCTCGACTTACGATCGGGAAAATCGTACCGTTATTGCTAAAAATATCTATACGAGTACTTGGCAAGTGCTGCTCTGGTTCACGTCGTTGTGTGCACTTATCAGTCTTGTATTGGTACGAATCATTGTTGTAACTGCCCTAAGTTATGGTCTATCTCAATATGCGCTGGAAGTAGTGGTACGAGTACTGGTCCTTGAGTTAATTCCACTCGGGGCCGCTCTTTTTGTGGTGCTGCGCTCAAATATGGAGATTAGTCCAACACTGATAGGCAGTTCTATGCGTACCGATATTGTTCCACGTGTGATTGCTATCGCATTCTCGGTGGTGACGCTGGCTGCAGTGAGCAGTTTGGTGACGCTCGTGATGGCTTATGCAGTCGTTTATGGCTTTTCACCTTGGGGCTTTGCTGAGTACACGCGCATGGTCGGGCGTGTATTCGATCCAGGTGTCGCTGTTGCCTTTGTCCTAAAAACAGCATTATTCAGTCTAGCAGTTGCCGTGATCCCAATTGCTTCGGCTTTGCAAGCAAGCCATGAGGCTATTGGAGAATTGAGCTCTGTTCCGCGAGGTACAGTACGATTATTTTTAGCTCTGGTACTTATCGAAGGTGCGTCTTTGGCGATTAAGTTTATTTAAAACGGATAAAACAAAAAGTATGCAATCTGAATTCGAATCTCAGTCAAGATCCCAGCAGCATCCAGTGCCGCCCTCAAATATTGAATTTAAGGCCTTGGCACTAGTGGTTTTTATGGTGGCGTTAGTGGGCGCTTCACTTGCGTATGTGATGTATGCGCGTGGAGTATTTGAAAACACCCAGCAAGTGATATTGATTGCGGATGATTCCGAGGGCGTGATTGTTGGCATGGACTTGACATTTTCGGGTTTTCCGATGGGGCGTGTGCGTCGCATTGAGCTTTCAGATGATGGAAAAGCTCGCATTGTAGTTGACATAGCACGCAAGGATGCTAAATGGATCCGTACCAGTAGCGTTTTTACCATGGAACGCGGGATGATGGGCGACACTCGTTTGCGTGTGTTTACTGGTGTATTGACTGATCCGCCGCTGCCAGATGGCGCTGTACGAACAGTCTTGCTTGGTGATGCTACTGCGGAAATTCCACATCTCGTGGACACTATGCGTTCGTTGCTTGAGAACCTTGAGAATATTACTAAGTCTAATTCCAATCTGAGTGCGACTCTGGACAACGTACGGACCGTTACACAAAACCTAAAAGGACCGTATGGTGGGCTTGGAGTTGTATTAGGTAGCGAGGTTAATGCGAAAAAAATTATCACCGTGCTGGATCACGTCAATACTTTGTTAGCTAAAACTGATACACGAATTTTTGGTGTTCACGGAGTGATGGATGAGTCGCAGGTTGCCATTACTCAGATAAATGCAATTCTGGGTGACGTACGGTCAAGTCTTAAGGAAGTAGACGTCGTACTTACCCAAGTACAGGCCATTGGTTCCAATGCTCAAGTAGTTACCGCCGACCTAGGTGTTTTAAGAGAACACGTGGAGAGGAGTTTACGTAAGGTGGAACACTTAGTGAACGAAGTCAATCGTAAGTGGCCCCTAGCTCGTGATACGGAGCTTAAATTACCATGAGAATGCTGGCTGCTATAGTGATGCTCTGGCTCGCCGGGTGCGCAGGTGGGTACGTGCCGCCTGACTGGCAACTGAATGCGCATGGTGCACTTAGAGACTCGGTCACAGCTTATCTAGTGGGAAACTCCAAGCTTGCAGACATGGAATTTGCCCGAACACGTGCAGAGATTGCCAGTACAGGGCGTATAGACTTGCTAGCACGTACTGAACTAGTGCGCTGCGCAGCGCATGTGGCTAGCCTAGAGTTCAATGAATGTGGGTTATATCAGATACTTGCCGAAGATGCTACTGACTCAGAACGAGTTTATGCTGAGTACCTTGCAGGGCGCTGGGCAGGTTTGAATACGGCACTGCTGCCTGCACAACATCGTGGGGTGGTTGCTGGTGCGGATGGGGCACTTAGAGCTATTAAGGATCCGCTATCGCGCCTGGTTGCTGCAGGTGTGTTATTCCAAATAGGGCGCTTAACACCCAATGGTGTCACCATTGCTACTCAGACCGCCTCCGACCAAGGTTGGCGTCGTCCGCTTCTCGCATGGTTGGGTGTGGCAGCCCGTAGTGCAGAACAATTAGGTGACAAAGATGAAGCCTTGCGTATTCAGAGACGCATTGATCTGGTCTTAGGGGTTGATGGGGAACCTAGCCGTTAATCTGCCTTGTTGTAAGGCATTGGTACTAATGTAAATGACCCCTTGTTTGCAAAAAGGAGTAGTAGAGCGAGCACAACTACCTTTAATGATAATGCAATATTAGGATTGCCTTCTCTTCCAGTGATCGGTAGATCCGCACACCCATGATTGTCTAGGCACTCAATTGTTTTATACAGGTAGCTTCTTACTAAGAGTCTAGACTGGGCTTTGATGCTCATCTTGTAATCGGTTGTACGTGAAAAGAGCAAAAGACTTGTTGGGCGGATAGAATCGGCCAAATTATTTTCTAAAAATTTTCTTCCAAAAAATAAAGCCTGGTCTTCCAATCTAGATCTGTCTTTTAATTATTATCAGAGACTTTTATACGATGGTTTATAAGCATAGTTCCAAGAAGTTAACCCAAGCGGGTAGATTTTAGCCAGAACCAATTAGTATTGGTACCATTAGTAATGGTACCAATACTATGCTGTACCAACAAAGCTGCTAGACTTCTGTTTTCAGGAGAAAAATTTATCTTGACTTTATACAGTAATCCACATTTATTACGACAATTGCATAATCATACCGGGAAAACCCGCATGAATCCTGATTGTGTAAATAACTGTTTGTTT
>SMVB01017776.1_pt1 | contig 15734 bp, 13 predicted proteins | sample 2456461 | NCBI WGS metagenome assembly SMVB01 (sample SAMN11095934, study PRJNA526329) | marine sediment metagenome | biome: Marine sediment; feature: Surficial sediment; material: Deep marine sediment; isolation source: Hadal surficial sediment | place: Pacific Ocean | collected 2014-05 | depth... | reverse complement strand
TTATGATTCTTTATATAAAAACCCTCAGTTAACTGTTTACGCTTTATTCAGAATAAACGTTTTAGGAGAAGTAAATAATCCCGGATTCTACTATGTTTCTGAAGTAGAAAAGTTTACGGCAATATTAGCTTTAGCTGGTGGTACAACCGGTAATGCTGATTTGGAAAGTATAAAGCTACTTAGAAATTTTGAAGAGATTCAGCTTGATGTTGAAACAATTATTAGGGAGGGCAGCTCGGCTACAGATTTTGGCTTGCAGTCTGGAGATCAAATATTTGTACCAAGAACCTGGTGGGCCGATGCTAAAGGTTTAACCATACTTATATCAGCGGCATCACTTGTAGTAGTAATTATAGCTTTAATTGCAAAATAACTGTATTGTTAATATCCAGGAAGAAGAATGAATACAAAGTTTCCAAATAGTTCCAGGAATCGTGGAAGTAAAAAAGAAAAAACTTTAATTGAAATAATTCAAATTGTTTTTAGACGCCGATACATTTTAATTGGATCTGTAGTTGCAGCAATTATTTTAGCTATGGCATACAATTTTTTATCAACTCCCGTTTACAAAGCCACCGGATTACTTAAAAAAGAAGTGGCATCTAAGCGTCAAAATCAAGGTGGGTTTGCAGGAATCGTAGACCTTCAGACACTGGATGAACTTGAAACTGAAATTGCATTGGTAAAAACATGGACTGTTATTAGTAAAGTTGTGGATGAATTGAATACTAACATTATTATTAATAAAATTGTTACACCTGGTGGAGATAATATAAAAATTGAAAAGTCACTAACTAAATTTGCTGATCCATCATTTATTAACAGATTTGATATTCCATTTAGCATTCCGGAATTTAAATCGATTGTTCTTAAAAAGAAAAAAAGCAGAGGGGAGTATTATATAAAGAAAGCCAGTGAGAGCACCCTCGAGGTATATGATGCTTTAACAAATCAATTATTAGAGGTATCTAACAGCAAACCCATATTAGAAATTACTTCATTAGAAGGTACTGAATTTGAGAAGGATTTTACGATCAATACCCCTTCTGATGAAGGCACTTTTAAATTTGAATTACCAATTGCTAATTTTGAAATAAATTGGAGTAATGCACCGGTAGGGAGTATTCTATACTTTGAGATTATCAAATATTTCAAAGCTATGAATAAATTAAAAAAGCAACTTAGTGTAAAAAAGAAGGGTAAAACCAATGTATTTGAAATTTCGGTAAAATCATCTTCTGCTTATGTAGCAGCTTTAATTGCAAATACCGTGATAGATAAGTTCCGTGAATCACGAATTGATCAGCAGAAGCAAACAATTAGGTATTCTTTCAAATTTGTTGATGAGCAATTGAAAGAAATGAAGGTAAAATTAAAAGTGGCTGAGGAGAATTTGAGCAGGTTTAAAGCCAGCGGTCACATTAATACAATTAATGAAAGTTCCAGAAATCTGGTTCAATTTTTAACAAAGCTCGAAACTGAAAAAGTAAATACCGACCTTCTTTTATCAGATTATAAAAACAAAGTATTTGAAATTAAAAATGAAATGTCTATAACTGGTTATATCGATCAGAGTTTTCTTTCTCCTTCTGGTAATTCGGATAGAAACTCTCCATTTTCTGCGCTGCTTAAACAACTTTCGGATTTGGAGTTGCAGCGTTTAGAGCTTTTGCAAAAAAGAACCCCCAAACATCCGGATGTGATTGCATTAGACGATCAAATTTTTATGTCAAAGCAAAAACTTTCATCTTATAATGAAAACACATTAACCGCATACCAAATAATTATATCTTCTTTAGAGAAGAAATTATTGAAAATTTCAAATCTTATGTCTAAATATTCAGTTAAACTCGAAATGCTTCCTGCTAAAGAAAATAGATTAGCACAGCTAATGAGAAAGAAAAACGTTTATGATAAAATTAGCACTTTGCTACTGGATAAGAGAGAAGAGATGAGAATGCAGGAACTTTCAAAATTGCAGGATATTGCAATTGTTGATCCGGCGCATGAACCAATTAAACCAATTTCCCCGCGAAAGTTAATTAATTTATTAATCTCTGTTTTTTTAGGAATATTAATTGGTGTGGTTGGAATATTTTTATTTGAACTGAAGGATAATAAACTTGTAAACCTTGATGAGCTGGAGGAAGAGTATGATCTACCTATTTTCGCTATAATTCCTATTTATTCTAAAGAGATATTAAAAAATATGAATAACTCTAAAAACGGCAGACAAAAGTTTGTTACGTTGATGAATGAAAGAGAAGGTTTTCGGGAAACATATCGGCTGTTAAAAACCAAACTTTTCTTTCAGATGGAAAGCAAAGAAAAAATATTTATGATCACAAGTTGTGAAGAAAATACAGGCAAAACTAGCGTTGTTTCAAATCTCGCAATTTCAATAGCCCAGGAGAATAAGAAAGTATTAGTTATTGATTGTGATCTTAGAAAAGCAGATCTATCAAGAATGTTTGATATACCTAAAGATGCTCCCGGTTTAATTGATTTTATAGAAAAAGATATTTCGCCTACAATTTATACAAAGGTGTTAAAAAATATTGATATTCTGCCCGCTGGTGGAAAAAGAGAAGATTCGAGTCATTTATTGAATTCTGATAGAATGAAATTACTTTTTGAATCAATTGATACATCATTCTATGATTTAATAATTATAGATACACCTCCGGTAACCAGAGTTGTTGACACTTTAATTTTAGGGCAGTTAGTTAGAAACGCAATTCTGATTGTTCGCCCCGGCTATTCATTTAAAGATGCAGTTATAGGAGGAATACAGGAAATGCTTCATGCGGAAATAAAGATTCGGGGAATTGTAGCAAATGCGGCTAAGATACAAGAATCATACTATTACAGGTATCGTTATGGATATGGATATGGATATGACCAGGAGGAAGAAACGAAGCATAAACCTTCTAAGAAAGAATTACGGGCAGAAAAAATTTCTGCCTAAAAATATTGTAACATTTATATATGTTATTCAAATACAGAAAAGTAAGTTAGATATATTTCACTTGGCGGTTCCTTTTTTAAGGAATCGCTTTTTTAATTATATAAATAGTATTTCTGATTAATGATTGATAAAATAAAAATAATTGATCCCGTTGATATATCTGATTGGGATAAACAAATTATTAGCTACCCTGATTACTCCTTCTTTCATACATCTAGCTGGGCGAAAGTTATAGCTGATACATACAACTATAAGCTATGTTACTTTACAGTTCAAAATAATGGAGTGTTAAAAGCCATTATTCCTCTAATGATTGTTGAAAGTAGGTTGACAGGGAAAAGAGCGGTTTCCTTACCATTCACTGATTACTGCGAACCATTAATTTCGGATAACATTTTATTTGATGATCTTTATAAAGAAATTATTGATTTTTCAAAAGAGAGAAGATTAAAATTTATTGAATTGAGAGGTGGGCAAAGATTTTTCACCGGTGTGGAGGCTTCAACTTTTGATTATAATCACACACTAGATTTAACTATTGATGAAGAAAAATTATATAAAAATTTTAGCAGCAATACAAAACGAAATATTAAAAAAGCTACGCGTAAGGGTGTAACAGTTGAAATATCAAATTCCAGATCGGCACTTGAAGAATTTTATAGGATGAATTGCATTACCAGGAAAAAGCATGGTTTGCCTCCACAACCGAAAAAGTTTTTTGATAATTTATTTGCTTATATAATTTCTGAAGAAAAAGGATTTGTTGCAATTGGAAAGCAGAATAATGTGACAGTTGCAGGTGCAATTTACTTGCTTATCGGTAAAAAAGTTATTTATAAGTTTGGTGCTTCCTATATGAAATATCAAAATCTAAGAGCAAATAATTTAGTAATGTGGGATGCAATTAAATATTGTAAAAATAAGGAGTTTGATTCATTTTGCTTTGGAAGAACTGAACCTGATAATGAAGGTTTGAGGAAATTCAAGTTAGGGTGGGGCACTAAAGAGCAAGTACTAAACATTTATAAATACGATTTAGCAAAAAATAATTTTATATTAATGGATACAAAAACATCAGGATTTCATAATAAAATATTTAGCAACACACCACTTCCATTATTAAAATTTTTTGGCTCAATTTCTTACAGGCATTTTGGGTAATGTTTAAATATTGTTACTATCATTTTGACTTAAACCTAGAATATTGAAATGAATTAAGTTATGATTTTATCTTGAAAACCAACAAAAACCTTTGGAACGTAATTTGTAATTCGGCTCAATAGATTTTAGAACAGGCATTTACAAACTTTATTTTTCATAGGAAAAGAATTATGAATATTTTAATAGCAAGCTCTATTGCAAAGCATGCAATTGAAGAACTAAATAAAAAACACGATGTTATTTGTGCATTTAATGCACCGGAGGAAAAATTAATTTCCGAAATAAGTGATAGAGATATTATCATTTTTAGAAGTGGCGTTAAAATTTCTGAGCAGGTGATGAAGGCAGGATCAAATCTAAAATTTTTAATCCGTGCTGGTTCGGGTCTGGATAATCTTGATGTTGAATACGCTAATAAAAGAGGCTTAGAATTAAAGCGTATTCCTGAACCGGGTGCCAAAGCGGTTGCCGAATTGAGTTTTGCTTTTATGTTAACACTATCCAGAAATTTACTCTATGCAGATAAAGAATGGAAAAAAGGGCATTGGGTAAAAAGTGAAATTACCGGTTACCTTTTAAGAGGCAAAGTTTTGGGCATTGTTGGTGCTGGAAACATTGGTTCTCTTGTAGGGCAAATGGGCTCAGCCTGGGGAATGACAGTATTAGGATGTGTTGCTGAAGAGGATTATACGAAGGAGAATGAAATTTATTTAACTTCCAAAGGAATTAAGTTAACCTCGTTTGAAGAAGTTATAACTAATGCAGATTATCTAACTATACATGTTCCTTTGGATGACAGTACAAGAAATCTGATAGATAGGAAAGTATTAAAAATGATGAAACCGGGTTCATATTTAATGACTCTTGCCCGTGGAGGGGTTGTAAATGAAAAGGATCTTTTAGAAGAACTTACAAATGGAGAGAGATTGAGAGGAGCAGGACTTGATGTGCACGAAAATGAGGGGGAAGGTAAAATATCTCCGTTAGCATCATTACCAAATGTAGTTTTTTCACCTCACATGGGTGCTCAAACTATTGATTCTCAGCGAGAGATTGGAGACCGCGTTTTGGAAACGATAGAATATTTTGAAAATAAATTAAACTCTCATCAAGAGATTACAGCTACAACAATTAAGTAAAAATATTAATTTTTGCGGAACTGATTTCGCAACAGGAGAAAAATGATGACAGCAAAAACAACACAGTTTAAACAAATGCTTACTTCCAACCAACTAGAGTTTATCCTGGAAGCTCATGACGGACTAAGTGCGAAGATTGTTGAAGAAACCGGCTTCAAAGGAATTTGGGGTAGTGGTTTAGCAATTTCTGCAGCTCTTGGAGTTAGAGATAATAACGAGGCAAGCTGGACACAGGTGCTTGATGTTACTGAATTTATGAGTGATGCAACAAATATTCCAATAATGTTGGACTCAGATACAGGTTACGGAAATTTTAACAACGTAAGAAGGCTGGTTAAAAAACTTGAACAGCGGAAAATTGCTGCAATGTGTATTGAGGATAAACTCTTTCCAAAGACAAATTCTTTTATAAATGGTGAAGCACAGGAATTGGCAAAAATAGATGAGTTTTCGGGCAAAATTAAAGCGGCAAAAGATACACAGGAAGATCCAGATTTTTGTGTTGTGGCAAGGATAGAGGCGTTTATTGCCGGATGGGGGTTGTCGGAAGCTTTAAAAAGAGCTGAAGCATATCATAAAGCGGGTGCAGATGCTCTTCTGGTGCACAGTAAAAAAAATACAGCAGAAGATATCTTTGATTTTATGAAAGAGTGGAAAGATACTTGTCCTGTTGTTATTGTACCAACTATGTACTACAATACTCCAACTGATGAATTTCAAGATTGTGGTGTGAGTTTGGTGATCTGGGCAAATCATTTATTACGTGCAAGGATAAAAGCAATGCAGCATACCGCAACTCAAATATATAAAGATAGAGCACTTACATCGGTTGAGAATGAGATTGTTTCTGTAAAGGAAGTATTCCGTTTGCAAAATGCCGATGAACTTAAGAAAGCTGAGAAAGTTTATCTCCCCTCGCAACAGTGATTTGTTATCTTGCGTTAAGATATTAAACTGAATAAACTTTAAAAAAAAGCAACTAAATTAGTTTATCTTAATATAAAAATTCATTCGGTTTGTGTTAACTATTATTCAGTGAATAAATACTTTTAATGATTTCTTGTTAAATGGAAAATATTAATACAAATAGTAATGTTGTAGATTATGATCTTTATGGCATTGTTGGAATTAGACTTATTAACCCTAGCGAATGCGATATCAAAAATCTATCCAAATTATATGCGAGTTTCCGATCTGAGTTAAAAAGAGAACCCGATATCACGATTGAGTATAAAAAAAACTGGCAATTAGGGGATATTTTTTACTTGGGTCTAGATGAAGCAGGTTTTAATGACGATGGTTTTTATATTTTATCCAGCGGTAGATCACCCTTAAAAATCAAAATACCATTTGAGCAAATAGGGAATAAATGTGAGCTAGTTTGTGAACAGGGTATCGGAGGTATACCATTACTTAATCATATAATCAATCTAACTTTTCTTAAAAAAAAATATCTGCCTATCCACGCTTCTGCATTTTTATATAATGATGTCGGTGCACTTGTGATAGGCTGGTCAAAAGGAGGAAAGTCTGAGGCATTATTTAGTTTTATAAAGAACGGTGCAGAATTTGTTGGTGATGAGACTGTTATAATATCACCCGATGGTAAAAAAATGTTTGGAATCCCGGTGCCGGTTTCAATATGGGAATGGCAATTTTCTGAAATACAGGAACTTATGCCTCCCTTAAGTATGCAGAAGAAAATTCTATTTAAAGGAGTTCATTTAATTGACAGAGTTCACAGAGTTTCCAGCAAAAGCGTACTTAAAAACAACTCAATTACTAAAATGATGAGAGATGCTCTTCCTGCTCTAAGAAGGCAGTTAAATATTCGGATAAATCCCGAAGTAATTTTTGATGGAAAAGTGCACTGGGCTCAAGTTAATATGGATAGATTAGTAATTATAATGAGTCATAACAAAGATGATATCACTTTAGATAAATGTAATACAAGCGAAATTGCTGATAGAATGATCACATCAAATTTATATGAATTAGATTCGTTCAATAATTATTATAGCCTATTCAAGTTTGCATTCCCCGGTGTAAAGAATGATTTTCTTGAAAATGTTGATATGATCTATAATGAGCTTTTGCCCAATGCTATATCAGGTATTGAGAGTTATAAAGTACTTCATCCATATCCGGTTTCGTATGATAAATTATATAATGTAATGAAACCAATATTTTACAAAAATAATAATAATTAATTAATAGGGTTAAAAACATTAGATGGCAACTATTGCATTAATTGGTGCCGATGGATCCGGAAAAACGACAATTGCAAAAATGCTGCTTGAGTCACCACCGGCAAAGATGAAATATTTATACATGGGGTTAAACATCGAATCAAGTAATTATGCGCTGCCAACATCCCGGCTTATTTTTTATTTAAAATTGTTAAAGTATAAAAAGAAAAATAAAAACCTTAAAAATGTAAAGCTTAAAAATCTTTCTTTACACCATATTGAAGAAGACCGAACTGTGGATAAAAGGGGTAAATTAGGAGCTATTGTTAGATTAACTAATAGAATGGCAGAAGCGTGGTATAGACAGTTTATCTCCTGGATATTTCAATTAAGTGGTTATGTTGTTTTATACGACAGGCACTATCTTTTTGATGCATCCACCAATAATTTAGAGGAAGGAGTAAAAAATCAAAGGTTAACATCTAAAATACATTGGTGGCTTCTTAATAATATGTACAGTAAACCTGATTTGGTATTCCTTTTGCATGCCCCTCCTGAAGTTCTCTTCGAGAGAAAAGGGGAAGCAGATATTGAATACTTAAAAAAGAGAACTGAAAATTTTATGAGGGTTGGAAGCAAATTAAAAAATTTTATTATTGTTGATGCAACACAATCAATAGATAAAGTTTTTGCCGATGTATATAATAAATCAAAAGAATTTTTAAATAATAAAAAATAAATTTCTTAATAACATCAATTATAAATTTAGTATAGAATATTAAAAGAAAACTATGAATAAGAACTGCAAACCTTATGCGGTTTTAATTAATATGGATTATCTAACAGGATTGCAAACAGCTAGAATTTTGGCAGATAATGGAGTACCCGTTATTGGTATGGCAGAAAACACCGATCATTTTTGTGCTAAAACTAATACCTGTGAAAAAGTTATCCCTAGCGGTAAGATGTCAGATGAACTAATTGAAAATCTTATCAAACTGGGGAAAGAATTAGATCAGAAAGCTGTTCTCTATCCTTGTCAGGATGCAAGTGTATTACTTGTTTCACAAAACAGAGAGAAACTTGAACCATACTATTATATTTCTCTTCCTGTCAACGAAACGGTTGAATTGCTAATGAATAAACCTCGCTTTTATGAATTTGCTATGGACAAGGAATTACCTGTGGCAAAATTTTTCTTGCTTAAGAGCAGACAGGATGCTGAGGAAGCTGCCGGCAAATTGAATTTCCCTTGTGTTCTTAAGCCTCATATGAGAAGTCCTAAATGGGAAGAGAACACAAAATTAAAGGCATTCAAAGTTTTAAACAAGGATGAATTTCTAGAGATGTATGACCGGATATGTGATTGGAGTGATACATTGATGTTACAGGAATGGATAGAGGGAGATGATACAACTCTATACTCCTGTAATTGTTATTATAATAAAAATTCAGAACCACTTGTAAACTTTACTGCTAAAAAATTGCGTCAGTGGCCCATCGTTACAGGAAATACAAGTTTAGGTGTTGATGTAATAGATGATACTGTTTTAAAAGTTACCACAGATTTATTTAAAAAAGTTAATTACGTTGGTCTTGGTTATGTAGAAATTAAAAAAGATATTAATACAAACAATTACTATATAATTGAACCTAACATTGGCAGACCAACCGGTCGCTCAGCATTAGCCGAAGCTTGTGGTGTTGATTTAATTTATACAATGTATTGCGATTGCCTTGGGCTTCCTTTGCCTGATACACGAACTCAAGAATTTAAGAATATAAAATGGATCCATTTAAGAGCAGACCTTCAATCAGCATATAACTATTGGAAGAAGGGAAAGCTTACTTTTGGAGAATGGTTAAAAACTATGAAAGGGAAAAAGTTTTACGCCGTTATTTCATTAAAGGATCCGGTTCCATTTCTTACAGAGTTGAAAGCGGGGATAGTTTATAGCATTAAATCGTTGTTTGGGAAAGCAGATTAAATTAAGAAATAATAATATTCACATAATTTTTTAACGGGATTTGGAAACGACAATAAATAATATTTCAAAAGAGCAATCGTTAACTGTAAAAGAAGCGAATATTGATATTGATATTGATGAAAAATGGATTGAATTTATCTCAAATAATTCTCACGCAACTATTTATCATCATCCTTTATGGTTAAAAATACTTGAGAATGAAACAGGACAAAAAGTACTAAAACTAATTTGTACTGATGAAAATGATAATATACAGGGATTGTTCCCATTACAATATACTAAAGGATTTCCTTTCGGATTTGGTGGTATTCCCGGGACAAGACGTCTGGCATCTCTCCCAAGGACTCCTGTCGGCGGTCCGTTAACCTTGAATAGTAAAGTAACTAATCTGCTTATTCAAAAAGCAATTGATAATGTTTCGGATGAATCTAATTATTTATTGCAGATCAAATCTTTTGATCCTGACGTTAATGATGGAATAGGTACTCTTCATAAATACTTTTGGCGCGAAATTTATATCAAAGAAATTCCTGATTTTCCTGATGAAATACGATATGGTAAATCAAAAAATCATGCTAAAATAAAATGGGCTGTAAATAAAGCAGAACAAAACAATGTTATTCACAAAACCGCACAGAAAGAGGATGACTTAAAAAAATGGTATCTACTTTACTTAGATACGATGAGAATACATTCTACACCAGCACGTTCATATAGTTTTTTTAAAAATTTATGGAAAATATTAAGACCAAAAGGACTGATGCAATTGCAGTTAGCAGAGTTAGAGGAAAATGGTAAAAACACAGTAATAGCAGGCAGTATTTTATTCTTTTATAATAAAACTGTTACACACGCTTTCAGTGGCAGCAGCCGCATCCGCAAACATATCGAGTTACGTCCCAACGATTTACTACATTGGTATGCCATGCTTGATGCTCAGAAAAATAGCTTCAAATATTATGACTTTGGGGAAGTATCCAAAGGCAATATAGGATTAGCTACTTATAAGAAAAAATGGGACACCGTAAAAATTAATATGTATCATTATTATTATCCTAAACCTGCTCAGTTGCAGGGAGAAGACCTTGATTCGGATACCGGTGGAGGCATTAAAGAAAAATTTTGGCAGAAACTGCCCTTGTTTCTAACTGCCAAATTTGGCAATATGATTTATAAACGATTGTAGGTTCCCATTAATAGTTGAAAAAATTGTTTTACATATTAAAACCTATCATCCCAAGATCAGTACAAATATTTCTACGATGCATGCTGGTTGAAAGACAAAAAGAAAAGTATAAAGATATCTGGCCAATCTTAGAAAAAGCTGGGAAGAAACCCGATGGCTGGTCTGGTTGGGCCAATAATAAGAAGTTTGCGGTTGTGCTTACACACGATGTCGAAAATCAGGCTGGACATGATAAATGTGTAAAGCTAATGGAACTTGAAAAAAAATTAGGTTTCTGTTCTTCATTTAATTTTGTGCCGGAAAGATATAATGTTTCGGAAAGCGTGCGTAATGAATTAATATCTAATGGTTTTGAAGTTGGGGTTCATGGATTAAACCATGACGGGAAATTATTCAGCAATGAAAATGTTTTTAGTGAAAGAGCAATAAAAATAAATAGATACATAAAAGAATGGAATTCTGTTGGGTTCAGAGCTCCCGCAATGCATCATAACTTAAAGTGGATTCATCAACTTGATATTGAGTATGATTTGTCCACCTTCGATACCGATCCCTTTGAGCCGCAATCAGATGGTGTTGGAACTATCTTTCCATTTATTGCAGAAGATGAAAAGAAGCAAAATAGTTATGTAGAGTTGCCTTATACATTAGTCCAGGATTTTACTTTATTTATACTTATGCAGGAAAGAGACATTAAAGTATGGAAAAATAAGATAGATTGGATAGCAAAAAAAGGTGGAATGGTATTGGTTAATGTTCATCCTGACTATATCAATTTCAATAATGAAAATACTGCGGAAGAATTTCCTGTGTACTTATACATGAATCTGCTCGAATATATAGAAGATAAATATAGTGGTATTTATTGGCATTCACTTCCAAAGGATGTAGCTAAGTTCATATCTAATCAAACTACCACTGTAACGGTACAATCGAAAAAATTAATAGATATAGTAAATGAAAAATAATGTGGCTCCTAAAAGAGTGTGTATGATTGCCATGGCTTCTTATCCGGGTGATCCAAGGATAAGGAGACAGGCAGAAGCATTGGATGAAGCAGGATATGAAGTAGATGTTCTATGCAGGTATTCAGGTAAGCAACCTCCTAAACAGAAATTTGGAAATGTTACTGCTTACCGTATTATGAATGCACCTCCCCGTCAAAACAAAATTATATACTTCCTTCAGTCAATTCTATTTTTAATAGTGGCATTCTTCCGATTAGTACCTCTATCAATAAAACGAAAATATAAAGTTATTCAAGCACATAATCTTCCGGACTATCTGATTTTTGCTGGTGTATTCCATAAAATTTTTGGAGTTAAACTTATATTAGATATACATGATCCTTCGGTAGATTTGTTTGAGGAAAAATGGTCCGGTAAAAAAAATAGGTTACTAAAATACTTTATAAAAAAAGCCGAGAAATATTCGTGCAAAATATCAAATCATTTAATAACTGTTACTAATACTTGCAAAGAAAAGTTAGTCGAGAGAGGAAATCCCCCCGAAAAAATCACAGTAATTTTTAATTCGGCAAACGAAAGTGTTTTTAAATATGATTATACAAGAAATTTTCAAAAAATAGAAAAAGATATTAAGTTATTTTACCATGGAACAATTGCCGAGAGATTTGGATTACACATTGCCGTTAAGGCAATGCAATTAGTTCTGGAGGAGATACCTGGAAGCAGGTTAGATGTTTATGGTAAAATTGATAGCAGTTATGGTGTATATCTGAAGGAATTAATAGTAAAATGTAATTTGGAAAATCATGTTTATTTAAAAGGTCATGTACAACGTGATCTAATACCTGAGGTGCTAAGAAATTCAGATATTGGTATTGTTCCGCATTTAAACTCGGATTATGCAAATCTCGCTTTGCCAACAAAAGCATTCGAATATATTTCATCAGGTCTTCCTTTAATATCTATTTACTTAAGTGATTTGGCTCAAACATTTGGAGAGAAGAGTATCACATTTTATCGAGGCAATAATGCACAAGATCTTGCAGAGAAAGTTATATCCTTGGCAAAAGATCCGGATACTCGAAAGTTGAAAGTAAAGAATGCGTATGAAGAATTGAGGAAGATTTCTGGTACAGAGATGACAGAAAGATATGTTAAATTAATAAATTATTATCGAGTTATGAATAATAACACCTCATAAAAATTGTAATAATTTAACTGGTAACTATTTAAATTTTAATTAAAAGGATATTTATGTTTAACAAAGTTTTAGTACTGTCACCACATACAGATGATGCTGAGTTGGGTGCAGGTGGCACGATAATTAAATTCATGGCTGAGAAAAAAGAGATTTTGTGGGTAGTGTTCTCAACAGCTGAGGAATCCCTTCCAAAGGAAATGGATAAAGATACACTGGAAAAAGAATTTATAAATGTTACGAAGAAACTGGATTTACAAAAGGACCAATATATTGTAAACCATTTCCAGGTAAGAAAATTGCACGAAAAGCGTCAGGAAATTTTAGAATCACTAGTTCAGATACGAAATAAATTCCTTCCGGATTTAGTTATTGGTCCATCTCTTAATGATTTTCATCAAGACCATATTATTGTGGCTACAGAAATGGTTAGAGCTTTCAAAGGAAGTGCTTCTATTATAAGTTATGAGCTTCCCTGGAATCACGTAACGTTTCATACACAATTATTTGTTCAGTTGGATAAAAAATATGTAGAAAAAAAGATTGAACTGTTACAATCGTATAATTCTCAAATTATTAAAAAAAGAAGCTATTTTTCTGAAGAATTTATTTGGGGATTTGCACGCACAAGAGGAGTTCAAATAAACACGCAATTTGCGGAAGCTTTTGAAGTAATTCGCTGGATGATTTAAGTATAAGTGGTCCAATAATTTTCTGATTGAAGGAGTCCTAAATTTAATTTGATTGGAGTAGCATTATATTCAAAAAAAGAATTAAAATATTAGCCATGGAAGAAAATTTTTATACGTATGTAATCTTGGAGTTAATGTGAAGAACCTTAGAATCTTAATTACTGGTGCTGGGGCACCGGGAATTTTAGGGACACTATATTCTCTAAAGAACAATTTTGATAATAGAAGTGTTTATATCATCGGAACCGATAGTAATTTAGAAGTTGTAGGCAAATATGTGTGCGATAAATTTTTCCAAATACCTCATTCATCATTAAGAGATGAGTATTTAGACAGCATGGAAAAAATATGTTCTAATGAAGAAGTAGATATTATAATTCCTCAAAACACATTTGAATTATCATTACTATCAGAGAGGAAAAAGATCTTTGAACGTAAAGGAACACGAATATTAGTTTCCGACCCCCAAGCAATTGAAATGTCAAATAATAAGTACCGACTAATGCAAAAATGTAATGAAATAGGCATACCAGTTGGTGAGTTTAAAATAGTAAATAATTTTAAAGATTTAAAAATATTTGCTAAAAAGTTAGGATGGCCCAAAAGGGAAGTAGTTATAAAACCACCAATATCAAATGGTCTTCGAGGTGTGAGAATAATTGATGAAAATTTCGATTCTAAAAAAGCTTTTTATTCAGAAAAACCAACAAGTTTAACTACTAAGATGGATAATTTGTACGGAGTAATTGGAGATTCATTTCCAGAACTTATAGTAACTGAATTCCTAAGCGGGATTGAATATACTGTGGATGTTTTTAGATATAATGAGCAATCTATTGTTATTCCTCGCTTAAGAGAATTGGTGCGTTCAGGAATAACCTTTACAGGTAAATCAATAAAACATGAAAAGATTATTGAGTACTCACTTGCACTCTCCAATAGCATAGGATTAGAATATTGTTTTGGATTTCAATTTAAACTTGATGGAAAGGATTGTCCTAAAATTTTAGAATCAAATCCTAGAATTCAAGGAACTATGGTTCTTTCAACGTTTTCCGGTGCAAACATAATTTATTTATCAGTTAAAGCACTCCTCGGAGAAAATTTTAATCTACCTCAAGTTAATTGGAATACACGTTTATTAAGATATTGGGGAGGAATCGCAGTCCATGATGAAAAACAAATTGGTCGGCTCTGACGATCTATTAGATCTCGATAAATATTCTTCGCTTATCTTTGATCTTGATGATACTCTGTATAATGAAATCGAGTATCTAAAATTAGCATATTCCTGTGCCGCCGAAAGAATTCACAAGGCAAATTCTTCTTGCCCAAAGGTAAAGTTAGAGGAATTTTTAATATCGACCTTTTTAGCTGAGGGCAGAAAAAATTTATATCAGAAGTTAGAGAAAAACTTCAATATAAAGAATTATAGTGTAGAAAATTTTTTGAATTCCCTGAGGACAGTTCCAATAATGGAGAACTCAATTCCAATAAATAAAATATTATATGATTTTATTTTAGGAAACATTCAAAAATTCAAGATATTTATTGCTACAAATGGAAATCCTCTTCAGCAGGTCAACAAATATAAATCGTTAAATATTCCATTTAAAAACTTAATTCAAATAGTTTATTGTGATTCTTTTGGTAAAGATAAAAGAAAGCCGTCACCATTTTTTATAGATCATATTTTAAATAAGTATAAGTTAGTTAAAAAAGAACTACTCTTTATCGGAAATTGTGGAACGGATCGGGAGGCGGCATTAAATGGAGGCATAGATTATATTGATATCTTACAATTTATAAGTTGTATAAATTTATCGAAGTAGTATCATTTTCTTTATAGCAAGGAAAGTTCCAGCTTCCAAACTGTAAAAATAAACACCTGAAGTAAAACCATCAGCATTAAATGAGAATGTATGAGTGCCTGCAGAAAATTCATCATTGGCTAATTCTTGAACCATCTCACCCAATAAATTGTAAACAGATAATCTTACTTTAGAATCTACCGGCAAACTAAATGAAATACTGGTTGATGGATTAAAAGGGTTCGGATAGTTTTGATTGAGAGTAAAATCATTTGGAATGTTTTTCTCATCCTGTACATCAGTTGTTCCATCTAAACTAATAAAAGCCGAATCAATACGATAGCCTGTAGAGTACAACCTTACAAATCTCAATTCATTAGCACCATTAACCCACCAGGATGAAGGTAGTGTAAATTCGAAGCTGTTTGTTTGTC
>SMVB01399522.1_pt1 | contig 15740 bp, 7 predicted proteins | sample 2456461 | NCBI WGS metagenome assembly SMVB01 (sample SAMN11095934, study PRJNA526329) | marine sediment metagenome | biome: Marine sediment; feature: Surficial sediment; material: Deep marine sediment; isolation source: Hadal surficial sediment | place: Pacific Ocean | collected 2014-05 | depth 0-1... | reverse complement strand
GTTGTTTTATAAAGAGGACTATGAATGTATTCGATAGTCAAGTTTCCAGATTTTGATCCTAAACATTCTTCTATACAATTTTGCTGATGCCCCGTTACAATAACAAGTCGTTTGAATCCTTGTTGTTTTAAACAAGTGACAAGTCGTTCGAGAATGGAAATGTGATTAACAAGAGTAAGACATTTGGGTGAATTTTGAGTTAATGGAAAAAGGCGACTCCCTGTGCCGGCTGCAAGAAGTAGGGCTGTTGTTATTTGATTTTTATTCTGATGATAATCTAAGGTTTTATACATGTTATGTCTATAATGTTTTATAAAAAATTTAGGGTGTTTAGCTAAACACTTTGGCGCACTAATTAATTAGAGCGGAATTATAGGATTGGACACAAATGGCACAACGAAAATTGAGTGGTATGTTGGTGGGTGGTGTGATAAATAATTAGCTCATCAACAAATACATCGGTGCAAGTTTGAAATCAAAAGATATAATTAAGAGTGCAAATGTACAATAAATAACCACAATATCCGATTTTCTGTCGATCTGTTATCACTTGCTTGCACATTAAAGTATTTTTTAGAAATATATAAAAATATTTATATTACTAGATAGTGAAGTTTTAAAAACATCTCGAAAGCGGGAGACTGAATATCAGAGTGAAACTACCGACTTTTTCTATTTTGGTTTTTTACACTATTACCCTCTTACCTTAAAAAAAACATATCCAAATTTGCGATTTATCTACTATTCAACTTTGGCCTTTGGTTTTTTACAATTCTATTTTTAGCTTTTTTCCATAAAAGTCAAATTCCTTAAATTCGTAATACAGCCAATGGTAATAGTTCCTAACATAATTGATACCTACAGAAAAAGCTCGAAAGCCTGTATTTATCATAAAAGAGTTTGGAAAGTATTATATTGAAGCAAAACCATATTAATATTCCGCTTGTAAGTATAATAATAAAGAGAGTTAATTTGCGAATATTTTATATTCCGGAAGCTATTGATAATTAAAATGGTTCTGAAATTAGCGGTTTCCATGTTATGGAAAATTCTCTTTTTTTTATGAATTTATCCGTAGAATAATAAATATGGTTCTATCTTGATTTTCATTTCTTTGCAAAAGGAGGAGGTCAGAAAACCAAAGTATGGGATAATTGAAGATATTGAAAAAGGAGAAACTAAAGGTTTTTAACCATTTCCCTCTGTTTATAATTCGCCTAAATTAACTTCCAAGTCAGGCCTTCGAACTAATGTATATTTTCACAAAAATAACAGTAGAACCAAAAATATAAATATATTTGTCATTGCAGAATTAATTAGATTTTCATGGCCTGGTTTCAAAGAAAAGGAAAAGGAATACATACACCCACAAATGAGAAGAAGGATGTCCCGGATGGGTTGTGGTATAAAACGCCAAAAGGAAAAATAATTCATATAAGGGAGTTAAAAAACAACGCATATGTATGCCCCGATGATGATTTTCATGTGCGGATTGGCTCAAAGGAATATTTCGAGATATTATTTGATAAAAATAAATTTACTGAGCTTGACAAAGATATGAGCTCAGCTGACCCCTTAAATTTTGTGGATAGCAAGCCATATCCCGGCAGAATTACAGCTTCTCAGAAAAAGACAGAGTTAAAAGATGCCGTTCGTACCGCATATGGAAAGATGGATGGTATTGAGGTGACAATTGGTTGCATGGATTTTACTTTTATTGGAGGTTCTATGGGATCTGTAGTAGGAGAAAAAATCGCCAGGGCAATAAGTTACAGTTTGGAGAAGAAAAAACCATTTATCATGATATCAAAATCCGGTGGAGCCCGTATGATGGAAGCAGGATATTCATTGATGCAAATGGCAAAAACCTCTGCAAAACTCGCACTGCTTTCTGAAGCTAAAGTTCCTTTCATTTCTGTTTTAACTGATCCAACAACTGGAGGGGTTACTGCCTCATTTGCCATGCTAGGTGATTTCAATATAGCCGAACCTGAAGCGCTTATAGGATTTGCAGGACCGAGAATTATCCGCGAAACAATTGGGAAAGATCTTCCAAAAGGATTTCAAAGTTCAGAGTTCCTGCTAGATCACGGATTTGTTGACTTCATCATAGATCGAAGACAGCTGAAATCAAAATTAGCTACCTTGCTCAAAATGCTTCAATAATCCAGTTGATGGGAATTCAAAATTTCGCCTAGTTCATCCTGTGAAATTACTGCGCAATCCGTACACAAATCAATTTTTAAAAATTGTTTGTAAGCTCTATAAAAACGGTTTAATAATAATATATTTGCACTTTAATTGAAGAAAGGCTCAAACGAAATATATAGTAGATGGCGACGGTAATTATAAGCGCAGTTATTGCATTTACAGTTGTAATACTCCTTTTGGTGTTATTACTTCTTTTTGCACAATCAAAACTTGTGCAGTCCGGTAATGTTAGTATTGTGATGAATGGTGATGTTTCAAATCCGGTTGTAACAGCAGCAGGATCGACACTACTGGCAACACTTTCCAATCAAAAAATATTTTTACCTTCCGCATGTGGAGGAGGTGGCACCTGCGCTATGTGTAAATGTGTGATAGAAGAAGGCGGTGGAGATGTGCTGCCAACAGAAATTGGCCACCTTAGTCGTACTGAGCAAAAGGAAAATGTCCGGTTGGCATGCCAGGTTAAGGTAAAGAATGATATGAAGATCCATATTCCCGAAGAGATCTTTGGTATCAAAAAATGGGAATGCGAAGTAATTTCAAATTACAATGTTTCCACTTTTATAAAAGAGTTTGTAGTAAGGCTACCGGAAGGTGAAACACTTGATTTTCAATCTGGAGGATATATTCAAATCGATGTGCCTGAATGTGAGGTTGATTTTAAAGACATAGAAATTACTCCTCATCCTGAATTAGGTCATCCGGATGAAGTGTATAAATCGGATTGGGATAAATTTAATCTTTGGGATCTGAAGATGAAAAATGACGAGCCGATTTACAGGGCTTACTCCATGGCCAATCATCCTGCTGAAGGGAACATCGTGATGTTAGATATCAGGGTTGCGACTCCACCATGGGACAGGGCGGCAGGAAAATGGATGGATGTAAATCCAGGAGTTTGTTCATCCTATGTATTCAGCAGAAAGCTTGGAGATAAAGTTACGATCTCAGGACCATATGGCGAATTTTTCATCAATCCTACTGATAGAGAAATGATCTATATCGGCGGTGGCGCTGGAATGGCCCCGTTGAGATCGCATATATTCCATCTATTCCATACTGAAAAGACAAACAGAAAAGTCTCTTATTGGTATGGAGGAAGATCAAAAAGAGAATTATTTTATTTAGATCATTTTAAAAATATTGAAAAAAAATTCCCCAACTTCAATTTCAACATAGGCCTTTCTGAGCCAATGGAAGAAGATAATTGGACAGTTAAAAAATCGTTGGATGACAAAGAGGGTGATGGTTATATAGGATTTGTGCATCAGGTACTTTTAGATAATTATCTTAGCGCTCACCCTGAACCTGAAGAAATAGAGTACTATTTGTGCGGACCCCCTTTAATGAATGCTGCAGTTACAAAAATGCTGGATGAATTAGGTGTTCCTCCGGAGAACATAAGATTTGATGATTTTGGGGGTTAGAGACCTTCAAAACTGAAAGGGAGAAAATTTGATTTTCTCCCTTTTTTTTTTCAAAATTGACAATAAAGATCGCTAACCTGGATAATCCAGGAGATGATTAATGAAATTTGTAAAGAGTTAGAAAACACGACATTGACTTTGATATCATTAATTGTAGTTGAAGATTATATTTTTATACCTGTTTAGTTGGTTTATCTGAATGTCAATGTCTGATCTGCAAAATGGGGATATTCACGAATTATAAAGACTAATTATGGACCTAAAAATATTTTTCTCTTCCATTGACGATTCCATTTTTGAAGAAATCACTGACCCGACTTCTTTTTTTAAAAGCATAAGCGTGTTTACCGCCGAGCAACCGGATTTCAAAGGGGCAAACATTGCTTTGATTGGCCTGTTGGAGGATGGTGGATCTGAAACAAATCATGGAGCATCCAAAGCTGCTGACGAAATCAGAAAGAAACTGTACCGGTTGAAAAAAGGATTTGGGCAATATAAAATTGTCGATCTCGGAAATTTGAGAAAGGGAATTGATGTAGCAGAATCTCACCATCGGTTGAAGGAAGTTTGTGCGATTTTAATTGAAAACGATGTATTGCCTATAATTATGGGAGGAACCCATGATCATACCTACGGTCAATATTTATCCTATGAAAATCTGGATAAATTAGTTTCCCTTCTTAATGTAGATGCTTTTTTGGATATTGAAGATGATGGGGATAAAGTTAACAGCAGAAACCATTTGCATAAAATTCTGCTTCATGATCCGAATTTTCTTTTTTCGCTCAACCAATTGGCGCATCAATCCTACCTTATTGATAATGAAACCTTAGCGGTTCTGGAAAAGTTGTATTTTGACACCTATCGACTAGGCCATATCAGGCAACATCTTCCGGAGATGGAACCAATAATAAGAGATGCAGATTTGATGAGTTTTGATATCACATCCATAAAATCTTCTGATGCACCAGGAAATAGAAATGCACAACCTTTTGGCCTTACCGGAGAAGAGGCTTGTCAAATCTGCTGGTATGCAGGATTAAATGAAAAAATGAGTTCTGTAGGGTTTTATGAATACAATCCTGAAGTGGATGATGAAAATAGAAAAACTGCAGCAGTTGTAGCAACCATGGTTTGGTATTTCATTGAGGGATTTTACCATCGGAAAGATGAGCAAAATTTTAGAGGAAATGACTATTTAAGATTTGTGGTTTCAATGCCGGTAGATCCTGAAAATTTAGTATTTTACAAAAGTAAGTTAAGCGAAAAATGGTGGATGGAAGTTCCCTATCCTCATGGAAAATTTCTATATGAGCGAAATCTAATAATTCCGTGTAGCTACTCCGAATATCAATTGGCAGCCAAGGGTGAAGTGCCGGAAAGATGGATTACAGCACAAGCAAAATTAATTTAATCTGCATAATGTAGGAAAAATTATCTGTGCAGTTAAAGCGGTTTTATTCACGGTATTGAATTCGATTTTGATAAGCGCTTCTGAGAATTTATATTGACATTTATTTTATTGGATCAACTGATATTCAATACCTTATGTATAAATGGAGAGTATTCATGAATTGTTATGGTTAAATTTCAGCATATGAAAAACTATTTTATCAGAGTAACTTTCCTGTGTTTGATCTCATCTATTTTTCTTTCCAGAGCAGTGGCTCAAGCTGATTTATTTTATTATTTGCCGGAAGGCGTTGTTTATGATGAAAGTATTCCCACACCAAAATCAATCGTAGGTCATGAAATAGGGGAGTGGCATCTCACGCATGATAAATTGACCTATTATTTTTACAACCTCGCAGAGGCATCTGAAAGAGTAAAGGTGGAAAAAATGGGACATACCTATGAATCCCGGCCTTTATTGAATGTAATTATCACCTCAGAAGAAAATCATAAAAAACTTGATCAGATTCGCGATGAGCATTTAAAATTATCCGATCCGGAGGTTTCGACAAATTTAGAGGTACAAAATATGCCGGTGGTTATCAGATTGGGATATAGCGTCCATGGTAATGAATCGAGCGGAGCAAATGCCTCTTTATTGGTAGCGTATCACCTGGCAGCAGCAACAGGTGCGGCAATCGATGCTATCCTGAAAGATTGTATAATTCTCATTGATCCCAGTTTAAATCCTGATGGAATGCAACGATTTTCCACATGGGTGAATGTGCACAAATCAAAAAATATGAGTGCAGATCCAAATGGCAGAGAATTTGCGGAAGCATGGCCAAATGGCAGGACGAACCATTATTGGTTTGATTTAAATAGAGATTGGCTTCTGGCCCAACATCCGGAGTCAATAGCCAGACTGAAAGTTTTTCATGCCTGGAAGCCAAATGTGCAGACAGATCATCATGAAATGGGAAGCGATGCTACGTTTTTCTTCCAACCGGGTATTCCTGGCAGAACTCACCCGTTGATACCTGCTGGTAATATGACGCTTACTGAGAAAATCGGCGAATATCATGCGAAGGCGTTAGATGGATATAAACGATTGTATTACACGAAAGAGACCTTTGATGATTTTTATTTTGGGAAAGGATCTACATATCCCGATGTGCATGGAGGTGTTGGTATTTTGTTTGAACAGGCCTCCGTTAGGGGACATTTACGTGAAACGAAAAATGGAATTTTGACTTTTCCATTTGCGATAAAAAATCAATTCATCACCTCTTTGTCAACCATTGATGCCGCACACGATCTGAAAGCAGAATTGCTGGACTTTCAACGAAGTTTTTATATAAACGCCACTAAAAAAAATAAAGTGGATGAAAATCGAGCATTAATTATCGGAGTAAAAGATGATCCTGCACGTACAATTTTATTGGGGCAAGTTCTTTTGAAGCACAAGATTGAAATACATAGGCCAACTCGCAACATTACTATAGAAGGAAAGGAATTTTTAGTTGATAAAAGTTTTGTAATTCCATTAAATCAGAAACAAAATACACTTATCAAGGCAATTTTCGAACGCAGAACAACTTTTCAAGATAGCCTGTTTTATGATATTTCTGCCTGGAACTTTGATTTGTCCTACAATACAAACCTGGCCTGGATTGAAAACAAAAACACTGTGAATATCATAGGTGAGCAGATGACAGATCTTGAATTGCCAAAGGGTGAAATAACAGGAGGAAAAGCCTTTGCATATGCGATCGACTGGAATCAATATTTCGCTCCGGGATTGGTAAATGGGTTATTGCAAAAGGGATTGATATTAAAAGTTGCTTCAGAACCTTTTATTTCAAAATCGGGCGAGAGTTTTAAGCGGGGGACAATATTAGTTCCGGTTGGGATTCAAAAGATGGGAGAACAAGCGATATTCGAACTCTTGGAAAAATTGGCGTCAAGGTATCATGTAAAAGTATTTTCATTGGAATCAGGCCTTTCATCCATCGGTATTGATCTTGGGAGCGTAAGCTTTAATACTATTCGCAAACCAAAATTAGCCATGCTCATTGATAAAGGTGTAAGCGCGTATGAAGCCGGAGAAGTGTGGCATCTTCTGGATCAGCGGTATGATATGCAATTAACCATGATTTCTACTGAGATCGTGGGACGTATCAAAATTGACAAGTATAACGTACTGATTCTTCCGGGTGGATCTTACAGCAGTTTAAATTCAACAGCTCAGGACCGGATAAAGAATTGGGTAAAGAATGGTGGTACCATCATTGCATGGAGAGAAGCTTTGAGGCTGCTTTCAAAATTACAAATTGCTGATGTGAAATTTAAAAAGGTTGCCAAAGATTCGACCAAAGTAATATCATATGCAGATCGATCCAAAGCACGGGGAGCACAGGTGATCGGAGGGGCTATTTTCAACATGGAAATAGATAATACTCATCCATTGGCTTATGGGTATTATCAAAACACCTTGCCGGTATTTAAAAAAGGAACTATATTTTTGGAGCCTGCAAAAAGGAATATCTCTAATCCATTCCTTTACGCAGAAAATCCATTATTGAGTGGGTATGTCTCCAAAGAAAATCTGAAACAAATCAGTGGATCTCCAGCGGTTAGTATTTCTTCATTTGGCGAGGGAAAGGTTATTGCATTTACCGATAACCATAATTTCAGAGCATTTTGGTATGGAACAAATCGACTCTTTATAAACAGCCTTTTCTTCGGAGATCAGATATCCACCCGATAAGAGGTACTGAGCATAATCACGGATTTCCAGCGATATTAATTTTTTAAAATTGTCCATGAATTTAATGGAGATTAAAAAATACAAATGCCGAGCGCCCATCTTCTCTGTGGATAGTTAAAAATTAAATTACAAATTTCAAATACCAAAAAATGTCTCTATTTAAGTTTGTAAATTACTTCATTAAAAAATGTAAGTTTTAATTATTGAATTTTCAATGTTGGAATTTATTTGCTGATTGTCTTTTGTTATTTGGGTTTTCATATTTCGCTTTCATCAAAAAAATATTAGAACAATTATTAAGAAAGGAGTAAGTTCACAAGGCCAATTTAAATCCCTAACCACTACCTTATGTATTACAATTCTATTGTTGATACCATTGGGAATACACCAATGGTAAAATTAAATGAAGTTTCAAAGGAAGTTCCCGGAACCATACTTGCGAAGATAGAATATTTCAATCCTGGTAATTCGATGAAAGATCGTATAGCAATTAAAATTATCGAAGATGCTGAAAGTAATGGACTATTGCGATCTGGCGGGACAATTATTGAAGGCACATCCGGAAATACAGGAATGGGATTGGCTTTGGTAGCTATTGCAAAAGGGTATAAATGCATTTTTACTTTGGCAGACAAGCAATCCAGAGAAAAAATAGATGTACTCCGCGCTATGGGGGCGGAGGTAATTGTTTGTCCTACCAACGTTCCTGCAGACGATCCGAGGTCATATTATTCGATAGCACAAAAGCTAAACAAAGAAATTCCCAATTCCTATTATGTAAATCAGTATGATAATTTGTCCAATACCCAAGCGCATTATGATACCACGGGGCCGGAAATATGGGAAGACACAGATGGAAAAATCACACATTACGTAGCTGGGGTTGGAACGGGAGGTTCTATTTGTGGAGTATCCAAATTTCTAAAAGAGAAAAATCCAGATATTACTGTGCTGGGAATTGACAGCTACGGGTCGGTATTTAAAAAATATAAAGAGACTGGTGACTTTGATGAAAAGGAAATATATCCATACCTCACGGAAGGAATTGGCGAGGATATTTTACCCAAAAATGTAAACTTCGACCTTATCGATTATTTTGTAAAGGTGACAGATAAAGACGCCGCAATAATGGCCAGAAAACTTGCCAAAAAAGAAGGATTATTTGTTGGATGGTCTAGTGGTTCTGCTGTGTATGGGGCAATTGAATATGCCAAAAAAAATTTAACAGAGGAGGATGTTATGGTGATTATTCTACCAGATCATGGCACCAGGTATCTGGGCAAGGTATATAATGATGTATGGATGAATGATCATGGTTTTACTGAAAAAACAGCGCTTGCCACGGCAAAAGATATAATAGAGTGGAAAAGCAATGATTATTTGGTGGCAATCGATAAGGATATGCTGGTTGGCGATGCTATAAAAACCTTAACCCAGGAAGGGATATCTCAAATTCCGGTAATGGATGGGTCCAAGATGGTTGGCAGTATTACAGATTCCAAATTATTACAATTGCTATTGGAAGATCAAACTTCGAGTAAGGAAAAAATTGATATTGTGATGGATAAACCATTGCAATTTGTTGCGTTGGATAATACATTGGATGTGCTTTCTTCATTGATCAGTAGAGAAAACAAAGCGCTGTTAGTACGGGATCAAAAAAACATAGTCCATATCATTACAGAACATGATATTCTTAAAGCGATGACAAATATTTAGTCATAAAAATAGCCGGACCAGCCGGCTATTTTTTTATAATTTAACACAAATATTTCACCTTAATTTTTTTATAAAAGAGTCGAACCATGCTTGCTGAGTCTAAATTCCGGTTCGTATTCACTGGCTTTACCACTATCATCCGTAAGAATCAATTTGTAGAAAACTTGCCCAAGATCTGGCATATAGTCAATATACCTCTTGTCCTCTTCAGATATTTTTTTAACAGTTTCCCATTCAATGGAGTTTGAAATCAGAATTCCTTTTCTCAATTCAATTAATTTGATGACTCTGGTAGAATTGATAACCCAATTAAATTCAAGAATATCTCCGTTTTTAGTAGCAATGAATTTGACCATCTCCTCATTGCCGAGATTGCTCTTATTTCTATATCTCTGTGCTTCTGCACTGGAAAATATAGAAAGTGATGCTAATGTTAATAATAACACTAATCCCTTCATTGAAGTTTAGTTTTGATTCATTCGTTCTTGATAATATGTCAAATATAATCAGGTAGTTGGAGTATTAATAAATTGCATGACTTACGCAACGTCAGGAAATGCGTATATTTTGATTAGGATGTTGACTTATTTAATTTTTATTCCTGATCTTACATCAATAAATATGGAGACGGATCAATTTCTGAGTAGTTTGGGTCATCTATGTTGCTACTTGTTGCTTTTATTGGCAATTTTCTGACAGAGCAAATTATGGATGCAAATCACCGTAAATTAATATTTAGTATTAATTCAGTTCTATTTTTTAAAAATTTAATTTTAAACAGTCAAGTTCATAGCTCATCAAAAATAATGATTGTTTTCAGCAATGATTATGTACTTTGGGATCAATTGAAATTCATCTGATATAGGCATAAGTCCTTCATAAACAATTCGATGAATTATTAAGGATACTCCTAAATTTGTATACCTTTGCACCTCGTTTTAAAATGTGGACAAAATTAGCACATATAGTTCTTAAGAATCGCTTAACCTTAATTATAATATTAGGCATAATTACGGTGTTTATGGCGTATAAAGCTAAGGATATTCAATTTACCTATAGCTTTTTCACACCTGTTCCTGAGGACGATCCAGACATGATATACTTTTCCAAATTCAAAGAAAATTTTGGGGAAGATGCAAATATCGTGGCAATTGGAATTAAAGACTCATCACTTTATAAAGTTCAAAATTTTCGACGATTTAAATATTTAAGCGATGAACTTTTAACTATAAAGGGTATAAAACAAGTCGTTTCTATTCCTTTGTTCAAAACCTTAAAAAAGGATACGAAAAATAAGAGATTTCTTCTGGAAACGATTTTCGATGAAATACCAGATGACCAGGAAAGTTTAGATAGTTTACTGAATTATGCCAATGATCAGAAGTTTTATAGTGATCAAATAATCAATGAAAAGAATGGCGCTACCTTCATTCTTATTTCTATTGAAAATGAAGTATTAAACACAAAGGAGAGAGATACAGTAATCAAAGATATTGAGCATGTTGCTGAAGCTTTTAGCGAGAGTACCGGCATCACATTGCATTATGTTGGTTTGCCGTATATACGCACTGAGGTAAACGGAAGTGTGAAATCTGAACTGATTATGTTTCTATTTCTCTCACTCTTTGTCACAGCATTAATTTTATTATTTTTCTTTCGATCATGGGATGCGGTAGTTTTTCCGCTTATCATAATCATTGTAGTTGTGATATGGTCGATGGGTACTCTGGGCATTTTTGATTATAAAATTACCATACTTACTGGTCTGTTGCCACCGATAATTGTAGTTATTGGCATTCCAAACAGTATTTACTTGCTTAATAGTTATCACCAGCTCATTGATAAGCACGGAAACAAAATCAGGGCGCTGAGTCATGTGATCCGAAAGATCGGTCTTGTGGCGTTAATTACAAATTTCACAACCGCGGTTGGGTTTTTGGTGCTTATGTTTACCGGAATTAAGGATTTGCAAGAGTTCGGTCTGGTTGCCGGAATCAACGTTATGGCAACCTTTCTTGTCAGCATTATTCTAATTCCGGCAGTATTTAGTTACCTGCCTACTCCACATGGAAAGCAATTGAAGCATTTGAAATTTAAGATGCTGGATTTCACCTTAACTACGCTCGATTTAATAGTGCATCGTCATCGATACCGGGTTTTTGCTTTTACAGGTGCAATTGTAGTTATTTCTATTTTTGGAGTGTTAAAACTTCGTGCGGAAACATTTATTGTCGATGATGTTCCTGAGTACAGTCAAGTGAAAAAAGATCTCAAATTTTTTGAAGAAAACTTTAGTGGAATTATGCCACTGGAAATTGTAGTGGATTCCGGAAAGAAAAAGGGAGTATTACAGCATGCTTTTTTGGAAAAGGTAAACGAACTTGAAGACTTTTTGCATGAACAAAAATACATCTCAAAACCTGTCTCGATTGTAAGTATGATAAAAGCTTCGCGCCAGGCATTTTACAACAACAATCCCGACTACTATGATTTGCCAACCAAATCAGATCGAAATTTTATATTGAGGTATTTTTCAGGTGGTCAAAGCGAAAATTCATTATTAAAAACATTTGTAGATGAAGACCTGCAAATAATGAGAATTTCACTCAAAGTTGCTGATATTGGATCCATCAAACTTGATTCACTATTAACAAATGTAGTCAATAAAAAAATCGATGAATTATTCAAGGATACGGGTGTGGAAGCAAAAGCCACCGGAACCACATTACTTTTTGTGAAAGGAAATAAGTTTTTAATACAAAACCTGAGACTAAGTCTCATCCTTGCATTCATCGTTATCGCAATCATAATGGGTATTTTATTCAGAAGTCCAAAGATGATTGCCATTTCACTCATCCCAAATATAATCCCACTCATCATGATTGCCGGGATAATGGGATATTTTGACATTGCCCTTCGGCCAAGTACCGTTCTGATATTTAGTGTAGTTTTTGGAATCTCTGTGGATGATTCGATACATTTTTTAGCAAAATACCGGCAAGAACTTTTCGCCAACAATTTTTTCGTTCCCTTGGCTATCAGTAAAAGTATTCGGGAAACCGGAGCAAGTATGATTTACACTTCGGTTATCTTATTTGCCGGTTTTATCATTTTTAGTGGTTCTGAATTTATCGGAACTACCATGCTGGGTGTATTGACTTCCACTACGCTAATTATTGCAATGTTCGCCAACCTTGTAGTCCTACCTGCCCTGCTAATGGTATTTGATGATGGTAAGCGCAAGAAAGGTACGCATCCTTTAATTGAGCAGTATGATGAGTTTTACCAGGAAGACGAAGACGAAGAGATTAATCTTGAACAAATCAAAATTCAGGAGAATGGGGTGGGTAATACAAATGAATTTCAGAAAAGATAAATTATTGACATTGATTGGTTTAAAGTGAAGTACAGAGAAAATAAAAATCTGAATTTGGCTCGAGTGGGGGAGGAAATGCTTTCTCACTGGAAAACACATAAAATATTTGAAGCTTCATTAAAAAACAGAAAGGAGCAAAAAGAATTCATTTTTTATGAAGGACCACCATCGGCAAACGGTACACCGGGAATTCATCACGTTATTTCCAGAACTGTAAAAGATATATTCTGTAGATATAAAACGCTTAAAGGCTACAAAGTTGAGCGAAAGGGAGGATGGGACACACATGGACTCCCAGTAGAATTGCAGGTGGAAAAACAATTAGGAATTACAAAAGAAGATATCGGGAAGAAGATTTCAGTCGAAGAGTATAACCAGAAATGCCGTGAAGCTGTAATGCAGTTTAAAAGTGAATGGGATGATCTGACTGAAAAAATGGGGTACTGGGTAGATCTTGATGATCCATATATCACTTTTGATAGGAAATATATGGAAACCCTGTGGTACTTGATTAAAAAATTTTATGATAAGGGGCTTCTCTACAAAGGGTATACTATTCAACCTTATTCGCCAGCTGCAGGCACCGGTTTAAGCTCGCATGAATTAAATCAACCAGGCGCTTACAGAGATATAAAGGATACTTCTATTGTTGCCCAGTTCAAGATTAAAAATACAGAGAGTGATTTTTTTCTTGCCTGGACTACAACTCCGTGGACCTTGCCGGCAAATAATTCCTTAGCAATTGGCAATAAGATTAATTATGTAAAAATCAAAACGTTCAATCAATATACGTATTCGCCCATCAATGTGATCCTTGCCAAGGATCGCATGTCAGTTTTTTTTAATCCAAAATCAGAGAATTTAAAATTTGAAGATTATAAAGCCGGCGATAAGATTATTCCCTGGGAAATTGTAGATCATTACAAAGGAAGTGATCTGGTGGGTATGGAATATGAACAATTATTACCTTACATTCCCCTGTCGGCGCCTGCGCTAACAATGTTGGCAGGTGATTTTGTATCTACGGAAGAAGGAACCGGTATTGTTCATTTGGCCAAAACATTTGGCGTAGATGATTATCGTGTGAGCGAGAAATTTAATGTTCCTGGAGTTTTAGTGATAGATGAAAATGGCAATGAAGGTCCTATCGTTGACAAGCAAGGGCGATTCGTAAAAGAGATTACTGATTTTGCCGGTATGTATGTGAAGAACTACACTGGCGAAGATGAAGATGATCCCAGCTACAAATCGACAGATGTTCTAATTGCCATCAAGCTAAAAGAGGAAAATAAAGCATTTAAAGTTGAGAAATATGTGCACTCCTATCCGCATTGCTGGAGAACGGATAAGCCGGTGCTCTATTATCCGATGGATTCGTGGTTTATAAAAACTACAGCATATAAAGATAAATTGGTTGAACTCAACAAAACTATTAACTGGATACCAGAATCCACCGGTACTGGCCGGTTTGGAAATTGGCTGGAAAATTTGGTCGATTGGAATTTGAGTAGATCCCGGTTTTGGGGGACACCGTTACCAATTTGGAGAACTGAAGATGGTAAAGAGGAAATTTGCATTGGGTCTATAAAAGAGCTAAAAGAGGAAGTTTCTAAAGCCATGGATTCAGGATTCATGAATGAGCAAATTTCCGAGGATTTAGATCTGCACAGACCATATGTGGATAGTATATTTCTGGTTTCTCCATCTGGTCAAAAAATGTCCAGAGAGCCTGATTTGATTGACGTATGGTTTGATTCTGGCGCTATGCCCTATGCACAATGGCATTATCCTTTCGAAAATGAGGAAATTTTTAAAAGTAAATATCCTGCAGATTTTATAGCCGAAGGTGTTGATCAAACTCGTGGATGGTTTTTTACCCTTCACACCATATCCGTAATGTTATTCGACAGTGTGGCTTTCAAAAATGTTATATCCAATGGATTGGTCCTGGACAAGGATGGCAATAAAATGTCAAAGCGATTGGGAAATGCAGTGGATCCATTTAAAACTTTGGCCAAGCATGGCCCTGACGCTACCAGATGGTATATGATCAGCAATTCAAATCCATGGGATAACCTTAAGTTTGACAGTAATGGAATTGTGGAAGCGCAAAGAAGATTTTTTGGAACATTGCAAAACACATATTCTTTTTTTGCCCTATATGCCAACCTCGACAGCTTCGATTGGAGAGATGAACAAATACCATTAAAGAAGAGGACGGAAACCGATCAATGGATCATATCAAAATTAAATACACTTATATCTGATGTTGATTCTGCCTATAACGATTATGAGCCAACACGGGCAGCAAGAGCGATTCAAAATTTTGTTATCGATGATTTGAGTAATTGGTATGTGCGGCTCAACCGAAAACGATTTTGGAAGGGTGATTTAAATGAGGATAAAAAGGCAGCATATCAATCCTTGCATACTTGTTTGATTAATGTATGTAAGTTAGCGTCACCGATATCTCCATTCTATATGGACAAACTTTACCTGGACCTTTCCTTTGAAGGAAATTATGGTGGCAATTCAATTCATTTAACAGATTTTCCTCAGACGGTTACGGCCTTCATCAACAATGATCTTGAACAGAAAATGACATTGGCACAAGATATTTCTTCATTAGTGCATTCACTCCGAAAGCAGCATAAGTTAAAAGTGCGACAACCGCTATCACGAATTTTGATTCCAATTCTTGATGAAAAAACAAGGGAGCAAATACAGGGCGTTGAAGATATCATCTTGAATGAAGTCAATATTAAGGCCATTGAATATGTGGATAATACTTCCGGTATTATTATTAAAAAGGCCAAGCCCAACTTCAGGAAACTTGGGCGGAAGT
>SMVB01129787.1_pt1 | contig 15740 bp, 11 predicted proteins | sample 2456461 | NCBI WGS metagenome assembly SMVB01 (sample SAMN11095934, study PRJNA526329) | marine sediment metagenome | biome: Marine sediment; feature: Surficial sediment; material: Deep marine sediment; isolation source: Hadal surficial sediment | place: Pacific Ocean | collected 2014-05 | depth... | reverse complement strand
TTTGTGATCCAACTGCGGTTTCTAGGTTTAACATCCCCAATAGTGAAACGCAGAAGGGAAGACCAAATGCTGTTACAGGATCGTGTGGCTTTAATAACAGGAGGGGGCGTAGGAATTGGACGTGGAATCGCGAAAGCCCTAGCCGGGCAGGGGGTTCGCATTGGTATTTGTGGACGGCGGTCTCAGCCTCTTGAAGAAACGGTTGGAGAATTGAAGGCCTCAGGAGCTTCTGCCATGGGCGTCACTGCGGATGTGACCAATCGTCAGGATCTGGAACGAGTGGTTTCGGCCATTGTCGCAGAATGGGGGCAGATCGATATTCTTGTTAACAATGCAGGGGTGTCTGGCCGAACACCTATTGACGATCCTGATGATTCTCGCTGGTCCGACATTATTCAAGCTAATCTCACGGGGTCCTACCTTTGTTCGAAAATTGTGTTGCCACATATGAAAGACCCTGGCTATGGCCGAATCATCAATCTCTCGTCGGTCCTTGGGCGATTCGGTGTGCCAGGCTATGCAGCGTATTGCACGGCCAAACATGGCATCATTGGTTTTACTAAAGCCATTGCCCTTGAAGTGGCTCATCGAGGGATTACGGTCAATGCGGTATGCCCGACCTGGGTGGATACCGCCATGGCTCGTCAAGGAATTGAAGAAACCGCTGCAGTCTTGGGCATGTCGGCAGAGGATTTTCGAACCCAAGCCATCGCGGCTGTGCCAATCAAACGTATGGCGAAGGTTGATGAGATTGCCGCCACGGTCCTGTTTCTTTGTTCGCCTATGGCCGCCGCCATTTCAGGCCAAGCCATTAATGTTTGTGGTGGAGCGACTGCAGGTTCAGGAGGATAGATTCCCGCTCAGGGTTCGCGCAAGAATAACTTCCTCTGTTTGGGTGCTGAGACGCCTGTCTGGCAAGGCGCGAGGACTGCGCATACTCCTCGTATGGAAAGGACGAGCAACGCCGCCAGAAGGGATGGATCGACGCCCAAACAGAGGAAGTTATTCTTGCGCGAACCCTAACATCACGAACGAGAATGCTACTCCTACTTCTTCTCGACCGTTCTTTTTTCGCTTACTTGTCATTTCCTTGACCTCTTTATAGGGCCTATCTATACTTCCAGCCTGGGTTTTTAGGACTTTTTCAAGGGTATTCGCAATCATGACGGTTGTATTTTTCCAACTGACTTTGGGATTGTATTTCCTCGGGACGGTCATGTTTTTGGTATGCTTGGATCGACGTTCCGAAGTTCTTTCCACAATCGCCCTAGGTTTGGCTGGGTTCGGGTTTTTCACGCATACGATTGCCTTAGCGTTTCAATTGTTGTCGGGAGATGATTTGAAATGGGTGACCTTTCACAAGGCCATGTCCTTTTTCTCCTGGTCTCTTGTGTTGGTGTTCCTGGTCGTGGCAATTCGTCAGCACCTGTATGTCCTTGGGTCGTTTATCCTGCCCTTGGCTTTTCTCTCGTTAGTGTCTACTGCGATTCTTCCTACGGAAGCTCCGGTCCTGCATCCCATGTTTCAGGCGGTATGGGTCCATGTCACGCTGAGCATGTTGGGAACGGTGGGGTTTGCGGTGGCTTTTGTCGCGGGGCTGATGTATTTGATGCAAGAACGATTGCTCAAGTCCAAGCAATTTAACGTGCTGTACTTCAAGCTGCCTCCCTTGGACTTTTTAGACAAGCTCAACCAGCGGTCCATTTTACTTGGCTTTCCCTTTTTAACACTGGGCATTTTGACGGGTGCGATCTCCGCCCAGATTACGTTGGGCGCCTATTTGAGCTGGAACCCTGAGCAAACATGGGCTGTAGTCACGTGGGTGTTTTATTTATTCGTGTTAATGGGACGGGTGACCGTTGGATGGAGGGCCAAAAAAGCGGCATATTTAACCATCGTCGGGTTTGCCGGGGTGCTTCTCACCTTTCTTGGCGTCATTCTGAAAAACAGCGGGGTCCCGGTCAGCTGATGCATATCATTACGGTCGGACTATCCCACAAAACGGCGCCCGTAGAACTCCGGGAATTATTGGCTGTGCCCGATAGTCGGATGGGTGAAGCGTTAAAGAGACTCATGACATACTCGAGCGTGAAGGAAGGCATGTTGCTTCAAACCTGCAATCGCGTTGAAGTGTATGCAGTCGTTGATCAGGTTGAATCAGGGTTTTCTGCGGTTCAGGAGTTTCTTGTTGATTCGCACCTTTCGCTTTCTGCTGAACAACTGCTGCCTCATTTGTATTGGTATTCCGGTGATCGGACTATTGCCCATTTGTTTCGCGTGACGGCAAGTTTGGACTCCATGGTCGTGGGGGAGCCGCAAATTTTGGGGCAAGTCAAAGATGCGTTTCGGTCCGCCCTAACCCACAACACAAGTGGAGTTATCCTCAATAAACTCGTTCAAAAGGCCATTTCTGTTGCCAAGCGAGTGCGGAGCGAAACGCGCATTGCAGAAAATGCCGTGTCCGTCAGCTATGCGGCAGTCGAGTTAGCCAAGAAGGTGTTTGGGAATTTATCGGCTCGGACCGTGATGCTTGTTGGAGCCGGTGAGATGGCCAAGCTGGCGGCCAAGCATTTAATCAATCATGGTGTCCGGCAGGTTCTGCTCACGACACGTGATCCGGTTCGTGCGCGTACCATGGCCAATCGGTTTCAAGGTTCCCCGATTCCTTTTGAAGAGTTTCGGAGCGAAATGGCTAAGGCTGACATCGTGATCTGTTCCACGGGAGCCTCTCATTATTTAATTAGTGCGGAAGATGTGCAACGAGCGGTACGTGAGCGGATGAATAGACCCATTTTTCTCATTGATGTGTCCGTTCCGAGAAATATCGATCCGGCGGTGCGTGAGGTGGATAACGCCTTTCTCTTTGATATTGATGATCTGGAAATGCACGTGGAGCAGAATCGGGAAGAACGGCGAGCCGAATCCGTCAAAGCCGAGGCCATTGCACAAGAAGAAGTCGCTGTCATCCAAAAGTGGCTACAAACGCTTGTCGCAACTCCCACTATTGTAGCCTTACGAAAGCGGGCGGAAGATATTAAGCAGGCTGAACTCGATAAAGCCCTCGGTCGGTTGAGTACGTTGTCAGATCAGGATCGTGAAACGATTGAAGGGTTAGCCTCGAGCATCGTGAATAAATTGATTCATGGGTCGGTAGTGACGCTGAAGTCTGTGGCCCAATCCTCCAATGGCGCGATCTATATTGATGCGGCCCGCCGTTTTTATGATCTTGATTCTGGCGAAGAAGCATCAGAAGAAGACGATCAACTGAGTTCATCTATTGTGGCGTCTGAAACGGTGAAATCGGCAAGTGATCAAAAGAATGTGCAGCATGTCGATGAGCCCAAATTCTCCCATGAGGCCAAGGGATAGATTAAAGGGCACCTCTACAAACCCGGCATTTTTTGTGAGGGCAAGGAAGCCGCGCGCGGAAAACCGGAGTGTATGGGCGAATACATGAGGATGTGAGCACGCGACTGACGCCGCCATCACGAAAAAGGACGGTTTTTAGAGGTGCCCTAAAAAGGATTCCTGTTGAAATGGTTAATGAGGTTCTGGCTGAGGAGAATGAGTGAGTTCGGAAAACGGTACCCGGACATCGTTGGTGATTGGGACACGGGCCAGTCAACTGGCCGTTTGGCAAGCTGAATGGGTGCAGGCCCGTCTTCATGAGATTGCGCCACATCTTTCGATTCGGCTGGAACGGATTCAAACCAGTGGAGATAAGATCCTGGATGTTCCCTTGGCCAAGATTGGTGGAAAAGCCTTATTTATCAAAGAAATTGAAGAAGCCCTACTGAGGAAGGATATTGATCTGGCTGTTCATAGCATGAAAGATGTGCCGTCTGTCCTGCCTGAAGGGTTAGCCATCCACTGTGTTCCGCAACGTGAAGATCCGCGTGATGCCTTATTGAGTCGTGATGGCCGGTCGTTTCACGAGCTCCCACCATCAGCGAATGTTGGAACCAGCAGTCTTCGACGGCAAGCTCAGTTTCTGGCTCAACGACCAGACTTATCCATTAAGATGTTGCGTGGCAATCTCGATACCCGAGTGCGAAAACTTCGTGAAGGTCAATTTGATGCCATCGTGCTCGCGGCCTCAGGGTTAAAACGTTTGGGATGGGCTGACCAGATCACAGAATATCTGTCCACGGACATCAGTCTTCCGGCTGTAGGGCAAGGAGCCTTAGGAATTGAAGGGCGGGCCGACGATACGTTTATTCAGGATTTGTTGGCGCCTCTCAATGACTCCCCGTCGCGTTTAACCGTGGCTGCGGAGCGAGCCTTTTTAGCTCGATTGGAAGGTGGATGCCAGGTCCCCATTGCTGGTCATGCGACCCTGGAAGGGTCGATGTTGACACTTCATGGACTCGTCGCCAGTGTCGATGGGCAACAGATCATTCGTGATGTGATTCATGGCTCCGTTGATGAGGCTGAGTCCTTGGGTGTTGCCTTAGCGGAGCGAATTTTGGAGGCAGGCGGTGATAAAATTTTAAACGAAATTTACGGTCGTGCGTGAACAGGATTAGCATGAAAAAGGGAAAAGTCTATTTAGTTGGGGCAGGGCCTGGTGATCCGGGATTACTGACTATCAGAGGGAAAATCTGCCTGGAACAGGCGGATGTCGTGCTCTATGACCATTTAGCCAATCCTGTGCTCTTAGACTATGCCCCCGCTCATGCGGAGCGAATTTATGTGGGACGCTGTGGTCGTGGGGCGTATCGGCCTCAAGAGGAAATTCATCGTCTGTTGATTCAGAAAGTCCAAGAAGGGAAACAGGTGGTTCGCTTGAAAGGTGGAGACCCATTTATATTCGGACGAGGGGGGGAAGAAGCCGAGATGATGGCTGAGCAATCGGTGCCCTTTGAAGTGGTTCCTGGGGTTACCTCAGCGGTGGCCGTGCCAGCCTATGCAGGGATTCCGGTGACGCATCGCACCATGGCTTCGACGGTAACCTTTGTGACGGGTCATGAAGATCCCAGCAAGGGAGGAAGTGTTCTCGAGTGGCCACGGTTAGCCACTGTCGATGGGACTCTCGTGTTTCTCATGGGGGCGAAGAATTTACCCACGATTGTTCGCCGGTTGACCGAAGAAGGAAAATCCTCGGACACCCCGGTGGCGCTTATTCAATGGGGAACCTATCCCAAGCAACGGACAGTGGTCGGGACATTGGCAGATATTGTGGAACGGGCTGAGGCTGCGAATATTCAACCGCCGACTATTATTGTCATTGGGGCCGTGGTTCCGTTGCGAAAAAACCTGAATTGGTTTGAATCCCGCCCCTTGTTTGGAACTCGGATTTTGGTCACTCGCGCTCGCAGTCAAGCATCTGAGCTTTCTCAGCTCTTGCTGGCGTATGGAGGGGAACCGGTGGAATGTCCCACAATTGAATTTGTTCCCCCAGCAAGTTGGGAAGATGTCGATGAGGCCATTGCAGGCCTGGACACCTATCAGTGGCTGGTCTTGACGAGTGTGAATGGAGTCCAACATTTCATGCGTCGTTTGTGGTACAAGGGTCGAGATGCCCGAAGTCTTCAGGGAGTGCGAGTGTGTTGTATTGGGCCTCGGACTGCCCAAGAATTGGAAAAATTTGGTGTGAAAGCCGACTTGATCCCTTCGAAATATCAAGCCGAAGGGGTTCTGGATGAAATGAAAAAGGCTGGGGTGGCTGGCCAACGTGTGCTCATTGCTCGTGCGGCACAGGCTCGTGAAATTCTGCCTGAAGAGTTGCGCCGCGTGGGAGCGGAGGTTCAGGTTGTCCCGGTGTATCAAACCGTGGTTCCTCATTCTGCAATCGATGACATCAAAGCACGGTTTCTTTCTCAAGGAATCGAGATGGTCACGTTTGCGAGTTCATCCACGGTCAGAAATTTCGTGGAGTTGTTTGGCGGAGCTGGGGAAGTGAAAAAAATTCTCCAACATACCATGGTTGGGTGTATTGGGCCGATTACCGCCGAAACCGTTCGAGAGCAGGGATTGCAAGTTGATGTGGTTGCCGGGGAAAATACCATTCCTGCGTTGGTCGAGGCGCTGGTTGCGTATCGGCAACAGTCGGTTCAGGCAACGGTTTAAATAAAGGCTTTCCGCGTGGGAATTGGGCAGTCAAATAATGGGCAAAGGATATCAGCATGTATGTGTTAAACGAAGGAGAGATCTATGGTTCCCGTGAAATCGTTTATGGTGCCGGCTGAGAAGTTCATCACCGTTGATCGAGATGTGAATGTTCGCAAGGCTGCGGAAATCATGCGTGATAATGGGATTGGGAGTATCTTTATCACCCGTGACGGGAAGATTATTGGGATTCTCACGGATACCGATTTATTGAGACGTTTGGTTGCCGCCGGGTTGGATCCTACGCAGACCACTGTCGAGCAGATTATGTCGGCTCCCATTAAGACCATTGATGAAAATAAAACGCTCCTCGATGCCAATGACGTGATGGCGAAAGAGCACGTTCGGCATTTAGGGGTTTCCGGCCAGGAGGGAAAATTAGTGGGTATGATTTCTGTGCGAGACCTTGTGGTGTTTCTGACGAACCTTCCCCGGAAATAACCTCCAGATAATATCGGGACTCCTGTCCACACAAGGTGGTTCTATTCAAAAACCGCACAGCAATCGGATCCCGGTCGTATTCAGGATAACACGATTATGGCCTTTCCTCGACAGCGTATGCGCAGGCTACGACAGCATGAATCCATGCGTCGTCTGGTTCGAGAAACCAGTCTGTCTCCAGATGATTTTATTTATCCGTTGTTTGTCACCGTCGGCCAAAATCAACAGATTCCGATCAGTTCCATGCCGGGCCAATTCCGGTGGTCTATTGATTTGCTAGTGAAAGAGGCCGCCGAGGCCCACCAGTTGGGCATCCTGGCGGTCATGCTGTTCGGCATTCCTGATCGAAAAGATGCTCGAGGAACTTCGGCGTATGATCCTGATGGCATTGTTCAGCAGGCGGTTCGAACCCTCAAAAGTCAGGTACCGGATCTCCTTGTCATCACGGATGTGTGCATCGACGAATATACGGATCATGGGCATTGTGGCATTGTGAAAGATGGCCGGATTCTCAATGATGAAACGCTTGAATGTTTGCGGTCAATGGCGCGAACGCATGCGGAGGCGGGTGTCGACATGGTTGCCCCGTCTGACATGATGGATGGCCGCGTCGGGGCCATCCGCGATGAATTGGATCAAGCGGGGTTTCCCGACCTTCCCATTATGGCCTATGCCGCGAAGTACGCGTCGAGTTTATATGCCCCGTTTCGTGAAGCGGCGGACTCCAGCCCAGCGTTTGGCGATCGGCGAACGTATCAAATGGATCCGGCCAACGCGCGTGAAGCCATTCGCGAAGTTGAACTTGATGTGGAGGAGGGGGCCGACATTGTGATGGTCAAGCCGGCGCTTCCCTACCTTGATGTGATTGCACAATCACGATCACACGTCTCCGTTCCTATCGCGGCTTATCAAGTTAGCGGGGAGTACAGCATGATCAAGGCGGCCTCTCAGCAAGGGTGGATCGATGAATCCAGTGTGATGCTTGAAACTCTGTTGTCCATTAAGCGAGCCGGGGCGGACCTCATTCTCACCTACTTTGCCAAGGATGCGGCGCAGGCCCTCAATAGCTATCGCCCATGAAGGTTTCACGGGGGCTTCCGAACCCTCCCCTCCCTCCTCATCCCGTGTTGACCATTGGCAATTTTGATGGTCAACATCTTGGTCATCGCTACCTGCTGTCTACCGTGGTCAATTGGGCTCGCGAGTGTGGCGGAACACCAATGGTGTTGACCTTTGATCCTCATCCTGTCCAGGTCCTGAATCCCAATATCGATTTTCAATTCCTGACGACCCCGGAAGCCAAGCTGAAGTGGTTTGAATCCGTCGGGGTGGAACATTTGGTTATTCTCGAGTTTACGAAATCTTTTTCCGCCCTGAGTCCCGAAGAGTTTGTGGGGTCGATTTTACGCGATGGGTTAGGGGTCCGTGATCTCTTTGTTGGGGAACATTTTGTCTTTGGACAGGGGCGGGCTGGCAATACTTCAACCTTGACCCAATTAGGAAAACGTGCAAATTTTCAAGTCCATCTCTTGAAGCCGCTCGGATCCGGAGACAAAGTTGCCAGCTCAACGCATATTCGAAAATTGATTCAGCAATGTAAAATGGAAGAAGTTCGGGAATTTTTGGGGAGGTCCTATTCATTGCAGGGGATGGTGGTTGAAGGTGATCAGCGTGGGCAAGCCCTGGGATGCCGAACAGCCAATCTTCGTTTGCCGGCAGGGCGAGTAATTCCGCCTGATGGTGTCTATGTGACCAACCTGCATTGGAAAGGGAGGTCATTCAATTCGATCAGTTATATTGGGACGCGCCCGACTTTTGGGCAGGGCGAACGATTACTGGAAGTCCATATACTGGACGAAGACTGTGCATTGTATGGAGAAGATGTGCAAGTCGATTTTCTCAAGTATGTGCGCGGTGATGAGGTTTTTCAGTCATCCGAGGAATTAGCCGCTCAAATTGCTTTGGACATCGATGTAGCGCAAGACGTGTTTAAGAAAGAGAAAGCCCGGAGTTGACCTTGCAAATTTCTTCCCGCCTGTGAGCTGTGCTTATGTCACCCATCCTGCGTTTCGAACAACAGGTCTTGGCGAGGGTTCGTCAACAAGAATTACTCAACGAACACGACCGGGTCTTGGTTGCGGTATCTGGCGGACCCGACTCGGTGGCCTTGTTGCATCTCCTGTGTGCGTGGCAGTCACAGTTGAATTTGGTTCTTCATGTGATCCATATGAATCATGGGTTACGAGGCGAAGAAAGCGAAGCCGATGCGGATTTTGTTCAAACCTTGTGTCAGCAGCTTGATGTGCCGTGCACTGTGCAACGACTCAATCTCCAACTGGAGATCCAAACACGAAAAGGCCAATCGACCCAGTCCGTGGCTCGTGATCTTCGGTATGCGGCTTTCACCCAAGTGGCTCATGAACACGACCTCACAAAAGTAGCCCTAGGGCATACGAGCGATGATCAAGCTGAAACCGTGCTGATGTGGATGCTCAGGGGAGCTGGGTCGGTTGGATTATCAGGCATGCCTGCTTTTCGAGCTCCCCACTTCATTCGACCATTGTTAGGAGTATTGCGTGTTGAGATTGTAGCCTACCTCAAAAAGAACCAATGGTCTTTTCGAATCGATTCGAGTAATGCGAGTCCTGAATACAGGCGTAATCGTATCCGTCAGGAGTTGATGCCTGTTCTGAAACAATTCAATCCCAAGATTGTTCAGGCGTTATCACGCCAGGCCAACATTCTTCGTGAGGAATCCGAATATCTTGACCAGGTAGCGTCACAAGCTCTGGCATCGGTCTTACTCAAGGCTGATGTCGATAGGGTGGTGTTGAATCAGGTCACGTTGTCCGGACTCCCGCGGTCAATTCAGCGAAGAGTGGTATTGTTGCTCTACCGGCAGGTGACCCGGACAAATGTTCATCCACCGTTTGATTGTGTGGAAGCAATTTTGGATCTAGTGAATCGAAGTACTTCGGGTCTCGTGCTTCAATCCCACGGCATCCGAGTCCGTCGCGATTATAAAGAGGTTTATGTGTGCGCGGTGGAAGGCGAGACACCATTTCATTTACCACCATCCCATCCGATCCTTCCGTTATCCGTACCTGGGTTGTTATCCTGGCCGTTAACGGGACAAACTCTTGAGGCTTGTCTGGTAGACCGTCTTCCCGATAACTGGAAAAATGACCCATCCTGCGTGTATCTCGATGCGGATCATTTTACCCATGATCTTGTGATTCGTCAGTGGAAATCAGGCGACTCATTTTATCCCTTTGGGATGAATGGTCAAAAGAAGAAAATTCAGGATTTTTTCTCTGACATCAAACTGAGTCGAATGAAGCGTTCTGAGGTGCCCTTAGTCGTGGCTCCAGAGGGCATTGTGTGGGTGGCTGGTTTTCGACCTGATCATCGATTCCGCGTGATGAAGGATACCAGAAGATTTATTGCGCTGAAGTTAGGTTCTGAATTCCCTACTCCCTCTCTATTGTAGGTACTATTTTGGCACCTCCTTCCTTACTGCCACCACACAGTTCTCCACCTGAAAAATTTTGAAATAGCCAAGAATCGACTGGAAATTCAATGGGTTGGGTCATGGGAAACTGGATAATGAACGAGCTTCTGAAAAAGCTAGAGGGGAATTGGTTGTCATAGATTCAGTACCCATGGTAGTATTCGCAAGATTGCCTCATTGTTTTTAATGATTATTCCGATCCACATCTACAGAGAAATTATAGTCTAGGAGGAAGAGAACTCGAATGAATTCTCGAGTAAAGAATTTACTGTTTTGGGTGGTTGTTGGCCTGTTTATGATTCTCTTGTTCAATTTGTTTACAGTCCCATCGCAACCTCTTGAAGAACCAGTTATTTTTAGCGAATTCATGCTGCACCTGGAACGTGGTGAAATCGCCAAGGTGACCATGAAAGATAATCAAATTAGTGCTGTGTTGAAAGATGGGACGCGGATTAACACCTTTACGGTTGAATATCCCGATCTGGTGAAAGCCCTCAGGGAAAAAGGTGTGCAAATAGAAGCCAAACCGCCGGTTGATAGCCCCTGGTATATCACGTTCCTGGTTACGTGGGGACCATTTATTCTATTCCTGGGGCTATGGTTCTTTTTGATGCGACAAATGCAAATGGGTGGTAATCGCGCAATGTCGTTTGGGAAAAGTCGTGCCAGAATGCTGACGGAAGATAAAAAGAAAGTCACGTTTGCCGATGTGGCTGGTATAGACGAGGCGAAAGATGAGGTCGTTGAAATTATAGATTTTTTAAAGGATCCGCAAAAGTTTCAGAAACTTGGGGGACGCATTCCTAAAGGTGTTCTTATCATCGGCCCCCCAGGGACTGGGAAAACACTCTTGGCCAAGGCTATTGCAGGTGAGGCCTCGGTCCCATTTTTTTTCATCAGCGGATCTGACTTCGTTGAAATGTTTGTGGGTGTTGGTGCCTCTCGGGTTCGTGACTTGTTTGAACAAGGGAGAAAACACGCTCCCTGTATCATTTTCATCGATGAAATCGATGCGGTTGGCCGTTTGCGTGGGGCTGGACTTGGCGGTGGGCACGATGAGCGTGAACAAACGCTGAACCAACTGCTCGTGGAAATGGATGGTTTTGATACGACGGAAGGTGTGATTCTGGTCGCAGCGACGAACCGTCCTGATGTCTTGGATCCAGCGTTACTCCGCCCAGGGCGGTTTGATCGGCAGGTCATGGTGCATCATCCCGATATCAAGGGTCGCGTTGAAATCCTGAAAGTTCACACCAAGAAGGTGCCTATCGCGACAGATGTCAATCTTGAGCAAATTGGTAGAGGAACGCCTGGCTTTTCCGGGGCGGATTTGGAAAACCTCGTCAATGAGGCTGCCTTGTGGGCGGCTCGACTGGATAAGAAGGTTGTGGAATTGGTCGATTTCGAAAATGCTAAAGATAAAGTCATGATGGGGGTGGAACGCAAGAGTTTAGTGCTCAGCGAAGAAGAAAAGCGAACGACGGCGTATCATGAGGCCGGTCATGCCCTCATGGCGAAATTGTTGCCGGGCACTGACCCTGTTCATAAGGTGACGATTATCCCGCGTGGTCGGTCGATGGGAATGACCATGCAGTTGCCGACGGATGATCGGCACAGTTATTCGCAAGAATTTTTATTTAACACCCTGTCGATTTTGTTAGGCGGGCGAGTGGCTGAGGAACTGGTGTTTAAGGATGTGACCACAGGAGCAGGAAACGATATTGAACGGGCCACCGATTTGGCCAGAAAAATGGTGTGTGAATGGGGTATGAGTGCCAAGCTCGGCCCCGTCACCTTTGGGAAAAAAGAAGCGGAAGTCTTCCTTGGTCGGGAAATCAGTCAACGCCATGAAATCAGTGATCAAATGGCTTTAGAGATTGACTATGAAATTAAACGGCTTATTGTGGAATCCTATGATCGCACGAAGCGGGTGTTGACGGAACATATCCATACCTTGAGGGCTCTGGCGGAAGCGCTGTTGGAAAAGGAAGTATTGGACTCGTTAGAGATTGACCAGATCATCAATTCTGGGACAATTGTGCAGGAGGCTGCACAAATTTCCTGATTGGGTTTCTGGCAATCGCGATCATATCCCCTGATTTCCCATTAGGTTCAAGGAAGGCCTGGTGGTGGAAAAGATCCAGGCATTCACGTCTCAAATCATTTCTTATACTCTCTCCATCGCTCAAGGATGTTTTCCTGACGTCCGAATAAATCGTTAACCTCCCTTTCTGAGGAGTCCATTTTCATGTCGGGTTCAGTCACGGAAGACACTGAACGATGGATTCGTGCCAGAACCAAACGGATCCCTTTTGGTGTTCGTCCGTTAGTGATGGGCGTGTTGAATGTCACCCCGGATTCATTTTCTGATGGAGGCCGTTTCCTGGACCCTCAGTATGCCCTTGATCAGGCCCAACACATGATTGCTGCTGGTGCGGATATAATTGATGTGGGGGCTGAATCTTCCAGACCGGGTTCAATCGGTATTAATGTGGAGGAAGAACTTCGGCGTCTTCGCCCGGTCTTGCAGGTTCTTGGAAAACAGTGTCAGGTCACACTGTCGGTGGATACAAAAAAGGCGGAAGTGGCGAGGAGAGCGCTTGATTGGGGCGTCCATATTATTAACGATATCAGTGCTTTGGAGTTTGATTCGGATATGGGACATGCGGTGGCTGAAGCTCAGGCCGGGGTCGTGCTGATGCACATGCAGGGCGACCCAGAGACCATGCAGGATTGTTGTCACTATGACAATGTGGTTGAGGACGTGAAAAGGTTTTTACGGGATCGAATTGAGATGGCTGAATCGTATGGTATCGGGCGTGAGCAAATCCTGATTGATCCAGGAATCGGTTTTGGCAAGACGACCGAGCAAAATCTCAGTCTCATGAACGGGCTGGCTTCCTTTGAAAGTTTGGGACAACCGGTATTAGTTGGGGTGTCGAGTAAGTCGTTTATTGGAACGGTCTTGAATAAGCCTGTTGGTGAACGGATGATGGGAACAGCGGCGGTGGTGGCCACAGCGGTGTTGCACGGTGCCCATGTCGTTCGCGTTCATGATGTTGAGCAGATGCGTGATGTGGTGACGATGGCCACGGCGATTAAACGAGCTCATTGGAACTAGGAGGGTTCATGCGGAAGTTATTCGGGACAGATGGTGTTCGCGGTGTTGCCAATTTAGAGCCGATGACCAGTGAAACCGCCATGAAGTTAGGTCGGGCGGTGGCACATCTGTTTAAGCGCCGTGAGGGTCGTCATCAAATTGTCATTGGCAAGGACACCCGGTTGTCCGGGTACATGTTGGAATCGGCGTTGACCTCCGGGATTTGCTCGATGGGTGTTGATGTGTTGCTCGTGGGGCCGATGCCAACTCCAGGGGTGGCCTTTCTCACGCGTTGCCTTCGTGCCGATGCCGGAGTGATGATCTCGGCTTCGCATAATCCCTATCAAGACAACGGGATTAAATTTTTTTCCCATGATGGGTTTAAGCTTCCCGATGATATGGAACTGCGGATGGAGGAACTCATTCTTTCCAACGAAATCGAGCATCTTCGTCCGACAGCGAGTGAGATCGGCAAAGCCCATCGTATTGATGATGCGGAAGGTCGGTACATTGAATTCGTGAAACGGTCTCTGCCTCGTGATATGGATTTCCAGGGGCTCAAGGTCGTTCTCGATTGTGCTCATGGCGCAGGCTATTCCGTGTTTCCCAAGGTTATTCGGGAGTTGGGCGCAGAAGTGTATGTGATTGGCGATGATCCTGATGGCACGAACATCAATGCAGGATTCGGAGCCATGTGTCCTGAACGCCTCCAAGATGTGGTGCGAGCCCAGGGTGCAGACATTGGCATTGCCCTGGATGGTGATGCTGATCGATCGGTGTTTGTCGATGAGCAGGGTGACGTCGTCACTGGTGATCAGGCTTTAGCCGCGTTTGCCTTTGATTTCCAGCAACGTGGACGGTTACACAAACAGACGGTTGTCGGAACCGTGATGAGTAATTTTGGATTTGAAGCCGCCTTACGCAAAGCTGGGCTTACACTCATTCGCACACCTGTGGGGGATCGGTACATCCTCGAACGGATGCTTGCCGATGGCTACAACCTCGGAGGCGAACAATCGGGGCATATAATATTCCTGGATTACCATACCACCGGAGATGGGTTGATCTCCGGTCTTCAAATGTTGAAGCTCGTGAAGCGGGCTGCTCGTCCACTCTCGGATGTCGCCCGATGTATGGAAGCGGTCCCTCAGGTATTGCTTGGGGTTGAAGTCTCCCATAAACCTGACCTGTCGTCTCTTCCTGAATTGCAACAGGCGATTCGCTCATGTGAAGAATCCTTGAATGGAACGGGCCGAGTGCTCGTTCGGTACTCGGGAACGGAACCGCTTGTTCGTGTGATGGTCGAAGGACAAAATGACGCTCAAATCCGTCACGTAGCGGATAAGTTAGTTGGCGTGGTCAAAGCCACAATCGGCTAATTCAGTTTTTTCTCATTAGCGTGCCTTCAGTTCTCCTGCCCTGTATTGTTTCCTTTCTTGTAGGCCTCTGGTTCGGGTCCTATGTTCGTTATATTCCCTTTTCCATTGTCTCCATCCTCGTTCTCTGTGCCCTTGGTCTCACGTGGTGTGAGCGTCAAGGTCGGGTGGCATCGAAAAGAAGTCTCATTCTCTATGCCTGTTTGCTGTGTGGCGTTGGCTATTGGAATGTAGGCGAATGGCAAAATTCCGAAAGTGCCCTTCTCCAAAAAGCTGGTGAACAAGAAGTGCTCCTATCGGGGGTGATTGCAGATCCGGTTCAGCATGCGCCAGGACGAATGACGATGCTGGTCGATGTCATGTCGATTGGGGAGGAAGCGAATACGCGCACGGTTTCTGGGAAACTTCGATTGACATGGCGCAACCCCAACACAGCAGTGTATCGAGGAGATACCATAACAGTCAGGACCCGTCTGCGGGCGCCGTTTGGAACGCGCAATCCTGGAGGATTTGACTATGGCGCGTATCTTCGGCAACGAGGGATAGAAGCGGTGGCCATGGTGAGGAGCCCTGATCATATTCAAATCAGTACTCCAGGCCCATCGGCAATGGGAACGTTTCTGTGGAATCGAATTGATCGCTGGCGAAACCAAGTCCGCCAAGCGGTATTATCGAGTCTCAAGGATCCGGCACGAGCTCTGTTTCTCGGGATGATCATCGGAGAACAAAGTTATATTGACCAGGAGGTTCGCGATGATTTTATGACGACCGGGACCGTCCACATTATTTCTATCTCCGGTTCTCATTTGGGGCTTCTGGCATTTCTGTCTTTCATGTCCGTCAGAGGTCTCACCCGCCGCATGCCCGCGCCATGGTTGGAACGGCTCTCTTGCCGGATCACTCCGAAACAACTTGCCGTCGTGATGACCATTCCTCTGGTCGTGTTTTATACCGTGTTGTCCGGGGCACATGTGGCTACGGTTCGATCCTTGATGATGATTGTGCTGTACTTACTGGCGGTCTGGGTTGGACACGAACGGCACATTCTTATTGCCTTAGGGGTATCAGCAGGCATCACGACCCTGTTCGATCCAATGGTCATCTATGACTTGTCGTTTCAATTGTCGTACCTGTCGGTATTGGCAATTGCCATGGCGCTCCGCTGGACAGATCCTTCTGATGAGGAGGAGGAGCCAGAGGAGGA
>SMVB01436105.1_pt1 | contig 15747 bp, 8 predicted proteins | sample 2456461 | NCBI WGS metagenome assembly SMVB01 (sample SAMN11095934, study PRJNA526329) | marine sediment metagenome | biome: Marine sediment; feature: Surficial sediment; material: Deep marine sediment; isolation source: Hadal surficial sediment | place: Pacific Ocean | collected 2014-05 | depth 0-1... | reverse complement strand
GGCGGGAGGACCCCTGCGGCTCTTCATCAACCACGAGGGCGAGCGACGGTCGTGGGCCCGGTTCCGCGTCGTCGGACAGGGGGCCAACACGGCTGCGATCGGCGCGACCGTCGACGTGCGCGTCGGGTCCGTATGGCGCACGCGCGAGGTGATGAGCGGCACCGGGTTCAAGTCGCAGAACGACCTCGCCCCGCACTTCGGCCTGGGATCGGCCACGCTCCTCGACGAGGTCACCGTCACGTGGCCGGGCAGAGCCACGCGGAGGCTCACGGACTACCCCGCGGGCGCGACCTGGACGCTCTACCCACCCGAACGGCTCGGGGACGCGGACGGCGACGGCGACTTCGAGCTCGACGACTTCTTCGCGCTCTTCGACTGCCGCGGCGGGGTCGTCACGCCGGGCTGCGAAGCCGCGGACCTCGACGGCGACGCGGACGTCGACCAGGACGACCTCGTCGCGTTCCTCGCGCTGTTCGATGGGCCGCTCGCCGACTGCAATCGGAACGGCGTCGTCGACCTCGTGGAGATATTCACGGGCACGGCGCACGACGGCGACCGCGACGGGCTCCTCGACGAGTGCGAGTGCCGGGTCAGCTTCCACTGCCCGCCCGCCCCTAACTCCGTGGGCAGGGGTGCCGAGATCGGGCTCTCGGGCAGCTCGAGCGTCGCCGCGAACGACCTCGTGCTCGATGCGGGACCGTGTCCGCCGGGCCGGTTCGGCGCCTTCTTCTACGGACCGGATCGCGCGGCGGTTCCGTTCGGCGACGGCTGGCTCTGCGTGGGCGGCGGAATCCACCGCCTTCCCACGGTGATCGTGGACGGGCTCGGCACGGCGATCCAGGCGCTCGACCTCACCGCGCGGCCCGACGTCATCACGCCGGGCAGCACATGGAGCTTCCAGCTCTGGTACAGGGACCCGGGGGGCCCGGGGGGCACGGGGTTCAATCTCTCGAGCGCCGTCGTGATCAGGTTCTGCCCCTGAGCGCGCGCGCCCGGCGGGCGCGACGCCTCCGCGGGGGACGGGGACCGGGAGCCGCGGATCGCGCGAAAAGCCGATCGCGCCAGGCTTTCCCGCGGCCGCGCCGCACGGACTCCACGTTCCTCTTGCAAACACTCCCGGGGGAGCTACGCACGGTCCTCCAGACAACCCTCCGCCCGGTCCCGCGGCCCTGACAGCCGGCCCGCGAGCCTCCCGCTCCACTGCGTCATGACCCTCCTCGTCTGCCTCGCACTCCTTGCTCTCGCCGGCACGCTCCTGTTCTGCGGACGGGCCTTCACGGCCTGGGTCCTGCCGGTCAGCCTCGGACTGGGCTTCTGGTGGACCCGCGTCGAGTCGCTCCCGTTCCTGTGGTGGATCGCGGCCCTCCTGTTCGCCGCGCTGGTCCTCTTGTTCGGCCTGCCGAGCCTGCGCCGCGCGCTCGTCACGCGCCACGTGCTGCGCGCGATGGCGCCCATCTTCCCGACGATGAGCGCCACGGAGCGCACGGCGCTCGAGGCCGGCACCGTGTGGTGGGACGCCGACCTGTTCTCGGGACGCCCGCGGTGGAAGAAGCTCCTGAAGCACAGCGGACCGGGCCTCTCGGAGCGCGAGCAGGCGTTCCTCGACCGCGAGGTCGATGAGGTGTGCGCCATGGTCGACGGCGAGGTCGTCGACCAGCTTGGCGATCTGCCGGCCGAGGTGTGGAGCACCCTCAAGGCGAAGGGCTTCATGGGCCTGATCATCCCGCAGTCGTACGGCGGGCTCGGCTTCTCGGCCGAGGCGATCTCGGCCATCGTCACGAAGGTCTCGAGCCACAACATCACGCTCGCCATATCGGTGATGACGCCGAACTCGCTCGGCCCGGCGGAGCTCCTGCTGCACTACGGTACGGAGGCCCAGAAGGAACGGTTCCTGCCGCGACTCGCGCGCGGGGAGGAGCTCCCCGCGTTCGCGCTCACCGAACCAGGCGCCGGCTCGGACGCTACTGCGATGACGAGCTCCGGCGTGGTCGAGCGTGGCGAGTGGGAGGGCGCGGAGGTCCTCGGCGTCCGGTTGAACTGGGACAAGCGCTACATCACGCTCGCGCCGATCGCGACGCTCCTCGGGATGGCATTCAAGCTCCGCGACCCCGACCACCTGCTGGGGGACGAGGAGTCGCTCGGCATCACCTGCGCCCTGGTCCCGACCCACTTGCCGGGCGTCGAGCAGGGCCGGCGGCACGATCCGCTAGGGATCAAGTTCCTGAACGGACCGACGACCGGCAAGGACGTCTTCATCCCGCTCGACCACCTCATCGGCGGCCCGGCCATGGTCGGTCAAGGCTGGCGGATGATCATGGACTGCCTGTCGGCCGGGCGCTCGATCTCGCTGCCCGGGCTCGCGTGCGGGGCGGCGAAGTCGACCTGTCGCGCCCTATCCGCGTACGTGTTGATCCGCGAGCAGTTCGGCATGCCGCTCGCGCGCTTCGAGGGTGTCGAGGAGGCGCTCGGGCGGATCGCGGGGAAGACCTGGCTCATGGACGCCGCGCGGCGCATGACGGCCCAGGCGGTGGCCTCGGGCGAGAAGCCGTCCGTGGTCTCCGCCATCGTGAAGGCTTACCTGACGGAGGGCATGCGCGACGTGGTGAACGACGCCATGGACGTGCAGGGCGGCGCGGCGATCTCGCGCGGACCGCGGAACGTGCTCGCGCGCCTGTACCAGTCGATCCCGATCGGCATCACGGTCGAGGGCGCGAACATCCTCACGCGGACGCTCATCATCTACGGGCAGGGCGTGATCCGCTGCCATCCCTACGCGTTCGCGGAGATGGAGGCGGCGCGGAACGACGACCTGAAAGCGTTCGACCGGGCGTTCTGGAAGCACGTCGGGTTCATATCCACCAACGTGGCGCGCACGATGCTCCTCGCCTGGACGGGCGGCCGGCTGGCCCGCGCCCCCATCTCCGGGCCGGCGGCGCCGTACTTCAGGCGCCTCTCGCGGCTGAACGCGGCATTCGCCGTCGTCTCCGACACGGCGATGGCCACGATGGGCGCTGAGCTGAAGCGCAGGGAGCGTCTCACCGGTCGGCTCGCCGATTGCCTCGCGTGGATGTACCTCGCTTCGGCCAGCCTCAAGCGTTACGTCGACGACGGGCAGCAGGAATCGGACCTGCCCTTCCTGCGCTGGAGCTGCGACCTCGCGCTGCACGAGATCCAGGCGGCCCTGCACGGATTCATCCGGAACATGCCGAACCGGATCGCGGCGGTCGGCCTGCAGCTCATGGTGTTCCCGCTAGGAAAGCATTTCCACCCCCCCACCGACCGGCTCGCGAGCCAGGTCGTGCACGCCATGCTCGGGAACGACGAGTCCCGGGACCGGCTCACCGCCGGGATCTACATGCCGCCGCCCGACTCGCCCGGGCTGGGAATGCTGGAGCACGGCCGAGACCTGCTGATGGCAGCCCGCGGCCCGCGCGAGAAGCTCCACGCGGCCGTCAAGGCCGGCAAGCTCGCCCCGGCCGGCGACCTGGAGCTCGCACGGGAAGCGAGGAACCGGGACATTCTTTCCGAGGAGGAGGCCGCAACCGTCCGCCGCGCGCTCGAGGCACAGGCCGACCTGATCCAGGTGGACGCCTTCGACCTCGAGGCGTACCTCGCGCGCTGCGGCGCCTGACGCACCCCCGCTCGTGGCTGACCGGAAGAAGACGAGCTAGGAACGGAAGCAGGCATAGCAGACATAGCAGGAAGACAGGAAGGGCAGGAAGGGAACGGAACCGGAACGGAGGGGAGGGGGGGGGAGAGGAAGGAAGGGAACGGCCTTGTTTTCACACCTCTTGGTTCTAGCTCTTCTAGCTCGGTTGCTTCCTCTCCCCCCCCCCTCTATCCCCCCTCCCCTCCGTTCCGTTCCCTTCCTGCCCTTCCTGCCTTCCTAGCTCTTCCGGAAATCCGGGTTCCTACCTTCCTGTGACGGGACCGAGCAACGACGGCCTAAAGGCGCCGGCGCATACCGGTCGATCTGACACTCGGTCGTCGTACATATGCCCCCAGGCACAGATTCCATGGCGAGATACAAACGCAAGATCAAGCTGATCAAGCCCCGCTTCCAGCTCAAGCTGACGATGGTGTTCGTCGGCTTCTCGGCGCTATCACTGCTGCTGCAGTTCGTGCTGTTCACGAGCAGCCTCACGGAAGCCGCGCTCGTGCTGCCACAGGACGGCGCGATCCTCATGGAGCAGACGAGCGCGCTCCTGATGAAGGTCATCTTGACCTCATGCCTGCTGTTCCTCCCGTTGATCTTCATGGTGGGGATCCTCACGACGTTCAAGATCGCCGGTCCGCTCTATCACTTCGAGCAGTTCCTGAACGCGGTCCACCGCGGGGAGAAGCCCGCCGACTGCAAACTCAGGAGCGGCGACGATCTCCACGACTTCTGCGACCTCTTGAATCGCGTCACGGCGCCGCTGCGCGTGAAGGACCGAGCGCTGCCAGAGGCTGGCGACCTGGACGAGATCCCCTCGATCGTCTCCGAAGCGCCGGCGGAGGTCCCCTCCGGGCTCGAACCAACCGACGCCCGAACGGCTTGACCCCGAAGCCCTGCTCTTGAAGGCCTCGCCCCCCCCGCGCGTCCCGGTATTCCGCCCTCATGTCCCTCAGAACCAGGACCCTCCTCGTCCTCGCGACGGCCGTCCCCGCCTACTGTGCGGCGGCCTTCCTGATTCAGGGTACCGTGATTTCTTCGACGATCGCCGTCGTCACCGTCGTTCTCATCGCTCAGGTACTGCTGATGCAGGTGGCGGTGATCGCGCCGATCCAGTCCCTCGTACGGCGGGTACGCGCCGCGCGCGGAGGCGCCCAAGCCGATGGGGCTTGCGAGCTCGAGGTCCTGACGCGCACGTTCGACGACTTGTGCGAAGCGGTCGAACGGTCGCGCGTGGAGGCGGCGCAGGCTTCGAAGGGCGCGGGGATGTCCGAGATCGCAACCGGCATCCTCCATAACGTGGGCAACGTGCTGAACAGCGTGACGGTGACGGCGTCGTTGCTCTCCGACCGCGTGAACGACCTGGGAATCTCAGACCTCGACGACGTCATCGAAGTCCTCCGGGAACACGCGGACGACCTCGCCGGGTTCATCGCCGAGGACCCCAAGGGCAAGCATCTTCAGCCCTACCTCACCTCCCTCTCCGTACACCTCGGCAAGCGGCAGAAGGAGATGATCCGCGAGGTCCACACGCTCGAGACCAGCATCGAACACATCCGCCGGCTCGTTACCGCGCAGCAAGGCTTCGCCGCCAGCTCGGCTTCCAAGGAAGCCGTCTCACTACCCGACCAGATCGACGAGGCCCTCACCATCAGCGAGCGGGCGCTCCGTATGGAAGTGGAGATCGATGTCATCAAGGAGTACGGCGACGAGCCGCCCGCCCTGGTCGACAAGCACTGGCTCCTCGGGATCCTCGTCAACCTGATCCAGAACGCGCGCCAGGCGCTCCGCGACCACGATGCCCCGCACAAGGTCCTCCGGATCAGCGTGACCCGTCCGAGCGACGCCGCCCTCCGTATCTCGGTCACCGACAACGGAGTCGGGATCCTGCCCGCCAACCTGGGGAAGCTCTTCACGCACGGGTTCACGACGAAGACGGACGGGCACGGATTCGGTCTCCACACGTCCGCGATCGCCGCGGGCGAGATGGGGGGATCCCTGACCGCCAGCAGCGCCGGCGTCGGGCTCGGAGCCACGTTCGTCCTCGAGCTCCCCGTACAGGCTCCTCACGCGAAGGAGCGAGCGAGATGAAGGCGGACGAGAACCGCAGGATCCTCGTGATCGACGACAACGAGGCGATCCACGAGGACTTCCGGAAGATCCTCGAGAAGCCGGGCCAGTCGTCGACTGCGCTCGCCGACGCGAAAGCCGCTTTCTTGGGCTCGGAAGCCGTGCCCGTCACCGAGCAGCCGGACGGCTTCGAGATCATCTCCGGCTTCCAGGGACAGGAGGGGTACGACCTCGTCCGCGCATCGATCGCCCAGAAGGAACCCTTCGCGATGGCGTTCGTCGACGTGCGGATGCCCCCCGGGTGGGACGGTATCGAGACGATCGAGCACATGTGGAAGGTGGACCCCGGCCTACAGGTCGTCATCTGCACGGCGTTCGCCGACTACTCCTGGGATCAGATGGTCCGGAAGCTCGGGCGATCGGACAAGCTCCTGATCCTGAAGAAGCCGTTCGAGCCCATCGAGATCTGTCAGCTCGCGAGCGCGCTCACGGCCAAGTGGAACGCCGCGCAACACGAGCAGCACCTCATCTCGGAGCTCACGGCAGCGGAGCTGACCGCTCGCGCGTACGCCGCGTCCCTGCAGACGATGAACAGCGCGCTCGAGACGGCCAAGGCGACGGCCGACAAGGCCTCGGAGCTCAAGACGCAGTTCCTCGTGCACTTGTCCGATGAGATCCACAGGAACCTCGACGGCATCCTGGGAAGTATCGACAACCTGCGCGCCCCAGACGATGCATCGGAAACGAAGCTCGAACACCTCGACGTCATCCTGGGCGCGAGCCACCACATGATCCGGGCCATCGATCAGATCCTCGACTTCACGATGATCGAGTCGGGTCAGGTCCAGGTGGAGATCAGCACCTGCTCCCCACTGACGATCGCCGAGGGCGTCGCGCACGACCTCGGGGACTTCGCCCGCGAGAAGAGCCTCAGCCTCCAGGTCGACGTCGCCGGTCCCATCCCCGAGACCATCCAGACGGACGAGTCGCGGCTGCGGGAGATCATCTACAACCTCGTCCAGAACGCCATCCGGTTCACGGAGGAGGGCTCGGTCCGCATCCAGCTCGACACGGTCCAGACCGACGACTGGAACCGGCCGAACCTCCGCTTCCAGATCATCGACACGGGCATCGGCGTCCCGCTCGAGCACCAGGGCAACCTCTTCGAGCCGTTCTTCCGCCTCCGGGACCCCGGGGGGGGCGAGGCCGCGGGCACGGGTCTGGGACTCACGCTCGCGAAACGCCTGGCGCGCCTGCTCGGAGCGGAAATTTCCATCGGCAGCCTGCCGGACCAGGGCAGCACCTTCACGCTCACGCTGCGCGTGAGTACGGCACCGGCTTCGTCTCCGGCGGACGTCGCCCTTCCCGCTACTCCTCGCCGCCGCGGCGGTGAGGCGTAGCGGCGAGAGCGACGTCCGCCGGGGATGAGTCCGGTTCCGTCAGGACCGTCAGGAATCGCTCGGCCTGCTCCGGCGGCACCGGCGGGCTGAACAGGTAGCCCTGCACTTCGTTGCATTTGAGGACCTGGAGGAAGGCGAGTTGGCTCTCGTCCTCCACTCCCTCGGCGACGACGTTCAGCTTCAGGCTGTGCCCCATCAGGATGATCGAGGTCGCGATGGCTGCGTCGTCGGGGCTCGACGTCACGTCGCGGACGAACGACTGATCTATCTTCAGTGAGTCGATCGGAAAGCGTTTCAGGTAGCTGAGAGAGGAGTAGCCCGTCCCGAAGTCATCGATCGAGAGCTGGATCCCGGAGCGCTTGAGGCTCTTCAGCCGATCGATCGTCGAGTCGACGTCGTTCATCAGCATGCTCTCGGTCAGCTCCAGCTCCAGCCAGCTGGGGTCGTAGCCGACCTCGGCGAGGATCCCATTCACGTCATCGACGATGCTGGGCTGGTGGAACTGGACGGCCGACAGGTTCACCGACATCCGGATGGGCTGGAAACCACGCTTCTGCCAGAGCCGGGCCTGCATGCACGCCGTCCGGAGGACCCACTTGCCGATGGGCACGATGAGCCCCGTCTCCTCGGCGAGCGGGATGAATTGTGCCGGCGAGACCATGCCGAGCTGCGGGTGCTTCCAGCGAATGAGCGCCTCGAAGCCCACCACGCGGCGGCTCGGGAGCTCGAGCCGGGGCTGGTAGTAGACGAGGAACTCCTCGCGCTCGAGCGCCTGCCGGAGGCTGTTCTCGAGGGTCAAGCGCTCGAACGCCCAGCGGCTCATCGAGGCCGTATAGAACTGCAGGTTCCCGCGACCCTCCTGGCGGGCGCAGTACGCCGCGGTCTCGGCCATGTCGATCAGGTCCCGCGCCCCGTCGCCGTCCGTGGGGAAGGAGGCGATGCCGATGCTCACCGACGGCCTGGTATCGCGACCGTCGATGACGACGGCCGGCTCGAGGACCTCGAGGATCCTGGTCCCGAGCTTCGCGGCGTCCTGGACGCGGTCCAGATCGGGGAGGAGCACGGCGAAGCGCGTCGGAGCGATCCGCCCGACGAGGATCTCGCCGCAAGCCGGCCCCGGGAGCTCCATTTCCTCGAACTGGAGCACCGCGCGCCGGATACGGCCAGGGACCTCGGACGAGACGTAGTCCTCGATGCGGGCGGGATGCAGGTCGCTCCTGGCACTCCCGTCCCGGCACTCGAAGTCCAGATCGATGGCCAGGATCGCCACGTGCTTGCCGTCGGCGCGGGCCGCGGGAATGGATTTGGACGCGAGCTCGAGGAACTCCGTCGCGTCGACCAGGGGCTCACCGTGAATTCTCTTCCCACTGGCGCGCTGCCCGCTCTGGGCAGCCGGCGAATCGGCCGCCTGCTCGCTCGCCCAAGCGAGAGCGCGCGCGACCCTGTGGCGCAGGAGCGCCTCGTGGACCGGCTTCGCCAGGAATTCCAGCGCGCCGGCCTCGCACGCGGGTTGGATCCAGTCGTCGTCGTCTGCCCCGTGCAGCATCACGATCGCCGGTGCGCGCCCGCCAGGGAGCTCCCTGATCGAGCGACACGCCGCGACGCCGCCCTCGATGGAGAAACGAACGTCCAGGAGGACGAGATCGGGAGGGGTGGCGGCGCAGAACTCGAGCAGCGCGGGGCCGTCCAGGACCTCGTCGACCCGAAATCCCGCCGCCGCCAGCGTCCCCGCGAGCGCCCCGGCCACGCTGGAGTCCGTGTCCGCGACGAGCACCAGGGGAGCTTCGGGTTCGTCGCTGGAGGGCATGCGCGGGGGATCTGCTCGAAGGTGGGCGGGAGGAGGGAAGAGGAGCGGCCGAGTGTTCTTTTCGACCTGTATCCGGGCGGGGCTTGAATGGAGCTCGCCGACCCCGCGCCCGGTCCCTGCTTGCACCCCCACCCCCACCGCAGCCCTGGAGCGTCGGGCTCGGGCTCGGGCATGGGACGGAGCGGAGGCCCTCCCCGGCCTACGCCCGCGCCAGCCGCCGGAGCACGTAGGGCAGGATGCCCCCATGCTCGTAGTAGTTGGCTTCCTCCGGAGTGTCGATGCGCACGTCGGCCCGAAACTCCATGGCGCTCCCGTCATCCGCGGTCGCCGTCACGGTCACCTCGCCGCGCGTCACAGGCTGCCCGGTGTAGCGCTCCGCGATGCCCGAGATCGCGAACGTCTCGTGGCCGGTCAGCCCCAGGCTCCGCGCCGACTCCCCGGACTTGAACTGCAACGGCAGGATGCCCATGCCGACCAGGTTCGAGCGGTGGATCCGCTCGAAGCTCTCGACGAGGACCGCGCGCACGCCCAGCAAGCTGGGACCTTTCGCCGCCCAGTCGCGCGACGACCCCGTGCCGTACTCCTTGCCCCCGATGACGATCGTCGGGACGTTCTCTTCCCTATAGCGCATGGCTGCGTCGTAGATCGACATGCGCTCCAGCGAGGGGATGTGCACCGTCACTCCGCCTTCGACACCGGGGACGAGCTGGTTCTTGATCCGGACGTTCGCGAACGTCCCGCGCATCATCACCTCGTGATTGCCGCGGCGGGAGCCGAACGAGTTGAAGTCGGCGGGGCTCACGCCGTGCGCCACGAGGTACTGCCCGGCCGGCCCGTCCGCGGCGATCGACCCCGCGGGCGAGATGTGGTCGGTCGTGATGCTGTCGCCGAAGAGGCACAGGACCCGAGCCTCCGCGATGTCACCCACGGGCGCCGGCTCCGGGGCGATGCCCTCGAAGAACGGCGGCAGCTTCACGTACGTGGACTCCGGATTCCACGCGTAGGTCTCGCCCTCGGGTACGGGGATCGCGTTCCACTGCTCGTTGCCGGTGAAGACGTCTTCGTAGGTCTCCGCGAACATCTTCGCACCGACCGACTCGTGCACGACCTGCTCCACCTCGGCCGAGGTCGGCCAGATGTCCTTCAGGTAGACGGGGCCGTCCGTGCCCTGGCCGAGGGGCTCCTGCGTGAGGTCGATGCCGACGTCACCCGCCAGCGCGTAGGCGACGACGAGCGGGGGCGAGGCGAGGTAGCTCGCCCGCACTTTCGTGTGGATGCGACCTTCGAAGTTCCGGTTGCCCGAGAGCACCGAGGCCGCCACGAGCAAGCCCTCGTCGATCGCTCGCTCGACGTCCGGAGGCAGGGGGCCGGAGTTGCCGATGCAGGTCGTGCAGCCGTACCCGACGACATCGAAGCCGAGCTGATCGAGATACGGCAGCAGCCCCGCCGCCGCGAGGTACTCGGTCACGACCTTCGACCCGGGCGCGAGACTTGTCTTGACCCAGGGCTTCGACTGCAGGCCCTTCTCGACCGCCTTCTTCGCGACGAGTCCGGCGGCCATCATGACCGAGGGGTTGGAGGTGTTCGTGCAGCTCGTGATCGCCGCGATCACGACCGACCCGTGCCCCAGCGTGAACGTGTCCCCGTTCCGCCGGACCTCGATCCGCGGCTCGGTATCCTCCACGCCGATCCCCGCGAGGATCTCCTTGCGCGCCTTCCCGAACTCGCGCTTCATGTCCGCGAGGGTCACGCGGTCCTGCGGGCGACGCGGCCCCGCGAGCGAGGGCTCGATCGTCGCGAGGTCGAACTCGAGCAGATCCGTGTACCGGGGCTCCGGCGACCCCGGCGTCTGGAGCAGGCCCTGCTCCTCGTAGTACGCGCGCACGAGCGCAATCTGTTCTTCCGAGCGACCCGAGAGCGCGAGGTAGTCGAGCGTGATCTCGTCGACCGGGAAGAGCCCACACGTCGCCCCGTACTCGGGTGCCATGTTCGCGATCGTCGCGCGGTCCGCGAGGGGCAGATGGGCGAGCCCGGGCCCGCAGAACTCGACGAACTTGCCGACGACGCCGTGCGCGCGCAGAACCTCGACGACGCGCAGGACGAGGTCCGTTGCGGTCGTGCCCTCCGGCAGCGCACCGTGGAACTTCACCCCCACCACCTGCGGGATGAGCATCGAGACGGGCTGTCCGAGCATCGCCGCCTCGGCCTCGATCCCCCCCACGCCCCAGCCGAGGACACCGAGGCCGTTGATCATCGTCGTGTGCGAGTCCGTGCCGACGAGCGTGTCGGGAAACGCGTAACCCCCGGCATCGGACATCACCACGCGTGCCAGGAACTCGAGGTTCACCTGGTGCACGATGCCCGTATCGGGCGGCACGACGCGGAAGTTGTCGAACGCGCTCGCCCCCCACCGGAGGAAGCTGTAGCGCTCGCCGTTGCGCTCGAACTCCCGCTGGGAATTGATCCGCCGCGCATCGGGGCTGCCGTACGCGTCCACCTGGACCGAGTGGTCGATAACCATCTCCGCCGGCTGCAGGGGATTGATCTTGCGCGGATCGCCGCCCAGCTCCCGCATCGCGTCGCGCATGGCGGCGAGGTCGACGATGGCGGGGACCCCCGTGAAGTCCTGCATGAGCACCCGGCCGGGCCGGAATGCGATCTCGACCGACGGCTCGGCCTGCGGATCCCAGGCCACGAGGCGCTCGATGTCGTCCACGGTCACCGAGACCCCGTCCTCGTTCCGCAGCAGGTTCTCGAGGAGGATGCGGAGCGCGTAGGGGAGGCGGGCGATGTCGTCGCCGCGGTCCGTGAGGGCCGAGAGACGCGCGATCTTGTAGCTCTTGCCGCCGGTCTCGAAGGTCCCGCGGGCGCCAAACGTGTCCTTCATGATGGCGCTCATCATACGCGATACGGTTCCGCGACAAGTTCTTCATGACTCAACTGGGGCCCTTCGCCGCTGCGCGGCGAAGGGCCCCAGTTGAGTCATGAAGAACTTGTCGCGGAACCGTATTGGAAGGGATCAGTCGTCGAGCGGACATGCCTCCAGGTAGCCGGGGCGGTCGAACTCCGCGCTCGCGTCGGGGAGGATCACGTGCTCGGGGCAGACCAGGATGCGCGCGGAGCCTTGGCCGAGCGGATAGGTCTTGACGTCGATCACGACGCCCTCGAACAAGGCTGTCTCCATCCCGTATACGCCCCCGGCGTCGCTCGCGAGGAGCGAGTCGCGCACGACGAGGGCGCCCCTGCGCTGGCCCTGCAGCACGTTTCTTGCTCCGGAGCGTACGACGGACCGCTCGATGTAGACCAGCGACTCGTCGGAGGGCTGGATCGAACCGGACGTGATCAGCGAGTCCCGCGCGAAGAGGAGCGAGCGGCCCGTCATGCGCACCGACCAGGTGTTCGACCGCGCCGACCGAAGCGGTGCGGCCGGGCTCATGGGCGGGGTGAGCTCGGCACGGTCCAGCTCGAGGCGCGACTCCTGCAACTGCACCGTCGTGTCGCGTCCTACCAGCACGCAATCCTCGACGACGGCGGAGGAGCCGGAGAGCATGTACAGGGCGGTGCCCGCGGGGTTCCGGATCCGAAGCCCTTCGAGGACGACGTCGCGGACGTTGGTGAGCCGCACGCCGCCCAGGAGCTCGACCTCGCCCGTGAGTGCGAGCAGCCGTAGCCCCGGCACCCGCACGTCGATCCAAGCCTGCGTCGCGCCGCCGTCCACTGCATAGGTGCCCGCCGGCAGCACGACGTCGACGTCCTGGACCTCCGACCTGAAGAGGTCGTCGAGGAGGATTCCCAGCGCGTCGAGGCTGTCCCCTTCGAAGACGATCCGCCGCCGGCCGAGATCCTCGGTGTCGAGTACACCCGTCGAGAGCCTCCGGTCGGCGAGCTCCGCGAGCGCGCGCAGCCGCGCACCGGGTGACGGCAGGTATTCTTCCGCTGCTTCGAGCAGCACGTCCGCCCCGCGCTCGCGGTACTGCTCGACGAGTCGGAGCGCCATCTCGTACTCGCCGAGGTTCGCCGCCTCCCGCGGGCTCAGGCGTTCGAGCGCGTAGGCCACCTCGAGTTGGACGAGCGCAGCGCGCGGGTCGCCGAGGTCGAGGCTCGCGCGCACCACGCCCGCGACCTCGAACGGGTCGGGCCGGCGCTCGAACAGGGCGCGCCAGTCCACCGCCGGCGCGACGGGACGTCGGTCCGCGGGCAGCAGGGCGTACGGAACTCCCACCCCCCTGCGCTGCACCCCGTCGCTCGCCTGCTCGAGCTGCAGACGCGCCAGGCTGCCGACGATCGGGTCGGGGTCGGCGAGCACCAGGACGCGAGTCCACGCGCGCAAGCGCTCCTCCTCCAGCGCGTCGCGCGACTGTCCCCAGCTCCCGAGCAGGGCCAGGGCCCGCCGATCGGGTTCGGCGTCGCACCAGCCCGCGGGCGGATCGCCTGTCACCCCCTCGATCTCGGCACGCGCGCGCAGCACGACCTCGACGTTGCCCGCCATGCCCTCCGAGCTCGAGAGCAGGAGGTCGGCGGCCGCGGCGGCGAGCTCGGCCTCCTCGGACGTCAGCGCCTCGCGGAGGCGCGGCCACGCGGCATCGCCCAGGGCCGTGAGCACACCGCGCGCGGCCAGGCGCTCGTCGAAATCGGGGGCGAGCAAGCCTTCGAACGCGCGGTCGAGCAGCCGCTCCACTTCCGCGGGATCACCGACGTCGCCGTGGAGCACGCGGAGCGGCTCGGTGGCGAACGAGAGGCTGCCCCACGGGAATCGATGGCGGAAGCGGTAGCGCGCGATCACGTGTCCCACGCCGGGCACCTCCACCTCGCAGGTTCGCGTGCCCGGTCTCCCGATCGTGAGCTCCTCCCAGTCCCCCACCTGGTAGCCGAGCTCGCGTTCGACGACGAGGCTCACGGCCTCGCGCTCCGCGACGGACCCGCCGAGCCCGGGGAACTCGAAGACGACGCTCGAGCCCGTCCAGCGGATCTCGGGCAGCTCGGGTGTGGCGGGCAGCCGCCGGTCGCCGGAGAGGTCGAACTGGCGCCGGACCATCACCCGACCGTCCTCCGCGACGGTCGCGCGCAGCCGAACGTAGATCCCCTCGGGGAGATGGAGGGCGACGTCGGCGCCGGCCTTGATCGCGTGTCGCCGGTCGTCGTAGCGCCCGCCGCCCGCCTCGGGCAGGAGCCACGCGTCGCCTCTGCGGACCCCGATCGCCGCGATCTTCGTGCCACCGAGTGGACGCACGTTCAGGTACGGCGGCTTGGCGTAGATCACCTCGAGGTGGCTCGACTCGCCGCCGATCTCGCCGGTGATCACGTTGAGGAACATGCCGCTGTCGAGCGCCATCGGCCAGTCGCCCGGTTGGACGACGTGCGCGCCGCGCGCCCGCGCTCCGAAGGCCCGGCCGCCGTCGGTGCGCGCGACGCGGTACTCGACGACCACCCCCGAGGGCGAGTCCGGGTCGGTCCACTCGCCCCCGCGGACGCCGCGCGCCACGACCTCCGCCGCCTGCCCACCCGGCCCGATGACCGCGCGGCGGATCTCGTACTCGGCGCCCGCCTCGGACGCGGGCCAGGTGAGGGTGAGCTGGCCCCCGACGTGTTCGACGAGGACCTGCGCGGGCTCGCGCTCGAGGAGCGCCCGGCCCTCGCCCACGCGGCCCGCGCGCGCGTACTCGAGCGTGAGGGCGTCCTCGTCCGCGGCGAGCACGCGCAGGTAGCCCCAGACGTCGGGACCGACGTCGAAGAGGAGCTCGGTGCCCGGCACGGGGGCGGGCTCCTTCGCCGTGGTGCCGCCGCCGCGGGCGACGCGCGTGCTCGTGCGCTCCGCCCCGACCCGCTCCCACACGGCGAGCCGCGGGGTCGACTCCAGTCTGCCGTTCGCGTAGGAGAGCACGCCGCTCGGGAGGCTCGGCGACCGACTCGTGACCTCGCCGGAGGCGAGGTCGAGGTGGAACCCGACGGGCAGCTCGAGGTCGATCCACACGTCCCCGCCCGAGCTCTCCTGGACCGCCGCCGACTGTCCGGCAAGGGCGGCGAGGGCGCAGATCGGGAGGAGACGGCTTCGCATGGGAGTCGGGGAACAGGCCATGGTAGTCGACGGACCGAAGCGTTCGGCCCTCTTCCACTCCCCGGGCATGGAACCTACAATCTCGGGCTCGAACTGGGGACGTAGCTCAGCTGGAAGAGCGTCGCGTTCGCAATGCGAAGGTCGAGGGTTCGAGCCCCTTCGTCTCCACCAACACAACCTCCGGGTCACTCGCCACTTACGCCGGAGCGTCTTTCGACAGGCCCGCGCTCCTCGGGGCGCAGTGCCAGTTTGCTGCCAGAAATAGCCGGCAGCTCGGGGACGAGGTCGAGGGCGACCTCCAGGTCTTCGACCTCGAGGTGGTCGTAGTACCGCTGCGTCGTGCGCGGGTCCGTATGGCCCATGAACTTCTGAAGCTTGGCCATCGGCCAACCGGCGCGGGCGAGCCGGGTCGCACAGGTATGTCTCAGCGAGTGCAGGACCACGCGTTCTCCACACTCGTTCTCCGGCTCGATTCCGGCCGCCTTCAGGATCGGACTGAACAACCGGCGTACATTGCCCGTGTCCGCCCGTCCTGTCCAAAAACTCGGCCGCCGCCGAAAACGGCGTTCTTGGCACCGTCAGTGGCGGAACCCTAAGCCGTCCGATCCCTTTGATTCGGCCGCCGCGCGCGGCCTCGCCCGTGTCACGGCATCGGCGTTGAGGCCGGGATCCTCAGGGCAGGACATCTGAAGCCGCCATCTTGGCAGGCAAACTGCCGTTTGCCGCGGCCGGATCCAACGATCAAACGGTTGAGAATTGT
>SMVB01164527.1_pt1 | contig 15748 bp, 14 predicted proteins | sample 2456461 | NCBI WGS metagenome assembly SMVB01 (sample SAMN11095934, study PRJNA526329) | marine sediment metagenome | biome: Marine sediment; feature: Surficial sediment; material: Deep marine sediment; isolation source: Hadal surficial sediment | place: Pacific Ocean | collected 2014-05 | depth... | reverse complement strand
GGACTCGGCGCGCACGACGCTACAGGCGCTGAACCCGAGCGTGGAGGTGACCGGTTTCAACGAGCGCCTCGACAGCAGCAATGTCGAGCGCATCTTCGAGGGCTGGGATGTCGTCGTCGACGGCGCCGACAACTTTCCCACCCGTTATCTGGTCAACGACGCCTGTGTGAAGCTCGGCATCCCCAACATCCACGGATCGGTGTATCGCTTCGAAGGCCAGGCGACCGTCTTCTGGCCGGGGCGCAAGGACTCTCCCGGTCCGTGCTACCGCTGCTTGTATCCGGCGCCGCCGCCCCCCGAATTGGCGCCGTCCTGCGCCGAGGCCGGTGTGCTGGGCGTGCTGCCCGGGGTTATCGGGATCATCCAGGCAGTCGAGACGATCAAGATATTGCTGGGTATCGGCGACCCGCTGGTCGGCAGGCTCCTACAGTACGACGCGTTGCGGGGAAGCTTCCTGCAGCTGCGCCTGGAGAGGAATCGTGAGTGCCCGTATTGCGCCGACGGCGCAGTGTTCCCCGGGTACATCGACTACGAGCGGTTCTGCACCCTGGCGGCGTGAGTAGGTACTGCGTAGTTCGAAACGTGGCGGATTGCGGCAAGCTGGTGCAGGCCCGTGGAGGCAACTGCAGGCCGTCGGGTACATGAATGAGCCCGCGAGCGGAGGGCTGATCGAGGGGGTCGGCAACACGCCACTACTCGAGCTGACGGAAATTCCCGGCCTTTCGCCGCCGGTGCGCTTGTTCGCCAAGCTCGAGTCGGTCAATCCGGGGGGGTCCATCAAGGACCGCTCGGTGTCGCGCATCATCGCGGCAGCCGTGGCCGCCGGACACCTTGGCGAGGGCCGCCGCCTGCTCGATTCCTCGTCGGGAAACGCCGGCATCGCCTACGCCATGTTCGGCGCCGCCGCGGGCGTCGGGGTGACGCTGGTGATACCGGCTAACGCCAGCCGGGAGCGCTTGGACCGAATTGCGGCACATGGCGCCGAGGTCATCCTCACCGACCCCATCGAGGGCTATGACTTCGCCCTGAGAGAGGCGGCCAGGCTGGCCGCGGAGCAACCAGACCGCTACTGGTACGCGAACCAATATGCCAACGAGAACAATTGGCGAGCGCACTACGAGACCACGGGTCCCGAGATCATCGAGCAACTCGCACGGATCACGCACCAGCCGCCCGATGCTTTCGTCGTTGGCGTGGGCACCGGCGGCACTCTCACCGGCACCGGACGACGGCTGAAGGAGCTGCACCCGGGAATCCACATCGCCACGGTGATCCCCGACAGGTTTCCCGGAATCGAGGGGCTGAAGCCCCTGGGGCTGCCGGGCGACATTGTGCCGGAGATCCTCGACCAAGATCTCATCGATGAGCGCATCGACGTTTCCAGCGAGGCCGCTCTCGACATGGCGGCGACGCTGGCGCGGCGGGGGCTCTTCGTTGGCCCGTCGTCGGGGGCCTACGTTCACGCCGCGGTGGAGGTGGGGCGGCGGGGCGGTCACCGAACCGTCGTAACCATCCTGAACGACACCGGCGAGCGCTATGGGTCCACCGGTATGTGGTCGCAACCGAGCAACCCGGACTTCTCAACGGCTCGCGCCGCCGTGCCCCGTTGAGCAATCCGGGCTGAGTACCGTTTGTTGCTACCCTGAGAGAATGGCGATTCCGCAGGGTGAGAGGCCGTCCGCGTTGCGCCCTACGTGGCTCGAAATCGATCTCGGGGCGCTGGCGCGCAACTACGGGCGGGTACGCGATCTGGTGGCGCCGCGGCGGGTCTGGTGCGTGGTCAAGGCGGATGCCTACGGACATGGTGCCGATGAGGTGAGTCGTCGGCTGCAGGCCGCCGGAGCAGATTCGTTTGCCGTGGCCACCGTCGATGAGGGACGACAGCTCCGCCAGGCGGGGATCTCTGGGCGGGTTCTCGTCATGGCCGGGATCGAGCCGGTGGAGGTGGCGGAATCCGTGGCGGCGGCGCGGGCGGCGGTGGAGTATGGGCTCGAGATCGCGGTTTGGCGCCGGGAGGCGGCCGAGGTGCTGGGCAGCGCGGCAAGGGAGGCCGGTGCCGACCCGGTACCGTTACACCTCAAGGTCGATACCGGCATGGGCCGGCTCGGGGTCACGGTGGGTGACCCTACGGAGGAAGAGGACGAGGAAGCGGACGCGGTGCGGCTGGCGGCCGAAATCGATGGCGTCGAGGGGGTCCGGCTCGAGGGTGTGTTCTCGACCTTGGCGGCTGCCGATGCGCCGGCCGGCGATCGCGGGTGGGCCCATACCGGCTTGCAGGTGGAGCGCTTCGCCGGTCTGTGCGCGGCGCTCGATGAACGTGGGCTCTTGCCGCCGCAGCGACACCTGAGCAACAGCGCCGCCGTATTGCAGCACCCGGCGGCGTGGAGGGCGGCGTGGTGCAACGGCGTGCGGCCGGGGTTGTCGCTGTGCGGTGTCCTTCCGACTTCCGAAGAAAGCGAAACCTTTGCGCTCGAGCCCGTTATGTCATGGCATAGCGTCGTCGCCGCGGTACGGCACATCCGCTCGGGATGGCCGCTGGGGTACGGAGTTACCTGCCGGGCGCCGGCCGACTGCACGATTGCAGTGGTTCCCGTGGGGTACCATGATGGCTTCCCGCGCGCCCTCTCCGATCGTGGCGAGGTCCTGGTCGGTGGCCGGCGCGCCCAGGTGGTGGGACCGATCAGCATGGATCTGACCCTCGTTGACATCACCGGAAATCCCGCGGTCCATCCGGGGGCCCCGGTCGTGCTGCTGGGCTCGAGCGGCGAGCCGGGCGCGGCGTCGATTCATGTCCACGAGGTGGCGCGCCGGGCGGGTTCGATCGCGCACGAGATTCTCTGCCGGGTCGGGGCGCGCGTGCCGCAGCGATTCGTGGATCCTACGCCGTGACGGGGATCATCGAGGGAATCGGGCGCTTTGTTATCGGGGTGCTGGAGGAGGCCGGGCGCACGGCAATCCTGCTGGCCAAGATCATCGCCACGCTGCGGCGCCCGCCCTACTACATCCACCAGTGGTTCGAGCAGATGCTCGACGTGGGGGTGCGCTCGCTGCCCATCGTCGTGGTCACGGCGATCTTCAGCGGCGCCGTGTTCGCGCTGCAGACCTGGGAGGGCTTCGAGAGTTACGGCACCACCAGCTTCGTCGGACCCGTGGTGGCGTTGGCGCTCACCCGCGAGATGGTGCCGGTGCTGGCCTCCCTGATGGTTGCCGGTCGTGCGGGCTCGGCGATGGCGGCGGAGATCGGCACCATGGTGGTCACCGAGCAGGTCGACGCGTTGCGCACCATGGCGGTCGATCCGGTGGAATACCTGGTAGTGCCCCGCGTCATCGCCACCGCCTTGATGCTGCCGGTGGTGGTTCTGATCGGCGACATGATCGGCCTATGGGGCGGTTCGCTGGTGGTGGTCAACATGTACGACCAGGGGCCGAGGATCTACTGGGACGGCGTCTGGCAGATGCTCACCTTCACCGATCTCAAAAGCGGCCTCATCAAGGCGTGCGCGTTCGGCGTGTTGATCGCCCTGTTTGGTTGCCAGAACGGATTCAGTACCAGCGGTGGCGCCCAAGGCGTCGGGCGCGCCACCACACGCGCCGTGGTCAGCGGCAGCATGGCGATCCTGATCTCGAACTTCTTTCTCACCAAGCTGCTGATCGAGTGATGCAAGATGCCCCCGAGACGCCGTCGGACGGCGCTGCGACGCAGACTCCGCCGGATGTTCCCGAGCCGACGCCGGAGAGTGCCGAGCCGCTGCCGGAGGGCGCCGAGCCGCTGATCGAAGTGCAAGGCTTGGCCAAGGCTTTCGGAGACCTCGAGGTGCTCAAGGGTGTCGACCTGACGGTTTCCAGGGGTGAGTCGATGGTGGTGATCGGCGGCAGCGGCACCGGCAAGAGCGTGCTCATAAAGCACATTATCGGGCTGCTCCGTCCCGACGCCGGCAAGGTCACCATAGGCGGTCGCGTGGTCGCCGATTTGAAGCGCGCCGAGCTTGTCGAGGTGCGGCGCGGCATGGGCATGCTGTTCCAGTACGCGGCGCTGTTCGACTCCATGACGGTGGCGCAAAACGTTTCGTTCGCGCTGCACCGGCACACCAAGATGACCGAGGCCGAGATTGCCGATCGCGTCGCCGAGGTGTTGGCCATGGTGGGGCTATCGGGCGCCGAGGAGAGTTGGCCGGCGGAGCTGTCCGGCGGGATGAAGAAGCGCGCCGGGTTGGCGCGCGCCATCGCACTCGGCCCCGAGATCATGCTGTACGACGAGCCCAATACCGGACTCGACCCGATTCTGACCGATCAGATCAACGATTTGATCCTCGACCTGCAGCAGCGCCTGCACGTAACTTCGGTGACCATCACCCACGACATGACCTCTGCCTACAAAATCGCCGATCGAATTGCGATGCTATACGAGGGTCGGATCGAAGAGGTCGGCACGCCCGAAGAGATTCAGAACAGCAGCAATCCGGTCGTTCAACAGTTCATCCACGGCCGGGCGGAAGGGCCTATTACGGCGAGGTAGCCTCGGGGAGCGAAATCATGAGCACAGAGCTGAAAGTCGGCGCGGTCGTATTGATCGCCGTTGCGGTGCTGGCGGCGTTCGTCATGCAGATGGGCGACACGGCGGATTTCTTTGGACAGTCTACCGCGGTGTACCGCGTACAGGTGCGCTTCGACACCACGTCCGGGTTGGGCCTCGATGCTTCGGTGCGCCTCGCCGGCGTGCCCGTCGGGCGCGTCGATTCCATCGATCTCACCGACGAAGGCCAGGCGCTCGTGGTGTTGCGCATCAACAACGGCGTCATCCTGCGCCAGGACGCCACCGCATCGGTGGCGTCGCTCGGCGTGTTGGGCGAGAAGTACCTGGAGATTACCGCGGGTACACCGGGCGGCCCGGTGGTGGTCGACGGCGGCTTCATTCAGCCCGGCGCCGCCGTGTCCATTGACCAGATGGTGGCGGTCATGAACAACATCGCCGCCGACGCGCAGGAGATGACCAACGCGCTCAGCAATGTGTTCGGCAGCGAGGCGGGGGAAACGCGAATGGCGGAGATTCTCTCCAACTTGGAACAGCTCACCGCCGATGCCGCCGCCATAACGCGCGCCAACCGCGACACCATCCGCACTTCGATGGCCAACTTCGAGAAGCTCACCGCGGGGCTGGCCGATTCGGTCCCCGCGATGATCGAGAACTACCATGCGCTGGCCGACGAGGCTACGTTGTGGGTCTCCGAGAACGAAGAGCGGGTGGCGGGTACCATCGACGATGTGCGCGAGCTGGTCGCCGGCCTCGACCGCTCGGCATCACAACTCGAGCAAATCCTGCAGAAGATCAACAGCGGCGACGGCACCGCGTCGCAATTGATCAACACCTCCGACACCATCGACAAGGTCAATGATGCGCTCGACACCATCGACGACTCGCTCACCGCCTTCGACTCGTTTTTCAGCCGTGTCAGCCAGACGCAGTTCGCCTTCGCGCTGCGTTCGGAGTGGTACGGCAACGACCAGGCGACGAAGAACTACTTCAGCTTCCGCTGGGGTTTCGGGCCGAGCAACGATCGCGCACTCATTTTCGAAATGGTCAACGACAACATCGGCCTGCCGATTATCGACACGGTGATTACCGAGACGCTGGACCCCAGCGGCGCGGTGATTGGTGTAGGTATCGAGCGCATCACCACGCGCGACGATACGTTCAAGTTCTCCGCCCTGCTGGCGGCACGCATCAACAACTGGCAGTTTCGCGGCGGCCTGATGGAGAGCGAAGCCGGCATCGGCATCGATTTCTTCACCGCCGGCGACCGCTTGCGCTTCCGACTCGACAGCTGGGACTTCGGCCGCAACCCCGATCCGCACATCAAATTCACCAGCCAGTTCGATGTCTGGGACCGCGTGTTCATTACCGCCGGCGCCGACGATCTGCTGTCGAGCGACTTTCGCCAGTTTTTCTTGGGCGCCGGTTTCAAGTTCCAGTAACGCAGGCAATGAGCGGTGGCGGGCGCATCGTGGTCTTCGGCGGCAGGGGCCAGGTGGGGCAGGCGTTGCTGCGCCAGGATACCGAGGGTGGCGCGATTTTCTTGGGACACGAGCAAGCCGACCTGACCGATCCGGGCAGCCTCGACGCGGCGCTCGACAAGCACGCTCCCGAATTGGTGATCAACGCGGCGGTCTTCCAGCCGGTCGATCTGTGCGAGACTGAAGTGCGGCGGGCCTTCGCCGTCAACGCCACCGGTCCCGGTTTTCTGGCCGCGGCCTGCAAGAGCCGCGGTATCCGCCTGGTCCATATCTCCACCGACTATGTCTTCGACGGCGCCCAGCGCACCCCGTATTGCGAAACCGACTGCCCGGTGCCGCTCAACGTGTACGCCCTCTCCAAGCTCGCCGGCGAGCACGTCGTGCTCACCGCCGACCCGACCCACTGCGTAGTGCGCACCTCTTCGGTATACGGACGATTGCTGCCGGAGCGCGGGACGGCGACGTTCGTGGAGCGCATGTTGCAGCGCGCGCGTGATGGCGAGGCGACCCGGGTGGTTGACGACCAAATCGTCAGCCCGACCTATGTCGAGGATTTCGCCGCCGCCTTGTGGCAACTGGCCGGGAGCGAGGCGGCCGGCTTGCTCCACCTGGCCGGCAGCACGCCGGCCTCGTGGTACGAGGTGGCCGAAGCGGTCTTCCGTTTCGCCGGCCGGCCCGACCTACTCACCCGCACCACCTCAGCGGAGTACGCCGCCCCAGCGCGACGCTCCCCCTACAGCGCCTTGCGCAGCACCCGCCTCAACGGTCTCGGCATCGACCCGTTGCCGGGGTGGAAAGACGGGCTACGCCGCCATTTCGCCGCCGCCCACCCGGAATTGGCCGGGTAGCCGTCGGCGGTGTTTTCCAAGGATGCTGTTTGCATCGGGGGTTGCTAGCCGCCAAGCCCGGCTACCACCCTCCCCCCCGGCCGCGCCAAACGCGAAACCCGCGGCCGGGAGAAGGGATCTCCACCGGCCGCGGGCTTGCTGCTGCGATGGCGAGCGGCCTGCGCCGCTCAGCGGTTCATCGCACGGGTCAGTTGATCTTTACTTCAATGCGCTTGGGCTTGGCCGCTTCGACTTTGGGCAGCGTCACGTACAGCACGCCATTCTCGAAGCGGGCCCCGATGTTGTCCTGGTCGATCAGGTCGGGGAGCGGGAAGCTGCGGTAGAAGGAGCCGTAGGTGGATTCGATACGGCGGTAGTCACCGTCGGTGTCTTCCTTTTCGAGTCGCTTCTCGCCCTGCACCGTGAGCCGGCCCTTGTCGATGGTCAACTCGACGTCGTCTTCGCTCATGCCGGGAAGCTCGGCGCGCAAGGTGATTTCGTTGTCGTTCTCGTGCACGTCGACCGAGGGCAGCCAGCTGGCGCGCAGCGGCTCGTCCTCACGCTCTCCGGCTTGGCGCACCAGACCCTCATTGAAGAGGCGGTCGAAGCGATGGTGGATGGTTCTCAAATCGCGGAACGGATCGAATCGTACGAGGTTCATGTGCTGCTTCTCCATGCGTGCGGGCCGCGTGTGCCCGGTAACGAAAAACCGTGGCGCCGACACATGCGGTCGGACACCCACTCCTCTCGGAGACAAGAAAAGCATATAACATGCTTCTGATAATATCAATAGATATGAGTACAAACAACTAAGATTCTTATTCCGCTCCGTTTCCCCTCCATAACCCCCATTCCACGACCGGCGGCGTTCCGAGCGGGCGCGAGGGCGTGTGAGGACAAGGCGCGCGCCGAGTCGGGAGCGGAGGCGTACCTTCAGGTACGTCGAGCATCCCGAATCAAGCGCAACGCCGTCATCGCGCGCCCTCGTCACCGCTCCCCCGGGATATACTTGGGGGCCTACATATCCGCCTCATGGAGGTTCCGATGGGTTTCATGGTCATTCGCGTACTCTTCGTATTGATGTGCGCCGGTATGGGGTACTTCCTACACCCTTGGGGTCTAGGGCCGCCGGAAGGACTGGTGATCGGACTCGCCTTCTCCGCCGGCATGATCGCCACCGAGGTCAAGCTGCGGCGCCTGGACGCCAAGGTGCTGCTCGCCGGCGTCGCCGGCCTGTCGCTCGGTCTTCTCCTGGCGCTGGGCTTGGGGGCGGTCACCCGTACCATGGTGATCAACACCGACACCGGCACCTTCCTGCAGGCGCTCTACGCCGTTGTGTTGGGCTATCTGGGTCTGGTCGTCGGTGCCAAGCAGGGCGAGTGGATGAGCACCGACGCCGTCAAGGCGCTCTTTCGTGAGGATCGTCTGTCGCCACGCCACAAGATTCTCGACACCTCGGTGATCATCGACGGCCGTATCTTCGACATCGCCAAAGCCGGATTCATTGACGGTATTCTGGTGGTGCCGCAGTTCGTGCTCGATACGCTGCGCCAGATCGGTGATTCCGACAACGAACTGAAGAGCAACCGCGGCCGCCGTGGCCTCGATATTCTGCAGAAGTTGCAGACCAATGCCGAAATCGAGCTGCAGATCTCCGACGCCGAGTTTCCCGATCATCCCGACATCGATGCCAAGCTCATCGCGCTCGCCAAACAGCTCCGCGGCCAACTGGTGACCAACGACTTCAACCTCCACAAGGTGGCACAGCTACGCGGCATCGCGGTGCTCAACATCAACGATCTCGCCAACGCCTTGAAGCCCGTGGTGTTGCCGGGCGAGACCATGGCGGTGTGCCTGATCAAGGAGGGCAAGGAGGCGGGGCAGGCCGTTGCCTACCTCGACGACGGCACCATGGTGGTGGTCGACAACTCCGGCCACCTCATCGGCGAGACCATCGACGTGGTGGTGACCTCGGTGCTGCAGACCACCGCCGGCAAGATGATCTTCGGCAAGCAACCAGAGGACGCTGCGGCCGGCTCCAGTGCGCAGACCCACTGACGCGAGTGCGCCGGATGTTGCTGCTGCCACATCGGCACCTTCCCGATGATCGCCGAGGCCAGCGACCAGTCTCTCGTTGTCCGCAGCCGCGACGGTGACACCGGCGCCTTCCGGGAGCTCTTCGAGCGCAAGCATCGACATATCTTCTTGATCGTCTACCAGGTTCTCGGTAACGCAGCGGATTCGGAGGACGTCGTCCAGGAAGTCTTCCTCACGCTGTGGCAACGCTGCGCCGACTACGACGACAGGTTTCCGCTCGATGCCTGGTTGCGGCGCATTGCCACCAACCGAGCCATCGACCACTGGCGCTCGCGCCAGGTACAGAGGGCCCATCGCTTCGAGGCGTCGCCGGGCACAGACCCCGACGTATTGCTCGAGGCTGCGTCGGGCACGACCTCCGGCGCGCCGGGTAGAGGCGACCCCGAGGTCGAGCTCGGCTGGCAGCAACTGCAGGCCATCTGGGACGAGCTCGCCGGCGACCTACCACCGCAACAGCGCGCCGCGTTCGTGCTGCGCCACATCGAGGGCATCCCCACAGCGGAGGTTGCCGAAGCGCTCGAGTGCAGTGCCTCGACGGTCCGCTCCCATATCGCCGAAGCCCGCCGCGCCCTGCGTGCCTCGCTACGGGCGCGCTACCCGGAGCTGCTCTCCGGCTAGACGTAGACCGCCGGGCCGAGTTTTTTCTGGACGCTTTCCTGCGCCCGGCCGTATGGGTCTGTGAACGCCGCTCTTGCGGCGGCAGGAGGCACGACCCATGCGTGAGACCAACGGGGATTCGGGCCGCGAGCCCGACAGGATCTTCAGCGAGCTGCGCGATCGGCCGACCCCGGAGCTGGATTCGCGGGGATTGTGGCGGCGCATCGAGGCGCGGCTGACGCCCCGTTCCGCGTTGCCATGGAACCGCCGGCTCGGTGGCTGGGGTGCACGCCCGCTTGCACTGCGCGTCGCCTACAGCGTCGCCGCGGTGGCGATCGTTGCGCTTGCTGTTTGGGGCGCCACCCTGACGTTACGATCCCCGCCGCCTGCAGCCCAGTTCGTGCGGTTGACGCCGCCGGATGAGCCCCAGGGCGGGTCTATCCAACAGCGACAACAGGGACAACAGGAACTACAGGCGCTACAGGTGCCCGATCCGCGGGTGAGCGCCGATGTCGCGGCGGCGGCAGGGGCGGGCTCCCTCGGTGGCCCGTTGCAGCTCGACGTGCGGTTGGTGCGTGGTTATGACGGCGCCCCACCGCCTGATGTTCGTACTGCGCAGGCGCTGGGGGTCGGCGGGGCGGACGCCCTGCGCGACGTGCGCACCCGAATCGAGTCGCTGCTGCCGTTCGAGGGGTTCGGTATCGTCGGTGCCTGGCAAGGCTCGGTGACGCCGGGCGATGCCATCGACATCGAGCTCTCCCCCGCCTACCGGCTGCAGGCGCGTGCGGCGGCGGGAGGTGATGGGTCGAGCGCCATCGTGCGCTTGAACGGCATGGAGTTGGTGAGCCCCGGGCAGCAGTCGGTTTCGGGAGACCTGAGCCTCGAAGCGGGCGAGTTGGTCATCCTCGGGGTCCTCGTGCCGGGGGCGGAGACGCCGGACCTCGTTCTGCTGATTCGCGCCCGGCTGCCCGGAGAGGAGCGCCGCTAGGGACATGGCCGAGTTTGCCTGCCGCATTGGTAGTGAAGGGGAGATCAGCGAGCGGTCGATCGTCGCGACGTCGGCAGAGCGCGCCCGTGAGATGCTCGCCGCAGAAGGTGTCGAGGTGTTCGCCGTACGCCGCCGCGACGGCCTGGGGCAGCGCCTCGCCGATACGTTGTGGGGTACTTCGAGGGGCACCGACGGAGCGGAACATGGCACCAGCCCGACGCCCGACACCTCGGTGCAGCCGGCCACCGGCCTCCGACTGTTTGCCAGGCGCGGCGTCCCGGCGCGCGACCTGTTGTTGCTGACCGCGGAGTTGGGGGCGCTGATTCGCGCCGGGCTGCCGCTGCTCAAGTGCATCGACATCCTGCGCCAGAGGCGCAGCGGAAGCGCCACCGGCGGCGTCCTCGACCGCGTCCGGGATCGCATCGCCAGCGGCCTGAGCCTGTCCGGCGCCTTCGCGCAGGAGGATGCCAGCGCGTGCATCCCGCGCCTGTTCGTTACGTCATTGGCAATCGGTGAGAACAGCGGCAACCTGGAGGGAACGCTGCGCCGCTACGCGCAGCACCTGGAGCGCGTCCAGCAGTTGCGCGCTCGAGTGCGCGGTGCGCTGCTGTACCCGGCGGCGCTGTTCACCGTTTCGCTCGGGGTCATCGGTATTCTCGTCGGTTTCGTGCTGCCGCGCTTCGCCGACTTCTACGCCAGCTCCGAAGCCGCCCTGCCGCTGCCGACGCGGGTTCTCATGGGCGTTGGGGTCTTCGCCCAGAACAATGCTGCTTTGCTTGTCATCTTGCTGGCGGTAGCTGCGGTGGTTGGGTTCGCCACCGCACGCAGCGGCGCAGCCCGAGAGTTTCGCGAGCGGGTCGGTCTGCGGCTGCCGCTGCTCGGCGGGTTGCGACGCCTCTATCTTGATGTCGAGTCCAGCCGCACCATGGCCACCCTGTTGCGCGGCGGTGCGCCGTTGACCGAGGCTATCGCGGTGGCCGCCGATGGTACCGATCACGCTATCTACAGACGCCGCCTGCACCAGGTGGGTGAGCTGGTCACGCAGGGCAACAGCCTGCACAAGTCGCTCGAGCTCGCCGGCCTGATGGACTCGATGGGTCTCGAGATGGTCGAAGTCGGGGAGTCCACCGGCACCCTCGACGAAATGCTGGGGCACGTCGCCCAGAGCTACGACGAGGTTTTGGACCGGCGCCTCAACACCGCCGTGAGCCTTCTTGAGCCGGCGGTGCTGGTGTCGATGGGCATTTTTGTGGCGGCGGTGCTGCTGTCGTTGTACCTGCCGCTGTTCAACGTCGTGCAGGCCGTAGGGTAGGGGGAGGTCATGGCCGACAACCAACCGATTCCCGAGGCCGTCGGCGGACCGAGCTTCGAGCGTGCCGAAGCCGAACGGCGCGCGCACGAGCTCGGGGTTCCCTTTGTCGAGCTCGACGCCGCGGTGCTCGACCGTGAGCTGGTCGCCGACATTCCCATCGACCTCATGGTGAGGCACGCGTTCCTGCCGCTGTCGCGTACCGAGGACGGAGGCCTCGAGGTGGCGCTCGCCGACCCCGGCGACATCGCCAACATCGATGCCATCGAGGGCCTGCTCGACGTTGCGGTGCAGGTGCGCGCCGCGGCTGCCTCGGATATCGAGCAGGCGCTGCGCTTCGCCGGCGCCGGCGAACGCATCCTCAAAGAAGTCCGCAGTGGCTTCGAAGAACACGACGAGAGCGCCGGTGATGCCGACGAGGGCATCACGTTGGCGTCGCTGGCGACCAGCGATGACCCACCCATCGTGCGTTTGCTCGACACCATCATCGTCAACGCCCTGGAGCGCCGCGCCTCGGACATCCACATCGAGACCCGCGAGGGGGCAGTATGGATCAAGTACCGCATCGACGGCGTGCTGTACCCGGCTGTCGACCCCATCGACCTGCGCCATCACGACGCGCTGATCTCCCGCGTCAAGGTGATGAGCGACCTGGATATCGCCGAGAAGCGCGTGCCGCAGGACGGTCGCTTCAAGCTGAACTTGCAGTCGCACAAGGTCGATTTCCGCGTCTCCATCATGCCGTCGATCCACGGTGAAGATGCCGTCATCCGCATCCTCGACAAGCGGTATCTGGCCGAGGAGTTCGCCGATCTCCGGCTCGACCGCCTGGGTTTCAACGGCGCCGCGCTGGAGAAGGTGCGCAAGTACATTCGCGAGCCCTACGGCATGTTCCTGGTAACCGGGCCGACGGGCTCGGGCAAGACCACGACGCTGTACGCCGGGCTCTCCGAGATCCGCACCGAAGAAGACAAGATCATCACCATCGAGGATCCGGTCGAGTATCAGATCGACGGCATCACGCAGATCCCGGTCAACGAGAAGAAGGGCCTTACCTTCGCGCGCGGGCTGCGGTCGATCCTGCGTCACGACCCCGACGTCATCATGGTCGGGGAGGTACGCGACCCGGAGACGGCGAGCATCGCGGTGCAGTCGGCGCTCACCGGCCACCTGGTGTTCACCACCGTGCACGCCAACAACGTCTTCGACGTCATCGGCCGCATGCTCAACATGGGCGTGGAGGCCTACAACTTCGTTTCGGCGTTGAATTGTGTGCTGGCGCAGCGGCTGGTGCGCCTGGTGTGCGAGCACTGCAAACAGGCCGTGGAGCCCGGTGCCGAGCTCCTGGCGGCGTCCGGGCTCGAAGCCGTGGACGTGTCGCAAGCCACCTTCTACGAGGGCGTCGGATGCGCCGTGTGCCACGGCACCGGCTATCGCGGGCGCACCGTTATCGCCGAACTGCTCGACGTGAACGACACCACGCGCGAGCTCATCCTGGCGCGCCGCCCGATCTCGGAGATCAAGCGCCACGCCACCGGCGAGGGCATGAGCCTGCTGCGTCAGTCGGCCCTGGAGAAGGCCCTCGGCGGGCAAACGACGCTACAGGAGATCAACAAGGTGACCTTCGTTGAATAACGCCATCGCGGTTTCCATTGTCCCCGGGGAGGTGCGTATGCTGGTGGCCCGCGCCAATGGCTCGGTCAAGCCGCTGCATCAGCTCGTCGCCGAGCTGCCCGCAGATGCGGTGCGCGCCGGGCTGCACGGGCCCAACCTGCCGGAGCCCGGCGCGGTGACCGATCTGCTCCGTGGTCTCTCCGAGGAAGCCGATGCCAGGTGCCGACGCAGCAGCATGGTCGCGGTGTTGATCCCCGACGCCGTCGTGCGCATGGCGCTGGTGCCCATCGAGGGCGTCGAGCCGAATCGCACCGAGGGCGATGCCATGGCCCGCTGGGCGCTGCGCGGTCTGCTGCCCGGGGATGCAAGCGAGGCACGCGTCGATTGGTCGGTGGTTGGAGAGCAGACCGCGCAGACAGCGGAGCCGGCGGCCAAGTGGCTGTTGGCGGTGGGCGCCACCGCCAGTGTGGTGCGCGAGTATGAATCGGTGGTCGAAGGCATCGGCTGGATCCCCGGCCGGGTTATTCCGCTCACCATGGCGCTGGCGGTCGGCGCGGACGAGGTGATGACCGCAGTTGATCCTGCTGTTGATCCCGCGGTCGATTCCGCCGCCGGCCCCGAAGTCGATTCCGGGGCAGATCCCACCGTTAATCCCGTCGTTGATCCGGTAGTCGATTCCGGTGCCCGCGTCGTGTTGAGCGGCGTGGGTGGCCGGGTTGCATGTCTCGTCGAGGCCGACGGCGTGCCGCGCTTTCATCGCGCCTGGCGCGCCGCCAACCCTGACCTGGGCCTCGAACTTTCTGCCGTCCAACGCTACGTCACGACGCGGCTCGATCTGTCGATCGCCGAAGCCGTCGTCGCCGGACCCGAGCCCTGGCGACAACGCGCCGCCACCGACTGCGAGGCGTTGGGCTGGAAGGTGCGGGTGCTCTCGAGCTGGGCGGCGCACATCGGGGCGGTGCAGCCATGAAGCGGCTCCCCGTCAACCTGGCCTCCAACCCTATCGAACACCGCCAGTGGTTGCGGCGCGTCAAGCTCACCGCCCTCGGCATCGCGGCGGGGTTGAGCGTGCTGCACCTGGCGCTGGCGTGGAGCCTGCTCGACGCTCCCCAGGGCGAGGCGCCCGATCTCGAAGCAATGGTCGAGCTGCGTTATTGGAGCGATGAGGTGGCGGCGATGGTTTCCACCGCCGACCCGCGCGCGGCGCGGCGCGCCGCCGTATCCGTGGGTCTGGCCAATGCGCTCATCGAGCAGCGCGTGTTTCCATGGGCGGGGCTCTTCGCCATGCTGGAAGACAGCCTCCCCGACGACGTACGCCTGGAGATCGTCCAACCCATCACTACCATCGACGGGGTGCGGGTGACGCTCACCGCAGCGTCCTCTTCCGAAGACTCGCTGCTGGAATTTCTCGGCGCCCTCGAGGCGCGCCCCGAGCTGCAAGCCGTCTACCCGGGCCGCCAGTTGTTGGGTCTGGACGGCGACCTGCGCCTGTCGATCGAGGCGCTTGCCCGCGTCGGTAGCGACCTCGCAGGCGACCTCGCAGGCGGCGACCGAGAGCCCCGGCCGTGACCCGCCCGCCGCTCAAGTCGCTGGTCGGCCCGGTGATGGTGCTCGCCGTTGTACTCCTGGTCGCCAACGTTGCGGTTTTCGCCGCGTGGACGGCGCCCCGCTGGAGTACTCGCCTGGGCGTGACGGGCGGCGCCGGCGGTGTCGAGAACGCCAGCCGGCGCATCGAGCCCGCGCTGCGATTGGCGCGCGCCACGTACGGCCGGCTCAGCCGCGCCGGCGACGACCTCGAGGTGTTCCGCTCGCGCTTGATCACCACAGTGGGCGCGGCGGGGCTTCTCGGTTTGCTCGATGGCGCCGGCGACCGTGTCGGCATCGATCTCGACGACGCCACGCTCCAATACGGTCCCCTCGACGAGCTCGGTGTCGTGCAGCTAGGGATCAACTTTCCGCTAACCGGCACCTACGAGGCGGTGCGTCGCCTGCTCGACGAGCTCGTCGCCCTGCCTGTTTTCCTGGTGATCGACGGTGTTGCGCTGCAGACGTTCGGCGTCGCCGGCGGCGCCGCGTCCGCCGCGGCTTCGGCTGCGCCGATGATACGCGTCGACCTGGCGATCAGCGTCTTTTTCGACAATCCGGAGCTCGCTGCGTCGGCGCCAGGGCCACCAACGCCGGCACCCCGGCGCCCATTGGTGAGCGCGCTCGAAACCGAGAGGCTGCGGCAGGCATTGCGCGCCAACGACCCCGAAGAGATCGCCGACGCCGTGCTGGCGAATCTGGCGGCGCTGCCGGAGCTGC
>SMVB01321061.1_pt1 | contig 15749 bp, 14 predicted proteins | sample 2456461 | NCBI WGS metagenome assembly SMVB01 (sample SAMN11095934, study PRJNA526329) | marine sediment metagenome | biome: Marine sediment; feature: Surficial sediment; material: Deep marine sediment; isolation source: Hadal surficial sediment | place: Pacific Ocean | collected 2014-05 | depth... | reverse complement strand
TCGCCTGCTGAGGCCTACTTAGTCCTACTTGGGCCTTCGTCGCGGTCGATCGACTAACGCCGTCTACGCCCGTTTCAGATCCGCGACCAGCGCGTTGGCCGCGCGCAGCCCGGACAGCACAGCGGTCTCGAAGGGCGGGCCTGCCAGATAGTCGCCCGCCCAGTAGAGCCTTCGCCCGAGCGCGCGCCGGTCGCGTTGGACCTTTCGAAACGCGGCAAGGCGGCGATAACTCCCGACTTCGAAGAAGGGCAGCGTCGCACGACCCAGTCGCGTCGTCAGGATTCGTTCCCCAATTCCCGGCATCGCCAATTCGAGCGAACTCATCAGGTTCTTGGCCACGACATCATCCGCCATGTCGCGCCAACGCTCGGCAAAGGCATCCCGCGCGAGCGCGACGATCTGACTTCGACCTTCCGGAACGCGCCCGCTCGGCTGTCCGGGCTCGATCACGAGCGAAGAAATCGCTGAGCCCTCACGTCGGGGAATACGAACCTCCGTCGGGAGACCGCCTTCGATGCCCTCGATCGCAAGCGAGAGGGTCGCGACCGGGCGCAATGCGATGGCGTCGAAAAAGTCCTCTTCCGCGGGCGTCAACAACGCGCTGGAAACGCCGGCGGCCTGCTTGGCGCCTAACGCGATTACGACCGAATCGAAGCAGGTCGCGCTCGACGTTCCGGCACTGTCGATCGTTTCGATCCGAAATCCACCGGCCGGCTCTTCATCCAGTCGCTGAACCGCCGTGCCGCGACGGATATCGAGACGTTCGGCCACCGTCTGGGCCAGTTCGAGAAGAGGTCGACGCGGCAGACCCGGTGAACCCAACCTTTTCTCGCCAAGACCCAGGGCGTGCGCCTGGTGCAACAGAGCGACCCGGGAAAGCGCCTCGACCGAATCGCCGTAGACGCCCTGCACTTCGGGCGACAACCAGAATTCGAGATTGCCCTTTCCGAAATAGAGTACAACGTGGTCGTGCATGCTTCGGTAGTCGAGCTCGGCGGCGCGCTCCGGGAACATCGGGTCGAGCAGCGGCGCATAACGCCTCATCAGACGACCCCAGCGCAACAGCTTCGGGCGCTCCCAAAGCGGCGGGCCAGGGATTCGGGCGGCCCCCCGCAGACGAAGTCCATCGACCGGGACCCTTTCGCCCTGCTGAAGAAGCGTCGTCTGCACGGGACGAAGTGGGTAGAGAGAATCGCTCAGCCCGAGCGCGTGGGCCCAGGATGCGATCGACTGATCCCGTCCGCCGAGAATCGGCCAGGCGGAGTCCATCCAATGTCCGGCACACCACTCGCCACCGGCTCGTCCACCGACCTCGCTTCGCGCCTCGAAGACCGTCACGACGAAGCCCTGTCGCTCGAGTTCGTGGGCCGCCCGGAGACCCGCGAGTCCCGCACCGAGTACGGCCACCCGATGAGACGAAGGGGTCATCGCGCTTTGCCACGCGCCTTGGACAGAACCGACCGGACATCATGCAGAGTGTCGAAGAAGACGTAGGGATGTCCGGCCTCTTCGAGCGCGGGAGCCAGCGTATCCTTGGCGAACGCGAGATCCGCTTCCAATGCGCCACATAGATCCGAAACGCGGCCATTGCCGATATGCACGCAATAGGCGCCGGGAATCTGCTCGCGGTAGGACGCGATCAGGCCGCGTTTACAACTCCCGGTTCCACAGCCACAGGCGTCGTTCGGCCTGCCCGCCCGAATTCTCCAGAGCACCCCCTCGTATTCGAGATGGTTCGCGTGATAGTCGAAACGCAACCCATTCATCGCCTGGAGTCGATCGAGATTCCAATCGAAACCGTCCGAAAGGATTCGAAATGGAATCTTCCCGGCCTCGCACCATTCGAGGAGCGCGCGCGCACCCGGGTCGAGATCGATCCTCTCGAGGAAGCGATCCAGATCCTTCTCGGGCAATTTGAGCCCATCGAGCAATGCGATTGCGTAGGTCCAGGCGGTGAACTCGCCCTGCTCGAAGCGCTTCCAGAGCTGTTTTCTTCGCTCGGGCAGGAGTTCCTGGGCCAGCGTCGAACCGACGTCCTGAACCGAGAAGGTTCCGTCGAAATCGCAGAAGATCGCCAGCGGACGATCGTCGGGAATCGTGAGGTTTTCCAGCATTTTCAATCGATTCTCCGGCCGATCCTGTTGGCTCGGTGAGTAGCGCATCCGCCTGGCGTCGGGAACGCGCCCCGCCCTTCGAGCGTGAGAACCCCAAGGGTCGTGGGGCTTGTGCCGCCGGTTTTCGACCCTCGTGACGCAATTTGCGGCGCTCCCGGGATCGCTCTGCCGACAGCCTGCGGGGTCCCTGCGATCCGGAGTCATCCGGCCGAGGGCTGACAGGCTGAGCACCCCCTAGAATTGAGTAGGGTGTTTTGCACCCGAATTGGCATGGCGCTTGCTCTTCCTCCTCTCGATGGTGGTGGGGTGCTTCTGAGGAGCGGGCCCCCTTCCCGCGCCCGGGCTGGCTACCCCTCCCTTCGCACGCGTTGTGCGAGGAGCCGGCCCGGGCGCTCTGCCTTCCCCGCCAGACACGACCGAAGGCGCAGGATCGCCGTCCGCACAAACCCCACGAACCCGTCGATGCCATACACTGCCGCTCGATGGGGGCTCGAAAATCCGCTCGCCAGAGACTCGGGACGAAATCGATCCCGGCCATCCTGCCCCAACCAAAACGCGTATCGCGTGGCCGGGGCCAGTTCCGTATCCCAGACGGAATGCCGATCGTTCTGCCGGCCCGCAAAGGGACACTCGATCGTCGACTTCTGGTGGCCGCCGAACAGGCGTCTCGCGATCTCTTCGCGAGGACCGGTCTCGAGATCCGCATCGAGCGGCCGCGAACACACGATCCTGAGCACCCTTCGATTCGTTGCCGAATCGACCGGAGCGCCGCGATTTCGCCGCGCGCCAAGACTGCGCGAGACGCCTATCGGCTCGATGTCGGAAAATTCGGGGTCGAAATCTCCGCGCCGACTTCGCACGGGATTCGCTACGGGCTTCAAACGCTCTGCCAACTCGTCTCCCGCAGCGGGCGGATCCCCCTACTGAAGATCGTCGATCAGCCTGATTTCCGGGATCGCGGGATCCTGCTCGACGTGTCGCGCGGCAAGGTGCCGACGCGTGCGACACTCTTCGACCTGGTCGACCTGTGTTCGCGACTTCGCCTCAATGTGCTCATGCTCTACATCGAGCACAGCTTCGACTTCCGCCGACATCCAGAGATCGGAAGGGACGCAAGTCCGCTCGACGCGCAGACGATTCTGGCGCTGGACGCCTACGCCGCGGACCGCGGCGTCGAGCTCATTCCCTGTCTGCAATCGCTCGGCCACATGGAACGCTTGCTCTCCCTCGACCGCTACGCCCATCTCGCGGAGAGCGATCGTCGCTGGTCGATCTCTCCGAACCACCCGGAGACCCAACCGCTGCTCGAGCAACTCTATGACGAGTTCTTGCCCTTGTTTCGTTCCTCGCGCTTCAACGCGAATTGTGATGAACCCTTCGATCTCGGACGCGGTCAATCGGCGCGACGCCAACCGCATAAATCGCCGGGCGCTCTCTTTACGGATCACGTCAACCGGCTCGAACGACTCGCCCGTTCGCACGACAAGAGATTGATGATCTGGGCGGACTTCGCACACAAACATCCGGATTCGCTCTCGCGCTTGAACCCCAACGTCGTCTTGCTCGACTGGTGGTACGAGGCCGCCTTCGACGCGGATCGAATTCGCAAACTCCGATCGAAAGGCTTCGACAGCTGGGTCTGCCCAGGCACGTCGAGTTGGAATTGTCTCTTTCCGCGCACGAAGAACAGCCAGGAGAACATCGCTCGCTGGGCCGAGGCCGGACGGCGCCATCTCGCCAGTGGACTCCTGAATACCGACTGGGGCGATTTCGGGCACTACAACGCCCTCGGCGTTTCGCTTCACAGCTATGCGTGGGGCGCACAACAAGCCTGGTCGGGCGAAACCGAGGCCGCACGCTTCGACCGCGCCTTCGCAAGGCAAGTCTTCGCAGAGGACACGGGTCGCCTGGGACGGCTCTATCGCAAACTTGGCGTGATCCACGACGCAGGTTTCGAGATCGCCAACGGCTCAGCGCTCCAATTTCTCTACTTCGATCCGCTCGGCTCCAGCTATTTTCTTCAACACGCGAAACACAAGGCGCTGGAACGGAGCGCCGACAGACTCGAAAAAGTCTCGGCAGACATTGAAGCGGCCGAGCTAGTCGGCGCCGACGACGATTTCGCTGGACTCGCACGACAGGAAATCGCGTGGGCAGCGGAGGCGACCGGGCTTGCGATCGAGAAGGGACTCGCCGCTCTCGACTACAATGGTTGGCGCGAAGAGCCCCGGCGACTCACCTCCCCCGCTCGTCGTCGGCTCGCGAACCGCCTAACGAACCTCGCGAAGGAGCAATCCAGCCAACTCCAACGCTTCGAGACGCTCTGGCTCGCGCGAAGTGAGGTCTCCGACCTGGCCCTAATCCGTCGCCGGATTCGTCGTTCGATCGCTGCCGTGCGAGAGGCTGCACGTCGTCTTCGCAAGAACCGCCCACCCCGCCCACCCCGACCGAGCAAGCTCGACCTCTTCTCGGTCTACAATGAACTTCGTCGCGAAATGGGAATGCCCCCACTCTAGTTGTCGGCGTCAGATATCGGCGTTAGGCCTCCGCGTTGGGCGTCGGCGTCAGGCCGATGTCGGCCCCGACCCCAAAACACGCCGCACGACGCCTGCGAGATAGATCGACCCGGCCGCACAGAGACGCGTATCCGGAGACAACGCGGCACGCGCTCGGCGTGCCGCCTCCTCGGGATCCTTCACGACTTCGATCGCGAGCTCGGGCGCCCGCGCGCGGACGCTCTTCGCCAACACGTCGACCGACATCGAACGAATGCTTTCGGCCTCGGTCAACCAGATCCGACGCGTCCCGGGCAGCAGCGCGTCCAAGAGCGCAGCCAGATTCTTGTCCGTCGAAACCGATAGAATCAGCTCGAAGCCGTTCGGGGCGAGCGTCTCGAGCGCGTCCGCCAGGGCACGCGCCGACTCGGCGGTATGCGCGGCGTCGACGATGACTCGGGGATCCTTCGCGAGGACCTCGATACGGGCGGGCAACGCGCATCGGCCCAGACCGTCGCGAATCGCGCGCTCGAGAGCCGCGTCCGAATGGCCCTCGAGCGCTCGAACACAGGCGATCGCGAGACCCGCGTTCCCGATGGCCGCGTCGCCATGAACTCCGAGCGCGACCTCGACTTCGAAGTGGTCCTCGAGCGACGCACTCGTTCGAAACACGAAGGAATTGAGCCCCGAACGCCCTGTCGAGGGCTGCAAGAAGAAATGCTCGTCCCTCGCCGAGACCGGGGCGCAGAGTTCTCGAGCACGCGCCCGGATCACTCGCGATGCATCCGCTCGCAAGGCTCCGAGCACGATCGGCCGATTCGCCTTCAGGATGCCGGCCTTCTCGCCTGCGATCGCCGCCTCCGTGTCGCCGAGCTTGTCCGTGTGTTCGAGCTCGATGCTCGTGATACAGGTGACTGCCGGCGAAACGACATTGGTCGAATCGAGACGACCGCCGAGCCCCACTTCGATCAGGGCCCGATCGACCGAGGCTTCCGCGAAGAGCAGGAAGGCGACCGCCGTCGTCGCGTCGAAAAAACTAGGGACCGTCTCCGACGGGCCCGACCGCAACTCCTCGACCACGGGCCGCACCAGCCGAACGGCCGAGACGAGTCGTTCCTCGTCGATCGGCTCGCCATCAAGGCGAAAACGTTCGACCCAACTCTCGAGATGCGGCGATGTGAAACATCCGACGCGTTCGCCCAGCGCGATCAGTATCGCTTCGGCAAAGAGACAGGTCGATCCCTTTCCCTTCGAGCCTGCGACATGGATCACAGAGAGAGATTCCTCGGGTCGACCGAGTCGATCGAGCAGCGCACGAATCGGCTTCAGGTCGAGTCGGGCATAGGAGAAACCGGGACGTCGCTCGTGGTTGATCAGACTCTCGAGATAGGCGGAGGCCTCGTCGAGGGTCTCCAATTCGATTCTGTCCAGCGTCGTCATCTCGATCCTCGAATCCCGGAATCGCCCCAAAAACAAAAGAAGGCGGCCAAATCGTTGGCCGCCTTCCTCGATCGATTCGCGCGGTTCGAACGCAGACCTGCGCTTGGACCCGCTTCGTCAAACCGCTTCTATTGAAGCATATACCTCTGTCGTTCGCGGTAGGCCTTGAGAGAAGCACTCGTCGATTCGATCGAAGGATAGAAATACTTCACGGCATGTCCGCATTCCTGGCAAACGCGGTAGCAGAACTTGAAGCCATCGACCTCGCGGATCGAGCCGACATCCAAGCGACTCGCATCCGTGCAACAGCTCGAAGCTCGCGGCGGAGATACGATTCGGCGGGGATATTGGTTCTTGGGAGACTCCTTGTCGGTGTACTCGATGATGTTCTTGACCAGTCGATGTGACCGTTCTTCGGAATTCTTCTTGCGGATGTTGCTGCCAATTCTTCTCAACTCATCTTCCTCACGTTAGTTCAGTCCCGCCCGGTCGCTGAGCCTCAAGCCAAGCTCCCGTAGCAGGAACGAACGATTCTCAAAGGGTCGCTCACACGGGGGTCCATTCGTCGTCCAGAGGCGATGCGCTGTCGGGTCATTGGAGATCTCGAGCAAGAGTGAGCTCCGGGTCCCATAGCGATTCGCCACATGAACACATGTCGATTCGAACGGACTCCGGATCTCCGACCCTTCATTCCCTTCGATGACGACATGTTCGCGACAGATCCTGGCCAGCCCTTCGAAATAATCCTGGCCGGGTTCTGTCATCAATTTTTCGACGCGCGCTCGGATGCGCTTCAATTTCCTTATCCTGGGCTCCTGATCGGCCCGCTTGGCCGGCGAAGTTTCGATCTCCGTCGAGTCTGTCGAACCGGCTCCGAGTTCCGCTTCGATTCTCTCGTCGACGACATTGCCGACGATGTGGACCCCGGCTTCGAGCGGGACCGCCCGGGGCGATCCGCGGTACACCAGCAGCCAAGCGTCCTGTCCGTCCGCAACCAGGAGTTGGAACGGGTTGTATCTGTGCCTCTCCAATTTCGAGAGCGTGCGAATCGCATCCGCAGCGCTTTCCGCTTCCAAGGCCATCATCACGACTTCGCCGCGTGACTTCAGCGCCGGTTTCGCGCCACCGACCGCTTCGATCTCGGAGCCGATTTCCGAACCGCCGTCGGCTCCTTCATCATCTTCATCTTCATCTTCATCGCCACGGCCATCGTCATCATCGGCGTCATCGTCATCGCCGTCGGCCTCCGATCGAAGATTCGTGAGCCCCGCGAAGACGCCGCGTGCGTTGACACCGACCCAAGTTCCTCCCGCTTCGAGATCCAGCGGTGCCACAATTGGGCCAGCCTTCGAGGACCGCAAAGCGGGCTCCTCAGCGGGCCGATCCAGGAATTCATCTCGATTGGCGGCGACCACCAACGGCTTGTCTGGCACACAGCGGTGCAGGACGATCAACGTACACATTCAGTTGTTCAGCCACTTGTTCAGCCGCTAGCTTCAGCAACTTTTTCAGTCGGGTCTGAAGAATGCAAAAACCGGACTCGGGACGTGCTACTTCCAGTTATCCGGAGTCCAGAACCTAGCGCGAATACCATTTCCGCGCAATGAAAACTCCCTGTAAAATCAAATAGATGGATCAATATGAGTCTTTCCCACCTCGATCTGCATTCGCCCTACACCGGCCCCGCACAAGAGCGACGCAGCCGCACGTGGAAGTCGCTGTTCAACGCAAGAAGGCGTCGATCTTTTCGAATCGGCGCATCAGTTCCGAGAGGCCGTCCACGCTGACCAGGCCGATCGACTCGAAGATCCCAGGCGAGACTTCAGCGACGGGCAGGATCACGCTGGAAGCCCGACCTTCGACCTGCGGGTGCGGGTGCGGGTGCGGGTGGACCAGAGCGAGCACTCGGTCCATCGAATGTTCTCGAAAGCCGAGCTGAAGGCCGTCGGGAGAGGTCCAATCGATGTCGGTCGGGAACATCGAACCGAATCCGAGCCTGGCGGCGCTCAACCAGAAGAGCCGCCGGAACTCCGGATGGGAGCGCAGATCACGCGCGATCGTGGGGCGACCGCGAGCCGTCGTGTCGAAGACGATCACGGCGCGGACTCGATCCGCGCCGCCCTCGGCCTCGATCCCGCGTGCAAGGCTGTCCCCGGCCTCGGACAGACGCGCCAGGGCCGCGGCCGCTGTCGAAAGCGGTGCCCAATTCCCGTCCGGTCCAAGCGAGTCGCCGCTCGCCGCGAGCTCGCCGGGACGCGTCTCGGCCAGGGCAAAGCCAAGGCTGTAGGGCGGCTGGGCCCTCCCGAAGACGCGCGCCAACTCGAGTAGGATCGCTGCGCCCGAGTCGTCGACCCAATCCGCCGATCGCAGGCTTGGGTAGGCCGCAACGAGCCACACCACGTCATCCGAGGCGCCCTGCAGCTCCGCGATCAGGTGGCGACGATCTCCATCGGCCAGAACCCGCACCTCGGCCCCGACCCGGCGAAACTCGCGAGCCAGATACGAACGCACGATCGAGTCCTCGCGAGACCCCGGATAGCGCGGATAGAAACCGTCGATCGACTTCCAGTGGGCGCGCGCCAACCGACCGGAAAAACCCGACTCCAACGCGTCGATCTGGGGATGGGGCGGGACGGAGGTACAAGCCAGGGAAAGCAGAAGCGCAATCAGGACGCCCCGCGAAGACGATCCCGGAGATTGGCGCGGCATTGTTTCGGGCGTCCTTTCAGCGAATCCTTGGGGGGCTACGTGCGATTCGCGTATTGGGTGCAGAATGATTGACACATCCCGGCACTCAAGGACACTTCCACCACATAGGCCCGCTCCTCGCGGGGCTTCTCGAAAGTCGGAGGCAGAGTCCTACCCTGAGGGCTCTGCCTCCCCTGACTTTCCCGCATTCAGCACCGGTCCCGACGAGAGCCCGAATGACCTGTGTCTGGAGCGCAGCGCTCGTCGGCGTCGCGGGCGTCCCCGTCGAAGTCGAAGTCCGAATTTCCTCCCAGTTGCCACGCGTCGATATCGTCGGCCTGCCCGAAGCAGCCGTACGCGAGAGTGTGTCGAGAATTCGCGGGGCGATCTCGGCGACCGGCCTTTCCTTTCCGAATCGTCGCGTCACGATCAACCTGGCACCCGCGGAACTCCGCAAGGGTGGCGCGGGGCTGGACCTGCCGATCGCCATCGGGATCCTCGGGGCCACGGGCGTCGTGCCCCCCGATTCCCTGGCGGGCCGCGGGTTGCTCGGCGAACTCGCGCTGGATGGTCGATTGCGGCCGACCCGAGGGACGCTCGCCGCCGTACTTGCTATGCGAGATGTCGGCGCGAGAGAGGCCATCGTTCCCCGCCAGAGCGCGCAACGCGCCTGTTACGCCCCGGATATCCGCATTCTCGGAGCACAGAGCCTCGGCGCGGTGGTGCGCCATTTGAGAGGCGAGGAAAGTCTCCCCCAGGCGGTCGCGGACCCGATCGACGAGACGACTTCGATCGACACGGAACTGTGTATTTCGGATATTCGCGGACAGCCGCTCGCCAAACGCGCGATCGAGATCGCCGCGGCCGGCGGACACGGGCTGCTGATGACGGGACCCCCGGGCACAGGGAAAACGCTCCTGGCACGTCGTCTACCCGGGCTGCTACCCCCGCTCCGGGAGGAAGAACGTCTCGAAGCCTTCCGAGTGCTCGACGCGTCCGGCGCGATTCCGCCCGATCAAGCGATCTCGAATACACCCCCCTTCCGCGCACCGCACCACACCGCGAGCGCAGCGGGTCTGCTCGGGGGCGGAAATCCGGTACGTCCCGGAGAGGTTTCACTGGCCCATCACGGGGTCCTCTTCCTCGACGAATTGCCGGAATTCGACCGGCGTTGTCTCGAGTCGCTCCGCGAAGTCATCGAACAGGGCGTCGTGCGAATCGCGCGCGCGAACTACGCATGCGAACTGCCCGCACGATTCCAACTGATCGCGGCCGCGAACCCCTGTCCCTGTGGTCTCTACGGGACGCCCGGGCGAGATTGCCGCTGTGACGACGCGACGCTCGCGCGCTATCGACGGAAGCTTTCCGGCCCCCTGCTCGACCGCGTCGACCTGGGGGTCACGGTCGGCGAGGTTCCCTGGGCGGTGCTGCGGGGACCGGCAGAGGGCCCCACGAGCGAAACCCTGCGCCAACGCGTCGTGCAGGCACGAACCCGTCAATACGCGCGGGCGGCAAGCATCAACGCGGCAATTCCCGACGCCCGCCTGGACGAGTTCGTGCGCGCCGACGAGCCGGCGCTGGAATTACTGGGGCGCGCGGTCGAGCGGCTGCATCTGTCGGCGCGCGGCGCACGCCGGCTGCTGCGCGTGGCGCGCACGATCTCCGACCTGGCGGGCCACGAAGAGACCCATCGCGAGGCGATCGCTGAGGCGCTTTCGCTGAGACCCACGTGGTAGAGCCCGGCGGTGGGCACGAGCCGAATTCCCGGAGGGGCAACTCGCGAGGGGGCACGACGGCTTCCGACGGACGGGCGCGTGAAACGGGCGAGTCGGACGATCGCCGGATTGGCATCCACCTCAACCTCAACCTCGAACGCCGCTGGCCGATGAGAAAGGGGAGCCATCGGCGCAGTTCACCCTCCGCGCCGCCGGAGGATTGTCCCATGAACCAGAGCCCCGTCGCGATTCCGGTCGAGCATTTTCCGGCGATTCATGTCATCGAAACGAACCAGGATCCAGAACCTCAGGCCCTGACGCTTCTCGAGCTGGTCGAAGCCGTCAGTGAAGCCAGCGAGACTGAGCAGGAAGTCCTGGCGACGGTGGCGTATATGCTGAACTCGGGCCGCGTCCGACTCTCCGGCAGCTTTCGCGACACCCCGATCACGAAGCTCTGCGGCTGAGCACCTCGCGTCACGCCTTCGACCCCGGGGAGCCATGGCTCGCCCGAGCGGCGCGATCCATGGCATGATCCGGGCAAGGAGACCCTTGCTTTGAAGATCACACCGACCGACCTGCCCGAGGTCCTACTCGTCGAGCCCGACGTCCATCGCGACCCGCGAGGCTTCTTCCTCGAAACCTGGCATTCGGCCCGATACGCCGAGGCGGGTCTCGATGTCGACTTCATCCAGGACAACCACAGTCGGTCACAGCGGGACACTTTGCGGGGTCTTCACCTGCAGCTCGCGAAACCGCAGGGCAAGCTGATTCGGGCGTCGATCGGCGAAATCTTCGATGTGGCGATCGATATCCGGCACGGCTCGCCGAATTTCGGACGTTATGTCGGCGTCATCCTGTCGGCCGAGAACTTTCGCCAACTCTGGATCCCGGAAGGCTTTGCCCACGGCTTCTGCGTGCTCAGCGAGGTGGCCGAGATGCAATACAAATGCACGAACGTCTACGATCCGACGAGTGAGCAAACGATCGCCTGGGACGATCCCACGATCGGCATCGAGTGGCCCATCGAAAACCCGCTGCTCTCCGACAAGGACCGGATCGGGCGCCGGCTCGCCGACTGTGGGCCACAGGATCTCCCAAGCTATCCGACCTGAGGCGGCCTTCGGCGGCCCGAGGATGCCCGAGGCGGCCGGCAATAGAGCCCGCTATGAGCCGACGGAGGTCGCCCTGCTCTCTTGGCAGTCTCGACAATGGCCATAGAGTTCATGCCGATGGCGCAAGACCTGGAACTCGTGGCGCGCCGCGATCTCGATCTGGGTCTTCTCGATCATCTCGCACTCGAATTCCTCGATCTTCCCGCATTTGATACAAACGAGATGATCGTGGTGCTCCTGCTCGACTTCGTATCGCGTGATGCCATCGTCGAAGCGGCGTTCTGTCGCGATGCCCGCTTCGACCAGAAGCTTCATCGTTCGATAGACCGTGGTGTATCCGATGTTGGGGTGCTGCCCTCGCACGCTCTGATAGAGATCTTCACTCGTGATATGCCGCTTCGCCTCGAGAAATATCGCGAGGATGAGATCACGCTGCTTCGTGTGTTTGAGGTGATTCTGCTCAAGGTAGGCGGCGAGCGCCTTCATCTCTACTTCGTGCGCCATGGCGGGAGGATATCACTGTCTGCGCCGAGTTTCCCCGACAAGGCGGCGCGGAAATCCCGATTTGGGTCCAGCAGCCGCGCGCTAAGAAGGCGGGCAATCTCCTAGGCGAGCAGGTCTTCCGCCCGCGAGGCCAGATCATCATCGAAATCCTCGGAGAGGATTCGAATCTGCCGTTTCAGGCCCCCAGCCAGCTCGAGATCCCCGGTGTCCTTTCTTCGCAACAATTCCTCGAGGGCGATGATGCTGATTTCCTTGATTCCGGCGTCCAGAAAGACCGAAGTCAGCCCATTCGTCGCCGGGGGCCCGATGGCGTCGAGGTAGGCGCGGCAGGCGCCGGGAAGGTCTGCCGTGCCGTGTGCCGCATTCACCGCCTTGGCGAGGGCTTTGCCCTCCTGGCCGCCCTTTTCGTCGGTGAAGAGCGCGTCGGCGATCACGAGTGCTTCGCGAGAGCGCTTTTCTTCCTCGGCCTCGGCACGCCGGCCACGCGGTCGCCCCCCCGATCCGCCGCCTTCGCGCCGCAACCGATCACGCTCGCTATAAGTCAGTTTTCGATCGTCATCGACCATTTTGATCCACCCGATTGGCTTCGCCTAGATTCACATCGAAAGGGTATCCGTTCGAACTCGCCAGCCTCGCGAAATTCAGCTGGGCCGCGCGATTGTCACAGTCGAGCTCGATCGCCTTCTCGAATGCGATCTTGGCCGCCTGCGTACGACCGTCCGACCAATACGCCAAGCCGAGATGATTCTGGATTTCGGAAGCGAGGGGAACGAAATCGGCCGCACGCTCGAGTTCGACGATCGCGAGCGTCCCGTCTTGCCGAACCAATGCGTCCGTCCCGGCCGCATAATGTCGTGCACCGTGAAAGGCGCGTATCGGCGTCGACTCACATCCCATGGTGGCCAGCGCAATGACAAGCGCGATGGCAAGCGCTCCCGAAACCGCGCCAACGCGGAGCATGCTTCTCACGAGGGGACGCTGACGAGACGAGTTCATCGGGGCTTCCATTTCATGGCGGATCATGGCGTACGATTCCCGTCCGGCCCGAGCGAAGACGGCGAGATTGCCATCCACATGCACCCATGGTAACAAGCCTCGAACGGAGCGAAGACGATGGTAGATCATTTCGAAAAAATTCCCGCCGCCTCACACTCGATCGGGTCGCTTGGATCGATTGGATCGATGGCGGCCATGCCGGTCCTGCCGGCGGGAGGAGAGATCATCCGCGTCTGTTCATGACTCCAACACACGTTCCAAACGTCATCCAGTGTTGAAACCCAGGGGCCGCAGACGCGAAAGCGACTGCGGCCCCTGGGCTTTCTGGCAACACGAGGACGACAATGGGCACAATGGACCCGATCCAAGACAATCGAGCTTCGCATGGCGGTATGGCCGAGGTGGCTGCGCTGGCCGCACCCCTGGTCCTGACCCAGGTCATGGTCACCGCGATGGGCGTGGTCGATTCGATCATCGTCGGGCGCCTCGGCGCGGCCGAGTTGGGTGCCGTCGGTCTGGGCGGAATGTGGGTATGGACCATCACTTCATTCTTCGTCGGCACCTCGACCGGAGTGCAGACCTTCGTCTCGCAAAATCACGGCGCGGGACGAGCGAGCGAATGTGGCACGTGGTCGTGGCAGGGGTTGGCCTCGGTCGTCCCCCTCGCCGGTGTGGCCGCCTGTCTCATTTTCCTCTACGCGGACTCGATCATCGAGATTCTGGCCCCATCCGAATCGATCGCGCCACTCGCAACCGGGTATATGCGCAATCGTGCCTTCGGAATGGTGGCCATCACCGCGGCCTCGTCCTTGTCGGCTTTCTTCCGGGGCGTCGGGGACACGCGCACGCCGCTCATCGCCACCCTGATCGCCAATCTCGCGAATGTCTTTCTCGACTTCGGTCTGGTCTACGGCTGGTTCGGCATGCCGAAGATGGGTGTCGCCGGGGCGGGGCTCGCCACGTCCCTCGCGGAGTGGATCTACTTCGCCGCGGTGGCCTTCATCTTCCTACGACCGCAGACCTCGGCTCGATTCAACACGCGATTTCATCCCCCGAACTTCTCCGAGATCAAACGGCTGTGGCGGACGGGCATTGCGATCGGCGGTCAATGGACGATCGAAATGCTTGCCTTCGCGGTTTTCACGACGTTTGTCGCCCGACTCGGCGACGCGCCGATGGCGGCGAGCCAGGCCTTCATCCAGTTGCTCAGCCTTTCGTTCATGCAGGCCGTGGGGATCTCGATCGCAACGACCACGCTCGTCGGGCGCTATATCGGTGCGGGCCAACTCGAGTACGTGGAGCGCAGCCTGCGTTCTTCGATGTTATTGGGTTGCATTCTCGCCGCGATCATCGCCGCACTCTTCATGCTAATTCCCGATCTGCTCATCGGAATGTTCTCGACGGACCCCAACGTACTTCGCTATGGCCGCCCGCTGCTATTGGTCGGTGCCTGTTACCAATTCTTCGACGCGATCGCGATCGTCTCCGATGGGGCGCTGCGCGGAGCGGGCGACACGCGTTGGCCCTTCGTTGCGCGTTGTCTGCTGTCTTGGTTCGTGTTCTTGCCGCTGGCCTATCTCTTCGCGATTCCAATGGGGGGAGGACTCACGGGCGCCTGGCTCGCCGGATTGGTATCGATCGTATTGCTCGCGCTCTACCTCGTACTTCGGTTTCGATCGGGAGCGTGGCGACAGATCGAGATCTAGGCGCGGGGTTCGCGGAGGTCTATTCGACGAGCGGAGAGTCCATCGCGCGATCCCGAAATCGAATTCGGGTTATTTTCGCTACAACTTCGAAAAATTCTGATAGAATGCCGACTCGTCGATCGCGCGCTTGCGACCGCGACCCAGAATGGTAGAGATGCATGAAGTTCTTAATGGGAATCGTCATGGCCTGCCTCTAGCCTCCCGAGCAGCGCCTGGGCCGTCCTCGATGTCGACACCGGACCCGACGTCACGCTGGAATGCGAAGGGCAGAACGGCACACGATACACCCTCAACGGCAGCGTCCCGGCCGAGGATGGCCTCACTTTCGAGTGGACCACTGACCCCGAAGTCGTGTTGCATGACGATGACACCCTCACGCCGACCGGCTCCTTCCCGCTCGGAGAGTCGATCGTCCAACTCACCGCGAACACGGAACTCGACAGCGGGGAGGATTCCGTGACCGTCACGGTCGAAGACTCGACACCCCCCGTCGTCCGAGCCCGTGTCCGGCCCTACTTCCTCTGGCCCCCCAATCATCAGATGCGCGAGGTCGAAGTTCGCCTTCGAATCGACGATAGCTGTGCGAGCGCGGAGGAATACGAAGTCGAACTCGTCAGCGTGACCAGCAACGAGCCCGATAACGGCAAAGGAGACGGCAACACCGTCGACGATATCCAGGACGCCGACATCGAGTCGGATGATCGCAATCTACTCTTGCGCGCCGAGCGCAGTGGAAACGGCGACGGCCGAATCTACACACTCACGTATCGCGTATCCGACGCCTCCGGAAACGCGACGGACGTCGAGGCCACCGTCCATGTGCCTCACGACGCGAGCGCTCTCCGCGATCTGATCGCGCATCGCAGTGGGGACCGCGGCGAATTCGAGCCGATCTGTCCTTTGCCCGCGGATGCGGCAGAGCAGTTCCTCAGCGTAGTGCCCTCCGTAGCCGACTTCGGTTCACTGAATGCTTGTGTGA
>SMVB01097709.1_pt1 | contig 15753 bp, 17 predicted proteins | sample 2456461 | NCBI WGS metagenome assembly SMVB01 (sample SAMN11095934, study PRJNA526329) | marine sediment metagenome | biome: Marine sediment; feature: Surficial sediment; material: Deep marine sediment; isolation source: Hadal surficial sediment | place: Pacific Ocean | collected 2014-05 | depth... | reverse complement strand
CTTTAGCCCTTCAGGAATAAAATCATTATTGGAGAATTTCCCGGACTTCCAACAAAATGACACGCGAATAGCGGTCTTCGGAAACACAACCGTGCAAGCAGCCACCGATAATGGATTAAGGGTAGACATAAAAGCACCTACTCCTGACACTCCTTCGATGACGATGGCACTGGAAAAATATATAAAACAAGTAAACGGAAGGAAATAAATATTCATTTCTTCGGAATGAGATAAATCGCTTTAAAAAAAAATAGGGCGATTTTTATTTGGAGCTGGCTGTTTCATTCCGCAATATCTAAAAGCACAAAAGGATCGCAATTACGATCCTTTTGTAATTCGATGCTTTAATCCAATTACCCTATGGGAGCTCCCGAAAGGATATCCTCATTGGCATAATCAGCAAATTGCTTGAAATTCTCTTCAAAGGAGGTCGCTAATTCTTTTGCTTTGATATCATAGGCGGTTTTGTCTGCCCAGGTCCCTCTGGGATTCAATACCTCACTGGGTATGTTTGGGCAACTCTGCGGAACACTCAATCCAAATATGGGATGTTGTTCGTATGCTACCTCTTTCAATTGGTCTTTTAGAGCCGCTGTGATCATCGCACGGGTGTACTTTAGTTTCATTCTGCTGCCAACGCCATAGGGACCCCCGGTCCATCCTGTATTCACCAACCAGACATTCACTCCGGTTTTTAGCATTTTCGAGCTCAGCATCTCGGCATATTTTGTAGGGTGTAGCGGCATGAATGGAGCTCCAAAACATGCGGAAAAACTTGGAAGAGGTTCTTCGATTCCTTCTTCCGTTCCAGCTATTTTGGCTGTATATCCGCTTATGAAATGATAAGCTGCCTGCCCCGGAGTCAACTTGGAAATGGGAGGGAGTACACCAAAAGCATCTGCAGTTAGAAAGAATATATTTTTCGGATTGTGACCAATGGATGGTACCTGAATATGATCAATATGATAAATAGGGTAGCTCACACGTGTATTTTGAGTGATAGATACGTCGCTAAAATCTACTTGCCCGTTTTCATCCATGATGACATTTTCCAAAATAGCGCCGGGTTTGATCGCTCTGTAGATATCGGGTTCATTTTCTTCGGATAGGTCAATTGCTTTTGCATAGCAGCCTCCTTCAAAATTAAAAACACTGTTCTCCGCTGTCCATCCATGCTCATCATCACCGATCAACTTTCGATCGGGATCGGCAGAAAGTGTGGTTTTCCCGGTCCCGGAAAGCCCGAAGAAAATGGCTGTTTCCCCATCATCGCCAACATTAGCGGAGCAATGCATAGGCAAGGTATTTTGAAATACCGGAAGGATAAAATTCAGTGCAGAGAATATGCCTTTTTTAATCTCTCCTGTATAGCTGGTTCCTCCAATCAAAGCGATCTTTTTGCTGAAATTCAAAATAGCAAAATTATGTTGTCTTGTTCCATCTCGTTCAGGGATTGCCATAAATCCGGGAGCATTCACAACGATCCAATCCGGATCAAAATCTTCTAATTCTTCAGCATTGGGACGTAAAAACATATTAAGTGCAAACATATTGCTCCAGGGATGTTCGTTAATGACCCGTATATTCAATTTATAGTTTATATCTGCGCATGCATAGCAATCGCGAACATACACTTCGCTCCCATTAAGATATGCGACAACTCTATCGTACAAAGCATCGAATTTATCTGCCTCAAACGGAATATTTATTTTACCCCACCATACTCTATCGGCAGTAACTTCATCTTTTACTATAAAACGGTCTTTGGGAGAGCGGCCGGTGAATTCCCCTGTATTAATAGCTAGAGCACCTGTATTGGTTTCTTTCCCTTGTCCTTTTGCCAATGTTTCTTCGTGTAATTCTTGTGAGGTAAGTTGGTAATTTATTTTTGAAGCTTTGATTCCATAGTCTTCCAGTGAAATCGTTTTCGTAGTTTGGTTGTTGTCGACCATAACTTAGTGTTTGTTGAGGGCAAAAATAAAAAAACTAAAATAGATAATACCTTAATTGATCCAGAATTCTTACGATTTTAACTTTAATAATCCATAACCTAAGCGAAGCCACCCTATTATAAATGAGAGGCCTCCCAAAGGAGTGACAGGACCGAGGAATTTAACGTCGAAGGGCAGTATCTCTTTCAAGACCATGATGTAAATGGAGCCTGAGAACAATATAATTCCGCCGATAAAAAACCAAAACACCCATTTTTTAGTCGTTGCTGAAATAGGAACGGAAAAACCAATGATGAGCAACACTATTAGGTGAAACATTTGGTAGCGCACTCCTGTTTCAAAACTGGTAATGACATCGGCCTCTACGAGCTGTTTTAAACCATGTGCTCCAAAAGCACCAATAGCTATGGTCAGTGCTCCCAAAAAAGAAGCTGTAACCACAATTCTTTTGTCCAATTTATTCAAGCTTTTAAGATTTAATAACCACGGATTTTTCTTAAAATTTTCGCTGTTCGTTTCATTGGTATTCGCGTAATTTACTACATTCGTCCTTTCCAGATACAAACATACGAATTTACGAAAATACTAGGAATGCGAAATATTTTAGTCATTGGTGCCGGACGTTCTGCCACAAGTTTAATCAAGTATTTACTCGATAAATCTCAAAGCGAGAACCTCTTTATAACCCTTGGAGATCTTTCCCTTGAGAACGCACAAAAATTTGTACAAGGACATCCCAATGCCAAAGCGATCTTACTGGATGTTTTGGATGAAGCCCAGCGACAGGATGCGATTAAAAGCTCCGATCTGGTTATCTCTATGCTTCCTGCCCGTTTCCATATGGAAGCAGCTAAAGATTGCATTGCCTTTAGTAAACACCTTGTGACAGCGTCCTACATAAACGATGAAATGCAGGCCTTGGACGAGGAGGCCAAAGAAAAAGGATTGGTTTTTATGAATGAAATCGGCGTCGATCCCGGAATAGACCATATGAGCGCAATGCAAGTGATCGATCGTATTCGTGATGGGGGCGGGAAAATGCTCTTATTCGAATCGTTTACGGGTGGCCTCGTCGCTCCCGAAAGCGATGATAACCTTTGGCATTATAAATTTACCTGGAACCCCCGTAACGTAGTTTTGGCAGGGCAAGGTGGGGCTGCTAAATTTATTCAAGAAGGAACTTATAAATTCATCCCGTATCATAAGTTATTCAGAAGAACGGAATTCCTCGATATAGATGATTATGGAAGATTTGAAGCCTATGCCAACCGAAACTCTTTGAGATACCAAAGCATTTATGGCCTTCAGGATATACTTACGCTCTATCGAGGAACCATGAGGCGGGTTGGCTTCAGTAAGGCCTGGAATATGTTTGTGCAAATGGGAATGACCGATGACGGCTATACTATTCCGAATTCTGAAAAATTATCGTATCGCGATTTTGTAAACTTGTTTTTACCCTATTCCCCCACAGATTCGGTTGAATTGAAAATGCGCTACGCCCTAAAGATCGATCAGGACGATTTGATGTGGTACAAATTAATGGAATTGGACCTATTCAATAATGAAAAGAAGCTGGGGATCGAAAATGCCAGTCCTGCAAAATGTCTTCAGAAAATATTGATGGACAAATGGACGCTCAATGAAGATGATAAAGATATGATAGTGATGTATCACAAATTTGGGTACGAACTCGAAGGCAAGAAAAAACAAATAGACAGCAATATGGCGCTCATTGGAGAAGATCAAATCCATACCGCGATGGCAAAATCCGTTGGTCTTCCCGTAGCCATGGCAGCTCTACGGATCTTAAATAAGAAAATATCAACTCTGGGTGTACAAATTCCAATAACCAAAGAGGTCTATGAACCTATTTTAAAGGAACTGAATACACACGGTATAAGTTTTAAGGAACATTTTACAGATTATTTGGGATATAATCCCGATAATATAATGGGTTGAAAATTATCCCTCCTGATATTATATTTAAAGAGTGTATGTTTTCCTGACAATGAACGCTATCGTCTCCCCATAAAGATCATAATAAAATACAAGAGTGTTGCCAGAGATCCAAAGGCTGCAACCACGTAGGTACGAGCCGCCCATTTTAAAGCATCTTGGGCCCCTGAATACTCTTGCTCGGTGACCATATTTTCTTTTTGCAACCAAACCAAAGCCCGCTTACTGGCATCAAATTCAACCGGTAAAGTGATGAAGGCGAACGCAGTGGTTACAGCGAAAAGGCCAATTCCTAATAAAAATATATAAGCTCCTATACCTCCCAAGGCTCCAATAGCCGTAATTATTAATCCTGCCATGATCACGAAATTGGATAATTTACTGGCAATTCCAACGACGGGAACGATTTGGCTTCGCATTTGCAACCAGCTATAGGCCGTGGAGTGCTGTACGGCATGGCCGCATTCATGTGCAGCGATAGCGGCAGCGGCGGCGTTCCTTTGATTGTACACAGCTTCGCTCAGGTTTACTGTTTTATTTGTCGGATTGTAATGGTCTGTTAGCATTCCTTTAGTGGAAATCACCTGAACATCAAAAATATTATTGTCGGACAGCATTTTTTCGGCGATCTCTGCACCGCTCATCCCGTTTTGTAAATTTATCTTAGAGTATTTTCTGAATTTGCTTTTAAGTCGATTGCTAACAAATGAGCTCACTAAAAAGAGAACTCCCGCCAGTATATAATATCCCATCATCGTTTCTGAAGTTTAAAGTTATTCAAAGTTAATTGATCTTCAGCAAAAATAAGGCCGAAGCAAAACGGCTGACAATCCGTCAATAATGTGAAGACAGCAACATCATCCATCACCCTACGATATTTATAATTTTCCCCGGAACCACGATCACTTTTTTGGGTGTTCTTCCATCCAGATACCGAATGGTCTTTTCGTGTGCCATCACCGCCGCTTCAAGATCGCCTTTGCTCATATCCAGAGGCAGCTCCATGGTAAAGCGCGTTTTCCCGTTGAATGAAATAGGGTATTCTTTGCTGTTTTCGACTAAGTACTCAGATTCAAACTTCGGAAAGGGAGCGGTCGAGATACTCTCTTTATGTCCTAATTTCTCCCACAACTCTTCGGCGATATGAGGGGCGTATGGTGAGATCAAAATTACCAGTGGTTCGAGAATTTCCCTGTTATTGCATTTTTGAGAAGTTAACTCATTTACGGCGATCATAAAACTGGAAACCGAAGTATTAAAACTGAAATTTTTGATATCCTCTTCTACTTTCTTTATGGTTTTATGAAGGGTCTTTAGGTTATCTTTTGAGGCAACTTTATTCGATACGTTAAAACCATCCTTTGCACCCGAGTGATACAATTTCCACATTTTTTTCAGGAACGAATGGACTCCGCTGATCCCGGCCGTATTCCATGGTTTGGCCTGCTCCAAGGGGCCCAGGAACATTTCGTACATACGCAGGGTATCTGCCCCATATTGCTCGCATATATCATCGGGGTTGACCACATTGTACTTGGACTTGGACATTTTCTCTATTTCACGAGAGACTTTAAACGTACCATCGTCTTCGGTGACGAATTCGGCACTTTCAAGCTCCAGACGAGAGTTTTTAAAAGCTTCGATATCAAGTTCATTTGAAGAGTTAACCATTGAAATATCAACATGTATTGGACTAAAATGTGACAATTTAGTTTTTGAAGAAAAAATTAGCTTATCATGATTTTTAGATAGTTTAAAAACTAAATCTTCAATATTCTTATTGACATTTTTCAAAAACACTTTTTCACTAATTGCCTTATCAATTATATGTTTCGAAACAAAAACTGGTATTCTTTTTTCACTCTTACCTTCTAATCCGTAATCCCATCTATAGGCAAGAGCACTCTCTCCCATGATCATTCCCTGGTTGATCAACTTCTTAAAGGGCTCGTCCACACTCAGAATTCCGAGATCGTAGAGAAATTTGACCCAGAATCGGCTGTAGAGCAAATGTCCGGTTGCATGTTCACTTCCCCCTATATACAGATCGACATTTTCCCAATAGTCCATAGCGACTTTGGAGGCAAGCTCTTCTTCATTGTGTGGATCCATATAACGGAACATATAACAGCTGCTGCCTGCCCAGCCGGGCATAGTATTCAACTCTAAGGGAAATACGGTTTCATGATCAATTTTATGGTTAGGGACAACTTCGTTCTTATCAGTATCCCAAGCCCAGACATCGGCACGGCCCAAGGGTGGTTCCCCTGTTTCTGTGGGTAAGTATTTCTCTACTTCAGGGAGTGTTAATGGAAGATGCTCTATCGCTATCATCTTTGGGATTCCATCTTTGTAATAGACCGGGAAAGGCTCTCCCCAATATCGTTGCCTCGAAAACACAGCATCACGTAATCGATAGTTTATCTTGCCTTCACCCGTATTTTTCTCTTCCAACGCTTCGATCACTTTCTGGGATGCTTCTTCATAATTCAATCCGTTGATAAAATCACTATTCGCAATGATCGTATTGTCTTTATCGACGAAGGCTTCTTCGGAAATATCAATTCCTTCAAAGATGTTGGGAATGTCAATATTAAAATGATTTGCAAAATCATGATCCCGTTGGTCTCCACAGGGTACGCTCATCACCGCACCGGTTCCGTAGCCCGCCAACACATAATCTCCTATCCATATTGGGATTTCTTCCCCACTAAAAGGATGCACGGCATAGGCCCCTGTAAACACACCACTGATCGTTTTCACATCGGCCATTCGTTCACGCTCACTTCGCTTTGAAGTGGCCTCTATATATTTTGAAACTTCAAACCTCTGCTCAATAGTAGTTAAGCGTTCTACCAGATCATGTTCGGGTGCTAAGGTTATAAAGCTAGTTCCAAAAATAGTATCCGGCCGCGTGGTAAACACTTCAATTTTTGCTCCTCTCAGATCCTCGTTGGCCCGAACTACATTAAAGGTTACAAGAGCCCCTTTGGACTTTCCTATCCAATTTATCTGAGTATCTTTCAATGACTGTGGCCAATCAATTTTATCAAGCCCGTCGAGCAGGCGCTGTGCATAGGCGGTAATACGCATACTCCATTGCATCATTTTCATCCGGACCACAGGATAACCTCCACGTTCGGAAACTCCGTTGACGATCTCATCGTTCGCCAATACAGTACCCAACTCCGGACACCAATTTACTTCGGTCTCGGCCAAATAGGTGAGCCGGTAATTAAGTAGGATACTTTCTTTTTTTTCTTCGGAATAAGCCTTCCATTCATCTGCTGAAAATATCGGCGCATCATATCCGCAATCAAAATTGATACTTTCGTTTCCTTGTTCAGAAAACACTTCTACCAACTCAGAGATAGGAAGAGCCTTTTCGAGGGTTTTGCAATACCAGCTTTCAAATAATTGAATGAAGATCCATTGGGTCCATTTGTAGTAACTGGGATCTGAGGTCCTTACTTCCCGACTCCAGTCAAAAGAAAAACCAATTTTATCCAGTTGCACACGGTAACGGCCAATATTCTCCTGAGTGGTCTTGCGAGGGTGTTGCCCTGTTTGTATAGCGTATTGTTCGGCTGGTAATCCAAACGAATCATACCCCTGAGGGTGCAATACATTAAAGCCTTTGTGACGTTTGTATCGAGCATAGATATCACTGGCAATATAGCCCAGGGGATGCCCTACATGAAGTCCCGCTCCCGATGGGTAAGGGAACATATCCAATACATAATACTTAGGTTTATCACTTTGGTTTTCCGCCTGGAAAGTTCCATTCTCCGCCCAGAATTTTTGCCACTTGGCCTCTATATCATTAAAGTGATATTTACTCATCCTTATCCGATTTGGAGGAGCAAATTTACGGCTATTGTACGAAAGACAAAAGTTTAAACGTTAGTAAGTGTGATAAGTAAAAATCATCGTATTTTTACATATCCATTTACACCATATCCATGGCATCATCATTCGAAAAATATCAAAAACGCAGGTTGATCTCATCCTATTTTAGCGTGGTCCTTAGTATTTCGTTGGTGCTGTTCTTATTAGGATTGTTAGGATTGTTTTTGATCCATTCGAATCAATTGTCACGTTACTTTAAAGAGCAGATCCCCTTGTCGATATATTTGAAAGATTCTGCCAAAGAAGTTGAAATAAATCAGCTAAAGCAAAGCCTCGAAATGGCAGATTATACCAAATCTGCCACCTACGTATCCAAAGAAGAGGCAGCCGAACAACATATGGAAACCATAGGCGAGGATTACCTGGAGTTTTTGGGATACAACCCACTTCAAAATAGTATTGATGTTGAATTATTGGCCGAATTCGTTACTTCGGAACAACTCAAAGATATTGCTGATGAAATACGTCTCAAAGACTTTGTTGCCGAGGTGGAATACGACGAACTTTTGGTCGAATTATTCGACAAGAACATAAAGGTAATAAGCTTTTGGGTATTGGTATTCAGTGGGGTCTTTCTGATCATTGCAGTTTTATTGATCAATAGTTCTATTCGCCTTTCGGTATATGCCAAACGCTTCACTATTAAAACAATGCAAATGGTGGGCGCCACCAAACATTTTATCAGGCGTCCTTTTATTTGGAAAAATATTCGACTCGGATTCATCGGTTCGATCATAGCGATGTCGGGTGTTTCAGGTGTTGTCTATATTCTGGACAATACGTGGCCTCAGTTGGAATTATTGAGTGACAAGTTGCTATTGGGAGGCCTGTTATTATTCATTATTTCGATGGGTATATTTATCGCCTGGTTAAGTACGTTTTTTGCTACTCAGCGATTTTTGAATCTGCGTACTGACGAATTGTATTATTGAATAGCATCCGTATGAAAAAGTCATGAAATATCTCTATATCCTACCTTTTCTCGCCCTCTTTTTTATGCTGAAAAGTTGTATCATTCAAAACCCAAAACCGGAAGATTGTGAAATAAAAGAAACTACCGTTTCCGGAATTTCAGAAGGTGGCACTTCCGATATCGTCTTCCATGAGACTGATGGATATTTCTACTACATCAATCGATGACCGGAATCATGGCTGACACCGGAAGCGGTTGAACAAATAGTTTAAAAAAAAAGTTACCTTGCGCCCTGCCAGTACTATCATGGGAGCATCAAAACATATAGCTCAATTGGCGATTAAAGATGAGTTTATTTTTTACTGAATTTACCACTTTGGAATAACCGTTAATCACCTCGGATAAATTAACTCAAATGGGAGAAAAGAAACGAAAAGAAGAACTAGCAAAGAACACCTCATTTATATTTGAGCGAAAAAATTACAAGTTTATGCTTATCGGGACCGCTTTTATCGCCTTAGGATTCATTTTAATGGCCGGAGGTGGCAGTGATGACCCCAATGTTTTTAATCCCGAGATCTACAGTTGGCGACGTATTCGACTCGCACCTGCTTTAATCCTCATTGGTTTTGGTTTCGAAGTATATGCCATTTTATCAAACCCGAACAAGAAAAAATAATACATGGAAGCTTGGGAATCAGTTGTACTTGGATTGGTCCAGGGGTTTACCGAATTTCTACCCGTTTCTTCTAGCGGTCACCTCGAATTAGGGAAGGCTATATTAGGAGATAACTCGGTTCCCGAAGAACGCTTATTGTTTACCGTCGTACTTCACTTCGCCACCGCCCTTAGTACCCTGGTTGTATTCAGAAAAGATGCATGGCAGATCGTAAGCGGTTTGTTAAAATTTAAATGGAACGAAGAAACCCGCTTTTCCTCAAAAATTATCATTTCAATGATCCCTGCGGTGATCGTAGGTATCTTATTCGAAGAACAATTGGAGTCCCTATTTGGTAGAAGTATTGCTTTTGTTGGTGGTATGCTAATGGTTACCGCCCTTTTGCTATGGCTGGCAGACCGGGCCGGAAATACCGGTAAACAGGTTTCTTTTAAAAACGCGTTTATCATAGGAATAGCACAGGCTATCGCTATACTTCCCGGAATCTCACGGAGTGGGGCCACTATTTCTACTTCGGCATTACTCGGTAATGATAAGAGCAAGGCCGCGCGTTTTTCCTTTTTAATGGTGGTGCCCTTGATCTTCGGAAAAATAGCCAAAGACATCGCAAGCGGCGATTTAAGTACCGAAACAGTCAATCTATCTACATTGGGACTCGGCTTTATTGCCGCATTCATCTCCGGGCTGTTTGCCTGTACCTGGATGATCACTTTGGTTCCCAAAAGTAAACTGAGCTGGTTTGCATTGTATTGCGTGGTTATCGGACTCATTGCCATAATCGTTAGCTTTGTGTAATGACTGCTGAAGATTATAAAACCGGACAAGTACTGCTAATTGACAAACCAATGGAATGGACTTCTTTTCAAGTAGTGAATAAAGTGCGTTGGTTGATCAGGAAGCAATATGGATTGAAAAAGATAAAGGTGGGACATGCCGGAACGCTGGATCCACTCGCAACGGGATTATTGATACTTTGTACCGGGAAGTTCACCAAAAAGATCGAAGCCTTTCAGGCTCAGGAGAAAGAATATACCGGTACAATTACAATAGGTGCTACCACTGCCAGTTATGATCTTGAAACCGAAATTGATCAAACTTTTGATATCAGCGGTATTTCTTCGGAAATGATACTGGAAACTGCTACGCAATTTACGGGGGACATACGACAACAACCGCCTGTATTTTCGGCCTTAAAAAAGGACGGGAAACGCTTGTACGAATTTGCACGAGCAGGGGAAGAAGTGATTGTCCCTTCTCGCAATATCCATATTTCGACCTTTGAAATTACGAACATTGATCTACCCAATGTCGATTTTCGAGTGGTCTGCAGTAAAGGCACTTATATACGTTCTTTGGCACACGATTTTGGAAGGGCATTGCACGGCGGCGGACACCTTTCCGCCTTGAGACGAACTAAGATCGGGGCCTATTCTGTTAACAATGCTCTTACAGTGGAAGGATTCGAAAGGCAGATCAAATCCCTAAAATAGTCTTAACTTTACGTTAATCATTCTTAAATATTAGGAAGATTCTCATAAAAATTTTAATTATTGCGATCGTGAAATTTGATTATTCATATCGGGCGTTTCTAATTTCCTGCCTTTTGGTGGGTAATTTGATATTGCTATTATTGAGTATCACGCTTAAAGGAGGAACACCGCCTATAGAGGAATTCACTCCGGTTGAATACATTGAGGAGCTACCCCTTGAAGAGTTGACGGTCAATACTTCGGAAAAATTTAAAATTGAGACCAATAGAGCCTACAATGAAGCTGAAAAGTTCATTTCCGAACAAGAAAATACCCGAAATGAAGCTTTGGCTAATTCAGAAGCGAAAAGCGATGAATCGGAGACTTCCGAAGAAAACAGCATTAGCAATGAAATGGCCTTCAATGATGCTAAAGACAAACTCAATAGAGTAAAGGAAAAACTATCCAATGACACTAATAAACGTAACACACGGGCTAATTCTGCTGCTGTGAATAGAAAAACCACTATTAGTTACTATTTGGTTGGAAGAACGGCCCTGAAACTCAGGAACCCAGTCTATACCTGCGATCAAGGTGGGAAAATAGTTATCAATATTGTAGTGAATACCCTGGGAAAAGTAGTGAAGACAGTATACAATAAAACCGCCTCCACTTCGACAAATGGGTGCTTAATAGACAGCGCATTGAATTATGCCAATCTGGCCAAATTCACAACCAGCGCCTCAAAGGTGAAACAACTAGGTTCTATAAGTTATGCATTTCCGGGTCAATATTAAACGATCAGTTCAGCCAGATCCTCAATAATATTCTGTGACTTATCTCTGTTATACCACACTTGCAGATCCTTCTTAAATTCGGGTGATAATTCGCCGTATTCGGCTTTATAATCTTTCACCAATTGAGTGGCGACAGAAGGGCGGGGCCCCCAATCAGCGACCACTTCCTCAGTTTCGTTATCCAGAACAATTAGTTTCGGAATTGACAGCGAACCCTGAGTTAAAAACGCATCCATCAATTCGAGGTTTTCATCACGCAACACTACTTTGAGATCGATGTTGGGAGTGAAATTCGTCAATTGGTTCATCGCCGGAATAGCATGGGCGGCGTCGCCACACCAGCTTTCGGTAATGACCAACCAGGTTTGATTTCCATTGAAATCTTCGAATTTTTGTTGTATCTCCTGTCCGATTTTTACCGTTTTATCCAGGCGTTTCATCCTTGTATGATTCAGCAAGGTGTAATTTGTAAGGGCTTCGCTCTGCTCAGGCCCCGTACTTGTACCGTTGGCAACGTTTTCTTCGACCAAGGTCCGGTAATCTTTATAAGATGTAGCGTTTTTTAAACTTTGGATCACTAATTCGGTTTTTTCTTCTTTTTCGGTTTTTAACATTTTTTCCATGGCGGGTAAGTCGCAATAATTAAATAAACTTACTAACTTAACTCCGACACATTTCAGCCGGCTCAGGAACGCTGCTAGTCATGAAAATTAACTATTCGCAATTATGAAAAACAGATGCTCCTGGTGTGGAGAAGACCCATTGTATGTTGCTTACCACGATGAGGAATGGGGTGTACCTCTAAAAGATGACCATGCTCTCTTCGAATTTCTTATTTTGGAGACATTTCAAGCGGGATTGAGCTGGATCACTGTGTTGCGAAAACGCGAAAATTTCAGGAAAGCCTTTGACAATTTCGACTACAAAAAAATCGCCAAATACACTCAGGAAAAGATCGATTCCCTGTTACTGGATGCGGGCATAATTCGCAATAAATTGAAGGTTCATGCTACCATCACCAATGCACAAGCCTTTATGGAAGTACAAAAGGAATTTGGAAGTTTTAGCGATTATATCTGGGGCTTTGTAGATGGTAAACCCATTAAAAATAAAACAAAAGATTTAAGTGAAACTCCCGTCAATACGACTCTAAGTGATACTATAAGTACTGATTTAAAAGAACGAGGCTTCAAATTCGTTGGCTCTACGGTTATCTATGCGCATATGCAGGCCACAGGGATGGTAAATGACCATGTAATGGACTGTTATCGGTATAATGAGGTCTGATTAATTAGTCGTAGAAACCGCCAAATAGGGATTATCTTCCGGTTTGAGTTTGAGTGCTTTCAAGGATTGTTTGTAACGAAAGAGAATTGTTTTGTCTGTAGGTTTTTCTGTTTCAAACACCTTTTCATACCACAATTTGGCTTCGGAATAATTGTAATGAAAGTAGTATTCGTTCGCCAGTTTTAAATAAATTGCGGGAGTCCCATAGCCTTCTTTAACAACTTGTACGTAAACTTTGGCGACATCGATATCCCTATTAACATCGGTCTGAGCCAAGGCGGTATCAGCCATAAATAAAGATGTGGCAAATAATAGAGGAGTTATGAGCTTCATAAGTAGTGATTTGGGAAAATTCTGATGCTAATGTGCTGATATTCTGTTTAAAAACCAAAAATAATCGATTAAATGTAATATTTTTTATGAATCCTTACCATAACTACTGTTTAAAAGGCATGTTATCTTACAATAAGTAGTTCAAAAATTCGGTACGTGGAATTTCTTCTGCTCCCAAACTTTCCAAATGGAGTGTATGCACCTGGCAATCGACAATAGTATACTCTTCAGCTTTCAATTTTTTGATTAAATAATAAAACGCCACCTTCGACGCATTGCTCTCTTTACTGAACATGCTTTCACCGCAAAATACCTTTTGCTCAGGCAGATCGATCCCATACAAACCACCAACCAATTTATCATCCCTCCAAACCTCAACCGAATGGGCATGTCCCAATTCGTGCAATTTCTGATAGACATCAACCATATCATTTGTGATCCACGTATCGGCTTGACCTTCCCTCTCTATAGCTGCACATTTTCTAATGACATCCGTAAAAGCTGTGTTGAACGTTATACTGAATTCGTTCTTCTGAATGATCCTCAACAAACTTTTAGATACTTTGAATCTCTTCGGAAATAGTACCATTCTGGGGTCAGGACTCCACCAGAGTATAGGTTCTCCTTCACTATACCACGGGAAAATCCCTGAACGATAGGCGAGTAGTAATCTATCAACGCTCAAATCTCCACCCACCGCAAGGAGGCCATCCCGGGTGGCAAATTCGAAGGGTGGGAACCATAATTCGTCTGTCAGATAAACCATTTTCTTCAATAATTAGCAGTGCTAAAAGCCGGATTTTTATTTCAAAATATAAGCAACCCTATCACAAAAACAACTGTCCCAATGATCATCAATAGTAATGTATAGGGAAGAATTTCCTTTGCCTTTAGTTTTGTTATTCCTAACAATGGTAAGGCCCAAAAAGGTTGTAACATATTCGTTATTTGATCCCCGTAGGCCAGTGCCATTATGGCTTTGGGAAGTGATACGCCCAATTTTATAGCGGACTCTATTACTATGGGGCCCTGTATAGCCCATTGTCCTCCTCCGCTTGGCACGAAGATATTAACCAGGCCGGCACTAAAGAATGTGAAGATGGGCAAGGTAGTTTCGTTGGCGATGGACACAAAAAAATCGGATATCTGCCCTACCATACCGCTTTCACTCATAATGCCCATGATCCCGAAATAAAGCGGGAACTGTATTAAAATCCCGGAAGCTCCCTTGATGGCCTCTTCAACGGCACTTAAAAAGTTTGAAAAACTACCATGTAGTACCAAGGCCAGTCCCAGCATAAAAAAGTTAAGCATATTTGGCGTGATGATTAGAGCAGAAAGATTTGCAAAATACTGATAAAAGAAGGCAGTCAACACCAACAGCCCGAAACCAATTCCGAAGACCTTGGAATGATCGATACGTTCCGCTCCTTTGTAGCTTTTATCTTCAGAAAGAGGTCCTTTGTAGATGGATAGATTTGTGGGTGTATCAGGCACTTTTTTTGCGATGAAAGCCAAAAAAGTCGGGATAAGCACTAACAAGGTTCCGAAGAGTATCAAGTTAAAACCACTAAAAATCGTTTCTGAATAGGGGATCAAATCCGGAATTTGTGATAGGATGCCGGGATCGCTCATTTCCCCGATCAAGCTCCTTAAATGTCCGCTTTCACTCACTTTGGAAGGCGCAGAACCACTTATCCCACCATGCCAGATCATAAGTCCTACATAGCCCGACGCCCCTACCAGCGGATAATTGATCTTAAAACCTCTCGTTTGAGCGGCTTCTGCCACTTTTCGAGCAAGGATGGCACCAAAGATCAATCCCAATCCCCAATTAAAAAATGAAACCAACATGGTCGTAATGCTCACCAGGATCACAGCGTTACGGGTGTTGGTCACATAATTGGTCAATTCCTGAATCAGGTAGTTCATGGGCTTGCTTAAAACCAAAATATGTCCCAGTACCAGGATGAGCATCATTTGGTAGGCAAAAACGAGCAGCCCTTTGCTCCACACACCGTCTTCCCAAAAGGACAGTATAGCCAGGAAATGGTTTTCATCTGCCGGTGCTTTCGTAAACATCAGTGCCATCAGCATGGCTATCATTGTGAGTATTATGGCTATTGAAAAGGGTGAGGGCAAAAATCGTCTGAAAAGGGCTTCGATGGTTCGGGTGATATTCATTTAGTAAAAATAGAAAAATCCCGTCAAAAGGCGGGATTTTAAATAATAACCCACGCTGTACGGCCGGGGTATTTTTCAAATCTAAGTTACACTAAAACGGGAGATCATCGTGATCCTCTTCTTTAAAGTCGGTAGCGGGTTCAAAGGTATCCGCCGGCGGTATAGGCGGCATATCCTGTGATGCGGCTGTATCCAAATTCTCTATGCGCCATCCTTGAATAGAGTTAAAATATTTGGTTTCTCCTTCAGGATTCACCCACTCACGGCCCCG
>SMVB01035228.1_pt1 | contig 15753 bp, 17 predicted proteins | sample 2456461 | NCBI WGS metagenome assembly SMVB01 (sample SAMN11095934, study PRJNA526329) | marine sediment metagenome | biome: Marine sediment; feature: Surficial sediment; material: Deep marine sediment; isolation source: Hadal surficial sediment | place: Pacific Ocean | collected 2014-05 | depth... | reverse complement strand
CGGTCAACGCCAAGGATTTCGTAATAATCTTTAAAGTTCATTTTTTATCAGGACTTGAATCCACTATGGTTAGATATATGAGGGCCTCCGAGACAGATTAAAGGTCAAACTTCGCAATCTTTCGCGTTAGACGGGCGCCGACCCTTCAATTTGCACCCGATGAATGGTTCGCGGCTCATCCGCATGATCGTGTACTGCAAAATGTAACAAGGCGCGGTTGTCCCACATGACAAGATCACCTTTTTTCCAGTGATGCCTTGCCTGATATTCAGGTCTGGTGGATTGTTTAAACAAGTATTCAAGCAAGGGAGCACTTTCCTGCAGTGACCAGTCCACAAAGCGGCTGGTAAATGCCCGGCAAACGTATAATGCTTTTTCACGCGTTTCATCGTGTTCCCGCACTACTGGGTGTTCCGCCCTGGGTGCCTTGGCAGAATCCTGTTTATATAGCCGTGCAAGTCCGGCTGCAGTGTGCACTGCTGCCAGTTGCCCCAGTGTCTGTTTCATTCCGTCCGATAGATTCTGATAGGCCAGAACCTGGTTTGAAAAGGCGGTGTCACCCCCTATCGACGGCGCTTCCAGGGCGTATAGCATGGTCATTTTCGGGGGTGCGGTGTTGTAGGTCATATCTGAATGCCAATGCTGATTCACGTCTCTTTTCTTGCCTGCATTCTTCAACTCAATAATATCCGGATAAGACTCCAGTCCGGCATAGGGATGCCGTATCAACTTGCCCCAGTTTCCTGCAAACCTCATATGGTCCTCAGGCGTCAGTTTTTGACCTGGAAAAACCAGGACTTTGAACTCATTAAACAAGTCCTGCAGTTTCTGCAAAGTCTCCTGGCTGGCCTCTCTTACATCCAGTCCATTTACGATGGCACCGAGCGGGGCCGAAAGTCTCTGTATTTGCACCTGGTAACCCCTTAATCCCGATTTTCATGTCGCGTTGACTTGCTCTCTTGTTGAATAATAGCGATAACAATGAAAATTGTTAGGCTTAATGTCGGTCAATTCAGCAGATATCAACCCGGGCTTGATAATTGCTTTAATATCACCTCCCAAATGCATGTTCACAAATAAACGACAGGAACCTTTTACCTGAGAACAAATACATGAGAACAAATACATGAGAACAAAACTAGTCACCTTATTTTTCCTACTCGGCCTTTCGCATGCCAGTACTGCGGCCGAGGGTTTAATCAGTGTTAAAAGCCAACACTCCGTTAGTGAAACCGTCAATCGTCTGGAGCAAATTCTAAAAGATAAGGGGTTTAAAATTATTGCCAGGATAAATCACGGTGCTTCTGCAAAAAAGGTTGGTATCGAACTGAGGAATACCGAATTGTTGATATTTGGTAATCCAAAAGCAGGCAGTCCGCTGATGGTCTGCCAGCAAAGCATTGCCATCGATTTACCGCAAAAGGCACTGGCGAGCCAGGATGCCGAGGGAAATGTCTGGTTATCCTACAACGACCCTGCCTACCTGCAGACCCGCCATCAGGTAGATGGCTGCGATGCTGTTTTGTCGAAGATCAGCACGGCGCTAGGCAACTTCGCACAGGCTGCGGCACACTAACATCCCTGTAAAAATCTGCTAGTGTTGATGTTACAAAAACTGGCATAACTGACCATATGAAACGATACAGCGTTTTCTTCTCGCTTCTACTATCGCTACCCATACCTGCTGCCGAATTGACCAAGCACACCGTTCTCGCGGACGGTCATCCCATGGCATTATGGGAGAAATCACCGGATGCTCCAAAAGCACAGATCCTGCTTCTCCACGGAAGAACATGGAGTTCACTTCCAGATTTTGATCTGCAGGTGGAAGGAGAAGAACTTTCATTCATGGATGGCCTGAATAAACTGGGCTATCGAGTGTTTGCCATGGATGCCCGCGGTTATGGTGCAACACCTCGTGACGACTCAGGTTGGCTCACGCCCGGGCGTAGCGCTGACGACGCCACCATCGTGCTCAAATGGATCAGGGAACAATCGCCGCTTACTACTCACTTGTATGGCTGGTCCTATGGATCGATGGTTAGCCAACTGGTCGTACAACGAGATTCACAGCTCGTTGATTCTGTCATTCTATTCGGTTATCCGGTTAACCCTGATCGGATCTCGGCGATGGCACAGACTGAATATCCTCCAGAACCTCCAGCCGAGGCCAATACAACCAAAAATGCGGTGAGTGATTTTATTACTCCTCACTCAATCAGCCAAAAGGCTATCGATACCTATGCCAGGGTTGCCCTGGAAGCTGATCCCGTTCGCGTGGATTTCAGGAACCTTCACGAGTGGGCTGAACTGGAAGCGATAAAAGTAACTACCCCCATGTTGCTACTTCAGGGTGAATTTGATCCCCTTGCTCCGACCAACCAGCAAGCCACTTTTTTCAGCAAGGTAAAGACCGCTAACAAAGCCTGGATCGTGTTACCCGGTGGTGATCATGCAGCACTGCTTGAATCCCCTCGAATGAAGATGCTTCATGCAATCGATTTTTTTATTGAATCACTTTAAAGACCAGTGCCGATAGGGATCGACATCCAGCTTCGCCTGCGTACTCCTCCAGTTTCTGCAATGACGAAATCATTATTGTGCGCCCAGTATTCTCTGGAAAGATGACTCGAATGGGGAAGACAGTTGATTATTCAAGATCAGAATCAGATAGGTTCGCGAGAATTGAGGATTTGGCAATCATAAGAAAAAGTATCGCCGAAAATCCTGATGCAGTGAACAACATACACATCACCATAATTTGATATCGGGCTGCGATAAAAGGAGAGACACCGGAAAGTATCTGACCGGTCATCATGCCTGGCAGAGACACAAGTCCGACTGCAAAGAGTGAATTTAGAATGGGGATGAGCGCTGCATTTAATGCAATGCTTCTTGCTTCATTGTACTCAACATCGCGACCGAGTTCTGCCGTTAACCTTTCAGCCGATAAGCTGATACTGTTCATCGCTGTGGCAAAGATCATACCCGCAAGGGGGATAACATGCCGCGGGGAATACCAGCTGGACAGAGACAGAACGACCTGGGTAACAAGCAGTAATGTCAAACCACCGGCAACGACGATTGAAGCAAGGGCATAACCAAACAACTTGAAGCGTTGATCTGGCATCGTTCCTAAGGCAATCCAGCTGGCAGCCATCACCATTACGAGCAACACGCCTGCGGTGATCCAGCCGCTGTTCGATTCGAAGATAAAAGCCAGCAGGTAGCCTATCAATAGTAATTGAACCAACATTCGGACGACGCCATATGAAGCGTGCGCCGCATCCAGTGACCAGCGATGCAGGATGACGATGAGTGCAGCTACCGGGACAACTGCAATAGCAAGGTTTAAGAGGGGAATCGTTTGAATTGCAATTCTCCCTGGTTACACTCGTGCTTCTGGAAATCCGGGTCACTTCTCGTTGCCTCGGCCCAGCTGGTTGCACCGGACCCACCTTCGATATCAGCACTGATGAACACTTTCATAAAAAACACCCATATTTGTCTTTTCGACTAGCCCAATAAATTGCCAGTTAGCTGGAATGGTTGGTAAATCTCTTCTATTATTTTCTCATAAACGCTTACTGAAAGAGGAGCACTTAATGGATAACATTCAAATATTTGATATCAGCTCGTTAACCAACAGCATGGTCGGAGATCCGGTTGAATATCTTGAATTTCTGAAGGTTCCACACCTCAGTTGCGGAATTTACCAATTGGCGGCAGGACAAACAGACCCACAACAACCCCACGAAGAAGATGAAATTTATTATGTCACTGCCGGTAGAGCGACATTTAAGACCGAATCAGGCGAGGAAAATATTTCCTGCGGATCCGTACTTTATGTTGCAGCCAGAACCGAACATAGATTTGTGGATGTCACAGAAGATCTAACGATACTGGTATTCTTTTCAGCAAACCAGGGCTCCACTTACACGCCGTTGCTTTGAAGTTATGTGGATCCAGGGAACCTCTGAATAAGACTTATAGAGATGTTCCCTGGCCACACTACTTGACTGAGATACCGCCATCCACTGCAACAATCTGGCCGGTAATCATCCTTGCTTTGTCGGATGCATAAAATACGGCGAGATTACCGATGTCTTCAGGCGTCTGTTCTCCCCCCAGCGGCGTCATGCCTTCGACAACGGATTCAAATACCTGTCGATTTGTCATGTTCGCAAGTTCCGGTTGATTGGCTTTCATCTGGGTGGTGAGGATTTCCCACGCGCGGGTCCACAACAATCCGGGGCAAATACAGTTAACACGAATCCTGCGTGGTGCGAGTTCCATCGCCAGGGTCTTGGTTAAATGAACGACTCCTGCCTTGGCGGCTCCGTATGCCGGAAGCGATGTGGTTGGCCCGAGGGCCGCGATAGAGGCAATGTTGATAATGCTGCCACCCTCTGCCAGATGTGGAATGGCGGCATTTGAGGAAGAAAAAGCAGTACGCAGGTTAAACATCAACTGTTGGTCCCAGACTTCATCGCTCATACCAGTGATGGCGGAATCTGAAGAGGACATCTCTTCAAAATCTGCCTTGGGGCCACCAATACCAGCATTATTCACCAGTACATCCAACCTGGAGAACTGTCCAAGAACACTGGAAACTGCTTCTGTCATGGCTTCCTGGCTGGCAGCATCAGCCACCAGGCCGGAAGCATTCTCTCCCAATTCCGTGGCAGCGGCATCCACCATCTCCTGATCTAAATCTGTAATAACAACGATCGCACCCTGCTCAAGAAAACAGCGTGCGATACCGGCACCAATGCCCCTGGCTGCACCGGTAACCAGAACGACTTTATTCTCCAAACTCATGGTCTACTCCTTCGAAAACGACGATGTAAATCCTACCAGCAAAACCCTAATCATATCGTCATCATTCACAGCCTGAATCTTACTTGTGAAAATCGTCACAGCCTGTACAGGTTTCGCGAAGAATCCTGGTGATCAGGATATCGAGTATTCTGGTGAAAATAAAAAATGTGCACCTAACTGCCCGAATATGGTGCCGCGAATTCCACCACCGGGGCTGTACAGCCACTGTCTTTGAACACCCAGTTCGAAGGTGTCATCATCGTTAAGGAGGATTGAGCGGCGCCAGTTGCGCCAATGCCCAGTATTGTTTTCCCGGCTGAAACATTCTCGCAGTAGATTGACCAGGACCAGCGTATCATCGAAATGGATCTGGACCAGCAGTGCCGGAGACCCCTGACCGCCGTAAAGGAACACAAGCACTGGATTGCCCTGGTCATGGCCACGACTTTTAGCTCGACCAATCACTCCCAAAGGACGATGCGATCAGGAGCTGTTCCCGCATAATGCTCATGCGAGTTTCAAGTCCGGCAAGCATGGATTGAAAATTCTTCCCGTCCATCAATCCCTTCAGGATAGGCTCCACTGGTAGTCGCCAGGGTTGCCGCCAGCCTTCATCAATGGCGCGTTGCAAGTGGATCAGCGTCATCTGGCTATTATTTTCGATGGCCGAGCCTAGTGCCATTTGATACCAGGTCTCAGGGTGGATGCGTACTCCCCTAGCCAGGATATCCTTAAATCGAGTATTGATTTCACCCAACAATTTGATTTTGTTTTCCTCATCTCCAGTCACCATATAGGCGTATGCAGCGGCAAGCGCGGCTTCCAGATAAAATACCTCATTGAACATCACATTATTATCTTTGGCCAGGCGTAGACGCTCCGCTTTGTCGAATGCCGCAATAACATCATCTTCGTGTTCTTCCAGAAGATAAGCTGCCCAGGCTGCATCCAGATTGATTTCGTAGGATGTATCATTTCCTTTAGCTGTTTTAACCTTCCTGGCTAGAAGCGGCCGTGCCAACTCGGGCCTGCCAGCTGATGTATAAGAACTTATTCGGAGCCAATCAACATGTTCACCAGGAGACCCTTGGGCGCTATCACTGACAATTTCAATCCACTTTTGTGCAGATTCAAAGTCACCCATATCGATGTACAGTTGCGCTATTTCAGATGAGTATTTTATGTCTGGCTGAAGTTCAAATGCTCTTCTGTACTGCTGGATGGCTTCATCCAATCTACCCCGCTGTTCATTTATTCGCGCCGCAAGTTGGTAGGCACCCGGGTAGTAGGGGTCTGCTTCAACAATCCTGGCAAAAATCTGCATTGCCTCAATATCACGCCCCTGCTCTAACATAATATTGGCAATGTTGTAGCCAACGACAGGTGATTTCGGATCCAGTTCATATGCTTTTTTATACCATTTAAGCTTATCGTCCGGAGTCTGCATCAAACTTGCATACCACATCGGCGCGATGGCATAACTCGGGTTTAATACCATCGCTTTCTCGAGCGCACTCTTCGCTTCCTCAAATTGCATTTTTTCCATATATATTAATCCCTGGGCAGCCCAGGCGATCCCGGAGTCCTGATCCAGCAAAAGTGAGCGATCAATTGCCTCCTGGCTAAGCAACAGGTATTCATCACCAGGTGCGTAGCCACCATTAACCATCAATGCATAGGCAACTGCGATCCCTGCATATGCGTCAGAGTAATTTATATCCTGGCTGATGGCCTTGTTAAAAAACCTTACTGCATCTTTCAGGGATACTGCTGTTCTGCGTGAAAGTTCCGCTTGCCCAATCCCATAGGCAACCATCGCTTCCGGGCTGGCAGAACTTCTGGACAGAATCTTTTTTCGATCTTCACCGAGCATGGTTATCTGTAGCTCTTCGACTACGGAAGCCGAGATGTCATCCTGAATCTTAAAAATATCTGTAAACTGCCGGTCGTAAGTCCTGGACCAGATATGGCGCCCTTCCTTCGTCTCTATCAACTGTGCGGTCACGCGAATAGTATCGTCCACGTCATTATGACGAACGCTTCCCTCAAGTATCACTGCTACGTTAAGTTCCTTGCCGATCTCGACCACATTTTTATTGACACCACGATAAGCGAAGGATGATGTCCGGGCAGCAACCCGGAGTTCCTTCACCCGTGAGAGAACGGTGAGCAATTCCTCGGTTAACCCGTCTGCAAATAGTTGATCCTTTTTGGCTTCACTTAAACTTACAAACGGTAATACAGCAATTGAGTGAGTATCGACTGCCAGGCTGGAGGTTGCAGGCACCAACGTTACGATCTCGATATCCTGCTCCATCTGGGATTGCACCACAAACAAACCTATAACAAGCATGACCAGGATGGCGACAACGAGCAATTCGGACCTGCCACCAATGATTGCCGTCGATTCTCTCGTCACGGCAGAAGATTCATCTCCATCTTCTTTCGTCGTGACAGAGATACCTTCCTTATTGATATCAAAAACCCAGGCAAGCATCAGCATGGCGGGGAATCCACCGATAAATGCGAACACCAGGTAACGAATCACTGAATCAGGAAGATTCAATGTTGGCGATAAGATGTCAACTATTTGTATTATTGGCCAGAAGGCAATGATATAGAGTGTCGCGACCCTGATGACACGGCGACGTTTCAGTTCTTCAAATAACTCGTGCATCCAATTCCCGGACTGCATAACCACTTCTGCCTGACGCATATTCAATTACTATTTTAATCAACTTGCGTCGTCTATACGAATATCACCTGATACCGTTCGCAAATGTATCTCCCCGGTGCCAGATCCGAGTGTCACTTCGAGCGCCATTCTGGAAGGAAACCTTTCGATGGGTTCATCATCTGTCAGAGAATTATCTATGTCGCCGCCAGGTCCGGTTTCCACACTCAGCTGCGCATTAACCGGTTCCACCAATTTTAATACCAGATCGCTACTAACGCCGGAAATATCGATTTTACCATGATCAACTAGCCTGCCTTCGACTTCGATACCGCCGCTAATGGCATTAACCCTCAACATACTGATCTCGGCAAATTCTGCCTCAATATCACCGGAAACCGTGTCCAGCATGATCCTTAAACTGGTCATTTCCAACTGGATCTCACCACTGACAGTAGAAATATTTACCTCCCCCGAAGAATCAGAGACATCTACATCGCCGCTCACTGACTTAATATGTACCCGCTTCCGAATTTGATCCACGGAGATATCTCCACTGACGGATCTGACTCTCAGGCCACCGAGTATATTTTTGAAGGTTGCATCGGTAGAGACACCCTTGAAGTCCACTCTTGAATTTTCTGGAACATAGATTTCCAGATCGGAACCATCACCCCAGTTAACGTTGTGCCGGGGTAACCTGACTTCAATGCGAGCCTGATTACCCTCTACTTTAAAAATAAACTCCTCGGTGAGGGCATCCAGCTCACCCTTTACGCGAATCTCGTCCTTGTCCCAGCCAAAAATATCCACCTCACCCCTGGTGTTGGTGATTTTGACGCTGCCGGACGAGGCCGCGGCAATTGTCCTGTCCACGTCTTCACCCGCAAAGCCCGTCGACAACCACAATATACCGGCAAGGGTGGCCAATATTCGTGCATTCCCGGTCATAATTTTCATACTGAATCCTGATCTCTGTTAAATAGGCCAAGTCTTATAAGTAAGATGTTAAACCCTGCTTGTAACAAGTTAGATGCAAATAACCAAAAAAGGTTTATTCGGCATCATGACAAGTTATTCGACAAACTCGTTCACACCCCAATCACAACCGTCACAGGCATAGTCTATATCGTGGTGTTCGAGAACGAACTGAATAAACCGGAACCAGACTTCATTAGGAACCCAGACGCTGTCAAATGGTTCTTTTGCCTCGAGAAGAGAGACATCCCGATAGATTACCCGGTAAAGCATGCTAAAAGTCGAAGCCCTGAAATTAACCTGGCAATGAAGCAACGTATTCATCTCCGGTGCTTGTCGCATGACATTGACGAATAGCTCGAAATCATTCAGCGTTGGCGCCATAAAATCGACAGGAATATGGACGTACTCCATGCCGAGCCTTTTGACCAACCGGTCTTCGTGTTCGATCGCCGATTCATTATCAGAGAAAGCCAGGTAGATGATGCGTTTTACACCGGTACCTGCAATGGCCTCCAATTGTGCAACATCAGGTTGGCCTGAACTCGCAAAGTTTTCGCTGTACTGCCTGTAGTTGGAGATTTCGCCAGTGGTAGCAGCAAAAATAATGGTTGGGAATACAATTGATTGCAGGGTAAGTGAAATAAGTGCGCGGAACAATCTATACATTGTGGGCTCAGTGTTCTACCGGGTAAATCAGGCCATCTATTCAGGTACGCAGTACTATCCTCGCCCTGACCATGCCTGGTTGATCTTCTCTATCAATCGATATTTGTTGTACCACGATGCCCTGTTGTAATTGAACCTGCTTCAGCATTTTAACAAGATCGTTAAAGGCCACACTATCAAACCATACGCTTACCGCATCAGATCCTTCTGGTTGTAATCGATTGGGTTTAATTCCAACCTGTTGCGCTATCCGGGATATTTGGGTTAAGAGAGATTGCCCTGTCGCCACAGCCTTACTTCCTGTCCTGGCGGATCTCGCCTCTTTTTCACTGGATCGCATAAACTGAATCAGCTCCAGGTGACGATCCCGGGCCGCCATACTGTCGTCGCGAAACTGGTGTACCGGGCTCAGTAAACCGAAATAGATGAACAACACGCAGAAAAACAAACCGAGACTAATCAGCGCAATCTTGTCCCGCTGCTCGAGCTGGGCGTAACGATCTAACAGTTTCGCGATTGCTGTATTAGAAACCATTATCGCCCACCAGATGACTTGATCTTGATACTGCCGCGAACAGAATCTTCATCCTGTGAAATGGTACCAATCTCGGCCCGTATACCAATCCGAGTCAGGCTTTCCTGGAACAGCACCAATTGCTCACTACGTCCCGCAACCAATTGTAGAATCAAGTCCCCACGGCTCTCATTGTAGTTAACATTCTGCAACACAAGGCTTGAACCCACCATATTAGCTGCGGTTTCTTCAAATACCGACATGAACAATCTGTTGTTTGCAGCAAGGCCCCCGCCAATGTGAGCCGACCAGCGCCTCCTGATATCGCGAACATTTCGATCATCAGGAAACACCTCCTTGTAGAGCGTATCTGCCTCTTCGGCATAGCGTTCAGCCTGAATATCGAGATAAATACCCTGCCCAAGGGTCAACAATATGTGAGCGACAAAGGTGCAGGCAGCGAGGATCGCGGCAGCTTTCCAACCACTTTCTTTGCCGCTTCTTTCATCCTTAATCTTGAATTCACCCTGCAGCAGATTAATCGTTGTCGCATCAAACTCACGACACAGGGTTTCAAATGGCTGGTAATCTAATTCATGGACAGTAACGGATGTAGATTCTGTTGCTTCGATTTCAGACATGGCTAGTTGAACGTTTGCCTGTTCATCGGAGTGTAAATGTATGTGAATGTTTTCCTGATCTTCTTCATCCAGCAATGAAACCACCATCGCCAACTGTTTTATGCTTGTTGTTATTCCTTGATGATGGGCTGTTAACAGGTGCGCCCGATCGCCGTCAACAAGTACATTGGTTGCGCCGCGCCCCGGTATCATTAACAGATCAACACCCAGGAACGTCGGTTGAAGCCCAATCTCATTCAGTTCCTGAAGTGTTGCTTGCAACCTGGCGCGGTTGATAACAACAACTTCCAGTTCGTTGTCAGGGTTACGTTTGCCAAGCGCAAAATGACACTCGTCGACATCGACAGCTAATTGTTCTTCCACAGCGTAAGGAACTGCCTGCAGTATCTGTCGTTGTTGACGGCTGGGGACAAGGGCATTGGTGAGCAGCACAAGTTCACCACCAATCAGTACTCGCGTTTCGCCAGCCCAATTCACGTCCTTGATCAAGTCCGTAAATTGTGTGAAATCACTTTCACCTCTCAACCTGACAATACCAGACGCATCGTCTAAAATGAGCCATTCAACCTTCGGGCCAGTCAGCCGGATGGTCAGGTTCTCAGCCATTGCTGTTATCCCCCACCTCTTCATCCCGGGACTCTACAACCGGGAGTATCTTTTTACTGCTGTTTCTGTAGATCACTCTAGTGCTGCCATCAATCAAGTCTCTTTGAATAATGCTCGTGAGATACGAAAACCGTTCCCGGAATTTCGCCGTAATCCTAACCTTAAAAAAAGCGGATTGTACACCAAGACCTTGCCCAGAGATCGCCATTCCGGCGAGTTCAGGTAACTGAAGAAATTCCTCAACCGAATCAAATCCTTCTTTCTCATCGCGAATGTCCGCTAGTTGTTGTGCTACCTCCAGCCTTAGGTCTTTCGAAACAGTCTGTAAAACAGCTCCTTTTGCGGTATTGATATTGAGTACAGATTCCGGGTCCGGCAAAGCTGTTACGTAGGGCAGCAGTCGCTGGTATTTTTCCCGGTCCATATCCAACAGCAAGCGTAATTCAGAGATATCAACCATCATCTGGCCACTGGTTCTGTAGGGTCTATCCATCCCCAGATATTCAAAATCCTCGGCACCCAGTTGCCGCACATTTGCATCCTCGTCGATCCAGTCTGCTATGCGATCGACATACACCGGATCAATTCCAATTTCCGCAAAAAGATTGATAAACCGGGCTCGTGCCTGAAGTCCAGTCGGACTGGAACTTGCCAGGCTATTCACATTGAGCAGGCTCTGCATATCTTCAATCTGAAGACGAACTTCACCATCTTCAAACTCGAATTGCATCTCTTTATCGGCCCAGTTCTCAAGCAAATAGTCTTTCTTCTGGCCATTATCAAAATCTTCCCATAGAATCTGCCGGGCAAGTTCTTCTCCGCCAAGGGCATATTGCTTTGCCTGACTCTGGTTAAAGAAATTCCTGGTCTGAACAATCGTCATGTTCTGGTCCCTGACCATCGCAACGCTCAGTACCGTGGCAATGACCACCACCAACAGGATAGTAATCAAAGCAACACCATTTTGGTGGGTGTTAACTGTCTGCATTATTACGCCTTCTTCTTCGATCCCTGGAGGTATCAATACCTGGCGATCCTGCTTCACCAGGATTTTTATCCGCGCTCCCATCACGGTTGCCATCGCCAGCCTGGTTTCTTGTAATGGGTTTGACGGTGGAAGTCAGGGCAAAAACCCTTCTGATTTCACCCATGTATTCGGTCTCAAGCAAGATTTCAACGGCAAGTGGTAAGGCAGAACTAGCATCAAGGTCAGGCCATGAATCGGTTCCCTTACCTTCCTCGTCAAGCAAATTGACGCGGAAGTCCTCAACATCAGTGAGCAACTCCTGGGATACGGGTTCGGAATCCTGGGCCCTGTCAAGCACCAGCCAAAAATGACGAATCAACTTTTTATCTTCAAGCTGATATGCGACCCTTTGCAGTACACTTCTTTTCACTTGAGCGGGATTGTTCCAGCCTGTGCGAGTTAACTCTACGAGATACGGCCCCGTTCCTATCATCAAAGGCTCCAGGGGTTCACCATATCCATCCCGCACACGCCGCGTCACTATCTGTGAAAAATCACGTTCCATCATATTGAAAACACGAACCATGGAGGTAATACTTCGATTGTTGGCCCTTGTAATTTCGTGAGTATTAATCATGGTACGCAGCATCTTGTTTGCCCCGAGACCGATCATGGCAAATATCGACATCGCGACTAACACTTCGAGCAATGTAAACCCGCGAAACTTGTTCACTTTAGTATTTGCCCAGAAATCCGTAGAGACTAACAAGCGGAACGTCGAGATCATTTTCACTGAATACACTAATTTCGATCCGCCTCATATTTTCATTCTCCGTACTCCTGATGTCGACTTCCAACTCCCAGTCTCTTTGCGCCATTCGTACTGACGATGTTTTCCTGCCGAGTGAAGGATAATTATCCGGATCACGAGGCATGGAGCGCATTTCATTGAGTCGATTTTCGGCAATCCACCAGGCAAGAGTGCGATCCTTAACCAACGCGGATTGGTGTACCGTCATAGAGGCACTACGAACAAGGGCAGCAGAGACGATGGCGAAAATAGCAAGCGCAATCATAATTTCAATCAGCGTGAATCCGCGGCTTCGATATCTGCTCGCGTCTCCAGCTGACCATCGGCTCTTAGTGCCGCTATTGTCTCTATCGTCGCGATTCATTTTCATCCTTCCATGAAATCGCACCATAGCCATCAGATTCAAGCGTTCGCACCAGTTTATGATCAATTTCGGATCGGATCTCAAGTTCAAACGGCGTTATTTCGCCGCTCGAAAGAATCAACACAGGCGGCGCCTCGTCGCCCTCACCGAGTTTGAGTTCATCCCCTTCAACGGTGAGTGAAAGATTAACTTCACCTTTCATATCCCGTTCGGCGAAAGGCCGCTCCTCGAGTCGCACCCAACTGAGTTGTAATTCATCGTAAATATAGAAGTGATAGCCGCTCGTTTCTGGCTTGAAGCCAAATTCGTTTGCCTGAACCAAAGCCTCTTCCCTGAGCATTTCCAGCACTGCCTTTAACCGTCGCGCCTCGGTATCAAAGTTACCGGTTTGAGTAAAACGCGGCAGGTTAACGAGAGCTATCCCTGTCATGATCGAAACAATAAAAAGCACAACGAGGATTTCAATAAGTGTAAACCCCGCTCTTGTAACGATTCCACAGGAGCGCTCATCACGGCCACCATCACGCCGGCGTCGTTCACGAAAAAAAGGATGGCTGATCGACATAGCTTGTTCTTGTTCCATGAAAGTATTGCAGGGACCCCGGGAGACCTTCAGATTTCAGACAACCTGATATCTGCATCAATACCCTCACCACCGTCCTTACGGTCGGCGCCGAATGAATAGACTTCTAACGTCCTGTCTTCACTATAATAGAGATAAGGTTCCCCCCATGGATCAATCGGCAGCCGCTTGAGATAGCCTTGCGGGTTCCAGTTGCGAGGTTCCGGAAAGCCGGATGGTTCCTCCACCAGCGCATCCAAACCCTGGTCACTGCTTGGATAAACACCATTATCCAAGCGATATAGTTCAAGGGCATTACCTACCTGCTGGATATCTGCTCTGGCTGCTGTCACCCTCGCTTCATCCGGCCTGCCGATGATATTGGGTACAATCAATGCACCGAGAATACCCAGGATAACAACGACGACCATAATCTCGATAAGGGTGAACCCTTTGATCCGTGATGCGTTCATAATTCTCCAAAAACAATTAGATTCATTGCCATCTTAAGTAACCAGCTGGTTAAGGTTCATGATGGGCAACAATATCGCCATCACGATGATAAAGACGGCGCCGCCCATGACAACCAGCATTAATGGGCCAAACAGGCTCAACATCACTGCCAGCAACATCTCAACATCCTGTTGCATATGATTGGCGACCCTTAACAGCATATCATCAAGCTCACCACTCGCTTCTCCACTTGCAATCATATACAGCATCATTGGCGGGAAGTAGCCACTCTGCTCAAGCGCTACCTGCAGGCTTGACCCTTCACTCACCTTAACCGTCGCCTCGGCGATCTTCAGCCTTAACCAGGTGTTCGAAACAACCTCGCCTGCAATTTTAAGTGCTTCGACCAGCGGCACACCACTACGAGAGAGAATACTCAACGTACTGGCAAATTGTGCGGTGTTAAAACCACGACTCAATTTTGCTACCAGCGGCAGGTGCAGGAGTCTTCGGTCATAAGCAAGACGAATTCCTGGTACCTGTAAAAGTTTGCGGATACCAAAGCTCGCGATGATCAATAGCAGAACAATAACAAGTCCATAAGATGCGACGAAGTCACTGGCCGAGATGACCATCACTGTCAGGAATGGCAATTCCTGCCCTGTGTCAGCAAACACCGCGACAATGTCGGGAACGACAAATCCCAGAAGTCCACCAAGGATGGCAACCGTCATGACGAACAAAATTACCGGGTAAACCATCGCTTGTTGAACTCTGCTTCTCGATTCTTGCTGGGATTCGGTAAAATCCGCCAGCCGATTCAACACGAGATCAAGATGACCCGCAGTTTCCCCTGCCGCAACCGTTGCCCTGTAGAGGCCGGGAAAAGCCTTGGGAAATTCTGCAAAACTGTTGGCCAGTGAAAATCCCTCCATGACCTTAGAGCGAACCGTAACCAGCATGCGATGAATCTTCGGATTTTCACTTTGTTTCGATACCGCCAGCAAAGCTTCTTCAACCGGTAACCCAGCGGCAATCAGTGTAGATAGCTGACGAGTCAGTAGTGCCCTGTCGCTAACGGAGAGGCCGGGCTTGAAATATTCTGCAAACAGGCTGTTTTCACTGCCACTTTTTTGATCCGTGGTTTGTGAAACTGACAACGGAGACAACCCCTTGTCCCGCAGCTTCTGGCGTACCTGCCGGCTGCTATCCGCTTCGAGGATACCCTTTACTTCTTTTCCCCGGACGTTTAGAGCAATGTATTCAAATGCAGCCATAGCAGGTATCAGTCGTCCATCGTTACTCGAAGCACTTCGTCAATTGTAGAGGAATGTCCAAGTACCTTGATACGGCCATCCTCCCGTATGCCGGGCGTTTTGGTTCTGGCCTGCTGTTCAATGTCCATCTCCGATGCACCTGAATGAATCATTCTGCGCATTTCATCATCAACAAGAACAACTTCATAGATCCCCATTCGCCCTTTATAACCCTCGTTTGCACATTTTTCACAACCAGTTGCCCGATAGATCGTCGATGGATTAGAAATATCCACCTTGAGAAATTCACATTCATATTCGTCGCAAGTATAACTCTCGCGGCAGTACTTGCAGAGCACCCGCACCAATCGCTGCGCCACCAGGCCAATGACACTGTTACTAAGCAGATAAGGCTGGACACCCATATTTTCCAATCG
>SMVB01316225.1_pt1 | contig 15755 bp, 14 predicted proteins | sample 2456461 | NCBI WGS metagenome assembly SMVB01 (sample SAMN11095934, study PRJNA526329) | marine sediment metagenome | biome: Marine sediment; feature: Surficial sediment; material: Deep marine sediment; isolation source: Hadal surficial sediment | place: Pacific Ocean | collected 2014-05 | depth... | reverse complement strand
GTGCCTGTCGATATTGAGTTGTATCCCAGCAGCACATTCTTTTCGGCTGGAGAATCCCTGCAACTGATCATCGCTGCCGAGGAGATTATTTCTTCTCCGCCCTATAGGAAAGACGCATCCTTCAATCGAGGCAGGCATGTGATTCATCTCGGTGGGAAATATGAATCGTATCTGCTGGTGCCTGATACAACGCTTAATACATAATCTAATCAGAAATAGCTTCCGTTGAGATCTCATTAGTATTCTGCCCGTACAATCTTATGATCCTGATAAGAACAGCTACTGAGATCAATCTCGCAGAGGAGGGAAGCATACTTTGAATCTGGGGTGAATTTCGTAAGCGCAGCGAATTTTAAGTTTGCGTAGTTTTTCAGCAACAACTGGAGTCATATCAACCGGTTACCTAAATCACTTTCTTCAATGTCACACGACTTTGTAACTCTCTTTGTATTCAAGAGTATTAAGCGGCTGATTTAGTAGGATTTTTCGCCTAGTTTGTAACTGTTTGTAACAGACTAAATTCAATAAGAATGCGGGCTACAGCCCATGTAACTACTCCCACTCAATCGTCGCCGGAGGTTTGCTTGAAATATCATAGGTCACCCGTGAAACACCACTGATTTCATTGATAATCCTGCTGGATACTATTTCCAGAAAATCATAGGGAAGGTGCGCCCATCGGGCTGTCATAAAATCAATCGTTTCTACCGCACGCAAGACGATAACGTATTCATATCTGCGGGCATCACCCACTACACCCACCGATTTCACAGGTAAAAACACCGCAAATGCCTGGCTCACCTTGTCATAAAGATCCGCCCGGCGAAGTTCTTCCATGTAAATCGAATCAGCCTTGCGTAACAGATCAGCATATTCCCTTGTGACTTCTCCGAGAATTCGAACACCCAGTCCGGGACCGGGAAAAGGATGCCTGTAAACAATTTCGTGACTGAGACCAAGCTCCATCCCGATCTTTCGAACTTCATCCTTGAACAATTCCCGGAGTGGTTCAATAAGATCCAGTTTCATATGTTCAGGCAGGCCACCAACATTATGATGGGATTTGATGACGTGTGCTTTGCCGCCTTTGGCAACGGCAGATTCAATGACATCAGGGTAGATAGTACCTTGTGCAAGATATTTCACTCCTTCAAGGCGGGTCGATTCTTCATCGAACACATCGATAAATGTGTTGCCGATAATTTTTCGTTTTTCTTCAGGGTCGGATACGCCTTTTAACTTTTCAAGAAATCTGGATTCCGCATCAACGGTAACAATATTCAAACGAAATATGTTGTCTGAGTCCCTGCCCAGCATTTGTACCACCTGCTCGGGTTCATTCAGGCGCAGCAATCCATTGTTCACAAAAACACAAGTTAACTGATCTCCGATTGCGCGGGAAAGCAGCGCAGCAACGACAGATGAATCGACTCCACCAGAGAGCCCCAGGATGACCCTGTCCGAACCTACCTTCGCACGCACCTCGCGAACAATATCATCGACAATATTGGCTGGCGTCCACAGCGCCGAACAATCACAAATATCCTTCAGGAACCGCGATAGAATCGCCTCTCCCTGCAAGGTGTGATTTACCTCGGGATGGAACTGGACACCATAGAGCGCCCTGCTGTCATCACTCATGGCGGCAAATTCGCAATTGTCAGTCCTGGCCAGTTGTTTGAATCCTGCTGGAAGTTCAACGACCTTATCCCCGTGGCTCATCCAGACATCAAGGAAACGCCTGTCATCCTGCTGATCATCCTGGAGGCCATCGAGTAACCGACCATTGTTTGACAGCTCGACCCGGGCATAGCCAAATTCCTGTTCCTCAGATCCTTCTACCTTGCCGCCTAGTTGCATGGCCATGGTCTGCATGCCGTAACAAATTCCAAGTACGGGTACAGACAATTCAAATACATAGTCGGGAGCTCTCAGGGTTTCATCACGGATGACTGATTCCGGACCGCCGGACAATATAATGCCGTTCGGCGAGAGCCGCCTGGCGGCTTCAATAGGAAAATCAACCGGGTGAATCTCACAGTAGACGCCGACTTCCCTCACCCGGCGCGCGATCAGCTGGGTATATTGAGAGCCAAAGTCCAGGATAAGGATTTTCTCCTGATGAATATCCTGGGTCGCTGCTTGAGTGGCTGGCTTTGTCATATGCTTTCAGTATGAAAGCGCTGCATTATAAATTATTTAGTTTCGAATGAGAAAATTTTCCCGGCAGCGGTTATATTGTTGATCCATGGTTACCCTTCACGAATCATTCGCGGGCGCAAACAGAGAAGTCATCTCCGTCTCGGAGCTCAATCATTCTGCCCGAAAACTACTCGAGGGAGAGTTCCCAATAGTATACGTGGAAGGTGAGATATCCAATTTCGCCAACCCCTCATCCGGTCACTGGTATTTCACTCTCAAAGACCAGAAGTCCCAGCTGCGATGCGCCATGTTTCGAAACCGAAACCAGAGGCTTCGCTTCGTCCCCAGGAATGGATTGCAAATACTGGTTCGCGGCAAGGTCAGCCTCTATGAAGGTCGTGGTGAATTCCAGCTAATTGCCGAACACATGGAAGAAGCCGGTGACGGCGCCCTGCGCCAGGCATACGAAAAACTGAAAACTGACCTGCAGCGTGAAGGATTATTCGATAGCTCGACGAAAAAACCGATCCCCTCAATGCCCGAACATATCGGGATTATTACCTCAGCAACCGGCGCAGCAATTCACGATGTGATCACTGTGATGCAGCGCCGTTTCCCGGCAATTAAACTCTCGATTATCCCCGTACAGGTACAAGGTGAACTCTCCGTCTCACTGATCGCCGACGCGCTGGAGTTTGCCAACCGGTACCAGGCAGACCCGATTGATGTGATCTTGTTAACACGCGGTGGCGGCTCCCTTGAAGATCTCTGGTCATTCAACACAGAAATAGTGGCAAGAGCCATTTATGACAGCAGAATTCCGGTGGTGTCAGCAATAGGCCATGAATCAGATGTCACCATTGCTGATTTCGTGGCAGATTTAAGGGCTCCCACGCCTTCCGCAGCTGCCGAAATTCTCACTCCGGACAGGAATGAATGGAAGGTAAACCTGGACAGGCTCGAAATAAAGTTCCTTGACCAGATGAATTCTGTTATCAGACAGCACCAGAATCACCTCGGGCACATATCCAGGAGGTTGCGCCATCCAGGGCAGCGATTGCAGGATCTGGGGCAGCGCCTGGATGACCTGGAAATTCGATTGAAGAACAATTTTCGCTATCAGCTGGCAACCCTGAATATTGATGAGACCCAATCCAGGATGATTGCCGCCATGAATCAGTCGCTGGAGAGATTCAGCAACCGACTTCAACTGCTCTCAGCGGCGATACCAAGCCCCCTGGCAAAAATTGAAGCTGCCGAGGCGAAAACACAAATGCTCGCCAGCAATATGCAGCGCTTATTCAAACATAAGATCGAAAACACAGAAGCCAGTTTTCATACTCTGATTCAAAGGCTCAATACCCTGAACCCACTTTCTACGCTAGATCGAGGTTATGCGATCGTCACGACCGAAGGCGGTCATGTGATCAGGCGCGCAAGTGAAGTGACGGCAGGCGATACAATTAAAGCCAGACTCGCGGAAGGTAAGTTAACGGCTGAGGTAAAATCCGTGGAAGAAGAGTCATGAGAAGCCTCGGTATTGGAAGAATTCTGTCCACCCTGCTGCTTTTTCTTGTAAGTATGCAGAACTGCTGGGCACTTCCCAAACATCAACCGGTTCCCGGCGGTGTGGCAATTGTTCCATTGTCTTCTGGGGAATCGGCTACATATAAGAACCTCCCGGTGATGGTAATGGAAGATGAAGGCCAGTCATTCGCGGTGGTTGGCATCCCTCTCTCGGCAAAACCAGGAAATCACCAGCTCGAAACATCTTCAGGCACAATTCGTTTTGCTGTGAACTCAAAAGTTTATGAAACCCAGCGGCTGACCATCAAAAACAAACGCAAGGTTAATCCGCTGGACCAGGACATGTCACGAATCAGACGTGACCGGGCGGAAATAGATGCTGCGTTTGTTAATTTTGATACGAACTTTCCAACAGCCACAGAATTCACGCTACCCGCTATCGGCCCAATTTCGAGCCCCTTTGGACTGCGCCGCATACTCAATGATCAACCACGCAGCCCCCACAGCGGTCTGGATATTGCAGCCGGTGACAAGGAGCCGGTAACGGCACCAGCACCCGGTAAGGTTGTTGCCACCGGTGACTACTTCTTTAATGGCAACACGGTTCTTCTCGACCACGGACAGGGTCTCATCACCATGTACTGCCATATGAGCAGGATCGATGTGAAAAAGGGAGATACGGTCACCAGGAACCAGCAGCTGGGTGCAATAGGGCAAACCGGCAGGGTAACAGGACCGCACCTTCATTGGAGCGTTAGCCTTAACAATGCGCGGGTTGATCCCGGGCTATTTCTTAGCGAATCACTTGTCGATAATCAGCAGTGACTAGCAAGTTGTGCGATTCACGCACGCGTTGTCTATCGACGTTTCTTGGCTTTCTTGTCTTTCTTCTTCACGTGTTTCATCAACCGCTGTTTACTCGCTATCTGACGTTTCGTTAACTTGTTCTTCTTTCCCTTGAAAGGATTGTCGGCTGTCTTGAACTCGAACCGAATGGGTGTCCCTTCCAGCTTCAATGCCTTGATAAATCGTTTCTGAAGATATCGTTTGTAAGCTTCTGGTACTGCTGCCGTCTGACTACCATGAACGACGATAATAGGCGGGTTATTACCACCAACATGTGCATATCGAAGTTTAATCCTCCGGCCTTTAACCAGTGGTGGCTGGTGATCAGCGAGAGCTTTCTCCAAAATTTCATTCAGCAGGGGCGTCTGCAGCTTTCTGGTCGCGGATTCATAGGCTTTATGAATAGATTCATAAAGATTGCCGACGCCGGAACCATGCAGTGCAGAAATAAAATGCGTTTTGGCAAAGTCGATGAAAACCAGGCGGCGCTCCAGTTCCTTACGCATATAATTTTTCTGCTCAAGATCAGTGCCGTCCCACTTGTTGACAGCAAATATCAGTGCACGGCCTGATTCAAGTATGTGGCTCAGGAGGTGCAAATCCTGATCAACAATCCCTTCCCGGGCATCCAGCATCAGAATCACGACATTGGCATTGCTGATGGCTTCAAGTGTTTTGATTATGGAAAATTTCTCGATCACTTCCTTGATTTTGCCGCGCCTGCGGACTCCCGCTGTATCAATGATTGTATAGGGATTTCCGTCCCTCTCGTACGGAATATAGATGCTGTCCCTGGTTGTTCCAGGCTCATCAAAGACAACAACCCTGTCTTCACCGAGCAGACGATTGACCAGTGTGGATTTGCCCACATTGGGCCGGCCGACCACGGCTATCTTGATGCCTGAACCGGACTCTTCATCTGGTGTTGAATCGATGTTGATGGCATCGTGATTCGCGATCTTGTCATTGACCAGTTGACTGATGCCATGATTATTTGTTGCAGAAATATAGGCTGGCTCGCCATACCCGAGGGAAGAAAATTCGCCAGCGACATAATCAGGATTCTGGCCATCAATTTTGTTGGCAACCAGCAACACCGAGACTCCCTCATGCCTCAGGTTGTCTGCAATTGCATTGTCTCCGGCTACCCGCCCATCCCTTGAATCGACCAGAAAAAGTACCAGGTCGGCTTCATCGATAGCCTGGCGCACCTGATCAGCCATAGGCTTGTCGATTCCCTCCTCGCCACCCGTCAGGCCCCCGGTGTCTATCACGACATAGTCAAAATCACCGATTGCGCCCTTTCCATATTGCCTGTCCCGGGTTAAACCAGGAAAGCTGGCAACGAGAGCGTCACGGGTACGAGTTAATCGATTGAATAGCGTTGATTTACCAACATTGGTTCGACCTACCAGAGCAATGACGGGAAACATTGGTGCGTTTACCGGATCTCGAACACAGAAAGTCGACCACTGTTTCCGAGTACAAATAGTCTGTTTCCATCAGCAACCACCGGTGAAAGCAGGCCATCGCCATCCACTTTCCGGCGCCCGACAAAGCGGCCATCAGATTGGGCGATAATGTGCAGATAACCTTCGAAATCGCCAACGGCGATAAAGCTGCCCGTGCCGACCGGTGCGGTGATATGCCGGTATTTTAATGCCTCTATTTCCCATACGTCCCGGCCACTAACGGCATCTATTGCGCCGAGGATGCCATCAGCATGGGCAATGTAAATGTTTCCAAATCCTTCCCCCAGCCCGGCAACACTGGAAGCATCCCGTGCCCACAAAAGCCTTCCATTAGACAGATCAATGGCAGCGAGGCGACCATGAAAACTAGCGATAAAAAGACGAGAACCGGCGACGATCATCGTACCGTCAATATCAACCAGTCTCTCGAGATCTGATCCACCGGATGCGATGGCGATTCGCTCATCGGCGATAACGTTACCCTGGTCAAGGCTTAGCAGGCTATATCTACCATTGGCAAATCCCGCAATGACAAAATCTGGAGTGATAATAGGAGTCGATGTGCCCCGCAGAGTTAAGCTCGGAATGGAAGTTGAATAGAGCCAGAGTCGTTCGCCATCGAGCGCGTTGTAACCGGCAATTTTCCCGTCAATGGTGTGTGCAACCACAAGATCACCGGAGATTTGTGGTGGGGCCAGCACTTCACTGCTGGTCCGGGTTCTCCACGCAAGACTGCCATCACTCTGATTCAATGCAACCAGCTCCCCGGCAGAGGTCCCAACTACAACGATGTCTGAACCAACACCAACACCACCGGTGATGACATCCAGGTTTTTGGAGAACGAATTTCTGGCTTCAGCGGCAGAATAGAAACTTTTTACTTTCCGTTCCCAGATCTTGCGACCATTGCTAGCCTGTAATGCAAATATGTTGCCGTCAGTAGATGCTGCAAATACCCGGCTTGCGACAAGTGCCGGGATGAGTTTGGTGGCGTTGTCGTCAGCGCCGCCGCCCAGGTTTACACTCCAAAGGGACTTTAACTCAACCTCCTCATTAATCCTGGTGAGCTCGGTAGGCAGCATTTCTTCGACTTCATCCTTGCCGCCAAACCAGCTGCAACTTGAAATCAATAGCAGCACCAGACTGCCAGGGAAAATTCTTTTCACTGACTTCATTACTCTTGTTCACCTTCACTGGATAGCAAAACTTCTTCAGAAGAATCACCAGTCGTTTCATCAAAATCGATTGATGAAGACGAATATGTCAGGTCTTCAAGTTTCATATTCAAATAGGGTTTGAGGTTGTCCTCACCAACGTTATTCACGGCAAGCTGATACGCCTCCCGGGCTTTTACCATGTCGCCTTTGCCGTAATAGATGTCACCACGCGCTTCTTCCCAGGAAGATAAATGGCTGGAAAGTTCCAGCGTTACGTCGAGAGTGGCCAATGCCTCGTCATACTTCTGCTGGGCAGAGAGCACTCGGGCCAGACGAATTCGGGCGAGAATCTCCATGGAGGTTGCTGCTCCATTATCCAGCACCCACTTCAACTCAGTTGCGGCTTCATCCAGATTGCCAGAGTCGACTGCTATTTTTGCCAGGTGGAAAGCAGCAAATAATGCATAGCTTGAATCGGTGTAGTCACTTTTGAGCTGCCCGGCCAGGGAAGTACCCGTGGCAATCATCTCCTTGCTAAGCCCTTCCGGTGGAACATCTCCCACTGCCGAGAGCAAATTCTCATAAATGGCTGATGCCGCCTCGCCCGTTTCTCGAACACCAGTGTCCCAGGCCCTGTAACCAAATACCGCACCCAGCGCTATGACGATTCCAAAAACAAGTGAAACTCCGTTTTCTCCGAACCAGTTTTTCAGCGCCTCTACTTGTTCTTCTTCTGTCCTATCGGTTACCACCGTTTACTCCTTAGAAAAATAATCAGCCAGATATCCATTAAGCTCATCTGCATTAATCAACTTTTGTTCACCGGACTCTCGTAGATGTTTGACGCTGACCTGGCCACACTCCAATTCATCATCACCTATGATCAGCGCCAGGCTGGCGCCACTATTATCCGCCTTTTTGAGTTGGGCCTTAAACTTCCCTTCGCCACAATTCACCACAACCTTACAATCTGGGCGACCATCCCTGATATCTTCGGCTAACGACAAGGCATAATCCCGCGCCTTGTCACCTGTTGATGCGATGTAGACATCAGCCTGGTTACTGGCCTCAAACCCCGGCTCAAGCATCAGCGCAATTCTGTCGAGTCCCATGGCAAATCCCACTCCGGGGGTTGGCTTACCACCCACCTGCTCAACCAGGCCATCATATCGGCCACCCCCACAGATAGTCCCCTGGGCACCCAAGGAATCTGTAACCCACTCAAATACGGTCTTGTTGTAGTAATCCAGACCACGAACAATCAGAGGATTGACCGTAAAGGGAATCTGCCTTTTATCCAGCATCCGGCACAATCCATCAAAATGATCTCTTGAGTCATCATCAAGAAAATCACTCAACACTGGCGCTCCCTGCAACAGGTCTTTCGTCCGCTCGACCTTACTGTCAAGAATCCTCAGCGGATTAGTTTCCAGTCTCCTGAGACTGTCCTCATCAAGTTCATCTTTTACTGCGAGAAGGTACCTGACCAATTCGGCTCGAAAATCAGACCGCGACTCTGTGGTACCCAGGGAGTTTAACTCAAGGTTTACGTCGTCCGATAACCCGAGTTCCTTCCAGATCCGGGCCGTCATGAGCATGAGCTCCACATCGATATCCGGCCCTGGCATGCCAAAACACTCGGCGCCAATTTGCTCAAACTGCCTGTATCTACCCTTCTGCGGACGCTCATAACGGAACATCGGACCCGAATACCAGAATCTCTGCACCTGGTTGTATACCAGGCCATTTTCCTGTGCAAGACGAACTATCCCTGCGGTGCCTTCCGGGCGGAGGGTTAAACTCTCGCCATTTCGGTCGGGAAAGGTGTACATTTCCTTTTCAACAACGTCCGTTGCTTCACCAACCAACCGGCTGAAGAGGGAAGTAGATTCAATGACCGGGAAACCAAGCTCCTGATAGCCGTAGCTGCGCAGAACATCACGCACCTTGTCCTCGACAAAGCGGAAAATTTCCTTCTGTTTGGGCAGCAGATCCCGCATGCCTCTTACAGCCTGTATCTTCACAGCTTATATTCCAATTTGAGAGGTTTGTGTTTTCGGCGGTCAGTTCTTGGCTATTGGTTCTAGGAATTTCTGGCGATAACTTTCTTTTGCAATGCTTCAGCTTTTTGTTTATCAGCGACTTTACTGCGGATCATTCGCTCTAGTTCATCAAGCATGTGTTCATTACTAATTTTGTGATCCGGCTTACCGTCAGAATAAATTAAATTGCTCGGAGAAGCGCCCGTTAGCCCGATATCGGCTTCCCTGGCTTCACCCGGACCATTGACAATACAGCCAATTATTGCCACATCAAGTGGTGTCGTAATGTCCTCTACCCTGCGCTCCAGCTCGTTCACAGTCGCAATGACGTCATAATTCTGGCGTGAGCAGCTCGGGCAGGCGACGAAGTGTATACCCTTACTCCTGAGGTGCAAGCTCTTTAGCAGGTCGAACCCAACCTTGATCTCTTCCACGGGATCCGCTGCCAGCGAGATACGGATAGTGTCGCCAATCCCTTCCATCAACAGCAGACCAATACCGACGGCACTTTTCACCGTACCCGACCTGAGAGCACCGGCTTCAGTAATTCCCAGGTGTAAGGGCTGGTCAATCTGCGAGGAAATAGTCCGATAGGCTTCAATCGTCATAAAGACGTCGGAAGCTTTCAGACTAAGCTTGTAATTCTGGAAATTTTCCTTGTCCAGCAAGTCAATATTTCGCATCGCGGACTCGACCATTGCTGTGGCACAAGGTTCCTTATACTTTCGAAGCAGGTCTTTGCCCAGGGAACCTGCGTTCACGCCAATTCGTATTGGGATTCCGCCGTCTTTACAGGCACTGATGACAGCCTTTACCCGGTCTTTATTACCGATATTTCCAGGATTGATTCTAAGGCAATCGACGCCAAGCTCCGCCACCCTTAGCGCTATCTTATGATCAAAGTGTATGTCTGCAACCAGCGGAACCTGGACTTGCTTGCGAATTTCACCAAAAGCCTCGGCAGCGTCCATACTCGGGACGGATACCCGTACGATATCGGCACCAACTGCTTCAAGGCGTTTTACCTGAGCCACGGTGGCTTCAACATCTGTGGTTTCAGTATTGGTCATACTCTGAACTGCGATAGGCGCATCACCACCCACGGGAACATTTCCAACCATTATCTGGCGGGTTTTTCTGCGTTTTATGTTTGAATCCTGTCGCATGATTTATAGGTTCTTTATTAACAGCTCAGGGCTGTCGAGTTAACGTTATTTTCGCCGTTTCATCGGCAGCGGTGTAACCGGCGAGATCAATGTCATCTCCATTGAAAGTCAGGGTTACGGCTGTTGCTCGACCGATGAGCAACTTAAACGGCGCAACACCGTATATCCTTAATACATCGCCAGATTTATTCAAATCACCGTAAATTGGATCTCCGTTTCCATCTTCGACTTCCAGCCAGCAATCTTCCAGGAACGTCGCTTCAACCTCATCAAAACCGTTAGCATCAACGATGATATAGTGGATCCCTCCATCCCGGTGACGTTCAATGCTGATGTTTGATTGATCCAGAGGCTCATAGGATTCAACGCTGGTTTCAGTTAACTCAAACTCTACCGCGCTATTTTCACTGGCACTAACTGCATCACCCCCTGAACCTTCGTCATTGAATTCGATTATTTCAGCAGTTTCATTTTGCTGCAGCACAAAACCAATATCATTTCGGTTCACTTCATCAATGGTTTTCGGCACTGGTTCCGGGTCCGCCTGACTGGTCACTTGCGGGATCTCAACTTCTGTTTCCTCCCCTGATGAAACTATCCACCAGACCATGCCAACCATGATGACTACACCGAAGAGCCCGACAAGACCTGTCTGAAATACAGGGCCGGTAATTGCGACACTACCAACAGTTTCCTCTGTTACATCCCTGATTTGTACATTTTCTTCAGCCGCCTGCAGCACTTCTTCATAACAGGCAACCACTTCATCGCCGCTGATTTCTACTGTCCTGGCATAGGATCGCAGATAGCCCCTGATGAAAGCCGGCTTAGCAATCTTCTCAAACGCCCCTTCATCGATATGTTTTATGAACGCCAGCGTCAGGTACAACTGGTCTGCAACTTCTTTCTGGCTCAAACCCAGTGCTTCTCGTGCAGAAGACAACATATAGGATGCGGTCACAGCACCCTGTTCTTCTCCTCCTTGTTCGATTTCTTGTTCAGACATGCTCGTTCGATCTACGTAATCTTCTGGAATTGTTTGAATTCTTCTGATGCCGGGAAAATATTCTTCAACACCAGGGTACAACTTGCTTCTTTATCAAGATCATCAAACGTTCTGGCAAGCCGGATACACAGCCATAAACTTCGAGATGACTGCTCGGTAACGGTGATATGGCGCTCGTACAGTCTTTTAGCTTCGGTAAAGTCCTGTTGGTCGTAACGAATGATGGCAAGCTCAATCAATGCCCGGGTCCTGGAAAAATCCAGCTGTATTGCCTTGAGAAAAGCCGCTTCCGATTTGACCGATTCACCCATCTTCTGATAGCAGACGCCCATATTCTCATATACCTGCGGCCTCAGCGGATAAAATCGATCCTCAGACGCCACGCTTAACTGACGAATCGCGTCCTCATATCGTCCCCGGGCAAAGAGAAATGCACCGTAGTTATTTCTTGCCCGTGAGTATTCGGGATCGTGAGTTACGGCCTGCCTGAAGTGCTCCTCCGCCAGTTTAAATTCGCCTTCACGTTCAAAAAGAACGCCAAAGGTCGTGTGTGTGACAGGTGAACTCGGATCCAGCTCCAACGCCCTGCGAAGATTTTCCTTTGATTTTGTATAGTTTCCTTGCCGAAGATAACCGATACCGAGGTCATTCAGCTTTTCCACGACCCGTGCAGGATCAATTTCTCTTGCCATGTAGCCAGTCGTCGTGGTTACGCAACCTGACAACAGGGACATGATGAAAACCAGTGGCACTGTGAGAAGCACATTTAACTGTTTTACCATCTAGATCACTCCTGCTGCTATTCGCTGATATTTTTCCTGGCGCCTGGTCTTGTCAACAACTTCACCGACCAATTGACCACAAGCCGCCTGAATATCCTCACCACGGGTCGTCCTGACCATGGTTGAGAACCCCGCATCAACCAACCTTCGCTGAAATGCCCGTACTGCAACCGCGGATGGCCTCTTGTAACCGGAACCTTTAAAAGGATTGAAAGGAATCAGGTTAATCTTACATGGAAAATTATCCAGCAACTGAACAAGTTCTTCAGCATGTTCCGGTTGGTCATTGATCTTGTCAATCAGCGTGTATTCTACAGTAATTGTCCGTTTTTCACCCAAATTGGTGGCATATCGCCTGCAAACTTCCAACAGTTTTTCAATGGGGTACTTTCGATTGATCGGGACCAGCTGGCTCCTCAATTCATCATTTGGCGCATGTAATGAAATGGCCAATGATGCATCTGTTGCCTCGCAGAGCCTCTCGATACCAGGCACAACCCCGGCGGTTGAAATCGTCACTTTCCGTTTCGAAATGCCATAGCCCAGGTCATCCATCATTATTTCAACGGCGGGCAGCACATTGTCAAGATTGAGCAGCGGTTCGCCCATGCCCATCAACACCACATTAGTGACCACTCTCTGGCGTTCGGGGAACTCCACCGCAAGTGCCTTTATGGCAAGTCGCACCTGGCCAACAATTTCACCTGCCGTCAGGTTGCTGTTAAAGCCCTGCTTACCGGTTGAACAAAAGGAACAATCCAGTGCACAACCAACCTGTGATGAAACACACAAGGTACCCCTTGGACCTTCAGGAATGAATACTGTTTCGAACAGGCTTCCAGACCTGGCTTTCACCAGCCACTTGCGGGTGCCATCGATTGATAATTTCTCCGAAACAACCTCGGGCTCATGGACCTCACCCAGCTCCATTAGTTTTGATCTCAGGGTCATACTGATATCAGTCATCTCATTGATATCATCCAGCCATCGATGATGCAGCCACTTCATTATCTGTGGTGCACGATAAGGCTTCTCGCCCAGCTCGAGCAGAAGTGACTCAAACTGCCCACGGGTAAAACCCAGGAAATCCAGCTTTGGCTGGATTTCCTGCTGCTGTTTCACTTGGGCGGTTGTGTCAGTCATCTGGGACAGACTTGCCGATCTTCAAAGAAGTAGGCAATTTCACGTGCTGCAGATTCTTGTGAGTCAGAGCCATGAACGGCATTGGCGTCGATATTTTCTGCAAAATCAGCCCTGATCGTTCCTTTGTCGGCTTCCTCTGGGTTTGTTGCACCCATCAGTTCCCTGTTCAACATGATCGCACCTTCACCCTCAAGAACCTGCACGACTACAGGACCGGATGTCATGAAGGTAACGAGATCATTGTAAAACGGTTTGCCCTCATGCTCTGCATAAAACCCCTGGGCTTTCTCCTCACTAAGATGTTCCATCCGAGATGCGATGACCTGCAACCCCGCTGTCTCAAACCTTGACACGATTTGCCCTATAGCATTTTTACCAACCGCATCCGGTTTGATAATTGAGAATGTTCTCTCGATCGTCATTACTACTCACTCCGCATTAAATATCGTTACTTGATCGGATCCCAAAACCTGAAATTATTAGAATAAACACGAACCTGCCCGACCATCAAATTCGAAACGGGCATATTATACGCGCGTTTGAAGGCATACGGTTAGAAAAAGCGCCTAGTCTTTTTCGTCTAACCAGGCCATTTGAATGGCTTCCAGGATCTTTTCACCGCACCTGTCCGGATCATCATCAAAACCTTCAAGCTCAAGCACCCATAGCCTTAGCTCGGTAAATCTCAAGGTCATGGGGTCTACTTCAGGATATTTCTCAGATAATTCAATTGCGATGTCATTGGTATCTATCCACTTCATATGAGACTCCTTCTGCTCAGGTCCCGGCCGATTTAGTGAGCCTCAGACACCTGATTAATGGTATATTTTGGGATCTCAATCACCAGATCCTCCTCGCCAATTTCTATCTGGCAACTTAACCTCGAATCTGGCTCCAGTCCCCAGGCCTTATCCAATAAATCGTCTTCTGTCTCATCCGACTCGTTCAGGGAATCAAGTCCTTCACGCACTATCACGTGACAGGTTGTGCAGGCACAGGACATTTCGCACGCATGTTCTATATTAATCCCGTTCTCCAACGCTAATTCACACAGGTTATCTCCGGGTTCTGCCTCAAGTACAGCGCCTTCAGGGCATCTTTCTACGTTCGGCATAATAATGATCTGCGGCACTAATCCATCCCTTCTTCTAATTCTTCAATCTGATGACCCGCCAGCGCTTCACGAACCGATGCGTCCATTCGCAACCCGGCAAATTCTTCACTGGCTTTTCCAATCAGTTCAATACCGGTATTGATTGCCTCGGTATCATCACCGGCTGACAACTTCTTCAGTTTCTGGATTCCATTGTTCAACGCAGTGATTTCGTCTTTTTCTAATAATTTTTCGCCATCTATTCTAAGTGCATTGCCTAGCGCCTCAATGACTCGACCCGCATCCACTTTGGCTTCGGACAGGGACCTGGCCTGTGCATCTTCCGCTGCATACTCAAACGAATCTTTCAGCATGCTGGTGATCTCGTCTTCGCCAAGACCGTAGGTGGGTTTGACTTCTATTTGCGCTGCAACTCCGGTACCCAGTTCTGTTGCAGATACAGAAAGCAGTCCATCGGCATCCACCTGGAACACGACTTCGATCTTTGCAGCCCCGGCGACCATTGCCGGTATTTCATGCAACTCAAACCTTGCCAATGAGCGGCAATCTGATATGAGCTCCCTCTCACCCTGCACAACATGGATGAGCATCGCCGTCTGCCCATCCCGATAAGTTGTAAACTCCTGTGCCCGGGCTGTGGGAATGGGTGTATTTCGGTGGATGACCTTCTCCGCCAGACCACCCATCGTCTCAAGACCCAGCGAAAGAGGAAGCACATCCAGCAATAACATTTCATCATCCGGTTTATTACCGATCAGTTGATCAGCCTGTGCAGCAGCCCCGATCGCAACCACCCGATCCGGATCAATATCACTCAAGGGTTCAATCTGAAAATAGCTGGCAACAGCATTCCTAATACTGGGCACCCTGGTAGAGCCACCCACCAGTATAACTGCGTCTATTTCCGACAGTTCAACTCCGGAATCTCGAACAGCTCGACGACAGGCCTTGATGGATTCCGCCACCAGGGATTCTATTTCCCGGTCAAATTGTTGCCTCGTTAATTCGCCATGGTATTTCAGGCCTTCAATTTCAATATTGATACTGACCTTATCCGATTCGCTCAAGGCTTCCTTGATCTCACGAGATTCAAGCATCAACCAGCGGAGTTGGCTATGACTGACCTGCCCGCTGAACCCGGATTCACGAATAATCCATTCAGCAATCTTGTGATCGAAATCATCACCGCCGAGGCTTGAATCACCCCCGGTCGCCAGCACTTCAAACACACCTTTGTTCAGACGCAGCAGCGAAATATCAAATGTACCGCCGCCAAAATCATACACAGCAACAATCCCTTCAGATCCGGAATCCAGACCATAAGCCACGGCTGCAGCCGTCGGCTCATTCAGCAGCCT
>SMVB01178575.1_pt1 | contig 15755 bp, 16 predicted proteins | sample 2456461 | NCBI WGS metagenome assembly SMVB01 (sample SAMN11095934, study PRJNA526329) | marine sediment metagenome | biome: Marine sediment; feature: Surficial sediment; material: Deep marine sediment; isolation source: Hadal surficial sediment | place: Pacific Ocean | collected 2014-05 | depth... | reverse complement strand
GGGTACGAGTGGGATTAATTGAATTATAACTCAGGGAGTTGACGATGTTGTTTAGTGGTCTGAAAAGTTTGCGGTGGGGAGCGATCATCTTCCTTGTGTTTGCTTCAACCCAGGTGGGTCAGGCCTGGGCTGGTTCCACGGAAGGTGGACAATTATTCGAGGCGAACGACTGCGCGGCATGTCACTTGATGGCAGGTCCGGTTGACCCAATCCCTGTGACGGAACGCCCCGGTATTAAGGGCCCGCCTCTGTGGTTTGCGGGGAACAAGTTTAATCAGGAATGGCTTGTCGCCTGGCTCGAACATCCCGCACCAATAAGGCGGGTCCCGTATGGTTCCGTAGAGCATGGTGCAAACGATCATGTCGCATTGGACTCTTCGTCAGCGCAGGACGTGGCCGAGTACCTGATGACATTAACGGATGCCGCGGTCACACGCGGCCAGGTTGAACATGTGAAACTGAATCGTCGCAAAATGTTTCAGGGAGAGAAACTCTTTACCAAGAAGCAGGTCTGCTTCGGCTGCCACGAATTTCGTTCCCGGCAAGGAGCGATTGGTGGATTTACCGGTCCTTCGCTGTTGGGGTCTGAACAACGGCTAAATGTAAACTGGGTACTTGCATTTTTTAATGATCCACTACGTTATTACCCAAATGGTCGGATGCCAGTCTATGGCGATCAGGCCTTCGATCCGTTTACCGAGGCAGAGCTGAAACTGCTCGTCCAATACATCACTAACATGTAACACAAGGAATTTCACGAATGCATAAATGCGACTTCAGAATCATGAGCCTCCTGGCCATCGTCCTCTGGCTGTGCACTCCGCTGCTGACTTCTGCCGCCACGGCGAAAGAGAATTTCGAGTGGTATTGTTTGCAATGCCATGGCCCGGAAGGCGCGGGTGATGGTATTAATTCTGAGGTTGAAGAATTGCCGGTGGGTCCCATGGCGTTGAGTAAGGGCAAGGAAATGAAAAAATTCAGCAATGATCAGATCATCAAGACCCTGACTCATGGCGGGCCCGCGAACACGCTTGAATCGTTGATGCCACCCTGGGGCAACACTTTTACAACAAAAGAAATTGAGGAACTGATGTTGCATGTACGCAGCCTCTGTAAAGATGCTGAATGTCCCTGAAGTCAAGTGTCGCTGAAGGCGGGAATGCATGCCGGACTTCTCCGGCGTTCGGTGCTATCCAACGCGACCTGGCTTGATTTCTGACAAGGGACATAACCCAAACCCTGGCGGATTATGCGCTCGAAGCAGCGCCGGAAGATCCAGAAGTACAACAAATTGTGAGTGACCTGTACGAATCAAGGGCTGCCGGTGAATCGAGTCTGATGGCCACGAATTTATTCAGGTCAGCCGCTGCTTACGCACGTGAAGCCAGGCCATTTTCTTGAGTTCGCACGCAGCGGAACATATCGGGGACCACAACGGAAGTCGTGTCTTTGGGTCTGGGACCTGTCGTTATTAGGCGCTGGGCCGTTCATCAAACACTTCAAGAAGGGGGCACTAAAAAGCGGTAGAAATTTCAACGAAATCCGGCCGCCACCACGTGACAGGAACGGCTGGACAATCTGGGGCAGGTCATAGAGATGGTGAAAGAAGTCACTAAGCAGGTGTCGTGAGTATCTTTCAAGGATTGTCAGGGGTGATGAAATCGCATGTTGGTCCGCTGGCACGAGCGAGCTTCAAATCCAGGGTTGCCAGGGGACAGTCCAGTGCCTCGGCAAGTGCTACATACCAGGCGTCGTAGCTCGTTAGGTTGTCTCGAAGCGACCAGATCCTTTGTGCAAATGGAGCGTATGGATATAGATACAGATCAAGTCGGGTAAGATCACGCTGTGCGCTATTGGCCTCAAGCCTGGATATGCGCCCGGAACGTTCCAGCCGACGTAATATGTTGGTCGTCTCGACCAGAACCAGTTCAGGACCAATTGCGGCGTGGCTGGAGATAACAGATTCTGCCCAGCCGCCATTGTTTTCTGAATCAACCAATGCAGCAACCATTAACGATGCATCGAGGACGGCTGTCACCTACGATCCGAGTCTCGAGCACTTAGAATGTCCGAAGCCTCTATAGAGGTTCCTGCTGCATCCTTGCGCTCGCGCAAATTATGTAACCATGATTCGAGTGTCGGTCGGCTTGCGATGCGTTCCAACTCACAACGGAGAAACTCCTGCATGGACTTACGTTCCAAAGCTGCTCGAGAAGCGAGCTCGTCCCGGACGTCTTCGGGGACACCTCTAATGGTAATCTGAACTGGCATGAAAGCATTTTGACATTACTGAAAGCATTATGCAAGCGCTTAGATAGCGCAGTGTAATTCCCTGCAATCTGCCCATTTAAGTTTGCCATGCAAATTGCCTATGGATATGGACCAGGTTGGCCAGGGTTTATCGTTTCAAAGGAGAGTATTCTGACAAAAAGTCCAGGACTGATCGTTTATAAAGCTCGTTGCCAACGGCACTGAAATGGCCACAACCTGGCAGCGACACCAGTTTCTCGCCACCGATCGCGCTCGTTAGTCCTTCTCCCTGGCCTGCTAAATTGTCCTGCTGGCCAATGACGATCAGTACCGGGTTTGTGATATTTCCAAGGTCCTGTGCCTCGAAATCACCCCGGGGAACCCTCATGCAGGCTGCAAGTGCCTTCAGGTCGTTGGCTTTGTTCAGCCAGCCAATTTCCAGTTTAAGTTTCGGTCAGCTGCAAAACCGCGAACAAGAACTATGGGCGGGCCAACCCCCGTCTGTTCATATGCAATATCAATTCCTTCAGAATCAAATACAGGCATCATTATTCCTCTGTCAGTCGTAATCCGAGATATAAAAATCGGCCGTGAAGAGTGCACAAACATTTCCCTGCGCATTTCGAATCTCCGCACGCGTCACCGCGATGGTTTTGCCGAGGCGAATGATTGTGCAGTAGGCCTTGATTTCACCCGGCGCGGTTGGCTTAACATAATTGGAATTAACTGGAAGACTGACTACCAGTTTTTCATGTTCAACTGCTGTCGCAACGGCGGATCCCATGCAATGGCAATGATGATGAACAGTTTTCCAAAACCACCAAGAGTCGTGCTGAAATAGACGAGCCCCATGGTCATAAGTGTCAACACTGCGAACTGGGCCAAAGCATAGAAACCGATTTGAGCCGGGTACTCCGGATCATACTTTACAACAGTCTTAATAGGTTGCGGCAATTGCAGGCCGCCGAGATCGTCCGGGAAACAGCCGGGGGGTTTAGCGAAGATCCTGATTTTGTTGTAAAAGCCACTGGTTCTGTTGGCTGCCTGAAACAATTCGACCCAATAATGGACATTGGCCCAGACCGGATTCCAGCTATTGAGTGGATTGGTCACACCATAGACCACTGGTTCCTCTTCTTTCTGAAAAGTACCGAAGATCTTATCCCAGATGATGAGTGAGCCGCCGTGATTGCGGTCAATGTAAATCGGGTTACGGCCATGATGCACGCGATGATGTGAAGGGGTAACAAAGATGGCTTCGAGTGGGCCTAAGCGACCAATAGTCTGGGTGTGTAGCCAGAATTGGTAAATTGTAATAAGCGAAGCGCAAACAAGAAAAATCTCCGGCGGGAAGCCGATCAATGCCAGCGGCCAGTAGAATACGGAACTAAAGAAAGGCTGCAGCGCGCTCTGGCGCAGTGCAACCGAAAGATTGTACTCCTTGCTTTGATGGTGAACGATATGTGCGGCCCACAGGAAGTTAATCTCGTGGCTCAGTCGATGAAACCAGTAGTAGGCGAAGTCAACCATAAGAAAACAAGCCAGCCACACTAACAGGGAGTCGGCAGACAGTTCGAACACGCGGTTAAATTCATAGATGAAGAAGTACCCAGCGACTGTAAGCGATGCACCCAGCAACAGGCCAAGCTGCATCAGTATGCCGGTGCCCATGTTATTGATGCTGTCGTTAATCCTGTAGTAGCCTTTCTGGCGCCGATGGCTCGCCCATATTTCAATTCCGATAAACAAGAAATATAAGGGGCCGGCAAGGGCAGTATAGTCAACTGGCATATTTTCTACCTCTAATCTTCAACAGGCTAATTAATAGAAGGGTGGCTAGTGGGTTTCGTTGTTGGTCCCATTCTGATCGTCGCGGCGCGAGCTCAGTTCTGGCGAATTTTTGAATTTGTGCCTGATAGAGGCGTTGCGTTACACGCTAACAATTTCGCATAGCGCATGCAGACTGTGGTGGGTACCCGCGCCGCCGCCTGATTAACATTCATATTTGCGTTCATGAATTTTGTGAATGGGTAGTGAACCCCCTGGCTCCTTATACCTTGGCCACGCACACGGAATTTCTGCACTTCTACTTGTCCCGATACTTGAATGCTTTGTAAGTTGGCAACATGTCCAGGTAATGTTGATCAAACACAGGTTTATTGTCGGAACCCCGTGTGACGTTTGAACTTTGCCCAAGCGGCCAGCGGCTAAAACCAACTGCGCCAGTTGGCCGAAGTTCAACTATTTGAACGTAGGTGCCGAAATTGCTGTCGTACATTTCGGCAACCTTGCCAAAGAGATCATGTTTGAATTCGATCTTGTTTCTCTCTGTTCTCCAGTGACCCACGTCATCATTTCCGAACTCACTTGCCAGATGTGAGATTGTTTGCTTGAAGGTTTCGAGAAAAATATCATTCTGGGTTTCTGTCTCAGGAGTATTAATATCATCAAAATAGTTTCTTGATGGTTTCATCTGAAACTCGCTGCCACTGAGCGACCGGAATAATAGTCCGATGAGTCCGTTATCGATGCCTTCAAATTTGTGCACGTCAGCCAATTCGTCGGCAAAGGTTGCCTTGATCAATCGTGACATCCACTCTGTGTAGATCACATGCCCGGCTTGAAACAGGGTGTCGTTCACAACGTCGAGAGATCAGCGTCCATCCCATGAGGCCAAAAGCGCCAATGCGTCCTTTTCCGTGTCGCCTGGGTTTGTCAAAGCATCCTTCAAATGAGGTAGCAAGGTTCGCCTGGTCAGGCCAATCCCATTGTGGTAATTTTCGGCCCAGGTACCGGCACCGGCGATGTGTTCGATGATCGCTTTGTTGGCGGCCGTATCAAGATTCTTTTTTCCCCGAATAGAATTGCTCACCCACTCGGAACGATGGTAGCTGCCAAATATATAGTTCTGATTAGTAGGAAAGGGATTTCGCAATGAAGGATGGGCCTTGTTGTTCCAGCCAGCAACAAATCCTTCCTGCGGATTGAGTACATGAATACCAGGTTGATAATTTTCCTTCCATTCCGCTTCACCCATACCGGGCAGTGGAAATCGCGGATCAAAATCGGTGGGACGCTCTGGCACGAGACCCGTATGCCAGTAGCCTATATTACCCTTGATATCAGCGTAGGTTGAGTGCAGTGACGACATGATCTGTGCAGCACCTGGAATTCAAGGGGCAACAGGGTCGCATCTGCCAGAACTTCCTCTATTCTACGATTGACACCCTGCACATAAGCGCCGATCAATTTTTTTGAATCTGGTGAAAAGGTATCAAAAATCATTTGGTATTCTTCATCAGAATAACCCATCAACAAGGTTTGCATATCGGCGGGTACGAGCCGCGGACCATATATTTCCGACAGTTTCCCCTGGCTGAATCGCCTGTTCGTCTCGAACTGCCATAATCGGTCAACTGCCATCACATAGCCAAATTCCTCATATACGTCGACCTTACCCTGCCCCTGAATTGAAGGGATACCCCAGGTGTCTCGTGTTGTGGTCACAGATGGTTCACGCTTGTGGTCAGTTGCGTCGCAAGCAGCGAGTAGCGACAGTAAGCATAAGGTGGAAAGCAAGTTACGATTAATGTTCACGTTAGTGTGTCTCCAGAGAAAGATTCGGGCTGCATTATTGAGCTTGTGAGTTTAATCTAAACATATTGCAGCTATACATTAATATTGAGTGATACTCAAATAATATGTAACGCTGAATAAGGAATAAACTGCAGCAAAGAAAGTGTTATTACCACCCTCCTTGAATGAGGCTGAAAAATAGTGAGTTTGTACGATCTTTATCCGTATCTTGAAGTGGCATTCAAGGTCCCTTCTTCGGATGCTTCCTGGCCATACAGAAATGGCATTACGGGATGCATATGACGAGATTCCTGGCAGGAAAAACGATCATTGTCACCGGCGCCAGCCGCGGTATAGGTCGCGAGATTGCACTGCGCTGCGCAACAGATGGCGAGGTCTACTGCGGATATATTTGGCGGACCCTGTATAGGCGCTGCTCACTCACCCGGGTCATTCAATCACAGGCCGTGTTGTCATTGATGAAGTGTTTCTGCGGGAGTGCGGCGTCACTGATTTGGCGCATTATGCCTATCACCCTGATGCGACGGCATTTGCCAAAGATCTGTATATTGATTGATTGTCCCTTAATTGATTTTCCCGGCAATGAATAAATTTCATCCAGCCGACTGAATATCCCGGATTGCCCGGTCTACAATTAACCATCATGTTTTTTTAAAAAGAGGCCGCTATGTCGGAATACAAGGTTCCCCTTCGTGATCTGCAGTTCGTGCGCGATGAAGTGCTGGATTTTTATGCCCTCTGGCGAACACTACCCGGGTGTGAAGACGCCACCGAAGATATCGTAAGCGCCATTCTTAATGAGGAGGTAAAGTTTTGTGAAAATGAACTGGCACCGCTGAACCAGAGCGGAGATGAAGAAGGCTGTACCTGGCACAAGGACGGAAGCGTCACCACACCACGGGGTTTCAAAGAGGTGTACCAGGCCTACGTTAAAGGCGGCTGGCCTATGCTGTCAGTACCACTGGAACATGGCGGCCAGGGTCTCCCGGATTCACTTAGCCTGGTATTTAACGAGATGAAAGGTTCCGCCAACTGGTCATGGAATATGTACCCGGGGCTGTCTAAAAGTGCCATGCACTTGTTACAGGAACATGCCAGCGAGGAGCAGAAAAAGACTTACCTGCGCCCGCTGGTCGAAGGCACCTGGATGGGTACCATGTGCCTGACTGAAGCTCATTGCGGTACCGATCTCGGATTATTGCGCACCAAAGCCGAACCTCAGGATGACAATACCTACAAAATCAGCGGCACCAAGATATTTATTTCCGCTGGTGAACACGACATGGCTGAAAATATTATTCATCTTGTGCTGGCGCGCCTTCCGGATGCGCCGGATGGTACAAGGGGAATTTCCATTTTTATTGTGCCTAAGCTGCTCGCTGACGGCAGTCGTAATGCCGTCACATGCGGTTCCCTGGAACATAAGATGGGTATTCATGGCAATGCAACGTGTGTGATGAACTTCGATGGTGCCAGAGGGTACCTGATCGGCGAGCCTAATCGTGGTTTGAATTATATGTTCACGATGATGAACAGCGCCCGGATCGGTATCGCGATTCAGGGGCTGACCCATGCAGAGGTGGCGCTGCAACTGGCGACGAGTTATGCGCGTGAACGTCTGCAGATGCGCTCCCTGACGGGCCCGAAAAATCCAGACGGTGCTGCCGACCCAATTATCGTGCACCCAGACGTGCGCCGCATGTTGTTAACCTGCAAGGCTTTTGCAGAAGGTGGTCGCCTGATGATCAATTACCTGAGCAAGTACACCGATATCGAAACGCGAAGTCATGATGAAGCCGCTGTCAGTGAAGCCGGTGACCTGCTCAGCCTTTTAACCCCCGTTGCCAAGGCATTTTTAACCGAAACCGGGTTTGAATGTGCCAATCTCGGTATGCAGGTGTTAGGCGGCCACGGTTACATCCGGGAGTGGGGAGCCGAGCAGAATGTAAGGGATTCCCGTATCTCGATGCTCTATGAAGGCACCACCGGCATCCAGGCGCTGGACCTGATTGGCCGCAAGGTGCTCGGTTCCGGCGGTGAGTTACTGAAACGGTTCACCAATATCATCACTGGCTTTAGCCAGGACAACGCAGGTCATGAAACCATTGGTAAGTTTGTGGAGATACTCACTGACCTGGTTGATGAATGGGGAGAGGTGACCGCAGATATCGGTGTTCGTGCTGTGAAGAATGCCGATGAGGTGGGTGGGGTTTCAGTGGATTACCTGATGTATTCGGGTTATGTGTCCCTGGCTTTTTTCTGGGCGCTGGCAGCGAAAACAGCAGCAGATAAACTCGAAGCAGGGACAGACGAGCAGCTTTATTACAAAACCAAACTACAAACAGCGACATTTTACTATGAGCGAATCCTGCCGCGTACGCGCACGCATGTGCTCAATATGAAATCACCTGTGTCGACATTGATGGATGTCGATGAATCCTGCTTTGTGTCTGTCGGAAATTGAAAGGCACAAGCCACAGCCAACACAATGATCGGTGTTGATTTTTGCAATGGCTGATCGTGGATTTTCCGGATCCGAGTGAACTTCGTCATCGACAGTGCTCTCTGGTAATAGCAGTGCCCGGGGGCTACAAACTTTTACGCAAGGCCAAGTTTCACAAAGATGGCATCCCTTATTGAGAATATCCAGAGCGGGTGTGCCGGCGACTTCCGCACCCCGGGTCAAGGGCAGCGGAAAGATAACGTCGTATGGGCAGTTATCGACGCATTCAAGACAGCGGGTACAGGCTAATAAAAAGTCCAGTTCTTGCAGCGCGAATGGTGGCCTTATCCAGTGTTTTGCCTTCTTTCGGGCGCATGATTCGGCGGCTTCAATGCGCAAAAACCAGCATCGGAATTAATTGCCTATGGTGGGCGCCAAATATCTGAAAACCACGGTACTTTAATACCTGGATAGACAAATAAAATCCCAGGACGAGATAAACGGTATGCCCAGTTAACATCTGTTGCAGCGACAACTTCCATCGCACGTTGTTGCTTTTCCAGCAGGGTGATTGTTACGGCTTAGCACGCCTTGGGAAACATCCAGACTGCAAGACCGTTCCCTATGCACTCGACAGCGACGTCGAGTTAAAGCTTCCGCTTTTTGCTGCACAATGAGAGAAATTAGTTGCTTAACCAACCCTTCTAAAAGGATAGGCATCACTCCGTAATAAATGCCAGGCATCCAGCCACAAGTGCGGTTTAGCCCCCTGACACACAATAACTAACCTTGATCTGCCAATAAATTCACCCAACAAAAAGATCGAATCAGGTCGGTAGCGAAGCAACAAGCACCTGATGTTTCCATTTAATGTCAACGCTGATAGGCTCCCAGGTTCACTGGAATGGTATGCTTGAGTCTACTTTTTGTCTGGTAAATGGTTGCAGCAACTAAATATAAGAGATCAACGGCATGCATCTGCTTGGATTCTGTTTTTTACTGCTTGTTTCGGTGGCACCTGTACAGGCGGTATTGCTTGACCCACCCGGCAACAACAAGCGTCCCGACAAATTGCGCCAGGACCTGCGCGAAACCTATCTTGACAAAAAGGGTTCCTATGTCATCCGTACACGTTACCTGGGTGACGGCGGCGTACCAAAATATACCAACAGGCTGGTAAATGAAGACTCACCCTATTTGTTACAACATGCACATAATCCTGTTGATTGGCACCCCTGGGGACCAGCGGCGTTTGCGCTTGCATTGAAAGAAAATAAGCCTGTGTTCCTGTCCATCGGCTATTCCACTTGTCACTGGTGTCATGTCATGGAGCGGGAGAGTTTCGACAATGAAAGTATCGCGAGTCTGCTCAACAAGAACTTTATCTCCATCAAGGTGGATCGGGAGCAGAGGCCGGATATTGATGAAATATACATGACAGGAGTTCAGCTGATGACCGGACGTGGTGGTTGGCCCATGTCAAATTTCCTGACAGCTGAAGGTAAGCCGTTTCATGGCGGAACTTATTTCCCACCGGGGGATTTTGTTAATTTGTTAAATCGGGTTAATGAAGTCTGGCAGACTCAAAAGGATGTTTTGTCTAAACAGGCAGACAATGTTTCCAATGCAATTGCCCGGATCACCGCGGCTCAAAATACCGCCAGTGAGATAGATCACCTGGTCGTCAGGCGGGCAGTCAAGGATCTCATATCAAGTCATGATTCACTATTCGGTGGATTCGGCCGTTCAATCAAATTTCCACATGAGAGCAATTTGCTGCTGTTGCTGTACGCCTGGCAAAGAGATAGCGATGAACTGGCATTAAAAGCGGCGACAAAGAGTCTTGATGGTATGGCCGCCGGTGGAATTTATGACCAGGTTGGTGGCGGATTTCACCGCTATTCAACAGATCGAGAGTGGCTGGTGCCGCATTTTGAAAAGATGCTCTATAACCAGGCACAACTTGTTCGCGTCTATACCAAAGCATATGAAATTACAGGTAAAGAATCTTACGGCCGGATAGTCCAGCAGACGCTTGATTATGTGCTCCGTGATATGCGTGCGGAAACGGGTGCTTTTTATTCTGCAACAGATGCCGATTCGGAAGATGAAGAGGGACTCTTCTACCTCTGGACGCCGATGGAAATGGCAGAGGTCCTGTCTGATAACGAATTATCAATGGCGCAAGAACTGTTCGGGATTACGCAAGCTGGTAATTTCGAGAAAAGGAATATCCCAACTCTTGCTTTACCCCTGGAAGACTATGCGAGAAAGCATAATCTAAATCAGGCTCTGCTCATACAAGAAGTGGAAATCATCAGGCGCAAGCTCTATATCGAGAGGGAAGAACGCATTCATCCACTCCGGGATGAGAAGATCATTTCTGCCTGGAATGGCATGATGATTTCAGCCTTTGTGCTTGCCGCGCGGGAGCTGGGCCGGAATGATTATCTTCAAGCTGCGATGTCAGCCGGTAATGAGATATGGTCCGGAGCATGGTCGCAGGAGTATAAACTCAGACGGATAATGCTCAATGGGAACGCTTCTATTGCAGGAACCCTGGAAGACTATGCCTATCTGGCGCAGAGTTTTCTTTTTCTGTTTGATGCAACTGGAGATGATTTGTGGCAGGTCAGAAGCAGGCTGTTGGCCAAGGTGATGTTTGAAGAATTCTGGGACAATAAGAACGGGGGTTTTTTTATTGCGCGAGTCAATCCGCAGGAACCGTCAATCGCACGCCCAAAGAGTCCTGCAGATGGTGCTATCGCCTCGGGAAATTCGGTTGCTTTGAACCTGCTGGTAAAGTTACACCAGCGCACTGGGGAATTGCGGTACAAACAGGGGGTGACGGAGATGATCACCGCGTTCTCTGGCGCAATTAAATCATCACCTTCCAACTTTTCAACTATGTTGCTCGGGGTGGATGATTTTTACGAGGGGTCAATAGATGCTATCCAGTTCAGCAGCAGTGGACATGTAAAAGTAAATGTCAGGGTGGTCGAATCCAAGAAATTTGAAGTAGATCTTGCAATCTCGTCCGGATGGCATATTAATGCCAACAAGGTCTACCAGGTTGACCTGATTGCCACCAGGGTTGAAACACAAGACGAGAATTGGGTTCTGGATGAAATTATTTATCCTCCGGGTATTCAGCGGGAACTGGGATTTCAAGGGGAACCTTTAAACCTGTATGAAGATCATGTCCTGATTTCTGGTTCCATCAAACAATCTGCCATCACGCCCTTGCCGTTAGTCTTACATTTACAAGTCTGCAATGACGAAATTTGCCTGCCTCCGGAACGTTTGAATTTCAAACTGTCTGATACTGCAACACCGGTGAGCTCCTCAGTAGACTAAGACCAGGCAAGATTAACCACCTGAACCTGGTCCTTGCTGACCTGTCAGAATTTCTCCAGGTGTTCGTTTCAATGATATAATTGAGCTGTGGTTGATCAGGCGCTAGAATGACTATATGAATGTGGTCGCTCAACAATTATCTGATTTGTTATCGCTATACTCTGGACTAAAGGTGGCAATACTTTTTGGGTCTCAAGCATCTGGCATGGCAAGCCCGAAGAGTGATATTGATCTTGCATTGTTGTTCGATGAACCTATGTCGAGTGAACTCCGAGTTGAATTGATCGAGCTGATAGGAAGAAAATTTGGTCGTCCGGTCGATATAGTCGATATGTATCATGCGCCAGAGCCAATCCTGGGACAGGTGTTCAAAGGTGTTCGGTTGATCGGTGATAATGCTTCCTATGCAAATATTTTGTCAAAACACCTGCTTAATGCAGCAGATTTTCTTCCCCTTCGTGAGCGGATTCTGGCAGAAAGGAGGCACGCTTGGATCAGCTGATTCTTGTAGAGAAACTGGAATCACTTAGGCGATGTATTCAACGAATCGAAGATAAGCGGCCTCCCCAGGTAGAAATTTTAATTCAAGATCCTGATATCCAGGACATTCTCGTGTTAAATCTCACACGAGCTGTTCAACTTTGTGTCGATATCGGGAGCCATATTATAAGTGAGTCAAGAGGAGCCGCAGCCCCGGGTACGATGGGTGATGTGTTTGTTACGTTAGAGAATCTTCAGGTCATTAGTCCGGAAACTAGCCTCCAGTTGAGAAAGGCAGTCGGGTTTAGCAATATTGCGGTTCATAATTATGAAGCGATTAATTGGGAAATTGTCTACTCTATTTGCAAAAAGTCACTAACTGATTTTCGAAGATTTGCCAAGGAAATTAGTAGTTTCAGCTCGTTGTAATCAGAAGGAAACGTGAGTGACAGACGGTGTCAGGTTATGTTGGGGATGATGTCCTTTGCGACGCGTTCGATCACCTCGTACCTTGGGTCAAACGAGGGCAAGATCATCACCTGATTCAAACCGCCTTTTTCCAGTTCGTCTAATTTGTGCAAGATCATATCCTGGGTACCCACCAGGCAACTGGCCTCGATGGTTTCCCTGGTGACGAACCGTTCTTCCTCTGGAAGCACCCAACAATTGTGTCCAGCGTGAATGCGTTGATGCCTTTTCTCTTCTGCATAGGTTTCAAGCAGCTTCACATAATCATCCCACACCCCGGAAAGCTGGTTAGGCGGCTGATGGCCAAAGTTACGGAATTGGTCATAGGCATAGTGTATTGCAGCCATCGCGAAGGCACCACATTCATGTTTAACCCGATCGGAATCTGGAGCCTCACCCGGATCCAGCACTACCATTGTTGTCAGTGCACTGGTGTAAAAAGAATTTCGATCCAGCGTGCGGCCAGCATCCAGCGCACCTTTCTCAATCATTGCCCATATCGTTTCCATAACACCGCCGCTAGCAGCAAATGCCATCACGGCGCCATCCCCGTGTTTCCCTGCCAGGCCCAGCGACCTTGGACCGAAGCCGGAAACATACATCGGAATCTTGTCGTTAAAATTGACAAACCCCTTGTCCTGCATAATGTGCTTTACAGGTGTGTCAAGATTGGCAAAGCGCACGGTTGCTTCCTCTCCTCGCAGCAGGGGTTTCATCTCCGTGAGGTAACGATCCAATTCATTTATTCTCTGGGGAGGTAAGCCCATAATCCTCATGGCAGTGTTGCCTGCTCCAACGCCGAAAAAAGTCCGGCCGGGTGCTAGCGCATTAATCGTCGCAATACCGGCAGCATTGACGGCCGATGGCCGGGTCCCGGATATCGCGACACCGGTACCTATCTTTATTTTTGAAGTCCTGTCTGCTACCAGTGCAAGCGTCGCATAGCAATCTGACCAGATCATCTGGCTGTCAGCCATCCATGCGTGGGAAAAACCCAGCTCTTCAGCCCGAACGATGTAGTCGATATCCTGAATGTGTGATGCCACGCAAATACCGATATCCATATTATCTCCTCATTAAAAAGGGCCCAGCTAGAAAGGGACCGGTATGATTTCCGTACTGGTAAAAATTTTCCTGGGTCCTTTTGTCAATGAACACAATCCTATGCAATAGCACCCGAAGCGAATGCGTTAGCAATCTCATCATCACTCATTCCCAGTAATTCCTGAAGCACTTGAACGCTGTGTTGCCCGAGGGTTGGAGCGGCGGTGCGCGGCCCACTTGGGTAACCCTTTATGCGGAACTGATGGCCAGCATAGGGGATGTTCCCCATTTCTGCATGATCAAGGTATTGGTAAAAATTTCGATGTTCATATTGAGTATCGCGTAGCAGATCACTGCTGCGCTGGACAACACCAGCGGGTACGCCAGCGCTTCGCAATAACTCCGCCACTTCAAATTTATCACGGGTGCCGGTCCATACGGCGATTCTGTCATCAATGCTATCGTGATTTTCAAGCCGCCCTGTAACGGTTGTGAATTCGGGATTTTGCAGCAATGTCGAATCGCCCAGCACGCGACATAACGCGGACCAATGCGTGTCGTTGTCGACGGCGATGGCGCACCAGTTATCATCACCGATGCATGGATAAACGCCCTGGGGCGCGGCATCGCGTGCGCGATTTCCGGATCGGGTGGCAAGGTGACCATTTGCCTGGTAGTCCAGGATTTCGGGTGCAAGAAAATGTAGGCCCATCTCGAACTGTGCAGCATCAATGTACTGACCTTCGCCAGTTCGCCTGCGGTGATCAAGTGCTGCTATTAGTGTCGTCAGTAAGAAGCGGGGAGCAATTGTATCGGTATAGGCGACCCAGGGTCCGCTCGGCGGCAAGTCCGGCCAGCCAGTCGTCTCGTAGAATCCGGCCATGGCGCCCGCATGGTAACCATAACCGGCCATCGCCGATGCAGGACCGCTCTGACCCATCAGGCAGGTACTCACCATTACGATATTCGGGTTGATATCACGGGCGACTTCATAATCGATTCCGAGCCTCGCGACGGTTCCGGGTGAAAAACTCTCGATGTAAACATCTGCCCAGGCGATGAGTTGCCGGGCGATTTCAATTGCTTTTTCATCTTTTAGATTGAGCAGCAGCCCTAATTTTGATGTGTTGAAGTCTCCAAAGAAATGGGACCTGTTCCATCCCGGTTCGCCATCCTTGAAAGGTGGTCCTCCACGCAAAACGTCCGGACGCAGTTCGGACTCGACACGGACAACTGTGGCGCCATGATCCGCGAGGCAGCGAGCGGAGATTGGCCCAACACCGACCCACGAAAAATCAGCAACCTTGAGTCCTTCGAAAGGCAGTTTGTTTGCAGAAGTTATAACTGGCTTAGGTCTAACGGATTTCTTTAGTCTGGAAAGTTCTTCCCGGATTTCCGTGCCGTGTTCGTTGAGCGAAGGTGCGGAACGAAGTACGGACAGTGGCGTAACAGTGGATCGGGCGAATAACCCAGGTGCCCGCACGACGCAACCATTTGGCAGGGTCGTTTGCAACCAGTATTCACGCTCTTCCAACTGACGAAAATCAAGTATATCGGCGATTGTGTTGACCGGCGCAAAGCTTACGCCGATGTTGAGACCTCGCTCGAGCAATTCATTTTTTTTGTACTTTCGGCACAATTGTGTGAAGGGTTGCAGAAGCTTTTCCCTGTTTTTGCCTGTGAGCAAAGCAGACTCATATTCGTCCCAGTCCTGGTTAGCCCAGTCCTGGTTGACAATGCCATCCTCGACCAGCCAGTCAGCAATACCCATCATCAAGTTTTTGGTGGGCGGTGCAACGATGTAGCCATCAGCACATTCGAATATGATCGGCAAGGTGATCTGACCAGTTTGTGCCTCTGATCCCTTCCGCTCAAAGTCGTGCCCCTGAATGGCGGCAGCACCCATGGAATTAAGCAGTGTCCATGTCATCGCACTCTGGGCAGAAACATCAACAAGCTGTGCCTCTCCCGTCTGTTGCATTCGTGTATGTGCAATCAGTGCAGCAACTGCTGCCTCCACGCCTGCATGACGCCAGACCTGTGGAACACTTACTCTCAATGGTGCGCGTTCGATTACACCCTGAAGTGCCACGGGACCGCCAAGTGCGACGATAGT
>SMVB01435298.1_pt1 | contig 15757 bp, 15 predicted proteins | sample 2456461 | NCBI WGS metagenome assembly SMVB01 (sample SAMN11095934, study PRJNA526329) | marine sediment metagenome | biome: Marine sediment; feature: Surficial sediment; material: Deep marine sediment; isolation source: Hadal surficial sediment | place: Pacific Ocean | collected 2014-05 | depth... | reverse complement strand
ATCCCGAGCCGCCGAACCGATGGACTCACGAACGCGCGCCAATTCGAGATTGGAGCGGGTCAACTTCAGATTGTCTTTTTGAATGCGGAGGGAGGTTTTCCCCCGCAACACATTCAAATACGACACGGCCGCCTCCTGAAGAATGTCCAATCGTAATTCGCTGCGTTGGGCTTCACGCGAGATCTGAGTTTTTTCCTGGACAGTGAAATCACTCCAGGCTTTGTCCGAGTACAACAATTGCGAAAACGTTCCGGTAGCCCGCATAGACCGTTCCGGATTCGCGCCAAAGCCTGCACTCGCTCGATCCTGATCAATCATGGTCGCACTACTTCCCATTTCAAATTGAGGCAGAAGTACTGATCGCGCATTGCGGATAGTAGCCATTCCAGCCGCGACTCGCCGATCCGCGGCGGCCAGGTCGAGGTTGACCGACACCGCTTCCCGAACCACCGCATACAGCGACAGACGTCGCTTGACGAATTCCACATCTTCATTGATAAGATCCGCTTCGGTCAGCACCCGAAATGTCGGCCAGGTTTCCACCGCACGGGCTGTCGCCATGTTGATAGTCAGTCGCTCAGCTTCCGGCAAGAAAACTAGAAAACTTCCGGCATCTTCACCGAGCAAAATTCGATGAACATTAAGCGCCACACGGCGAGCCATTCGAAGCGTATTGGCCTCCGGCGCAATCGACGCTAACAGTCCAAGCTCCACTTCCTCTCGTCCATAGAGAGAAAAGCTCGGAAGTTTTCGGTCAATTAACCCCTGTGCCAGGGCTTGAAATTCAGACAACGGGAGGCGCAGAAGCGGTGTCACCAACACAGCTTCGGTCTCATCGGGAATGGCTGCCAAGGCTGGTTGAATATACGTCTCAACTGGCACTGCGGTAATCTCTAAATTATTCGCCTTGGCGGCCCGTTGAATTTTCACCTGCAATTGCGGTAATGCTTCCATCACCACTTGATCCACAAAGAGTGTCATTTTTGAAAATGGCAAAATTTCTTTAAACGCTTTGACCGCCCGCTCAAAGGAATGGGGCAAGGATAAATAATTGAGATTTCGAACACCCGATGTGCCCAGACGGAAAGGCAATCCTTGTAGTTTAATATCAATCACAAAGGGGGCCACAGCCGGTTTCGGAAGATACGGACGGCGACTGATATCATGGGAGGCAAGGACGCCCAACGCCAAAATGAGATCGATGCTCGGATCGGCCAGCAGAAAATCAACCGCTCTCTTTATTCTTTTGACCGACCAATTCCCATGCACGAATCTGTTTTTAGGAAAAATGACGTCGAATTCACCCCGCGTCAGCTCAAGAATTTCTTTCAGGAATAATTTGCTTTTGACGACCTTCCCCCATCCATAGTCTTGATAGGGCCCGTCCGTAACTATCCCAATCCGGACTTTGGGTAATCGTGATTTTGCAAAGGACGGCTCCGAAAAAGGAGGGCTCAAGGACAGGATGAGGGATATCAGGCAAACCCAAACACGGTTCAGCATACGCTTGGCTTTATGGCGTGGAGAAGAAATAGTGAAGCCCCCATAAACCACAACATTTTGTAGAGGGTCACGTATGAGGGTACTACAAATTGATGATCGGCACCATAGCACCGGTTTATAAATCCAGCAAACCGTGGGGAGAAAATATCGCGGGACTCCCCACTTTGGAAAAGGGGGGGATGAAGCCGAATCCCACTCCACACGATTACGCGCAGAGCCTTAATTATTCACCATCGACGGGCCAATCACCTTTACGATAGCGTGACACAGGAAGTATTACGGATTCCTCAGAGGAACCTGTCCAATTTCTGTTAATCTCGTTCCCCACCCTTTCCATGCACTAATGCTTCAGGGTGCCGCTCAAGATAGTCGGCCAGTCCGCGAATGGAGCGTGCCGCGGCGGCCAACTCCTCTAGCATGCTCGCCAGATTCACCACCATCGATGAGTTGGGATCAGCAATTTCCATCGCGTTGCGAGCAGCGCTCAACGTTTCATCCGTGCTATCTGCCAATGACAACACTACTTGATCCAAGTCACGAGCCAGTTTCTGCACCTCATCAAGGGTTTGGCCTAATGACGGACCACTCTCGCGTATTACTTGCTGAACATCCTTAATCGTTTCGTTAAAGTTACGAACGGATTCGATCAATTCGGGAGAATTGGTGAAGCGGCTGGTGCCTTCCAATGTTTCCAGCAGTTCGTAGGCAATTTTATCGAGCGGGAGCCTCCTTATTTGAGCAAGGACATCGGTGACCGTTCTCCGAATTTCATCCATGGTAGCTGGGATGGTTGGAATTTCTGGGTATTTTCCCGTCAAGATCAACTTTTCCTTCGGAAGGTCAGGATAGAATTCAAATTCTATAAATAATTGTCCTGTCAGCAAACTTCCCGTTTGTAATTGCGCTCTGAGCCCGTGATCGATTAGTTCTTTCATGAATTCGATTCCTTCTTTTTTTTCTCGGACCAACGACGTCACCCGTTCGGGCTCATTCTCGATGACTACCGCAACTCGAAATTCAAGGGTTTTCTCGTCAACCTCCACGGTGATGTCGGTGACCGAGCCCACCTTGATACCTTTGAACTCGACCGGGGCCCCAATACTGAGTCCCCGCACCGACCCATCAAAATACAGGAGAAAGGGTACCTTTCGTGTATACCTTGACTCGCCGATGCTTTTAAAACTTTCGAACAACTCGAAGATTGTTCCTTCCTTGCTCTGTTCCTTCCCTCCCCCTGCAGTCACGGGAGTTTCGAAAGCCACGCCTCCAGCAAGGAGCTGCGCAAGGGACCCCATCTTCAGGTCAAAGCCCCCCGCACCAACAGACACCTCAAATCCGGTCTTTATCCAAAACCGGCTCGTGCTCACCACACGGCGGTCGTGCGGTGCATTGATAAAAATGTGGATGAGTACGCTCAGATCGTCCTCAGCCAGTTCATAGCTTAAAACCCGCCCCACTTGGATATCACGGAAGTAGACGGGGGAATCAACACCCAACGCACCCAGAGTATGTGCTCGCAACGTGTACTTTCTCCCTTTTTCACCCGCCGTCACACCCGGCTCCTTATCAAGACCCCTGAACTCCAATGAAGGGGGGCCGGGTCTGGGGTCTACAGCGATATAAGCCCCGGACACCAATGTCTCTAAGCCTGAAATACCCCCCAACCCGATCTGCGGACGAACCACCCAGAATTGGGTGTTTTGGGTCATGTGTATTGTGGCAGACTTCGACATTTTGGCGGTAACATGAACCCCCGTGAGATCTTCCTTGAGCTCGACGGTCTCGATTTTGCCCACTTCCACGGCCTTGTATTTGATCTTGGTCTTTCCTGCCTCAAGGCCCGCACCATCTTTAAAGGTAATGGTAATGGTGGGACCCGCCTCGGTGATCGTCTTATAGGCAAGCCAGGCGCCGATGAGGGCTGCGACCAGCGGGATGAGCCACACAATGGAAATACCTCGTCGTCTCTCCACTGCGGCTTCTGGCAACTCATCTAGTTGGGGTTGGTTCGGGGTATCATCACTCATCGTTTTTCCTCCATGGCATCCCAAATAAGTCTAGGGTCAAAGCTCATCGCCGCAAACATCGTGATGATGACGACCGCAGCAAAAGAGATCGCCCCGGCCCCAGGTTCAATCGTGGCGATTGAACCAAGTTTCACCAGTGCCGCAAGAATTGCAATCATGAAAATATCAAGCATCGACCATCGACCGATACCCTCAGTCACTCGATATATGACTGTTCGGTCCCTGGGACGCCATCGGGACTTTTTTTGAACAGAAATGAGCAAGCAGGTCACCGTGATGAGCTTTGCCATCGGGACGATAATACTTGCGAAAAAAACCAACAACGCTATCGGGTACATCTCCGCTTCAACGAGATGCTTCACTCCACTCACAATGGTATCCGGCGCGCCTTCCCCATACGAAATCACCGTCATAATCGGTAAGAGGTTGGCGGGAATATACAGGATATAGGCCGCTAGTGTCAGCGCCCATGTTCGAGCCAGGCTATTGGGCTTTCGATAGTGGAGTACTGCACCACACCGCGAACACACGGCATGGCATCCAACAGACAAGCGTCGTGCCATGCTTAACCGGTGACAGGTGTGACAGTTGAGAAGCGAAGCCCGAGCAGCGGTTGTCAAGACATCACTCATTGCGCACTTTCCATCCTTTCCCACACTTCTTCCGCGTCTAAGGCCGAGTCTGCCATAGCCACTACCACGATAAGAGCGGCAAAGGAGAAGAGGGATATCCCCAGAACAATTGTGGCCAAATCAATGAGCTTGACATAGGCCACAATCACCCCGAGCATAAACACTTCCATCATGGCCCAAGGAGTGAGGGCCCCCACTAACCTGAATACTTCCTGCGCCCTCCATATTTTGCGATTAAATTTCAAGGGTATGAGGACATACAGCGTCCCCAAAATCTTCAATAAAGGGAAAAAGACTCCTACTGCGATTACCAAAAAGGCCAATTGCCAAAATCCTTGGTGAAACAATTCAACTCCACCAGAGATAAGAAGGGTGACTTGCTCTCGGCCCTGAAGTTGAAAGGACATAAACGGAAAGACGTTTGCCAACACAAACAGGATCAGATTGGTCAGCGCGAGGATAAGGGTCCGTTCAAGACTGTCCGGTTTCTTCTGATACAAGACTGCCCCGCAACGTGAACACGTTGCCCGTTCACCCTCGCGCAAGGAATGCTTGCGATGCAGAAGGTCACAATCATGGCACGCAATTAAGGAATGTGTAGAGACCATGGGCATGGTAATCAATCCTGATTGGGATAGCAGTCTTCTTATCAGGTTTTTGCTGAAAGTACGAGACCTATGTGTGCAAAAACAAGTGTACTTGGTGTCGGCCGAATGGCATTTGGGCAAACTGAGACTACGCTGGCGATGAAGGAAGACCCATCAGGAGAATTGGCAGCGAGTCTTCAGGATGCCTTCGAAGCTACACGAGCAGCGATGGATCAAGCACAAGTGACACTTTCCTGACAAGAGGGCCCTGCTGTCCAGCTAATAGGAAACTTTCGAACGACCGCTGGCTCTGCTCAAACCACATTCAAGAAAGCCCTAGAAACCTTATCAACCGTGAAAGGAATCGTTGACGAAAACTCGACCTTACGGTATGAACTGCGGAATACCCTTGAAGAACTTTCCGCTGCCGCTCGCTCAATCCGACATATGGCCGAATACTTCGAGCGTTACCCTAGAAGCGTTGATTCATGGCAAAGGAGAATCCAGAGAGAACTAAAATGCAGAGAACATGTGAGTATTGGAAATCGATAGGCTTAATTTTAGTTTTTTTGACTCTTGGAGGATGTGGTGCCACTACCCAGCCTTCTAAGTTTTATCTGCTCAATTCTCTTTCTTCATCTGAAAAAGCTGTTTCCAACGTCCCCGCGGGAATGGCAATTGGAATAGGTCCAATCCATATTCCCGAATATGTGGATAGGCCGCAGATTGTGACACGGATTAGTGAAAACGAACTCAAACTTGCGGAGTTTCATAAATGGGCTGAACCGTTAAAAGACAATATCCCTCAAGTTCTGGCTGATAACCTTTCCGTACTCATGAGAACCGATCAGGTCACCATTTACCCTTGGAAACGATCAACCCCCATTGAATACCAGGTGACCATCGACATTACCCGTTTTGATACATCTTCAGATGCCGAAGCCCATCTAGTTGCCAGGTGGCAAGTGTTTGGGCATGACACTCGAAAAGCCCTGGCCTTGAAAAAGTCGCACTTGACGGCTCCTCTTCAAGGTTCAGATTACCATTCTATTGTCTCTGCTTTGAATCAGACCCTTGCCGACTTGAGTCGAGCTATTGCGACCTCTATTGGCCAAGTGCACAAAAAATCAGAGAAACCATAATTAGGATCTCGGGGTTTGTATCTCGTTCTTTCACAACACTTGTCGCTCGTTGCTGTAAAAAAATGCGCAACGACAAACTGTTTTTCTCACGGACAACCTGCGACTAGCCTTGAGCGACGATCCCTAATCTCAGACAGGCTCCTAGCGAGGGATTCCCAAATCTGTTGAATTGGCGATCATGGCTCCGGCTGCTTGCATCTCTTCGAGGGCTTTCTGGGAATCCTTAGGTTGCGCATTGATTCCGCGAACGCCATCCTCCAACACCACGACCCGAAATCCCAATCGACAGGCATCAAGGACGGTTTTCTTCACACAATAGTCCGTGGCAAGCCCGATCACAAACAGTGTCTGCACTTCTAAATCTTCAAGGCGTTCTTCTAACGAGGTGCCATCGAATCCCGAATACGCTTCTTGTCGTGCATTGGTTGCTCCCGACACAATCAATGTTCCCGGGGCCATTTTCAAATCAGGATGAAATTGGGAGCCCCATGAACCTTGCACGCAATGCGGGTGCCAGGGTCCGCCTTGGGCTTGAAAGGAACAATGGTTCTCTGGATGCCAATCCCGTGTTGCAACAATCGAAAACCCTTCACGGGTAAAGAAGCGAATACATGCATTGGCAACGGGAATGACTTGATCGCCCTCGACCACTGCCAAGGCCCCACCTGGACAAAAATCATTTTGCAGATGGACTAATAAAAGAACGGACTTTCGATCGGGTTGGGGAACGGTCGAACGATTTCTACTGTCAGGGCTGGTTTGCGATTTCGCGAGTTTCATCTGGTTAATTCTTCGTGATGCGTGATGCGTAAAGCGTCATGTGTGGAGGAAAATCCTTAATTCCGGTTTGTTCGCATCACGCTTTACGTTTCACGCATTACGTCTTAAGCCACAATTTCCGTGCCTATGCCCTTGTCTGTAAAAATTTCTAAGAGAATTGCATGAGGGATGCGTCCATCGATAATATGCGCTTTGTGCACACCCGCTTCGATGCCCTTCAAACACGACCGGACTTTGGGCAACATGCCCTCGTTGATCGTGCCTTTCTTCACCATTCGTTCGACGTCTTTTTTCGAGAGAGTAGAGAGATGTCGATTGTCCGAATCACGGATTCCTTTTACATCGGTCAGGACCAGCAGCTTTTCAGCTTTCAACGCACCGGCAATGGCACCGGCTACAAGATCGGCATTGATATTATGCGGCTTTCCTTTTCGATCAACACCAATTGGCGCGATGACCGGAATAAAATTATCCTGCTGAAGCATGGTCAGGATTGCCGGATCGATTGTATCCACTTCGCCCACAAATCCATAATCTTCATCAGAATGACTTTGTGCATCTTGGCTGAGCCCCTGAGCCCAAGCCCGCGCACTAAAGGGTTTACTGAGGATTAACTTTCCATCTTTGCCGGTAATGCCCACGGCTCGGCCGCCATGCTGGTTGAGCATGGTCACGATTTCTTTGTTGATTTTTCCTCCCAAGACCATTTCCACCACATCCATGGTTGCTTGATCCGTGACTCGAACGCCTCGCTTAAAGGTCGACTGAATGCCTAAACGAGAAAGCATCTCATTAATCTGTGGTCCGCCTCCATGAACGATCACCGGATTGAGTCCAACATATTTCATCAATACCACGTCCTCGGCAAAGCCATCTTTCAGATTATCCTCGGTCATGGCTTTTCCACCGTATTTAATGACGATGGTCTTTCCCGCAAACGTCCGAATATACGGCAACGCCTCAATCAGAACATCGGCTTTCTTAATCAATTGTTCCATGGCTTTTTAGAATCGTTATGCGTGAAGCGAAAAAATGTTTTCACGCTTTACGCTTCACGGATTACGCGTTACGTCCCTCTACAGGATATACCGGCTCAGATCCTGATCCTTCACAATATCGCTCAAATGCTCTGTGACATAGGCTGCATCAATGACCACTTTTTTCTCAACCAGTTCTTGCGCGTCAAAGGACACATCTTCTAACAATCGCTCCACAACGGTGAATAACCGTCGTGCACCAATGTTTTCCGTTCGATCATTGACCTCGACGGCGGTGGCGGCAATTTCTTCAACGCCATCTTTCGTGAACTCAAGCGTGATACCTTCAGTTTCCAGCAAGGCTTTATATTGCTTCACGAGAGCGCTTTGAGGTTCCGTTAAGATCCGAACCAGATCCTCTTTTGTCAGGGCCTCTAATTCAACTCGGATTGGAAACCGGCCTTGCAACTCCGGAATCAGGTCTGACGGCTTGGCCGAATGAAACGCGCCTGCGGCGATGAAAAGAATATGATCCGTCCGAACCGGGCCGTACTTCGTATGAACGGTCGAGCCCTCGACGATTGGCAGTAAGTCTCGCTGCACGCCTTCGCGTGAAATATCGGGTCCCGTATTTTTTTCCTTACCCGCGATTTTATCGATTTCATCAAGAAACACGATGCCTGACTCTTCCACACGATTGACGGCCTCACGAGTGATTTCATCCATATCGAGAAGCTTTTGTGCTTCCTCTTGGGTATAATATTTCAACGCCTCGGGAATTTTCATGATCCGGTTTTTCCTCTTGCCCGGCATCATGCCACCCAACATTTCCCGAAGATTATTTTCGATGTCTTCCATGCCACCAATATTCGAAATAATGCCGACCGGTAGACCGCGTTCCTTGACTTCGATTTCCACGGTTCGTTTATCCAGAGTCCCTTCGCGTAACTGCTTGCGCAGTTTCTGCCGAGTAGAATCTACTGGCTCCATGGTTTCTTTACCATTCGACTCCTCGCCATCATCCTGGAAACCGGTGGTTCGTGGCTTGCTCGAAGGTAGCAATAAATCCAATACACGTTCTTCCGCCATATCTTCGGCCTTGCGTTCCACTCGCTCCAGCGAAGAGCTTTTGACCATGTTCACAGACTGTTCCGTCAGATCGCGGATGATGGATTCGACATCTCTGCCAACATAGCCCACTTCCGTGAACTTGGACGCTTCGACTTTTATGAAGGGCGCATCCGCAAGCTTCGCAATGCGGCGCGAGATTTCTGTTTTACCCACCCCTGTTGGCCCGATCATGATGATATTTTTAGGGTAGATTTCTTCTCGAAGTTCAGGGTCCAATTGTTGCCGGCGCCACCGGTTTCGCAACGCAATCGCGACCATCCGTTTGGCATCGCTCTGACCAATCACATATCGATCCAACTCTTCGACGATTTGTCGCGGAGTCATGTCAGCTAATTTCCCAGGCTGAGTAGGGGTGTCTGTTTTTTTCATCATAGGTGCAACTCTTCAATAACGATTTCCCGATTGGTGTAAATATCAATGCCTCCGGCAATGTTCATGGATTCCAGCACAATAGTCTTCGAATCTAACTCCGTATTGGCCATCAAAGCCCGAGCCGCCGCTAGAGCATACGGCCCGCCAGAACCAATGGCCAAAATGCCATCTTCGGGTTCAATCACATCGCCCGTCCCGGACAAGATAAAGGACTGCGTGCCATCCGAGACAGCCAGCAACGCTTCCAAGCGACGCAGCACCCGATCCGTTCGCCAATCTTTCGCTAACTCAACGGCCGCCCGCGTCAGATTCCCTCGGTATTCTTCCAGCTTCACATCGAACTTTTCAAATAAGGTAAACGCATCCGCGGTGGCTCCAGCAAATCCGGCCAGGATTTTGTCATGATACAGACGCCGGACCTTGTGGGCATTGGCTTTCATCACCGTGGTGCCCACTGTGACTTGGCCATCGGAGCCCATGGTCACGGTTCCATTACGCCGGACCGAGAGGACTGTTGTTGAACGTATTTTCATGCCTTCTTTCCTTTGTTGGTCGTGGGGACCTGAGGCGTGTTTCCTGCTCGGGGATGCGCCTGATCGTACACTTCCATCAGACGATCCATTGCCAGATGTGTATATTTCTGTGTGGTTCCCAATGAAGCATGCCCGAGGAGTTCCTGGATCACACGAAGGTCGGCACCTTCATCCAGCAAGTGGGTGGCAAACGAATGTCGCAATGTGTGCGGCGTCACATTCCCGACCTGAAGCTGCCTGGCATATTGTTGCACCATCCGTTCCACACTTCTGGCCGACAATCGGCCCTTTCGATTATTTTGAAAAACCGGACGGTCTTCAGGAAACGCCTGGGATCCCGCCCCCATCGATTCCTCAGCCATCTTGTCCGCGGATAATTTAGCCGAACCTAATGCCACATAATCGTGAATCGCGTCAATGGCCACTTGCCCGATCGGCACGAGTCGCTCCTTTTTGCCTTTTCCACGAAGCCGCACCATGCCATCATCAAAATTCACATCCCCCCAATTCATACCAACCAATTCACTGACTCGTGCACCGGTGGAATACAACGTCTCCAAGATGGCCCGGTCCCTCGCTGTTTTGGCACCGGCCTTTTCGTCCGGCGACTCCATCAACCGCTCCGCGTCATCTTTTGACAGCACGCGCGGCAGATGCTGGCCAACCCGGGGCGTTCGAATGAGTGCCGCCGGATTTGTGGCAATCAATTCTCGTTGATTCAAAAACTTAAAAAAACTTTTGAGGCAGGCCAGCTTTCGGGCTTGCGATGTTTTTTTATCCTGCCTCTCGGCTAACCAAATTAAAAACTGGCGAATCGTCGTCGGGTCAATATCTCCAGGGCCCGGAACGGTTTCCCCATGGATGCCTCGCAAAAACGCGACAAACTGTCGAAGGTCCGACTGGTAACTGCGAAGGGTATCGCGGGAAGCACCCCGCTCAAGATCCAGATGCGTTAGGAAAGCGCGAATTGCGTCTTCCATGCTTGAAACTCATCCATCGCACGTTGGTGAATCAAGCGCCGTTTCTGTTCCTTGTCGCGAATCTTCGTGGGAAGCGGCGGAAAGATTCCAAAGTTGGTATTCATTGGCTGGAAATACCGAGCATCACTCGTGGTAATATAATTGATCAACGCCCCATGTGCCGTAGCCAACGGAGGAGTGATCAAGGGTAAATCAGCCAACGCACGGGCGGCGTTGATTCCAGCCAAGCCTCCACTTGCCGCGGATTCAGTATACCCCTCGACCCCAATAATACATCCCGCCAAAAAGGTTGTCCCTCGCATTTTCAACTGCAGGGTATTCCGCAAGAGCTCAGGAGAATTCACAAACGTATTTCGATGCACACTCCCAAACCGCAGAAACTCGGCCCGCTCAAGACCGGGGATCATGCGAAACACCCGCTGCTGCTCAGGATACTTTAACTTGGTTTGAAACCCCACCATGTTATAACACGAACCGTACCGATTTTCCGCACGCAATTGCAGCACCGCATGGGGTCGTGTGCCAGTGCGCGGATCAACCAGCCCCACGGGTTTCATCGGACCAAAGGTTAAGGTCTGCTTCCCGCGTTCTGCCATGACTTCAATCGGGATGCACCCTTCGAAGTACGGGACTTTCTCAAAGTCCTTGGATTCGACTTTTTCTCCCGCCATTAACGCATCGTAAAAGGCCGTATACGTGGCTTCATCCATCGGACAATTCACATAATCCGCGCCGCCCTTATCATAGCGTGATGCACGAAAGACCTTGTCCATATCAATGGACTCCGCATCGATGATTGGGGAAATGGCATCAAAGAAGGCCAGGTTCTTTTTATGCGTCAACTCGGTCAAAGCCTGCGCCAAACTTTCCGACGTCAAAGGCCCCGTGGCCACGATGCAAATAGCATCAGTCGGAATCTCTCGAATCTCTTCACGAATGATCCGAATATTCGGATGCGATTCCAACGTTCTCGTAATTTCTTGTGCAAAGATATCGCGATCAACCGCCAGCGCGGCACCAGCCGGCACTCGAGCCAATTCAGCCACTCGCATGACCAGTGAGTTCAACAGCCGCATCTCTTCTTTCAAGATGCCAGGTGCGCTAATCGGGTCAGCGGATCCCAAAGAATTCGAACACACAATCTCAGCCAAATTGCTCGTCTTGTGTGCCGCCGTCTCTTTCTTTGGCCGCATCTCATAAAGCGTGACCTTCGCCCCACGCTCCGCCGCCTGCCAAGCCGCCTCCGACCCCGCCAGCCCGCCACCAATTATGACCACATCATCGCGCATTAATCGTCGCTCGTTTCTAGTCGGTCGTATTTTGTGAAAATGCCAAACATGTAACAGGAAATTCTAGGAAAATGGGCAAGAGAGGCATTCTAGGGAGCTAGTAAAAACCCTGTCAAGGAGGAGGGGGAGGGGCAAGTTTCTAAAGTATTTGCAATCTAAGAGTCGAGATCAAAATACACTGCCTACTCTCACATGATCGGTCATTTCCGACATTTTTAATCGGGAATCCAGGTTTGGATTTTATTATATGCAAGGTTTCGCGCCTGCAGACAAGGTTCCTTCCACTTAGCTCAGGACAGACTTCCTATGAGATTGTGAAGTCCTTATTATTACGCAGTTACTCTTAGGTATTATCTGGTCATATTCACCACATGATATGGCTCATCGTACGGCACGTGGTGTTGCCACATGCGGAAAATGTTTTTCAACCATTTAGCCCCCAAGGCTCGGAGCGCCTGGTGGTGCCGATGCCCAGGAGCTCGACACTGTTGATAGGAACTCTTAGCCCACTCACTCTGTCTCAGCGACTGAAAGGCCAACTGTCAAATCGCCTGCCGGAGGTGCTTGTTGCACGCGACACGGAACCGCACGACACAACTTTTCCCACTCTGCCGCGTCAACGGAACAGTCCCAGCCCGGGCTTGCAGGTGGCTCCAGGATACTCAACGACCCGGGGCATCGCCCAGTTCGGCCCACAAGCGGGAAATCATCGTGCCACTGCGGCCGCCGCCCGGCAGCGTCTGCATCCACTCAGCCGCCTGGAGGGTCCCGAAAAAACGTTCAATCTCCATCTGGTAGTCCGTCACCGCGCGGTGAGTCACCAACACCTGCACAATCAGCACGGCCACCAAACGGGCCTTGGCCCGCACGACATGCTCGGGCACGGGCACTTGCGGCGCTTTCAGGTGCGCCCACAACTCCGTCGTGCGTACCGGGCCCAGCCGATGCTGGCGCGCAAACTGCTGCCACTGGCTCAGCCGCAGCGTGATCAGCCTGGCCGGGGTCGGATAGGTTTGCAGAAATTCCAACGCCAGCTGCGTCGTCAAATCCCTAAAGAGGTCCAGTACGCGGGGATAGTATTCTATCAACGTGCTCGTGAGCTGATTGAGGGTCCGCGTCTGTTGGCCCACGAGCCGCGTGTGATCGCGGGGCAGGAGTTTGACTTCTTGCGCAGCCACCGAACTGGGTCGCAGGGGCGGGAGATGCGCGTGATCGGTGCGCAGAAACTCCGCCAGGACCTGCCCATCAAAGGGATCACTTTTCGAGGCACTCATGCGAAACCGACCGTGCGCCCGATTCAAGGCTTTGGGATTCACGGGATACACGACCACGCCATGATCCAACAGACAATCCACCATACGCCCGTCGGGCTTCTCAATGGTCGCCCACAGCTCCATGCCGGCGGCACGCCATTCATCGAGTTGTCGCCCTCAGGCGCTCAGCCCCGTCGGCGTGTGAGCCACCTCCCTTCCCACACGATGCCGCCGGTTTCCTCACGGACACACACGCCAGGCTGCTCATCCCCCAATCCACGCCCAGGTAATACTGTCCCATCAGCTTCTCCTTTCTCGAAGCGTCCCACAGCGCGTGAACGACTCGTTGGCCTTATATCGGTCCTCATGGGGACGACTTCCTATAGAACGTTGCTTGCCGTTCCTTGCCCGGGGGAGACGGTCTGTCCTGGCTCCTTTGGAGGGAGTAGGCTTTTTGGGTCCTCCCCCCAGCAAGCGTCAGGGATGCATGATCATGAATACAGAACAGAACGTTACCACAAAGTACTCCAGGTGATTATATAAGGGTTGTCGAACCAATTATCATTTTAGATCCTTCCACAACCCAAAGAGTGATTTCACTTTGGCATTGTTCAACAATTTGTCGAATTTCGAGAGCCGATGGTCCACGGGGAATTCGGCAGACCCTGATCGAATGTGTTTGGCTGTGCCATCAAGTAACAACATCAGACCGGGCTTGTCCGTCAAGAGTCTCATACGTTTGATGGTCATCACCTTCTTTGGCTCAATACTGACATACTCGGTTGCCGGGATGGTTTGAGCTGGCAGATCGGGAAAGTCGGGATAGCGCAACACGCCCGGAGTCACCAATGCCGTCACTCGATTCCCGGACGCATCCTGACGGGAAAGGTCGAGGGTTTTTATGGGGATAGGTCGTTCTGCAAATATTTGATTTCCAGAAGAAAGGGATACCTTGAGTATCAATATGAGGTGTTGGTCTGTCCCTCGAATTTCGATTTTTGATCGGTGCTCAGGGAGTTCAGGTCGAAAGGTAAATGAGGGTTCGTCAGGAAAAGGAAAATCTTTGATGCCGGCAACGTGCGATTCATCCGCAATGATTTCGAATCGCTGCGTGGGAGTAAAAATCACTCGGGTCTCGGGTCCCGAAATTTTGATTGTCACGATTCGGGGATCATGCTCATCCATTTCAAAAATAACATGGGATTCCTCACGAACATAGATGGGGTCCAAGATTCCCAGAATCTTTTCCCTTGGATTCTCAGGCTGTATCGTGACCAAATTTCCCTGCGTTTTAGGTGAAATCCGCACATATCCAAACATCGTGAGCGGTTGCCAGGCTGTGGGGGGAAAGGAATCGGTCTCCATATTATATTGGTTGGGGTCCGCGACGCGTAACGAGGAAGGGTGGAGCTCGATCTTGGAAAACTGCCCGAACGAAATCGTCTCGATTTCAAGGGAATTCAAAATTTGTTGGGTTGGAAAAGTGCCCAACGTCATTTCTACACGACTCACGGCGACTTCTAGGGAAATACGCGTTGGGACAAGCCAATACATCAGGGCCAGCGCAATGACAAGCACCCCGCCAATGACGACACTTCCCGAGGTCATCCATCGTGCCAACCGGCTCTTGGAGGAAAGCCGTTTTTCTGTTTGTTCTTTGTCTCTCACTTCACCGAGGGCTGGTGATAAAAATGGATGGTTTGATTAATAGGTTGATTGCTATCCAGGAAGTAGCCTGTCACCAGAAAAAAATAGGAACCTTCCGGAGCTTGAGAAGCATCCCATTTCACGGAGAACGGCTGTCCGGCTGGTTTTCGGCGAAAGGTGCGAGACCAGATCGCCTCATCCGCTTCTTTGGGATAGACCGCACACTTCACCAAGGCACGACCATTGGGTTTGAGTGTGAACCAATACCCAGTCACGGTGGCAGGTGAGGACGTTTGGTAAAAAATCGCCGGGGCAATGTGCTCGATACTCGCAGGTGTAGATTGCCCAAGGCGCGTGAGCACACCCAAGTCATACATATTCATGCTGTCATCAAGGTCTTGAAGGACAGGACCCGTTGACCACGTAAAGGTATTGCCGAAGCCCTCCGACCATGACGTCGCATGCGTCACCTTGTCCAGCCAATAAAACTGTCGATAGTCCAATTCCCGTAAGGTGATATGGACATCCGTATCCTCAGGAAGATAAAACTGAATCTTGAGTTCCTCGGGGAACGAGGTCATCAATTCACGATAGTCGGCAAGAACCGAAATGAGTTCAATGTCGTAGCCAGAGACAGGTTTGGGCTTGATCCCTTCGTAGTAAGTTCCTCGGTTTTGATACGTCAGATGGTTATCGGCCCAGGAGTTCAACGGGGTGGTAAGAAGGCACGTCAAAAGGAAAAGAAGGGTCAGTTGAAGGAAACGCCTCATCCTTGAGTTCAACCAATTAAAGAATTAAAAGAAGTCCCGCGCTCCATCATGTACGCGAGTTGTTCAAGAATGTCTAGTTCGAGTAGAAAATAGAATCTCGGTCAGGCGAATTCTGTTATAGATTCGGATTTGCT
>SMVB01368490.1_pt1 | contig 15757 bp, 11 predicted proteins | sample 2456461 | NCBI WGS metagenome assembly SMVB01 (sample SAMN11095934, study PRJNA526329) | marine sediment metagenome | biome: Marine sediment; feature: Surficial sediment; material: Deep marine sediment; isolation source: Hadal surficial sediment | place: Pacific Ocean | collected 2014-05 | depth... | reverse complement strand
TGTAGTTCCCCGTGCCCAGGTGCACGTAGCGCACGATTCCCTGGGGCTCGCGACGCACGACGAGCGCCAGCTTGGCGTGGATTTTCAGGCCGAGCAGCCCATAGACGACGTGCACTCCGGCACGCTCCAGCGAGCGCGCCCAGGCGATGTTGTTCTCCTCATCGAAGCGCGCCTTCAGCTCGACCATCACCGAGACCTGCTTGCCGTTCTCTCGCGCCTCCATCAACGCCTCGACGATGGGTGAGTTACGGCCGACCCGGTACAGCGTCTGCTTGATCGCCAGCACGTCCGGGTCGCGCGCCGCGGCGCGGATGAAATCGACAACCGGATTGAAGCTGTCGTACGGATGATGCAGCAGGATGTTGTGCTTCCTCAGGACCGAGAAGATGCTCTCGTCGGTGCTCGCCAAAGCCGGTGGTATGACCGGCAGAAACGGTACGTCCTTCAGATCCGGACGATCGATCCGGGGCAGCTCCAACAGGTCGGCGAGGCCGAGCGGCCCGTCGCTGGCGAACACCTGATAGGGCTTGATCCCCAGGTTGCTCATCAAGATGTCGCGGATCTCGTCGGGCATCCGGGTGTCGACTTCCAGCCGCACGGCGGAGCCGAAGTGCCGTTGCCCGACGACTTCGACCATCGTGGCGAGCAGATCCGACGCCTCGTCTTCTTCGATCTCCACGTCGGCGTCGCGGGTGATGCGGAACGGGTACGACGCGACAATCTCCATCCCCGGGAACAAGAGATCGAGGTTGGCGGCGACAACTTGCTCGAGCCAGACAAACCGTGCCGCGTCGGATTGCTCGAGCCCCGCCGTCAGCACGTCGTCGTCGTCCTGCCGCGGCACACGAACCAGGCGGTCGAACGTCGGCGGGACCTTCAAACGGGCGAACATCTCGCCGTTCTCCGGATCCTGCACGACAACCGCGAGGTTGACGCTCAGGTTGGAGATGTGCGGGAACGGGTGGCCGGGATCGAACGCCAGCGGCGTCAGCACCGGGAAGATCTCGGTCTTGAACACGCTGCGCAGGGCTTTCTTCTGCTTCTTCTTGAGGTCCGCGTAGTCCATGACGCGGATGCCGGCGTCGGCGAGCTTGGGCCGAATGTCGTCCGACCAGCACCGTGCCAGGGTGTCGAGCATCGGCGTAACGAGCTTACGGATCGCCGCCAGTTGCTCGGCGGGCGTCATGCCGTCTGCCGGGGCTTCGAGCACGCCGCCGGCAAATTGCCGCCGCAGGCCCGAGACTCGAATCATGTAAAACTCGTCCAAGTTGCTGGCGAAAATCGAGACGAACTTGGCCCGTTCAAGCAGCGGATTGCTCGGGTCGAGCGCTTCATCCAGCACCCGCCGGTTGAACTGCAACCAGCTCAACTCGCGGTTGATGTAGTACGTGCGGTGGTTCAGATTGGGCACACCGCGCGTACTTGTGCCGACGCGCGCCGGGCTGCTCTTGGACGACGCCATTGGTGGACTCCTGGTGATGCCTCCCAAGGTGTACGTTAGCAAGGCACCAGACCGGGATCCAGCAGGGGGTGGCGGCAAGCAGGCCCATCACATGTTCACCACGGCCTGGTGCGACCCGATCGACAGTCTGCACACGACAAGGATCGCTCACGTGAAACGAATCTATTTGCTACGTCACGGCAAGTCCGACTGGGGGGCCGACTACGGCTCGGACCACGACCGCCCCTTGAAGAACCGGGGCGTTCGAGACGCTCGGCTGATGGGACATTTCCTCAGCGCCACCGATCAAGTCCCCGACGCCATCGTTTCCTCCTCGGCGGTACGTGCGTTGACCACGGCGCGGCTCGCCGCCGAGGCTGGGCGCTGGGGCTGCGAGGCACGGGTTGAGCCGGCGATCTACGGGGCCACCCGCGACACGGTTCTAGAAGTGATTCGGGGGCTCGATGCCGACCTCGACAGCGTCCTGCTCGCCGGCCACCAACCGACGTTCTCCGACGTCACCAGCAGCCTGCTAGGAGCGGCGCAGATCCGTTTCCCGACCGCGGCGCTGGCTTGCATCGATGTGCCCGTGGCGCGCTGGGACGCGGTCGAATTCGGTCGCGGCATGCTCGTGTGGTTCGTCACCCCGAAGCTGCTGGCCGGGGCCGGTCTGGGCGGCGCCTGATGCTGGTTATCGATTCCGACGGCGAGCGCCATCGATTTCTGCGCGGCATGATCACCCACGACCTCGTCCAGCGAGGGATCGCTTTCGAGGAAGCCTACGACGCCGCGCGTGCCATTCGTGATCAGATCGGCGATCGCAGCGAGGTAACGACCGCCGAGATCCGCGCCGCGATCACGGACCAGTTACACAAGATGTACGGCGACGACCTGCCGGCGATCCTACGCGCTCCGCAGGTCGCGGCACCGGTTCTGCACGTCATCTATCATGGCCAAAAGCAGCCGTTTTCGCGCGGCCTTCTGGCGCGCAGCATGCACGGCGCGGGCATCGACCTCGACCGCGCCTACGATCTTGTGAACATGCTCGAGCTCACCCTGATCGCCGACGAGCTCGAAGTGGTTTCGAGCGCGGAGATCGCGCGGCGCGCCGACGAGTTGCTCGAGTCGGAGATCGGCAGGCGATTCGCAATCCGCTATCGGCTGTTGCGACGCATTCGCAATTTGCCGCGGCCGTTGATCATCTACGTCGGCGGGGCGAGCGGAACCGGCAAATCGACGCTCTCCCTGGAGCTCGCCCCGCTGCTGCGCATCTACCGGATCAACGCGACCGATACGATCCGGCAGGTTATGCGGATGGTCTTCACACCGAAGATCATGCCGGCACTCCATAGCTCGAGCTTCGAAATCGTCGATCAGGGCGAGGCGCCGCCGGGCGAGGAACCGGCCGGAGCGGCGGCCGACATCGACCACACGGACCGCATCATCGCCTCGTTCGAGGAACAGGCGCGGCGAGTGTTGGTCGGCGTGCGCGCCGTCGTCGAGCGCGCCATTGCCGAGAACATGAGCATCGTGGTCGAGGGCGTTCATCTGATCCCCGGTCTGGTTCCGTTCCCCGACCTGGAAGGCGCCGCGTACCAGGTTCCGCTGGTGCTCGCGACGCTCGACGAGGAAGCTCACCGAGCGCGGTTTCTGGCGCGCTCGCGGGTCGGCGGGCGCCGCGCCGAGCGCTACCTGGAGAACTTCGAAGGCATCCGCACGATCCACGACTACGTGCTCCAGCAGGCCGAGGCCTACGAGGTTCAGGAGCTCGAGACATCGCACGGCGATCCCCCGGTCGTGCGGACGCTGGAGCTGGTCACGGGGATGCTGAAGCGCCGGCTGCCTTCTCTCTCGGCCGGCACCGGAGCGGGGCCGGAGTCTCCCCCTACGGTGTTACTGATCATCGACGGCCTCGCCGATCGTCCGGTTCGCGAGCTCGGCAACCGCACCCCGCTACAAGCGGCGAAGACGCCGGTGCTCGACCGTCTCGCCAAAGAGGGTCGGTGCGGCCTCGCCGATCCCGTATCACCGGGCGTCGTCCCTGACACCGCCGCCGGTAGCCTGGCGCTGTTCGGTCAATCACCGCTGGCGCTCAAGCGCGGGCCGGTCGAGGCTCTCGGCGCCGGCCTCTCGCTCTCGGCAGGCGACGTCGCCTTGCGCGGCAACTTCGCTACGATCGACCGTAACGGCCGCGTCGTCGATCGTCGCGCCGGCCGGATCCGAGACGAGGCCGAGGAGCTCGCCAAGGCGATCGACCGCGTATCCCTGCCCCAAGATGTCTCGAGCGAGGTGGAGGTCCGCGTCAAGGTCGGCACGGAGCACCGGCTGGCCGTCGTGCTGAGAGGCGACCGGTTATCGGCCGACATCCACGGCAGTGACCCCGGCGAGGGCGCACTGCCCTCGGAAGCTCTTACGCCTCGACCCGTCGACCCCAACAACGAGCGCGCGATCTACACGGCCCAGGTGCTCGCCATGTTCGAGAAGGCAGCCCGCGACATCCTGTTGCGGCACCCTCTCAACGCGGCGCGTGAAAAGCAGGGCCTGCACCCCGCCAACGCGATCCTCACCCGCGGCGCGGGGCGCATCCACCGGCTCATACCTCTCGAGGAAGCCGGCCTACCGCTCCGCCTGGCGTGCATCAGCGGGGACCGCACGATCCTCGGCCTCGCCTCGTGGCTCGGCGCGGAAACGATCTCAGGTGACGCCATGACCGCCAATCTCGACACCGATCTTGCCGCCAAATTCGACGCGGCCCGCGAGGCGTTGCGCCGCAACGACCTGGTGATCATCCACGTCAAGGGAGCCGACATCGCGGCGCACGACCGCCGGCCGGAGCTCAAGGTGGAGTTCATCGAAAAGGTCGATGCCGAGCTCGGGCGCATGATCGACGCTCATCACGGCGAGCTGCGCGTCGCCGTCGGGTCGGACCACGCCACCCTGTCGGAAAGCGGCCAGCACGCCGCCGATCCGCTTCCCGTGGTGATCTGGGGTGAGGGCATCGAGCCGGACGACGTTCAACAGTTCGACGAGCAGTCGGCCGCAAGTGGGGCTCTGGAGCGTTTTCCCCTTCAATTGTTGTTAAGCCGCCTCTTCGATCTCTCCTAAGGGGGATCGCAGAGGCGCGCGTCTCCGGCGTTGCGCTTGATCGACCTCCCTCCGGCGTACCATGAAGTACGCCTGCGGTCGGCCTCTCGGCGCGCGCCTTGGATACGCGCGCCTCTGCGATCCCCTGGACGTCTGGCGTCTCCTGATTTCTTGATTTCCCGCCACCTACCCCCGATCTGTTGCTGCCTGCGGCAGCTCCGGGACCGCCATCTCGCAGGTGCAGATTGATACTGAACGAAAGAACAACCGAGCCAAGCGCAATAAAAGTTAGAGTTGCCTACTCAACGCGAGTGTCATACGGTTATGTGCGTATGCAGCCCACTACCGACCAAGCTCTCATCAAGATCCTCGCCGACCTCTTCCGGGAGTGCAGCGAGGCGCACCACCGGGCCCACCAGGACACGGACGGCGAAGATCCCGAATGGCCCCTGTGGTACGCCGATCAATTGATGGACCGTCTCAGCAAGCGTCTCAGGGCCAAGTTCACCAAGAGCGAGCTCGTCTACCTGCTGCTCGCCGCCAACCGGGAACAGGAATTTCGCGCCCCGGGGGCCGACTGGCCGGGATACTACGCGAAGTTCTTCTACGATCGGTATCTGTAGATCCAGCTCCGCCTTCGCGCAACATGACGATCGGATCGACGCACCGACCGACGAGCGGCACCGTCGCGACTCCGCCTTGATGATACTCGTGGGAGGCTGAAGTGGTTTTAACAAGCGCCGTAGTCGCAGCCTTGGTGGCCCTGGCGACCTTGGTCGAGCCCGCTCTCTCGGTACGACATCCTGGCGCTGCGCCAGCCGAGTCGAACCTGTCAGGGGACTGGATCGCGGCCTCCCAGGACGGCAGCCGCGACATTCTCCTCGATCCCGAGCAGCCGGAGTGGAGCGCCGAGGCGCCGGCCGTGTTTCGGGCCCGATTCACCACCAGCGAAGGTGAGTTCGTCGTTGAGGTGCACCGGGACTGGGCGCCGATCGGCGCCGACCGGTTCTTCAACCTGGTGCGCCTCGGGTTCTACGACGACACACGTGTTTACCGCGTCCGGGCCGGCGTCTTCGCCCAGTTCGGCCTCTCGGGCGACCCGGCGATCAACGCCGTCTGGTACGAGCGCACGATCCCCGACGACCCACCGGGCCGGGAGCACATCCGCGGCCGGGTGTTTTTCGCCATGCGGGGCCCCGACGACCGCACCACCCAGGCGGTCATCAACCTGCGCGACAACCCCGGTTATTACGACCAAGGGTTCGTGCCCTTCGGCGAAGTCATCGCCGGAATGGACGTTATCGACAACCTCTACTCGGGCTACGCCGAGGAAGCGGGCGGCGGCATGCGGGCCGGTAACCAGGGCCGCATCGTCCGCGAGGGCAACCCCCACCTCGACGCCGACTTCCCCCTCCTCGACCGCATTTTTCGCGCCATCATCGAGTAGCCCCACCCACGCCAACGCCCCGAAGGTAGTGGCTGCAAGGCGCCGTAGCCCCACCCGCACCAACGCCCCAAGCGGGAGCGAGAAGGTAGTGGATGCAAGGCGCGCGCCGGAAGGGATGCCGAAGGCGTACGCCCGTACGCCGCAGGCAGCCCGACCAAGCGCAACGCAGCAGACGCTGCCTTATCGCTCCCGCCCGAAGATCCCCTTCGGGATCATGGCGTGCACACCAACCTTCTGGTCGACAAGCTGGGTGATACGCAGGTCGATCGCCAGGCTGATCAGACGGTACGCCTCGCCGCGCGATAGCCCGAAGCGGTCGCCGAGGAAGGCGATCGTCTGGTCGATGACAATGCGGGTGGCCTCGGCGAGGTCCTCGTGGAACCCCATCGTGATCCAGTGGGTATCGGTCTCGGCCACCGGCCACTCCAGGCTCATGTCCTTGCGCACCGTCAGGCGGAGGCGCCCACGCAGTGAGGTCTCGATGGCGGTCTGGTCGACTTCGCCATCGCCCTGTGCCGCGTGGCCGTCGCCGATCTCGAAGAGCGCACCCGGTACCCAGACAGGGATGTACAGGGTGGTGCCGGCGACGAGCTCCTTGTTGTCGATGTTGCCGGCGTGGATCCACGGCGGCACGCTGCTCCAGCGGCCGGCCTCCGGGGGTGGTGCAACCCCCATGCTGCCGAAAAACGGCCGCAGCGGTATGACGATGCCGGGGGCGAAATCCGCCGTCATGCTATCGCCATCGAGCCAGAACAGGCGCGACCGGTCGGCGCGCTCTGCGGGGCAATTCTCGCGGGCGAACCCGCTGCAGCCGTTGTAGCCGTAGGCGATCGGCAGGTCGATTTCCAGGATGTCGACCTGCAGCACGTCGCCGGGCTCGGCGCCCTCGACGTACACCGGGCCGGTGAGGATGTGTCCGCCCGGGCCGCGGTCCTCCCGCGGCACCTGCTCGTAGATATCGCGTAGTGACTGCTGCACCTGCTCGGGCGGCAGCCCCATCGCCTCGAGACGATTCGGGTTCGATGTCAGCATCGTATCGACATCGATGATGTCCCCCGACGCGATGCGCAGCACCGGCTCCGCTTCCGACCAGTAGTAGCCGAACGCCACCGTCGACGGGCCCGCCTCGAGGCGGTGCGTCTGCTGCGCCGGGGCGCCCCGCGCCGACGACGCCAAGCCAACCACTATGCCGGCCGCCAGCATCGCTGCACCGCGCCCGTACGATCGTCGGAATTCTCTCATCGGTCGATCCTCTCGAGTTTCGGCGCGCCCAAGAGCCGGGCGCGCACGGCTTCACGCCGGGCGCTGACGACCCCGCGCGCATACGGAAGCTCTTCAGCGCCCTGCAACATCTCGAACCGTATATCTTGTTGGCACGATCGGACAACGAAGGAGGCGATGTGATCTCTCGAATTCCGGCCACGTCCCTGGCCTTGCTCGCCGCCGCCGGCGCCGAGGACCCGGCCATCTGGGAGCTGCTGGCGGAGAGACGAACCGGGCAAGGACGGCGCGGCACGCGACTTCCGGCGGGGGCGGGCGGCGGGTATTCAAGAGAACCGGAGCGTGCTCGCGACCGCTCGATCCACACGCCCTTCCCACTGAACGGAAAAACCAGCCACTAGGCTTGCCAAGCAGGTACGCGGAGGCCGCAGCGGTTAAAATCCGGCGCCATGATCGAAATCGAGAAGTTGGTCAAAAACTACGAGGGCTTCACCGCCGTCGACAAGCTCTCGTTGAGCGTCGCGAAGGGCGAGATCCTCGGCCTGGTCGGTCCCAACGGCGCCGGCAAAACCTCGACGCTGCGGTGTCTGGCCGGCATCATCCCGATGACTTCCGGGCACATTCGAATTTGCGGCCACGACATCGAGAGCGACGGGGTCGAGGCACGTCGCCACCTCGCCTTCGTGCCCGACGAGCCGCACCTCTTCGATCACCTCACCGCCTGGGACCACATGACGCTGTTCGCCCGCATCTTCGGCGTCGCCAACGCCGAGCAACGCGCCACCGAGTTGCTGGAGCAAAACGACCTCGCCGATCAACACCACGCCTTCCCCGGCGAGCTGTCACGCGGTATGAAGCAAAAGCTGATCATCTCCTGCGCCCTGCTGCACGACCCGGAAGCCCTGGTCTTCGACGAGCCGCTCACCGGGCTCGATCCCGGATCGATGCGCCGCACCAAACGCACGATCGTCAAGGTCGCGCAGGCAGGTGCCTCGGTGATCGTATCGTCGCACATGCTTCACCTCGTCGAGGAGATCTGCGACCGGGTGCTGGTGTTGCAGCACGGCAAGAAGATCCTCGAGGGGACCCTCGACGAGATCCGCGCCAGCGTTCCCGACATGTCGGGCGATGCCGATCTCGAGGAGATCTTCCTGCGCGCCACCGGCCAGGATGAGGACGAGTCGTGAGACAGCAGGCCGTGGAGAGCGCGTCATGAGCTCGGCGCTCGTTTACCTGATGACCCGCTCCATACGGGGCAAAATCGTCCGCACCCTCCGCCTGCTGAAGCAGCCCAAGTATCTCGTCGGCGTCGTGGTTTTCATCGCCTGGATGGCCTTCTGGGTGGGCGGTCCGATCTTCTTCGACGACGACCGCGGTGCGTTCAACATCGAGCTGTTCGACGCGGAGCTCATTTTCAGCGCCCTGGGAGACGCCTTGCCGGCGATCCAGTTGGCGATCGCACTGGTCATCGCCCTGCTGATCAGCTTGTGGTGGTTGGTGCCCTGGAGCCGCATGGCGTTGAGCTTCACCGAGGCCGAGATTCACATGCTGGTGCCGCTGCCGATCAAGCGCCGCGATTTGATCCAATACGCCACGTTGAAGAGCCAGCCCGGCATCCTTTTCGGTTGTCTGATGATGACGCTGTTTCTCGGTTCCGGCGGGCCGCTCGACCGCGTTCGCTGGTACGCGTCGTTCTGGCTCGTACTCACGTTGTGGGACCTGCACTCGAAAGGCCGTAGCCTGTGGCTCGAAAAGCAAAAGGAGCTGGCATCCGGACGTCGGTGGCGCAACCGTCTGTTGCTGACCGGGGCCATCCTGATCTACTGGATTCTGCTCGGCGCGGCGCTCAGCAGCCTGCTCGTCGATCTCATGCAGTTGCGCCCGGCACCCGGGCAGGAGGTGCTCGAGTTCCTTCGCGAGACGCTGGTGCGCCTCGCCCCGAACATACAATCGACCCTTCTGGGCTGGCTGCTATTCCCGTTCGTGTTGGTCACCGCGCCGCTGTTCATCACCGCACCGGGCGTCACGCCGGCGATGCAACTCACCGGCGCCATCATGCCGCTCGTCCTCCTGCTCGCCCACAACGAGTGGGTCGTGCGCTCGCAGGCCAAGTTCGAGGAGGCGGCGCTGGCCCACGCCCGTCGCGAAGCGACCAAGAAGGCCTCCGGTTCGCGCTACTGGAAGACGTCGCTGCGCAGCCGGCGGCGCACGCCGTTCGCGCTGCCGCCATCGGGAGCGCCCGAGATGGCGATCCTGTGGAAGAACTCGATGATGGTCACCCGCTTCAGTTACCGGACGTTGGCCGGCTTCGGGCTCGCGGTCATCGGCTTCGCGTTCGTGGCTTCTTTCCTGGTGTCACCCTGGTTCCGGGCGGCGCCCTTCCTGATCATCGTCGTCGGCCTCTTTACCATGGTGATCAGCCCGCTCACAGGTGCGCAAAACTACCGCAACGACCTGCGCACCGACCTGCTTCAGGTCGACATGTTGCGCCCCTGGCCGCTCGAAGGCTGGAAGCTGTTCGCCGCGCAGGTGGCCGGGCCGACCGTTTTCGCCATCATGTCGGCAGCACTCGGGGCGGGTCTCGTCCTGGCGATGAGCTTGTACATGGCCGTCAACCGGGTCTCTTTCACGGACATCACTTCAGGGGGCGCCAGCGTCTTGCCGGAGAGAGCCTCGGCTGCTCTCGGTGCGCCGGCGGCGCTGATCCTTCCTCTGGTCGTCTGCGGGGCTCTGCCCGTAGTGCTGGCGCTGACCTGCCTGGCGGCCGCCCTCCAAAACCTGCTCGTTTTGGTGTTCCCGGGCTGGATACAACTCGGCAGCAAGAAGCAACAGGGCGCCGCGGCCTTCGGCCAGAACATGATCATGTTCTTCGGGCTCGGTCTGGCGGGCTTGCTCTGCATGGTCCCGGCGTCGCTGTTGATCGCCGTTATTTTGGCCATCCAATGGTTCGCCTTCGGGCTGCCGCTGGTCGCCTGGGAGTTCCCGGTGCTCGGCGTCGTGGCGGCAACGCCGGTGCTTGCCGCGGCCGCCCTGATCGTCCGCGGCGGCGGGCGCGTTTGGGACGACCTGGATCCGTCCCGCGAGGTCCTCGAAGGTAGCGGCTGAACCCGGCGCCGCATCAACGCATGAAGAAGAAGCTCCTCCTGTTCGACATCGACGGCACCCTCCTGACCACCGACGGCGCCGCCGGCTCGAGGAGTGCCGTCCCGACTTCCTGTTCGACTCGCTCGAGAACACGGCCTCGGTCTGGAACGCCTTGATGAGGTAGCCTGCTCGCCGTGAGCCGAAACGTATACTGGGTGTGGGCGCTGAGCCACGCGCTCCTGGGCGCTGTGGCACTGTTTCTCTTCCACGCGCTGATCGTCAAGCTCTATCGCGGCGCTCCGCTGTCGCTCGCGGCCTGGCTGGCGCTCGTTTTCTTCCTTGTCGTCGTCAACCGTGAGATTGCCGGTGGCGTGAACCCCGCCGCCCAGACGCGACTGCAGCGCGTCTGGGCGAGCCTCGACAACGTCGATCTCGTGTTCGTGGCGTTCTTCCTCGTGCTGCTCCTCGTATTTGACAGCGGATACTTGCGTGCCACCGCCGACGGACGCGAGTATTTTGCCCAGGTCCGCTCGCTGGTCATCGACGGCGACCTCGACTTCGCCAACGAGAACCAGCTCTTCCGCAGCGCTCAACCGCAGACCTTCCCCTTCGGCAGCGCCGTGCTGTGGGTGCCGTTCTTCGTCGCGGCGCACCTCTGGCTCGGAGTGCTCAACCTCGCCGGAGCGTCGTTCGCCCGCAACGGCTTCGCCAATCCCTACCAGATGGCGGTCGGTCTGGGCACCCTGACCTACGGTTTCGCCGGCTTGGTGCTCGCCTACCGCATCGCGCGCGACTACTTCTCCGGGCGCATCGCCGCCATAGCCACTATCTTCGTCACCGCCGGGTCTTTTCTGGTCTGGTACCTCACCATCGAGAGCTCGTACTCGCACGGCACCTCGCTGTTCGGCACCACCCTGTTCCTGTTCGTCTGGTGTCGCACCCGCACGCGGCGCAGCACCCGGCAATGGTTGTGGCTCGGCCTGGCCGGCGGGCTCATGACTATGGTGCGTTGGCAAAACGCCGTATTCCTCGTGTTTCCGCTGGTCGACGGGCTGGAGAGAGCGTGGGATGCGGCCCGTTCCGACGCTCGGCGACGAGCTTGGGCCGCCTCGGGGCAGGACGCTGCGGTTTTCGTCGCCGCCTTCCTCGTCACCGTGTCGCCGCAGCTTCTCTTCTGGAAGGTGGTCAACGGCGGGTGGCTGGCGCTGCCGGCCGGTCAAACAGGCCAGCAGTGGTGGACCGATTCGCTCGCCGTTGACGTCCTGTTCTCGTCGAACCACGGCCTCTTTTCGTGGCACCCGGTGATCTACATCGCGGTTCTCGGGATTCCGCTCTTTCTCGCCCGCGACCTGCGCTTCGGCAGCCTGCTGACGTTCGTGTTCGTCGCCCAGATATACATCAACGGGGCCGTCGCCATGTGGTGGGGCGGTCATGGATTCGGGGCTCGTCGCTTCGCGAGTTGCGCGGTGCTCTTCATTCTCGCGCTCGCCGCGTTGCTGAGCTGGGCGCAGCGCCGTCCCTTGGCGGTCGCCATCGCGGCGCTGCTCGTCCTGGTGGCCGGCAACGTGTTCTTCATGATGGATATCCGGGCCGGACGCCTGCCGACGAGCCAGGGGATCGGATTCGACCAGATCCTCGGGGCGAGCTACCGATACGTCGGCAATCCGTTTTCGTTTCCTGCCAATGTATTGTTCGCCCGCCGCTACGGAATGAGACCGTGGCAGTATGACCAGCTCGGGTTGCGCATCTATAACAACCTCCATCTCGTCATGGGAGGCGGCGTCGATGAACGTTTTCTCGGCTACGGATGGTCGGGACCCGAGCAAAGCGATGCGGGCACCTATCGCTGGGCGACCGGCACCGAATCGATCCTTGTCGTGCCGCTGAAGGCCGCACAGGTCGCGAATCGCGGCGAGGATCTCCACCAAGCCGACTATGACGTCATCTTCCGAGCGCAGCCATTTCGCTTCGCGGGCGCTCCGGAACAGTCGGTCGAGCTCTGGGTCAACGGCGCTCTGGCCGGCCGCGTGCTCCTCGGCGACGGCGTCCGCGAGTACCGGATTGAGGTGCCGGGCGCCCTGTTGAGCCGCAACCTCAACGTTTTCCGATTTCGCTACGCGTATGCGCGCGCCCCCGCCGCTAGCGGCAGTGACGACATCCGCGAGCTCGCGGTTCGATTCGAGAGAATCGACTTCATCCGGCAGCCGGACTGAGAGGTTATCAACCTCGTCGAAACGCCGAGTCGAGTACGAATCCGTTGCCGTCGGTCGGGGCATCGAAACTGAAGAGCCCCGTGGCGCCGCTGAGAAAATCCTACGGCGCCGCTCCGGCGCAATCGATCAGCGCAGGCGGATCCGTAGCACGCGCACGGGCCCGGCACCGGCGCCCGGGCGGACGAAGACACGAACGACGCCGGGACCGACGACACGTAGCGACAGCTCCATCGTGAACGTCTGTGCGCCGTCCGGGGCCACGGATATGCGGGTCGCGACCAGCGCCCGCCCTGCCGACTCGAAGTCAAGGACGAGCGACGCGGCATCATCATCATCATCGGCAGCGGCGACGACGATGTCGAGGGTGCGGCCCGCGCTGCCGAGTGGTGGTAGAAAAAGGCTGGCGCCCGCCGGCGGGAGTGCCAGACCAGACCGCGGATCGGGTTCTCTCGACCATTCGGGGCCGAGGAAGTCGAAAGCCTCGTCGGTGTCCAAGCGAAGGTCGAGGGGCGCATCGGTAGCGGCGATTCGAGGAGCTGCGTAGATCGCGAAGTCCGGCCCCTGGTTGCCACCGAGAAAGGCGTCGACGGTGATGTCTTTGCCCAGTGTCAGCGCTTCGAGCGTCGAGTGACGGCGCAGCGCCTCGTGGACAACGATCCAGTCGTTGGCGGCGAGCGCGTGCCGACCCCCGTCGAGTTGATCCTGCAACGAGGCGACACGATTCAGGCTGAAACGCTTCGGGTCCAGATCGAGCCATCGCCGCTGGATGAGAATGCGATCCCCGGCCGCCGTGTTGTGCTCGAGCCATTCCTCGGCAACCCGATAGGTTGGCGCTCCGAAGCGGCGGTTCAACTCGGTGGCCGTTCTCCAGACCACCGGCGACACGAGGATGAACGCTAGGATCGGACCTGCGGCCCAGGCGAGCCGCGGCCGGTCGGCGGCATCCATACGCCGGCCCAAGTACGCGGTCACCGCCACCAGCCCCGCCGCGGCGATGATCGCCGCGAACGGCGCGGCCGGGTACACCCAACGTGGTAGCTGCGAGGGGCGACCGGCGACAAACCCGATATAGGCGAGTGGGTAGGCCGCGAACACCCACCAGCGCCACCTGCCCGCCGCCAAGTGAACCACCAGCGTCGCGGCGCCGAGAATAAGTAGCGGCCAGCCGACGACGCGGGTGGCGAGGATCATTACGTGGAACGCGGCCGGGTTGTCCTGGGCCGCCCAATGCAACGGGCCGGTGATTTGTATCTGCGACGACAGTTGGTAGACAAGTCTCGGCAAGTCCGTGACGACGAAGTGGTTCGAGGTCAGTGCCGCGGCGACGAACCCGCCGAGCGCGAGAACGGACGCCCGACCGCGCCGGGCAGTATCTTCCGTGATCACGGCAGCGAGCAGCACGGGTATGAGCGCGAATACGCCGGTGTATTTGACCCCGGCAGCCAGCCCGGCGAGAGCGCCGGCCAACAACGGCTCGTAGCCCGAGTGCCCGCGCCGATACACACCGAGGGCGACATAGACGGCGGCGACGATCAGCATCGTCTGGGCCGCGTCGTTGCGTAGCTGGCGGCCGAGGCTGATCGAAAGAGGCGCGAGCGCGAGCAGGCCCGCCGCCCACAGTCCGGTCCTGGCGCCGGCCAAGCGCCGGCCCAACAGCCCGACGAGGACGACGGTGGCGACGCTTTCGGCGGTGCTCACCAACCGGCCGGCCGCGAAGAAGACCTCACGCGGCATTCCGGCGAACGTGTCGGCCAAGCCCTGCGTCAGCCCCCGCAGATAAGCCAGCAAGTAACTGCCCGTCAGGAGCCAAAAATGAACGCCCGGGTAATGCTCGACCGTGCGGTGGTCGATCTCGCCTGTGCGGAAGAAAAAGAGGATGCTGGAGTTGAGCCGGTTCTCGTCGATACCGGGCGCCACATGCCCGAGGTCCTGTGTGATCGCGGCCAACCGCACGACCGCCGCGAGCAGAGCCACGGCCGATAACGTCAGCCAGAAGCTGTTCTCGGAAGCCCAGGCGCGCAGGTCCGCGGCCGCGTGCGCGCGGCCGCGGAGCTGCACCGCGTCCGCCCAGCGTCCGGCCGCTACGAGGGCCACGAGGATCGCCAGGCACACCAACGCCGGCGGAATCACGCCCGCACCGTAGCCGCCGATCCGCAGGAGCAATGCCGCGGCGGCGATCAGCCGGGCCACCCCGAGGACGCGCTGGACTGGTGCTGAAGTCGCCATGCGGTCGCTACGATAACCTTTCACGCTCATGCGAGCTCTCACTACAACCCAATCGTGAGCTCGCCGCCGCGGCGGCGGGCCGCTGTCGTCATCCCGGTGTACTGCGAGAGGGCCGTGCTCCCGCGGCTCCTGAAGGAGATTTTCGAGCAGGAAAGCGACGTCGAGGTCTGGGTCGTGGACGACAACTCGCCCGATGGAACCGCGGCGGCGGTCGAAGAGCTGATGCAGAGGTTCGAGCACCTGCATCTGATATCGCGGGCGTGCCGCCAGGGCAGGGGCGCAGCGGTCATCGATGCGTTCGGGCGGCTTCTGAAGTTACCGGAACCCCCGGACCTGATCGTCGAGATGGACGGCGACGGCTCGCACGAAGCCACCAGCCTGACCCCGATTCTTGCCGCGGCGGCCGACGCGGACGTGGTGATCGGCTCCCGCTTTATCGCCGGAGGAGCGGCAGACCTCAGCGGCAAGCGCCGCCTCCTATCGTGGCTGGCGAAGCGCTTCGCCGCGACCGTCCTCGGCCTCCCGTACTCCGACTGTAGCACCGGGTATCGATGCTATCGGCGCGAGGCGCTCGGCGCGGTCGATCTCGACGCCGTCCGGAGTGGCGGTCACGCGACACATCTGGAGCTTCTCTTCCGGCTGCACCGGTTGGGTCTCGACATCGCCGAGGTGCCGATTCATTATCGTGCCCGCGCCGGCGGCGATTCAAAGGTCACCTCTCGTGAGACGCTACGCGTAGCCTGGGTGCTTCTGCGGATGAGATTGGCTGCGGGCAAGGCAGTTGCCCCCGAAAGTGCCTCCCGAGGGCAATGAGTCGCCCGCCGGGCGGCCGTCCGTTGCGGCCGCATCGAGTCCATCCGGCAGCCGGACGCAAGGCGGGCGAACCGATGTAACAGGGTGCCGAAGAACTCCCGGGAGTTTTCCGGCACCCTGCTAACCTTGCCCCCAAACCGTTGGCGCGCGCACAATCACCTCCTACGACACCCACCGGGACTCCAACATGAAGCTTCTGCGCATTTCGGCCGTTCTCTTCCTCTTCCT
>SMVB01342884.1_pt1 | contig 15758 bp, 13 predicted proteins | sample 2456461 | NCBI WGS metagenome assembly SMVB01 (sample SAMN11095934, study PRJNA526329) | marine sediment metagenome | biome: Marine sediment; feature: Surficial sediment; material: Deep marine sediment; isolation source: Hadal surficial sediment | place: Pacific Ocean | collected 2014-05 | depth... | reverse complement strand
TGATCCCAACGCGACCATTAAGAATGTCCATGTGAATTTCGGCGCACCCAAGCCGTTATTCTGCTCGGTTTACCTGAGAGGATATTTAATCAAGGGCAAGAATTAACACCCTGGGCACTAACGCCTTATTGTAAGTCGTACCCGTTTTCACAAACGCATCCGGGTTGGCTGGTTGCGCGCCGACCGCGCGAGCTCTACGTGGGCGAGAAGGAACGCGCCTGCGTCCCGCTCAGCAAACGCCAGCACAAGAACTAGAACGTCCGGGTGTCCAGCGTGTCATCAAAAACGATTACGTCTGGCCAGTCTTTGGCAAGCATCGCCTTGACCTCGTCCAGCTCCGCAGGCGGAATGTGGGCCGCGATGATGTGGTTGGCCTTGATCTGCCTTTTTATAATGGACTGCCCCGGCGCGGACTTGAAGAACCAGTAGGGCACGATTACCACATCGAACCACCGCTGGCCCAGATCGTAGGTGCCAAAACTGAATTCCTCCATGGCCGCGTCGCCGAGGTGCAGCACGGTGAAACCTCCCAAGTGAACCACCTGCGCCAGGTTTTCGACATCCGCGTGTTGCCGCCGCCCGTGGCTAAGCTGCATCAATTCCACCTGCACACCGCCGGCATTATGCTCGAGCACTTCACCCTGCTCCGGCCACACTGAGATCACGTTGTCGTTGTCAATGCCCAGACGGTCGATCACCTGGGGAGGCGCAACCACCAGGGTGTCAGGATGTTTCTGCAGATAGTTGTAGGTCGCCGCCGACTGAAAATGATCTTCGTGCTCGTGAGTGAACAACAGCACATCCACCTCTTCAAAGGGCGGGTTGCCGGCCAGCAGGTCTGCGTATACCGCTTCGGGAAGCGCGGCGTACATGCCGTAGGTTTCCCGTTCCAGGATGCCATCGATGATGGCGACGAGGTCCCCGCTCTTCAGCATGAAGCCTGCGTTAGCCAGATAGGTAACCTCCAGCGACTGCGCCGAGGCGCCAGCCAGAAACAACAGTCCGCAGAGGCTGCTGAAAAAACGCGAACAGATTTTGATCACCGCGCAGCCTGGGCCATGGTCAGTTCACCGGCAGCGTGCAGAACTTCGGCGCGTTGGCGATTCAGATCCACGTCGACTTCCGCCACCAGCAGCTGGAAGGCCTCGAGATCCTGCAAGCCATCGAACTGGGGATCCGTACCGGTGAGGCCCGGCGCCCTCAGACCCGCATCCACGGCGTTACGCAGTTGACCGATGGCTTCATCGGCACGACCCTGGAGGGCATAGACCGCGGCGATGCCGTAGTTCAAACGCGGAGTCCGCCAGCCCTGCCCACGCGCCCGCGCGGCCACCGCGAGGGCTTCGTCCAGGGTTTCCCGGACACGCGCGGTCTGACCAAGCTGCTGATAGGCGTAGGCGAGATAGCTCAAAAGATATATATCAAATGACGGATCGAACGCAATAGTAGCAGCATCGCCCAGCGATTCCATCAGCGCACCCGCACCCTCCCGGTACTCACCGAGCATCACCGCCGCCAGACCGCGCCAGGCAGTAAGCATGCGCATGACGTCATTATCGGCGGAAGTGAAACGGCGTTCATCAATCATCTGCACCAGGTCCGCATATTGCTCGTTGGCGAAGTAGTACGTGCAGGTGCCAAGAAACACCAGATCGCTGTCCGGATCCAGGGTCCGGGCGCGTCCCAGGTATTCACTTGCAGCACCCAGGTCTCCTAGCCGGATATACAGCATGCCCACTTGCGACAGCAACCGCGGATCATCCGGGTGGTTGTCCAACGCCTCACGCGCCCGGCGCATGCCATCGCTCAGGTGTCCGTATTCACCCGACCACTCGGTCAGCACCGAGTAGACCTCTGTCAGACCGGGATCAATTTCCAGTACGCGCTCCAGTTTCGCGACGCCCTCGTCATAACGTCCCATGGAAAAGAGATAGTCGGCAATGTTGGTGATGACCGCCGGGTGCAGCGGATCAATCTGTTCCGCGCGCTCCAGTTCCGCAAAAGCATCCCGGAAGCGCCCCTGACGACTCAGGGTATTGGCCAACCACAGGTGCGCCATCGCATAGTTGGGATTGATATCGATGGCCCGGCGGAGCGCGAGTTCCGAGCCCGCCAGATCGCCTTCGATCATGCGCCGGTAGAGTCCCAGCGAAGCCTGCACCTCCGACAGATTGGCGCCGTAGCGAAGCGCCTGTTTGAGCGCCGTATCGGCGCCCGTTCGGGCGGATTCGAAATCCGTCATGCCCCGTGAATACAGGTGAATCCATGCGTCCACGATGCCAGCCAAGGCTGGCGCGTAACCGTTGTCGATGACCACGGCGGTTTCAAAATGTCCTATCGCCGCGCGCATACCCTCTTCCGTACGCTGGTGCAATTTGTGCAATCCCAACAGGTACTCATCGTAGCCCGCGCTGCCCTCGATGGCAGCCGACGCGACCAGCGCCTTGCCGCGATCGCCCAACAAGCGCAACTGCAAGGCCTGAACGACCGCGCGGGAGATCTCATCCTGAACGGCAAACACGTCATCCAGTCTGCGGTCGTAGGTACTGGACCAGATGTGATAGCCATCGGCCACATTGATGAGCTGAACAGTAATCCGGAAGGTCGTGCCCGATTTGCGGACACTGCCTTCAAGAATCGTGTTCACGCCCAGTTGTTTTCCAATGTCGCGAACATCCTCGGTGGTGTTTTTGAACGCAAAGGACGACGTGCGTGCGACCACCCGCAACCCTTCCACCTGGGACAGCCCATTGAGCAGTTCCTCTGTCATGCCGTCACTGAAATATTCATGCTCCGGATCGCCGGTCATGTTGACGAGCGGCAACACGGCGATGGAACGCACTTCTTCCGGGGCGACCGCTTCACTGCTGTCGTCTATCGCTGCATCGCGCCTCAGCAGGGCCGGGCGCGGCGAACTGACCGACGCGGCAGCCACGCGGGGACCAAGGTCCCCCGCCTGGATCACCAGGCGATAACTGAGGAATCCGGCCATCACGATCATTGCCACCAACGCGGATACGTTGACGCCGTTCAAAGTCGCCATGCCACCTTCGTCCGGGTCGCGTGTGCGAACGACACCTTCGTTGGTGAAATCCAGGAACCAGGCCATGCTCAACGCCACCGGGAACCCGAACATGGCCATCACGATCACGACGCTCACCGCGGAATCGGAGAAACCAAAGGCCGGAAGAATAATTGACGAGCTTTCCACGACCACCCAGGCCGCCACCAGGTAGGCGACCGCCACCCGGAACACCTTGCGTCGCCGCAGCTCCTCAAAAGCCAGGTTGATGTACTCGGAAAAAGTCAACGCTGGTCTTCCTGATCGCGCTCCAGCGCCGCAAGCGCCTGCTCCCGTTCCTCATCGTTCTCGATGGATTCGCAGACTTCCTTGTAGCGCTTGACGACTTCTTCGTTTCGGGGCAGATGTCGAGCCACTTCCTGCAGCATCTGGCTGCGTTCCCAATCGCTCCGCAGGGTGCCCGCGGCTTCCAGCAGCGCCAGCGCTGCATCCGTGTTCAGCCTGGCTTTTCGCGACAGCTCTTCCAGCACGCGGCGGCGAGCGTGATCGCCCTCCACGTATTGACTGGCTTCCAGATACGCCATATAGGCCTGCGCTGATTCGGCGGCGACGTCCACCATATCGCGCAAAAGTTCGGCGCGTTCATAATCGGAATCCAGGTCCTGACCCGCCGCCAGCACATCATCGAGTTTGTCAGGCGGAAGCTCCCCGCCCTTCGCCAGAGCTGCGAGCGCCGTCCGGCGTTCCCAACCCGATGCGATTTGTTGTGCGGCCTCGATATAACGCTCCAGGACCTCCTCGTATTGCGCCGCCAGGTGCGCACTCTCTCGCAGCAGTTCTGCCTGCTCATAGTCACCATCGATGTCTTCCGCGGCGCGCAGCAACATCGCAAGGATCTTCGGCGAGGCATCCGGGCGACGCAGGAGGCTCCGAAGCGCCTGAGCTTTTTCGTACCCGGAATCGATGTCGTCCGCTGCAGACACATAGACTTCGACGGTCCCGGAATCCAGAGGCATGGTTCCCGCCATCACCTGTAACAGCGAAGACTTGTGATAGTCGTTCGAAACCTCGTCACTGGCCTGCAGGATCGCCACGGCAATGTCCTGGTCATCTCCCGCACGCTTCGCGGCGTAGACCAACAGCTCGTGCAGGGCAGCATCCGAACCCACGTTGTCGGCCGCATGCCATACAATGTTATACAGTTCGTCAGGTACGGATGCGAAACGCATCAGTTCCATGTAATAACGCGTCTGAACTTCTGCGCTGTGCATGTCCTCGATTTCATCGAGCACACCCTCAAGCCCTTCGTGTTGGTAGATCCCGTGTACCCGATGTTTCGCATTCATTCCCGAAGCGCGGATCGCTTCGGGAATGATTTGGGCCAACCATTCCTTGTCAACTTCGATCTCGACCTTGCCGTCGTCGTTATATTCCCAGGCATAACGCTGGACATCACCATCGTCGTTGGAGACGAACTTGATGATCCGCTTGCCATCGGGACCCTTGATCGCAATGACCAGTTCCGAGTCCGGCGCGATGAGGGCCACATCGCTTTCGTCTTCCGTGAAAGCCACCCAGCCGTTGAGCTTGACCTCCAGCGTGTGATCGAGGCCACGGATGCGCATGGACAACGCTTCCGGTTCTTCACCAGGAAAAGCAGCCCCCGTCCGGCTCGTATCGAATACGAAATAGGGATCGCCGTGCTGGGCCTGCTTGACCACAAAAGCCACCAGCAACAAGGTGACCAGGGACGCGACATACAACGGCCAGCCGAGAAAGCGGCGCCATCCGCGTCGCCGGCTGACCGGCGGGGACGGGTTGTGATCTGTCATTTTCTGGGTACCTCGACTACGGCATCGTGCCCGGTCGTTCCACTATAAGCATCCCTGAGGAGCCCCGAAAATACCGGTGGTCACGGTGCGCGCCAGCCGGTCCTTCGTCCCCAATGACCTCTCCCATTTGACTGAGAACCGGAAATAGCCCTAAATCTGACGCTCGTTGAGCCCCCCGGGGCCGGTTGCGACCGGTTTCCGGCGTTTTCTCAATAAAGTCAGATAGTTAAGGATATCCCATGCAGCAAGCGGTTAGCGCCACCGATCACGTTGTCCCCGTCGGCGACGATTTCCTGGGCCATCCCAAGGGTCTCTACGTCTGTTTTGCCACCGAGCTCTGGGAGCGTTTCTCCTTCTACGGGATGAAATACCTGCTCCTGCTGTATCTGACCAAATACCACCTGTTCACCGATTCCGCCGGCCTGGACGTGCTGGGGGCCTATGCTGGCCTGGTCTACGCCCTGCCCGTGATCGGCGGCCTGCTGGCCGACCGCTATCTGGGGATGCGCAAGGCCGTGGTGTTCGGGGGGATCCTGCTGTCCCTGGGCCACATGCTCATGGCCGTGGAAGGACACCAGGCAGTGAGTTACGTGGCTGGGACGGTACTGTCCAGTGATCTGGCCCTGGCCGACGGCACCGTGCTGGCGGCGGGCACCATGCTCACTGAGACCATTACCTTCAGAGACACCGCGGCCCTGAACGTCTTTTATTTCGCGCTCGCGCTGATCGTGGCGGGCGTGGGGTTTCTCAAACCCAATATCTCCACCATCGTGGGCAAGCTCTACGCGAAGAACGACCCGCGGCGTGATTCCGGTTTCACGATTTTCTACATGGGCATCAACATCGGCTCCTGGGCCGCGACCCTGCTGTGCGGGTGGCTGGGCCTGACCTATGGCTGGAAGTACGGCTTCGGCTTGGCCGGCATCGGCATGATTATCGGACTGATCACATTTTTGCGGGGCCAGAAATATCTGTATGGCCTCGCGGACCCCCGCAACCCGGCCGTGCTGCGCGAGAAGGTGCTGGGTTTTCTCGACCGCGAATGGGCGATTTATCTCGGCGGCATCGTGAGCCTGGGGGTCATCTGGCTGCTGGTCCAGCACGAACACTGGGTGTTAACAGGGCAGTACCTGCTGCTGGCCATCGCCGGCTTCGGTCTGATTACCTACGCCTTCATGAAAGGCACCAAAGATGATGCCCAGCGCATGATCGTGTTGATGGTGTTGATCCTGTTCACCGTCGTTTTCTGGGCGCTGTTTGAACAATCCGCTGGTTCCATGACCCTGTTCGCCGACCGCGTCACGGATCTGAATTTTGTGGATGTGCAGCTCACATCCGCCGACGCCTTCAAATTCTTCATACTCGGCGGGCTGCTGCTGGCAGGCACTTTGTGGACTTGCGTTCGCATGGCCAAACGGGTTCGCGGCAAGGACCACTCCCCCGCGGAATTCAAGTTCCTGTACACGGTCATCGGCGTGTTCGGCGTGTTCTTCGGGCTGATCGCTACCTGGGCAATTTTCAAGGGTCAGCATCTGTCGGGTATCGCCGGAACCGAACGCCTGACCCTGGGTATGAACGCAACACAGATCGGTTCACTGAACGCGATGTTCATCATGTTGCTGGCCATTCCCTTTGCGACCATGTGGGTCTGGCTGAGCAAGAAGAACCTCGAACCCAGCACGCCGGTGAAGTTCGGCCTCGGCATCATCCAGGCCGGGTTGGGCTTCGGCGTCCTGGTGTTCGGCGCCCAGTTCCCGGACGCCGCGGGCAAGTTGGCCGTGATCTGGCTGGTGCTGGCCTACCTGCTGCACACCACCGGCGAGCTGTTCCTGTCGCCGGTGGGGCTCTCGGCCGTCACCAAGCTGTCCATGGGGCAGGTCGTCGGTGTCAGCATGGGCACGTGGTTCCTCGCCACGGCGCTTTCCGAGACGGTGGCCATGCGTATCGGCAAAATGGCGGCCCTGCAGACCGACGCCGGGGAAGTCGCTGACGTGGGCGCGGCGCTTGCGACCTACACGGAGCTGTTCGGCTTCCTCATGTGGTTCGGGATCGGGGCCGGGGTCGTGCTCATACTGATCTCGCCCCTGCTCAAACGCGGCATGCACGGAGTTCATTAGACAATACCGTGGGAGCGCCTTCCAGGCGCGATTCGATGGCCGCGGCTGGCGTAGGAGCGCCATTCGTGGCGCGATTGATAATGTTTCGCGGCTGGCGTAGGAGCGGCTTTGTAGGAGCGGCTTTCCAGCCGCGAATCCTTGAAACAAAGGAAGGAACCATGAAGAAAACAATCTGGATATTTCTCTGCGCGCTGTCGCTGGCTGCCTGCGGTGGTGAGCAGACCACCGAGACGGTTGAAAACGAAGCGGCGGCGCCCGCCGAAGTTTCCCAGCCCGAAGCTGCGCAAGACACGGCGCGCGCGGAACTGGAAGTGGCGGAAGCGGAAAAACTCCTTACCTTGTTCGACGAGTACTGGGAAGAGAACCTCAAACTCAGCCCCATTACTGCTACTTCCATCGGCGATCCGCGCTACAACGACCTGATGCCGGATTTCTACAGCGCCGAGTACCGGGAACAGTCGCGTGCCTTCAACGAGGGCTACCTCGAGCGAGTTCGCGAGATTGATCGCGATCTCTTGTCGGGACAGGACCGCCTGAGCTATGACATGTTCGTTCGGGACCGCGAACTGACCTTGGAAGGCATGCAGTTCCCCGACTGGCTGATGCCCATGAGCCAATACAATTTATATGGTTTTGCCGCCCAGATGGGCTCCGGCGCGAGCATCCAGCCCTTCGCTACCGTCGAGGATTACGAGAACTGGTTCAAGCGCGTGGCCCGCCTGGAAGTGATCACGGACACCGCGATCGCCAACATGCGCGAAGGGCTCAGCAAGGATTATAGCCGCCCCAGAGCCGTCATGGAAAAGGTGGTAACACAACTCGATGGCCTGGTCGTGGACGATGTCGAAACCAGCCCGCTGTGGCAGTCCATTGACAGCATGCCCGAGGACATTCCGGAAACTGAACGCACGCGGCTGGCGGATGAATACCGCACGCTGCTGACCGAGACCGTCATGCCGGCGTACCTGAAGATGCGCGATTACCTGCGCGACGAATACGTTCCCAACAGCCGCGAGAGCTTTGGCTACAGTGAGTTGCCCGACGGCAAGGACTGGTATGCGTACCTGGTGAAGACCCATACCACGACGGACCTGACCCCGGAAGAAATTCATGAAATAGGCAAGCAGGAAGTGGCCCGGATTCTGGATGAGATGCGCCAGGTCATGGCGGAAGTCGGCTTCGAAGGGGATCTGCAGGATTTCTTCGAGTATGTGCAGGTGGAAGACAGCTTCTATTTTGATTCTTCCGACGAAGTCATCGCCGGTTACGATGCCCTTCGTGAGCGGGTACAGGCGGTGCTGCCGGATTACTTCGACATTTTCCCCAAGGCGGGTTTCGAGATCCGCCCGGTGGAGGAATTTCGTGCCCAGACCGCGGCCGGCGCCTCCTATATGCCCGGCACGCCCGACGGTTCGCGTCCCGGCGTGTTTTACGTCAATACTTTCAATCTGAAGGCACAACCGAAGTTCGGAATGGAAACGCTCTACATACACGAAGCCGAGCCCGGGCATCACTTTGCCATTTCCATTGCCCAGGAGATCGAGGATCTGCCCATGTTCCGCCGTTTCGGTGGCGAGACGGCCTATGACGAGGGTTGGGCACTGTACGCCGAGTCCATCGGCCGGGAGATGGGGATGTTCACGGACCCCTACCAGTACTACGGCAGACTCAACGACGAACAGCTGCGCGCCATGCGGCTCGTGGTGGACACAGGATTGCATTACTTCGGCTGGACCCGAGAACAGGCCATCGAGTACATGCGGCAGAACTCGTCCATGGCGGCCACGGATATCGAGTCCGAGGTGGAGCGCTACATGACGATCGCCGGTCAGGCATTAGCCTACAAAATCGGCCAACGGGCCATCCGGGAAATGCGCAACCGCGCCGAGAAGGAATTGGGCGATGATTTCGACATCAAGGCCTTCCACCGCCAGATCCTGATCGACGGTTCACTGCCCATGGGAGTGCTTGGCACCAAGATCGATGAATGGGTCGCCAGCGAAAAGGAACGACTGGCCGAAGCAGCCTGACAATCCAGCTGTCGTAACCAGGAAGGCGGGGCACGGCCCCGCCTTTTTTCATGCCTGAACGGACGGGATGTCAGAACATTCCGTCTTCGCGCCTGCTCCAGATGATGCTGCCCAGCAGCGTGCCCCGCTGACACTTGTAACGGGATCCAAGGACAGTAAAGACCGGTGCGTGTGTCGCGAACCTGTCGGGGTATTCTTGCGCCTGCCGAACGAACCAGTGATCGATGTTGCAGGTCATCGGAAGCTGGTCGAGGAGCCAGCCGGCATGGGCCGGGGACAGCAGGTAGGCCGCGCAGCCCCATTCAGGCAGGCCACGCCACAACTGGGCGCCGATCCGGTTCTCCGGCACGAACAACTCTGCCGATATCGGCGCCAGGTTAACGTACTCTATGCTAGCGCCCTGCGCTTCGACTTCGATGTCCCCGAGTTGCTGCCAGGCATCAAGGCTCCCATTCCAGGAAACATCGTCCTCCAGCACGAGACACCAACCGGATTCCTCTCGGATGGTTTCCAGCAGCCGCAGGTGGGAGCAGTGAACAGCCAGTTTGACCGGGTACTCGCACAGCTCGCCCCGGTTCAGGGATTCGGCTTCCACCCATCGATTCCTCAACGCCATCTCCCTGACCTCGTCCAGATCATTGAGCCCGTCATAGGCCGGGAACAGTTCCAGGCCCGGCAAATGCCGGCTGACGTTCTGGAAATTTTCCGAACGTGCCTGGCTTTTCTGATACACGATCATGAAACCGCGCATACGACCATTTCCCTCAGAACGACGAGGTGCTCGGGCAGTTTCCCGAACCGTTAGTTGTGGATGCTGACGCCGACGCCAACGGAAACATTGTCCCAGAATCCGCGGTCGGCCCGGGACCACAGATACAAACCATCGCTGTGTACGACCGGGTAGACGTACTCCGAGTCACCTACCCGCCCGATGACGGTTTCCCGGACCGTACCGGTCACGGTGATCACCCGGTCGCGGGAAAAGGTCACCGTCTCCAGATAGCCGTCCTGCATCACCAGGAATCGCCCCAGGGGCGACTGATCCAGTTGGGGCCGCTGGGAGGAGTTCAGGGGATAAGCCAGCACCTCGATCTCGGTGGCGTTTTCCAGGTTGGTGGCGTTGACGATCAGCCCGCCCCAGATCACCCGGGAATCCAGAAACTGGTCCGTGTTGGCCGCCACCTGGCGGGGCGAAACAGAGAGTTCGGTCGCGGCTGGATCGAACTTGGGGCCCGAAGCGCAGGCCGCCAGGATTGGCGCCATACCCACCAGCAGAAAACAACGTAGCCCGGAAGTCATGGCGCAACTATAGCAGCGGCGCGTGTAACCTTTCCCGCCCCGCATCGTATAGCAGGTCAGGAGACGCCGTTTGAGGCCAACGGATCGGCCCGGGTGGCGCTGGCGCACCCCGTTGCAAAACGAGGACAAGGAAGATGAAAAGCAAGACACTACCAGCATTTGCGGCACTGGCCCTCGGGTTGGTTCTGGTTCTGCCGGCGGCCCTGGCCCAGCATCCGGGCCGGATCGACCTGGCCGACTTCGCGGTTTTCGAGGGCATCACCCCGATCATCGAGGTCAAGCTGGACGGGCGCATGTTGCGCTTCGCCGGCGCGGCCGCGAAGTACGGAAACCATGCGGGCCTGGATCTGGCGGCCAACCTGGAGGCAATCAACGTCTTTGTCTATGACGTAGAGACGGGCGATGAGCAGTTGTTCATGGATCGCATGGCCGAACTGTCGGACCAGTTGATGTTTGACGGTTGGGAAGCCGCGGTCACCGTACGCGGCAAAGGACACGAGTACGTGCGGGTGTTCTTCAAGGGCGAAGACGAGTACCTGGACGGCATCACCGTCCTGGTACTGGACGATGAGGCGGTATTCGTGAATATTTATGGCCGCATCGATCCCGAGACCATTGCACAGCTCATGGACCAGCACGGACACATGGGCGACTGGAACGATTTCGATATCGATATCGATCTCTGATTCGGGCATGCCTTCCGACAAATAAACACCCCCGCTTCATGCGGGGGTTTTCCTTTCTGAGCGGTTGCCACCTTCCGATCGCTAGTCGAAGTGTTCGACATCTTCCGGGACGCTGGCCCAGGGGTGTTGTCTGGCCTCGTACACGGATACTCGCGGCGCCGGAAACCCGGGATCGGCAAATGCCCCGACGGGCACGGCAATAACATCGGGAACCTCGTCCAGTTCGTAGTACACAGTCGCCCCACAGTCCGGACAGAAGTGGAAGGTGATCTCGTTGCCAGCGTCGGCAGTGCGGATGTACTCCTTGCTGTTGCCCTCCACTGTGACCTTGTCGCGTTCAAAACGGGCCTGGACGCCGAAAATACTCCCGGTCCGCCGTTGACAGGCCAGACAATGACATACCGATATTCGAACCGGTTCGCTTTTCGCCGTGAGCGTGAGTTGTCCGCAACTGCATGCAGCATGTCGATCTGTCATGGCTTCTTGCTCCAACCTGCTTCAGCCGCCGGCCGCCTGCTGCGAATTGTCAGGGGCGACGTCGGATAATTCACCGCAAAAATAGCTGCAAGCGGCAACGTTCGATCGATTATTAATGATGCTGGCGCCGTTCGTCGGCTGCACCGACTTGTCAGCTGGCTCTGCGGTAAAGCCACCGGATCGCTGGACCCAGAATAACGCCTGTCACAACTCCTGTTGGCACCACGAAGGGAGCATCCCAACTCGTCCACGCGCCCTTCGCCAGGAAAACTGTGGCCGACGCCAACAGACCCATGGAGGCACCCCACCCAAGGCATTTGCCGAGGGAAGAGTTGCGCGTGACCACGGTGGAAACCAGCAATGCGATCGTGACACCGCTGAGCGTTCCAGCCAACGTTATATATCCGGGGTAGGGCTCTTCGGGAGCGTAGTAGATGCCAACGGCCCCAAGAAACCCAAGAGCCGCTCCAATACCGGCAACCTTCAGAATAACGGGCATCCTCTTTGCACCGCGCTTCTCCAACATTAGCTTGAAAACCTCCAGCCACCTGACTAGCAATGGGTGCAAAAAGGGTCCATTTATCTGGCAATAGCGACATTGGTGCCGATAAGCCTCTGATTTTACACCCGGGACCCGGCCCGGGGATTGCGAATCGGGATTATGGGTACCCCGAGACTCCTTATTCAGGCCGGGTCAGAAGACGCCCGAGGGTCCAGGAGTCGCGTTCCGCAACGGGCCCGTCGATGATGAACTCCTGCAAGGGGGGCAGGTATTCCTGTTTTCTGTAGCTGTACCACCAGACATAATGGTAGTAGTGGCGTTCTCGGGGGAACGCGGCCTCAAACGCCGACACTCCGGGGTATTCTGATTCCAGACCCAGCAAATCAGTGATGGTCTTCGGAATATCCGTCAGTGTTGATGGGTTCGATGACACCGAAAACGGCTCATCCGAGTGCGGCGGTTTGATCAGCAACACGGGCATCGCCCGGCCAACGCTTTTCCTGAAAAAGACATTCACGGAATCGAATTGCTTCCGCGGCCCTGTCCCATGGTCCGCCGCGATGACAATAAGCGATAGATCGAAGACGTCCAGCTCGCGCATGGTGTCAACCACGCCGATGGCGAGTTTGAGCGCGCACCGGGCCTGGCGCTTGTAGAGTTCCATGTCGTGCTTGGCGCCCTCGGCGGTTCTGACTCGCTTTGGCAGGTTTTCACAGTTCTCATCCAGCATCAGCGGTTTGTGAGGCAACATGAAATGAAGGAACTTGAATGTCGGCTCTTCGCCTTCCACAAAGGAGTCTCGCTTGAGCAGCCTGGACAAAGCCAGACTCCGACGTTGCATGCCACTGGCTGCCGAATCACTGATCAGCAACGATTCAAGCAACCACACGTGATCGTCATAGATTTTTTGTTTGGCGTAGTGGGGCGAATACCGAAACAGGGCGAGATCGTAGAGACGCACGCTTTCCGTTTGTTTGGAGTCCACATCGTCGAAATCCCCGATCCGCTGACAACTGGCCAGCTCGAAAAAACCGCAGTACTGGCGCAATGTAACCAGATTTGAGCGATAGCCCCGGGTGGCCAGGAACTCCGGCAAGCTGCGCTCGGTCAGGGCCGTGTCCAGGAATCGTGTGCGTTCTACCTGGTTGTAATACATCTCACCCGACAGCATGGCTGGAATACTCATGGCTGTGCTGGAAAGCACACCGGTGTTCTCATTGAAAGATGTGAAGCCCTGGAGTTGTTCCCGGTACTCGGGATGCTCTTCCAGGAGCTCTGAAAAGGTCGGCGACTGGAAAGCATCCAGCACGATAAAAATCACATTTGTCGTGGCCGAATAGCCAAAAACACTGGATTTCGGCTGATCGGCCGATTCTCGCATCCACAGGTCATCCGCCCCGGCGGTGTTGACCACCAGGGACGCCCCCTGCACCACGAGCAGAATCGCGCTGAGACTGACCACGTTGCTTGCCAACTTGCGAGACCATTTGAACGCAACAAAAAACAGTCCGACCCACACGACGATCTCGAGGATCGCTTGAGGCGTGAACTGGCTCCAGGGGATGTCGCGCCCGTCAAAGCTTCCGTACTTCCACACCAACAGGTTGCCCTGCACATACAACAACGCGGCCAGAGCCCACAGGCCACTCAGTATCATCGACCGCGCCGGTCCGCGGGTGAGCACAGGCAACAGGAAAACCACGGCGAAAGTTACCGCCGCCACCGGCCCGTAGCTGCCAAGCAGGTCGGCCAGGCCATAGGAAAACTCCTCGCTGTTGCCCACATAGATACTCGCGGGGGCGAACAGGAACAGCGTAGCGGTCAGGAGAACCGCAACCGACAGCGCCGGGACCAGCGCCTGGCGGGTATTAGAAAACGGTTTTTCGGTCATGACCGCGGCAGGCAATAGTAAAGGTGCCGGTTTCCGGCTGCGAGGCTTTCGGTCCTTTCGATGGTGTAGTGGTCTTTCAGACACTGTTCGAAAACGGACTGCTCGTAGTCCGCGTACTGGTCTTCTTTATTCAGCAGGAGTTTCTGCACCTGCTCATCATCCTTGCTCACAAACTCGATGACCAGAGCCGCATCCGTCCCTGCCAACCAGGCGATAAACTCCGGCAGCGGGATATTGGCCGTGATCACGGCGTGGTGAATCAGGGCCAGGCAGAGAATGAGATCCGCATTGCTTCGCCCGCCCAGCGACCGGCGTTCCCCCCCCCGCCAGCCCCAGTCGGGAGAGGGGTCAGCTAGATTGAACACCAGCGGCAAAACATTGTTCGTTCCCGATGCGAGCAGGTCCCGGTAGTGTTTTTCCACCGCCCCCGGATCAATATCCAGCGCGAGCACATAGTCCGCGTGTCTGGATGCGATTCGGGAGAACTGACCGGTGTTGGCGCCGATGTCCCAGACCCACTGAGGCCGCGTTGTTTGAACCGCCTCTTCAACAAACGCTTCCTTTTTCCCAAGATCGGTTTCGCTGTAGTTGTGAAAACCACCGTACTGTGCCCACTCGGTCCCACCGCTTGACCAGTCCAGCCCGGCGACGACTTTCCGCAGGTTGCGTACATTCACTTTGATCATTTCTTTGTTGAATCCGGCCTGCTTCAACTCCGACCGCACGTTTCTCCGGGAGTCGCCAAAACGCGCCTGCATCTTTGATTGCAGATAGACATGCTTGAACACACCCGGGCGAAACCGATCACGAAAACCGAAAAAGGCATTGGCCACTGACGGCTCGATTCCGTCCAGCCGACCCCGCAACAGGCTGTTGAACGCAACCTGCTTGTAGGATTGAATCAACAAGGGGTACAAATACAACTCGCAAAACTGAAGATAGCCAGCCCAGGGTTCGCCTTCATTGTGGATTTCGAAAGAAGGCGTGTCGATAAACACCGGTTGTACGCCGCGCCATTGAATGTTATAGGCGCTGGCGTCCTTGATGATCATCCCCTCCTCCAGAGCAGCCGCCAGCAAGTCCAGTTGCAACAGCGCGGCGCTCTTGAGCATGCCGAAGGACCATTCGTAGGGATAGCTGACGACGGGGATGCGTTCGTGTTCCAGCACGGCCGCCCAGCGCTTCCCGGCCAGCATGGGGTGATCCGGCAGCTGCCGGGTCGCGACGATCTGACCGCGCTCTGAAAACTCCTTGAACAACCGCGTCCCGGTCAGATGCTGCCAGTCCTTGAACGCTGTATCGCTGATGGCGCGCAGGACCCGGCCGTCTTCGTAGAAGACGCGTCCGTGGCGATCCCGGAATGATGCGGTTTCGAGCTCAGGTGCGGGCATGTCTGTTGGGTTCAGATTGACCCCGCGCGGCGGCCACCCTGATACGGACGACAACTCAGCGGAAACGGGAACCGTTATTCGTCGTCGCCGGCGTCGCGACGACCAAAACTGAAGAACGAGATGATTCTCTGCCAGAACAGCTTGCCGGCCACGGCAGCTCCGGCAAGGCCTCCCAGCAGGATCTGGAGCAAAGCGCCGCCAGTACCGGCATCCAGATAAGCGAACGCGGGGCTTGCCCACAGACATGACACAAGCAGCACAACCCAGTATTTGCAGCGATTCATGGCTCGTCCAGCGCGAAAATGACCTGAGAATAAAGCGTTACAGCGCGCCATTATGCACACATCATCGGACCGTTCAAAGGCAGTCTGAACCGCGCCCGACAAACCCTCAACTGCGGTGTGCCGCCAGGGCCAGGGCGATGCCGCCGAGAATCATCATGGCTGCCAGCACCAGCCGCAAAGTCAGGGTTTCGTCCAGCAGCACCACGCCCCCCAGGCCCGCAATCACC
>SMVB01151948.1_pt1 | contig 15759 bp, 10 predicted proteins | sample 2456461 | NCBI WGS metagenome assembly SMVB01 (sample SAMN11095934, study PRJNA526329) | marine sediment metagenome | biome: Marine sediment; feature: Surficial sediment; material: Deep marine sediment; isolation source: Hadal surficial sediment | place: Pacific Ocean | collected 2014-05 | depth... | reverse complement strand
CATCGAGATTCACCGAAAACACGCCCGGATCCAGCGGCGTATAAGAAGACGAATCAATCCGATCCGCCAACCCTTCATCTTCCCGCACGCGCCTCACCAACCGACTCGACTCGCACTCCCCCAACACAAACGACAGCAAATCCAAATAAGTCGCGTCATCCTGATGAAACGCCACCCCGGGCCACGTCAAATCAATCTTCATCCGCTCGAACGGCCGCGTCAAAATCACGGTGCGCGGCGTCTTCTGCGCCGGCTCAACCTCCCGCGCACGCACCTTCTGCCCCGCCTCCGCGTCACCAAACTGCTCCGCAACTTCTTTCGCCAACTTCTTTGCGTCAAAATCCCCGGCGGCCACCACCACCATGTTGTCCGGCGTATACCAGCTCTTCCAAAAGTTGGTGATCTTCTCGCGGTTGAAACTCGAGACACTCTCCGCCGGCCCCAGGATCGGCAGCCCATAGCGATGCTTCTTGTAGTGCTCCTTGAACACCGCCTCGCTCAACACATGCCCCGGCGAATCTTCACTCCGCCGGATTTCCTCCAGCACGACCTCGATCTCGCGGTCGATCTCATTGGGGTCAAAGGTCGAGTTCCGCACAGCATCAACCAGCACGTCGAGCCCCACCGAAAGCGCGTCGCTGGGAAGCGTCGAGTAATAGACCGTCACATCGAACGACGTATACGCGTTGATCCGCCCGCCGGCGCCTTCGATCTCGCCCGCCACGTCCCCGACCCCGCGGCGCTCCGTACCCTTGAAGAGCATGTGTTCGTGAAAATGCGCGAGCCCGGCTTCGTTCTGGTGCTCGTCGGCGCTCCCTACCTTGGCCCAGATCTGCAGGTCGACGACCGGCGCCAGGTGGCTCTCGCGAAACAGCAACGTGAGTCCGTTGGGGAGTACCTCGTGGTGTACGCTTTCCTGAGCCTTGGCCTCACTCGTAGGGCTGTTCGACATGGGGCCGAAACGTAACCGATGGGGGGGTAGGGCTGCCTCCCTCTTTTTAGGGCCGGTTGTGGGCCGCACCTGGCCATGGAATGGAGGTGATGATCGCGTGAGCTCGCCGTCGCCCGATCAACCCGCGCCCGCCGCCGCACCCCGCGCCACCACCGCCCCAACCGTCGGCCTCTACATCCACATCCCGTTCTGTGAGCGCATCTGCCCGTACTGCGATTTCGCCGTGGTAGCCGCGCGCACCCTCGATCCCGCGGTCGAAGATCGCTACGTCGCAGCACTCCTCCAGGAACTCGAAGCGAGAACCCCCGACTTCCCAAACCACCAGCTCGCCACGGTCTACTTCGGCGGCGGCACCCCCTCGCTCCTGCAACCTGAGTCCCTCGCCCGGCTACTCGAAGCCGCCCGCACAGCCTTTTCGACCAACCCCGCAACAGACGAAGCAACCGAGATCACTCTCGAAACCAATCCCAGCACCGTCGAGCGCGACCGCCTGCCCTCCTTCCGAGACCTCGGGATCAACCGCCTCTCCCTCGGCATCCAGAGCTTCGACGACACGACCCTCAAAAAACTCGGCCGCGCCCACAAGGCATCCGAAGCCCGGGAAACACTCCACGCGGCCCGGGCGGCAGGGTTCGAGAATCTCTCCCTCGATCTGATCCTCGCCTGTCCGGGTCAGTCCATTGCCGCCTTCAAGAGCGACCTCGAAACCGCCCTCGAATACACGCCCGAACACCTCTCGGTCTACGAACTCACGATCGAAAGCGGCACCCCCTTCGCCCTCGCCAACGAGCGCGGCCAACTCGCCCGGCCCGGCGACGACCAGGCCGCCGAGATGCTCGAACTACTGGCCGAGCGCTGCGCAGCCGCGGGCCTCGACCGCTACGAAATCTCGAACTACGCCCGCCCCGGCTTCCAATCTGCCCACAACTCCCGCTACTGGGCCCGCAAACCCGTACTGGGCATCGGAATGGGTGCCTGGTCAAACGAGCCCAGGAGCGGCGAATTCCCCTTCGGCGGCCGGCGCATGAACCCGCGCAAGCTCGGACCCTATCTCGCAGGGATCGAAGGGGAAGCTCTCGAAGCCGCCAAAGGCCAAGAACCCAGCGCCATCGAGTTCGACCGCCTCAGCGAGCCCGAAGCCAGAGGCGAAGCCATGTTCCTCGGGCTGCGCTGCACGGCGGGTCTCGCCGCGGCCCCGTTCGAGACAGAGTTTGGCAGCCCACCTCGAAAGTTCTACTCCGAGCAGATCGACCGGCTCATGGCCGAGGGGCTCATTGCCGAAAACACTTCAGGTGATTTGTGCCTGACGGAGCGGGGAATGCTGCTTTCCGACACCGTCTACGCCAATTTTGTATGATTCAACGGACCAAATCTGTCCATCCGAGGATGAAAGGCTAACGGGGTAGCGAGAGACGCCATGCCGGCCACAGTCGAAATACTAGGCGCAGATCTGCTGAGCGATCGGCAGGCCCGGGTCATGCGCGCCGTAGTCGCCGCGTACGTCGGCGCAGCCGCGCCCGTGGGCTCTGCCACCATCTCCGGCTTGCTCGCCACGCCGCTCTCGAGTGCCAGCATTCGCAACACCATGAGCGAACTCACGGAGTTGGGCTTGATCGAACAGCCCCACTCCTCGTCCGGTCGCATCCCCACCGAGATGGGTCTGCGGCTCTTTGTCGACCACCTGCTGCACCCAAGCGAGGTGGCGGTCGAACAACAGCGCCGTCTTCGCCACAGCTTTGGCGACGCCGATCTCGACGGCGCCATGCACTTTGTGTCTCAATTTCTCTCGGACAGCACGCGCCAGCTGGGCTTTGTCATGTTGCCCAGGCTCGATCGCGTGCGGCTCCAGCATATTTCTCTGATCCGGCTTTCGAGCGAGCGCATTCTTGTTGTGTTGGTGACGCGCTCGGGGCGCACCTTTCGCCACGACCTCGAAGACCGCAACAGCGGCGCCCAGCGCGAACTCGATCGCATGGCATCGGTGCTGAACGAGCGCATTATCGGCCGCACGCTGGTCGAAGTGCGGGACGCGATGGCCGAAGAAGCCGTGCTGCTGCGCAACCAGGCCGGCAGCCTGCTCGCTCGGGCCGTCAACCTGGGCCAAAGGGCGCTGGAACTGACGCGCGAGGCCGAACAGCCGATGGATCTGGTTGTGGCTACCCGCCTCGCATTGCTCGACCAACCCGAATTCAACGACACGGACCGCTTGCGAGACTTGTTCAGCGCCATCGAAGACAACGAAAAGCTCATGGTGCTGATGGAAGGTCTGCTGAGCAGCGGCGGGGTCAGGGTTGCACTCGGCGAAGAGCTCAGCGAGCCCGGTCTGCGCCACTGCGCGCTGGTGTCGTCACCCTACGGTGTATCGGGTAGCGATACCGAGGCCCAGGGCCTGGTGGGCGTGATCGGACCGAGCCGCATGGACTATCCCCGCATTATCCCGCTCGTGAGTTATTGCTCTCAACTGGTGGCAGAAAAGTTCAATGAGAATGTTGCAGCGGAAGAATCAAGCCGGTGAGTGAAAACGAACACGCGGGGAATGACGAAACTGTGGAAGTAGTCGGTGTGGACGGCGACGACCCTGAAGGAACAGACGAAGGTACCGTCGAAGAAACAGAAGAAACCGACGAGGCCAACGAAGAGAGCCCCGACGGCATCCCCGCCAGCGACGAACTCGCGGCTGCTCTCAAAGAGGCAGAAGAAGCCGTAGACGAGCGCCAAGCCAAGCGCTCTGCAGACGAAGCCCCTGAAGCGGTAGATTCAGACGACGGCTTGGGCAGCGCCGACAAGATGACCATCGAGCTGCTCTCCCAGGAGCTCCAGAGCCTCAAGGGCGAGCACGAAAAAACCCTTGCGAGCGCGGCAGAGACCGAAGACAAGTTGCTGCGTCTACAGGCAGAATTCGAAAACTTCCGCCGCCGGACCCTGAAAGAGAAGCAGGACACCTTCAAGTACGGGGTCCAAAATCTCGTCAAGGATCTCTTGGCGACGGTCGATAACCTGGAGCGTGCAGTTGCGCACGGAGAGGAGAACCAGGGCTCAGATTCTCAAAGCTTGTTAGAGGGTGTCGACCTGGTGCGAACCGAGCTCCTGGGCATCCTGAACACCCACGGTGTGGAGACGATCGACGCCGAGAACAAGATTTTTGACCCAGCGGTGCACGAAGCGATGGCCCAGGTCGAAAACGCGGATATTCCAGTCAATACCGTGATGCAAGTACTGCAAGCGGGTTACATGCTGCGAGATCGGATGCTGCGCCCCGCACGAGTGATTGTTTCAAAAGCGGTGGCAGGTGCCGCGGCAGCAGAAGCCGAGAGTGACGAGTCGCAGCAAGATGAAGACAGCTCTTCCTCTTCTTCTTCTGAGGAACAGGAAGTGGAAGAGGAATCGTAAGCCCGGGGACGCCACGTCGCTTCCCCGTCAATAACGGGGGAAACGCAGATGGGCAAGGTCATCGGGATTGATCTCGGTACCACCAACTCATGCGTATCCGTGATGGCGGCCGGCAACGTCGAGGTGATCGCAAACGCCGAAGGCTCGCGCACCACGCCCTCGATGGTGGCCTACACCACGGCGGGTGAAAAACTCGTAGGTCAGATCGCCAAGCGCCAGGCGGTCACCAACCCCGAACGCACCATCTACGCCAGCAAGCGCCTGATCGGTCGCAAGATCGACAGCCCCGAAGTCGAGAGCTTCGCAAAGATCGCACCGTTCCCCATCATCGCGGCAGAGAACAACGATGCCTGGGTCGACGTAGCCGACGAACATCGCTCACCCCAGGAAATTTCAGCGCTGATCCTTTCGAAGATGAAGGACACCGCTTCTGAATACGTCGGCGAACCCGTGACCGACGCGGTCATCACGGTGCCGGCCTACTTCAACGACGCCCAGCGCCAGGCCACCAAAGAGGCCGGCAGCATCGCGGGCCTAAACGTTCAGCGCATCATCAACGAACCCACTGCGGCGGCACTCGCCTACGGGTTGAAAGAGACCGACCACAAAAAGATCGTGGTGTTCGACCTGGGCGGCGGCACCTTTGATGTGTCGGTGCTCGAGATCGGCGATGGTGTCTTCGAAGTGAAGAGCACCAACGGCAATACCTTTCTCGGCGGCGAAGATTTCGACAACGCGATCGTGAGCTACCTGGCAGAGAAGTTCAAAGAAGAACACGGCATCGACCTCGCCGACGACGCAATGGCCCTGCAGCGACTCAAAGAGGCGGCCGAGCGCGCCAAGCACGAACTCTCTTCGGCCAAAGAAACCGACATCAACTTGCCCTTCATCAGTGCCACAGACGAAGGCCCCAAGCACCTCGTCCTGTCGCTCGATCGCACGACCCTCGAAGGCTTGATCGGCGAGTTCATCGACAAACTCGAAGAGCCGTGCGTGACGGCGCTCGAAGACGCGGGCATGGTCGCGAGCGACCTCGACGACGTGATCCTGGTCGGCGGCATGACGCGGATGCCCATAGTCCAGGCCAAGGTCGAAGAGATCTTTGGCATGGCTCCGAACAAGACCGTCAATCCCGATGAAGTGGTCGCGGTGGGGGCCGCCATTCAAGGTGCGGTTCTCAACGGCGAAGTCGAAGACGTGCTGCTGCTCGACGTCACGCCTCTTTCCCTCGGCGTCGAAACCCAGGGTGGGGTTGCGACCAAGATCATCGAAAAGAATACGACGATCCCCACGACCAAGAGCCAGGTCTTCTCCACCACCGAAGACAACCAGGACGTCGTGCGCATCCACGTGATCCAGGGCGAACGCGAGATGGCTGCCGACAACATGTCACTCGGCCGCTTCGAACTGCTGGGCATTCCCCCGGCTCCGCGCGGCGTACCCCAGATCGAAGTGGCCTTTGCCATCGACACCGACGGCGTGACGAGCGTTTCGGCCAAAGATCTCGGCACGGGCAAGAGCCAGGGGATTCGCGTCACTGCCCAGTCCGGCTTGACCGAAGAGCAGGTGGAGAAATTGATCGCCGAGGCAGAAGAGCACTCGGACCAGGACAAAACCCGCAAGGAACTGATCGGGCTGCGGAACAAAGCCACGGGGCTGATCTATTCGACCGAGCGCACGCTTGAAGAATTTGCCGACGATATCGACGCCAGCGACAAGGAGGCTGTGAGCAAGGCCTTGGAGGAGACCAGCTCACTCGTCGATGCGGACGACTATGACGCGCTCAATGTCTCCGTCGAGTCGCTCTCGGTGCTGACCTACAAGATGACCGAGAAGCTCTACGCCGCCCTGGGCGACGAGTGCACGACTGAAGCGGACGGCTCGTAAGCCCGCAGTTCAGCAGGGCCCTGCCGATTTCTCGCAGTTCCCCAAGTTCCTTCCCCGCCCACCTTGCGCGCTGATCCAGTGTGCTTAGAGTCCGTCGCCATGTCTCCACGGCGGCAATCGAAGCGGACTCGGCAGCCCCTTTCGGAAGCGAAATCGAAGGTTTAGGAGCAGCTTCGTGAGCAAGCGCGACTACTACGAAACACTCGGGGTGACCCGACAAGCAAGCGAGGGCGAGCTCAAGAAGGCCTATCGCAAGCTCGCCATGGAACACCACCCTGACCGCAACGAGGGCAATCTCGCGGCGGAAGAGAAGTTCAAGGAACTTTCCGAAGCCTATGCGGTCCTTTCCGACGCTCAAAAGCGCAATACCTACGACCAGTTTGGCCACGCCGGGCTGGCCGGGGCCGGGGGCGCCCAGGACTTTGGGGACCTCGGCGGGTTTGCGGACATCTTTGGGGATTTGTTTGGGGACATTTTTGGCGGTGCACGCGGGGGGCGCGGACGCGGTCAGCGCGGGGCAGATCTCCGGTACAACCTCGATATCGACCTAAACGACGTTCTGAATGGAACCGAGCCGAGTCTTGAAATTCCTAAGATGAAGGTTTGCAAGACCTGTGAGGGGTCGGGCGCGCGGCCGGGGACGGGCAAGAGTATTTGTGGGCGTTGTAACGGCCGGGGACAGTTGGTTTTCCAGCAAGGTTTTTTTCGCGTCAATCGGCCTTGCGATTCATGTGGTGGTGCCGGCGAGGTGATTCGGGAACACTGCCGGGAATGTCGCGGGGCTGGGCGCGTGGAGTCGATGCAGTCGATTCAGGTCAAGGTGCCGCCCGGGGTTGAGCATGGGTCGCGGTTGCGGCTTACCGGCGAAGGCGAGGCTGGGCTTGCTGGAGGTGGGGCCGGGGATCTTTATGTCGTCATCAGTGTGAAGTCGCATACGTTGTTCGAGCGCGAGGGGACGGATCTGCATTGTGAGATTCCGGTGCCGTTTGTTACTGCGGCGCTCGGTGGGGAGATCGAAGTTCCGACGCTTGAAGGGAAGGTCAAGACGGTGATTCCGGAGGGGACGCAGTCTGGGAAGATTTTGCGGTTGAGAGGGAAAGGGTTGCCTCCGTTGGAGCCGCGGTTGCCGGTGGAGCAGGTCAAGAAGATGCGCGGCAATTTTTATGCGCGTATTTTGGTTGAGGTTCCGACTAAGTTGAATGAGCGGCAGCGGGAGTTGTTGGAGCAGTTTGCGAATGAGAGTGGGACCGAGGTTTCGCCGGCTACGTTTGGGTTTCTCGAGAGGTTGAAAGAGTTTTTTGATTGAGAACTCATGGCTGAGATTCGCTTGGATCGGAGCATGCCAGAACCGGCGAGTGGTAGCGCCGCACGGCTGTAGGGTCTCGTTTTTTGGGGGGCGGGTTAGCTTGAAATTCCGGGGCAGATTGAACAGGTTGGTGATCGGGGGGTTCGTCCTGCTGGTGGTGGGGTGTGCTGGGGGACAGGCTCGGGAAGCTAGTGATGCGGAGTGGCGGCAGTACCAGGCGGCGATTCGGGTTGCGAAGGAGCGGCCGCAAGAGGCTACTCGGCTGCTTACTGAGTTTTTGAATCAGCATCCGGATAATAATTTGGCGGATGATGCTGCGGCTCGCTTGGCGGAGCTTGCTTTGCAGGCGGCGGATGAGAAGCGGGCGATGGATTGGTTGTATTTCATCGTTCGGAATTATCCGAATGCGGAGAATGCGGATCGGGCGCGGGTCTTGTTGGCGGGGATGGAGGCGCGGGCGGGGAGGCCGCGCGATGCCACGCGCTTGCTCACCAAGGTTCGGTTTGGGAGGTTGAGTCCGGCGGAGAGGAGGCTCGCGTTTCGCTTGCGTGCGGATCTGACTGATGACGCGGTCGAGCATTTGAGTTGGCAGGTGCGGGAGCGGGATGCGGTTGTCGATGAGTTGAAGAATGCGGACTATGAGTCGCCGGTGTTGGGTGGGGGGCTTGCGGATCTAGAGCGGGAGATTGCGGCTTCGGTAGATGCGATGTCCGATGCCGAGCTCGAGCGGGCGGCGCGGACTTTGAAGGGTCAGCTTCCGGCGGGGCGGGTGCTTTTGTTGCTTTCGCGCAGGGCTTTGCAGCAAGGGGATTTTGCAAAGGCCAGTCGCAAGTTTCGCCGGGTCGAGACGCTCGAGTTCATGAAAGAGGACGAGCGGCTGTTCGAAGAGGTTTCGTTGGCTTTGCAGTTGCGGGAGCGAATCGTTGACGGGGATGGGGTGTTGCTGAGTTTTGCGGAGGTGGCGTCCATGCCGCAGCCGGATTTTAAGGGTGCGACCGGGGTGATCGGGGTTTTGCTTCCGTTGAGTGGGCGGTTTGCGAAGTATGGTGAAGAGAGTCTGAAGGGGATTTTGTTGGCGGCGCAGGTGTTTGATCCGCCGCCGGAGCACTTCGAAGTAGATGGGCAAGACGATTCGTCGGACGGGGAGTCGCAGCTGACGCCACCCGTGAGTCAGGCGCCTGGTGCGCGTGCGCGGAGGGGCGATTGGCTTCCGGAACCGTTGCTGGGGTTTGAGTCGGGGGCAGCTTCGGATCCCGATGAGGGTCGCAAAGCAGCAAAGCGCAAGCCGAGCCTTCGCCTGGTGATTCGCGATAGTGAGGGGACGCCTGAAGCTGCGGCGTTGGCGGTTCAGTCGCTTGCTGCGGAGAAGGGGCTGATGGCGATCATCGGGCCGCTGCTCGGGGATACGGCCGAAGCGGCGGCGCCGGTGGCTGACTCACTCGGGATTCCGCTACTTGCGCTGACTTCCCGGGAAGAGGTGCCGAAGAATCGATCTTACGTGTTTCGCTTGAGGACCTCTCCTCGCGACGAAATCCGCACCCTGGTCGACTATGCGTCGAATGAACTCGGCGCCAAGCGCTACGCGATTTTGTATCCCAAGGACAATTACGGACGCGGGATGCGGAATCACTTTTGGGAGGCGGTGCTCGAGCAGGACGGAATGGTCGTGGCGTCTTCGGGATACGATCCCAAGGCGACGGATTTTGCCAAGCCCATTCGCAACATGATCGGCTACACGCTGCTGACCGCGGGCGAGCGGGCGGCGCTCGAGCGTCGAGATACGCTGCTGCGCCGGGCGCGCAGGCTCGATCCGATCGACGCGCGGCTGGTGCGCACCACCGCCTACGCGATCCTCGGGCCCGAGGGCGATCCGCTTCCACCTCAGGTTGATTTTGATGTGCTCTTCATTCCCGATTCTTACGACAAGATCGTGTTGATTGCGCCGCAGTTGAGTTTTCACGAAAGCGGCAGCGTGAATCTGATGGGACCCAGCGGCTGGAACCATCCCGATCTGCTTTCCATTGGTCGACGTCACGTGCGGGGGGCGGTGATCTCGGCGCTGTTTCACGAGCAGAGCCGTTTTCCCTTCGTATCCGAGTTCAGCCGGGGCTTTTTGGAGACGTTTGGCACGTCACCTGATGTGTTTGCGGCCCATGGTTATGACGCCGCTCGGCTCGTGATGGTCCAGCTGAAAGCCGGGGTTGAGACCCGGGAGGGCGTTAGAAATGGGATCTTGCGCACTCAGGCGTTCCCGGGTGCATCCGGTGTGATCAACATGGCGCCCGACGGCAATGCGCAAAAGCGACCCTTCTTGTTGAAGGTAAGGGGCGGGCGTTTGGTCTCTTTGGACTAGCGTTGTCGCAACCGCTCCCCGGTTTTTCACAGCGCAAAATGACAACGAGAAGTGTTTTGAGGTTAGGGCCGCGCGGTTCGGACCGGTCGTTGCCGGTTAGTCTGGGCATGTGGAATTGTTTCGCCGGTTAGTTGCCAACGGCCCGCATTCGCGAGAGTTTTTCGCCCTCACGCCAATTTCCTTCGATCGATCTCGGCGTCTCAAGTCGTCTGGGCGCGCGGTCGAAACGCGAAGAGATGATTGAGTCTCCCCCCGAGAATGTGTCGCACGACGAACTCCCGATCCTTCCATTACGGGAATTCGTTCTCTACCCCTACATGGTGATCCCGCTGTTCGTAGCGCGGGAGTCTTCGATTGCCGCTGTGCAAGATGCGCTGGCCGCCGATCGCCTGATCCTACTCGTTGCCCAACGCGATCCCGAAACGAAGGAGCCGGGAAACGAAGATCTCTACAGTGTGGGAACCGTGGCCATGGTGATGCGAAGTCTACGCATGCCGGACGGCCGCTTGAAGGTGATGCTGCAAGGGCTCAACAAAGCCAAGATTGACACGTTCGTAGATCGCGAGTCGAGCACCTGGGCGCGCGTCACCAACATTCCCAACGACGACATCAATGATTGGAGTGTCGAGAGCGAAGCCCTGGTGCGCGCGGTTCGCACCCGAGTGGAAGAACTCCTGCCCCTCAAGAACTTGCCTCCCGAAGTGTTGTCCATCACCACGAACATCGACAAGCCCGGGCGGCTCGCAGATCTCGTGGCGTCCAACCTTCGCCTTCGCCTGGCCGAAGCCCAGGAAGTACTCGAGGTCAATGACCCGATCGCTCGTCTGCGCAAAGTCGACGCGTTGGTTCGGCGCGAGCTCGAAGTCACCACCATGCAGGCCGAGATCCAGTATCAAGCCAAAGAAGAAATGTCCCGCAGTCAGCGCGAGGTTTTTTTGCGCGAGCAACTGCGGGCGATCCAGAACGAACTGGGCGAAGTCGATCCCCGGGGCGAAGAATCTGACGAATACCGCTTCAAGGTCGAAGAAGCGGGGCTCCCCCAGGAAGCCCTCGAAGAGTCCCTGCGCCAACTGCGAAGGCTCGAGCGCATGCACCCCGACGGCCCGGAAGCCCAGGTGGTGCGGAACTATCTCGACTGGGTGGTGGACTTGCCCTGGTCCGTGACATCCCCCGATCGACTCGATCTCAAGAACGCCCGCACGATCCTCGATGCCGACCACGCTCATCTCGACAAAGTCAAAGAGCGCATCCTCGAATTCCTCAGCGTGCGCAAACTGCGCGCCGACTCCCGCGGCCCGATCTTGTGCTTTGTGGGCCCGCCCGGGGTGGGGAAGACATCGCTCGGCCGCTCGATTGCGCGCGCGATGGGACGAGAATTCATTCGCGTATCACTCGGGGGCGTTCGCGACGAAGCCGAGATCCGCGGTCATCGCCGCACCTACGTGGGCGCGCTGCCCGGTCGGATCATTCAGGGCCTCAAGACCGCGGGCACCAACAACCCGGTCTTCATGCTCGACGAACTCGACAAACTCGGCGCCGATTTTAGGGGCGATCCCTCGGCGGCGCTGCTCGAGGTGCTCGATCCCGAGCAGAACTCGCATTTCAGCGATCACTTCTTGAACGTCGCGTTCGATCTATCGAAGGTGCTCTTCATCTCCACTGCAAATACGCTCGATTCGATTCCGGCGCCCTTGCGAGACCGCATGGAGATCATCCGGCTGTCGGGCTACATGCCCGAAGAGAAGTCTGCCATTGCCAGTCGTTTCCTGATTCCGCGTCAAATCACCGAACACGGGCTACTGCCGGAAAACGTGATCTGGTCGGGCTCGGCCGTAGAAGAGATCTGCCGGGGATACACCCATGAAGCCGGGGTGCGGAACCTCGAAAGGCAAGTCGCGCGGGTATGTCGCAAGATCGCCAGGGCGACCGCCGAAGCTGACGGCAAATTCAACGTCGTACACATCACCAAGCGCAACCTCAAGAATTACCTCGGCCCCGCTCAGATCGATCCTTCCAGGGTGTCGGGCAAGAGCGAAATCGGCGTCGCCAACGGCCTGGCTTGGACCGAGTGCGGGGGTGAAGTACTAACGATCGAAGCCACCTTCACCAACGGCCAGGGGCTCTTGCTCACCGGGCAACTCGGCGACGTCATGAAGGAGTCGGTGCAGACCGCGCTCAGCTATGTGCGCTCGATTCTCTGTGACCTGGGTCTCGACGAGCGGTCGCTGACCGGCAACCAGATACACGTCCACGTACCCGCCGGTGCCACGCCCAAGGACGGGCCGTCGGCCGGAGTCACGATGGCCGCAACCCTGCTGTCGCTTGCAACCAAGAACCCGATCCGCGGCGACGTGGCGATGACGGGCGAAGTCACCCTGCGCGGACACGTGCTGCCGGTCGGGGGCGTGCGGGAAAAGGCTCTGGCTGCCCTGCGCGCCGGCATCACCAAGGTGATCGTGCCGAAGTCCTGCATGCCGGAAATCGACGAGATCCCCGCCAAGCTCAAGCGCAAGATCACCTTCATCCCGGTCGAGAGCATGCGCGAGGTGCTGGACGTCTGCCTCGAGCAACCCTTGACCTGGCGCAGCAACGATCCCGGTCCGCCGATCGTCACCCACAGCCACGGCCCCGTGGCGTCGGTGAAAGAGTCCTAGCCACCCTTAGCTTTCTCTTTGCACAGCTACACTCCACGCCGATGTCCACCCTCGGCCGACTCGGCGAATTCGAACTCATCAGACGCATCGCGACGCGTGCGGCGGCCCTCGGCACGCCCGAAATCATCTTGGGCATTGGAGATGACGCGGCAATCTTGCGCCCGCGCAAAGGCGAAGACCTCGTGGTCACGACCGACGCGCTGGTAGAGAACACTCACTTCCGCTTTCACAACCAGGCGGCGACGACGATCGGCCGACGTGCGCTGTTGGTCAACTTGTCCGACCTGGCTGCAATGGGCGCGCGTCCCGTGGGCTTTACGCTTGCGCTTACAGCGCCGCCGTCGCTATCGCTTGCCCGCATCGATGGGTTTCTCACGGGACTGTTGCGCGAAGCCAAGACCTACGCCTGTCCCCTGATCGGTGGAAACTTGAGTCGCGCACGCGAGACCTGTCTTTCGCTGACGGTCGTCGGTGCGGTGAAGCGTTCGCGAGCGCTGCTGCGCGGTGCGGCGCGCCCGGGAGACCCCATCTTTGTCACCGGCACCCTCGGCGGCGCGGCCCTCGCCCTCGCAAAGAGCCGGCGGCGGGGCGCCAAGCTCCGCCATCTCCCCACCCCGCGCATCGCGGCCGGCCGGGCCCTCGCGCGCATGCAGCACCCGGGTGCGGTGATCGATCTCTCTGACGGCTTTGAGGCGGATCTCGGGCACGTCCTGCGGGCGTCGGGTGTCGGGGCTGCAATTGACGTGGCCCGCATCCCAACGCCCAGAGGCTTTGCCTCGGCGTGCGCAAAGCAAAAGCTCGACGCCATCCACACGGCGCTTCGCTCGGGTGAGGACTACGAGCTGCTCTTTACCCTGCGGCAGGCCGATGCAAAGCGTACCAGCGCGGCCGCGCTCAGCAGGCGTCTCGGCGTGCAGGTGAGCGAGGTCGGTCGCATTACCAAGTCGCGAGGCGTTGTGGGTTTGCCGCGCGGGGCGCCCGGGGTGCCCGGGGTAAAGACCAAGGGGTTTCGACACTTTTGAAGCTTCGAAAGGTGGAGCGAAGATTGGGTCTGCCCCAATTGCGAACTCGCAGACTCGCAGAAGCCGATCTGGATCCGTGCGACAGCAGAAGTTGCATCTGACGTGTGGACTCTGGATCACAAATCCGTATAGACCCAATCTTCGCTCCACCGTTGTGTAGTTGCGCGTCGGCGAAGGGCAGTTGCCGACCCGGGTTTTGGCATCTCATACGCCATCAAGATGGTGCTCTGGAGCGCCGATAGTCCGAGGGTGAGAATCGCCTTGACCCACAAGTTCGTGTTCGGCTCGCTTCTCGTCGCCTCCTTGGTGGCGGTGTTGCCCTGGGGTATCCGCGCGTTCGGACTCGACTTTCCAGCCTGGGGCTCGATCTTCATCGCGCTCGGGGTCGGGGGTGGATTGGGCTTCGTGCTCTCCCGGAGCTTCGGGCAAAAGTTTGAAAACCTGCGCGAAGTCACGAACCGAATTCGCTGCGGCGACTTGACCGTCGAGGTCCCCTCCCACACATCGATGTTTGCCGACGAAACCGACGATCTGGCCAAGGGTGTTCACGAAATGCTGGCCAAGCTCAACACCTTTGTCGGTCGGGTCCAGGAGAACGCCGACGTCGTCACCACGGCGGCCCACGATCTCGCGCGAGAGATCGAACACGTCCGCGAGGGCAACGAGGGCATCTCCGCCACCGTAGCGACTGCCGCTGAGGGAGCCGCACATCAACGCGATCTGCTCAAACGCGCGACGGAGTTGATCGGTCAAATATCCCAGGAAATCGAACTCAACGCGGGCCGCGCGCGAGAGGCATTTGGCTTCGCGGCCGAGGCCAATCAAAAGGCCGGCACCGGCGTCGACGTGTCGAGACTCGCGATCGAAAAAATGCGCACGGTGTTCGAACGCGTCGAACAAGCCGGCCTCATGGTCTTTGATCTGGAGGCCAAGACCCGCCACGTTCACCAGATTACCGAGATCATCACCAGCGTCGCACACCGAACCAACTTGCTGTCGCTAAACGCGTCCATCGAAGCGGCTCGCGCCGGTGAAGCGGGGCGCGGCTTCTCCGTGGTCGCTGACGAAATTCGCAAGCTCTCCGAAAATGCGGGACGCAGCGCCGATGAAATTTCAAAGCTCATCAACGAAATTCAATCGGACACCAGAGAAGTAGCCGACGAAATGAGAAAATCGAGCGAAGTCATCAACGAAGGCCGCGAAGACGTCAACACCATCGCGGATTCGCTGGGGCAGATCAGCATGGCCGTCGGAGAAGCGGCGACGCGCTCCGAAGAGATCTTTCACGGCGCCGATCAGCACGCGATGAGCGCCGAGCGCATGGTGACTGCGATGAGTGAACTCAAGACCAGCGCCGAGGGCAGCGACGCCGCACAAGAAGAGGTCTCGCGCATGGCGCGGGGTCAACTCGGTGCGGTGTCGAAGATCGTCGACGGCTCGCAAGAGCTATTGACCGTGGCCGAAGAGCTGCGCGAGTTGTTGAGCTTTTACCGAACCGCGAACACGCCGCCGCCCCGGGAGGTGCTGTGAAGATGGACAGCCCGCAGCAAGCAGCGCAGTGCAGCGATCGCCTGATGGTCTTCAGCGTGTCGGGAAGTGTCTTCGCGCTGCCGATCGCGGGCATTCTCGAAGTCGTCGAACAGGCCGGTGTCAACTGCGTGCCGATGGTTCCCAGAGATCGCGGCGGGATCATGAACTGGCACGGCGAAGCGCTGCCCGTGGTGGCGCCTCACCTGTTGCTCGGAGGCGAACCGATTGCGCAGCGCACCGGCGAAGATGTTCAGCAGTACCTGGTGATTTCAGATCGCCCGGATGCGGCTGCGTCGCTGGGCTTGCCGATCGATTTCGTGTCCGGGCTCGTCAACGGAGAGCCGGGCAGGCCCCACGACAACCAGGTTGTAGTTGAGAGAAGGCCAGTGGATGGCCGAATCGTCAATGTGATCGATCCGCAGCGTCTCGTGGCGCGGGCGGCAGAGGTCATTGAGAGCGCTGTCGCCTAAAGGTGATGCCGCAAAGCAGGAGTAAAGATGAAAGCTCGAATACTGATCGCCGATGACGCTTCGTTCATGCGCCAGATGATCCGTGAGATTATCGAGCCGGAAGGCTACGAAGTCGTGGGCGAAGCGACCAACGGAGTCGAGGCCGTGGAACAGTTCCGGGAACTGCGCCCAGACCTCGTGACCATGGACATCGTG
>SMVB01107994.1_pt1 | contig 15762 bp, 16 predicted proteins | sample 2456461 | NCBI WGS metagenome assembly SMVB01 (sample SAMN11095934, study PRJNA526329) | marine sediment metagenome | biome: Marine sediment; feature: Surficial sediment; material: Deep marine sediment; isolation source: Hadal surficial sediment | place: Pacific Ocean | collected 2014-05 | depth... | reverse complement strand
TGCAGCATCCGATGGCACGATGGCGGCCGATGTCCGGCCGCTGATACGACTGAATGTGAGCGTAATACTGGTACAGGACGGGCGCCGTGAGCAGGGCTATGCCGGTGGTGGCGCACGCGCCAGCCTCGACTACTTTATCAATGGCGACATTCCGATGGACTACGCGCGCGAAGCGGTACGCCAGGCCATCGTGCAACTTGATGCGCGGCCGGCGCCGGCTGGCACGATGCCCATAGTGCTCGGCCCAGGCTGGCCTGGCATATTACTGCACGAGGCTGTCGGACACGGCCTGGAAGGCGATTTCAACCGCAAGGGGACATCGGCATTCAGCGGCAGGATCGGTCAGAAGGTCGCCTCATCGATTTGCACGATCGTTGATGACGGCACGCTTGCCGATCGGCGCGGCTCCGTCACTGTCGATGACGAGGGAGTTCCCGGACAATACACCGTGCTCGTTGAAAACGGCATTCTCAAGGGCTATATGCAGGACAAGCTTAATGCGCGCCTCATGGGCGTCGAGTCGACGGGTAACGGTCGTCGTGAGTCGTTCGCGCATGTGCCGATGCCGCGCATGACCAATACCTACATGCTGGCGGGGCCGCACGATCCGGAAGAGATCATCGCATCCGTCGATAAGGGAATATACGCACCGAATTTTGGTGGCGGTCAGGTCGACATCACTTCAGGAAAGTTTGTGTTCTCGGCGAGTGAGGCTTACCTGATTGAGAAGGGTAAAGTTACAGCGCCCGTAAAGGGTGCCATGCTGATTGGTGACGGCCCGCAAGCGCTTAGCAAGATATCCATGGTCGGAAACGACCTGGAGTTGGACTCGGGTGTCGGCACATGCGGCAAGGAAGGCCAGTCAGTGCCTGTGGGCGTGGGCCAGCCGACGCTAAAGATCGACGAGATTACAATCGGCGGCACAGGATAGTCCATACCGGGCGACTAGCGTTTACTGCCGGTTTCACATAACGCGGTTTCCCGGCATTTCACTGCGCACAATGTGCGGTGTCTCACTGCATTGAACATATCGTTGCGGTAAATTTTGGCTATCTCAGGAACGGAGAGGACGATGGCTTTCGAGAGCACAATCACCGAACATGACATGGACGCAGGAACGCAGCGATTTGTGCAGGGATTGCGCGCTGATGCCGGGGATTTTGATCCTGATCTGTCCGTTGATGGCCTGTCTGAATCAATACTCTCAAGAATACTGGGACTGTTCGGCGTCGGAAAATCCTAGCCTGTTTCCGGGCATATTTTCGATTCCCACTGGACAATCGCTCCCCGCTATGGAAAATGAATTAGCCTCGGGGCAGCAAACCAGATGATATGTGGGTTTCAAAACCAATCTACGAAAGCTTGCCGTACTTCTATCTATTAGTCGGTGCGATCTCGCTCGGTGCCTCAATGTATGTCAACCACTGGCACTGGCCAACAATATGCTTTGTCGTCGGACTGGTTTGCCTGGTCGCGGGGCTGGTCGTATTGCTGAAGCGCAGGGACCACCGTGTTACCGAACGCCGCATGGGGCAGCGGCAAGACTACTAGTGCTCGGCGACAGCCGAATCCTGATTATCTGACTTATCGTCGTTGCTCGATTGGCGGTCGTCGAACTCGTTTCTCTTGCGAATATCGTTATAGACAAGTTCGTACACGCCGAGGGACATGACATCGCCGTCGCGCAGACGATACTTCTTAATCTGTTTGTCACCGATAAACACGCCGTTCGTACTATTCAGGTCTTCGACGACGCAACCACTTTCATCACTAACTAGCTGTGCGTGATGGCGACTCACGAACTTACTCTTGATGTAAATTTCATTGTCAGGCGAGCGGCCGATGATTACACGGCCCAGCGGAAAGGTCAGAATATCAACGACGTCACCCTTTGTGCGCACCATGATCTTCGAGACGTGCGAGTTTGCCGGGGCTTGTTTGCCTGATTCGAGTTGTCGCAATTGCTCGAATACACCGGTGTTGCTCTCGTGTTCTTTCCAGTTCAGTTCCTTGGCGGCGGCAATTACATCGTCTGCGTTTACAGTGTGCTTATCGTCAGCAAATGTGCACAACAATGTCGTGTCGCAAAGTGTATTAATCAGTCGTGGAATGCCGCCCGAATATAGGTAAATCGCATCAAAGCTGTCGTCGGCGAACAAATCCTTTTTCTTGCGGCCGGCAACAGACAGTCTGCGTTCGATGTACTCACGCGTTTCGCGCCGATCAAGCGGGCCGAGATGGAAACGCAGGCGAACTCGTTGCACCAGCTGTTCGAGTTTTGGTGAGTCGAGCGTGTCTTTTAGTTCAGGCTGACCCGCGAGGATAATGCGCAACACCTTTTCCTTGTGCGTCTCAATGCCGGACATCATGCGAATTTCTTCAAGTACTTTCTTCGACAGGTTCTGTGCCTCATCGACAATGAGTACTACCTTTTTTCCGTTGGAGTATTGCTCAATGAGGAACATATTGAGCATGTCGAGCAGCTCAACCTTGCGTTTATTGAAGGGTTTGAAGCCGAATTCCGTGAGTACTGCTTGTAGAAACTGGGTCGGTGTCAACTGCGTCTGCGACACGACGGCGTAAATAGTGTCGTCATCCAGTTCCGCTAGAAATGACTGCAACAACGTGGTCTTGCCCGAACCGATATCGCCCGTGATCACAACGAATCCATCGGCCAGCCAAATGGTTGATTCCATGTAGGCCTTGGCGCGAGCATGTTGCTTGCTCCAATAAATGAAATCGGGGTCTGGCGTCAGCCTGAACGGCTGCTCAGCAAGTTTGAAATGATCCAGATATGACATATTCGATCAAGTCTACCTGCTTTTTCGGCTGACGGGCGATGTTGTGTTCTCATTCGTAGTCGTCGAATGCGTCACAGTTTTATCAATTATGTCCAATAGTCTGTCGCGCTCGTCCGCACTGTTTTCAACCACGGTGATATGCCCCAGTTTTCGTCCCGGCCGCGGTGCCTTGCCGTAGTCATGCAGCTGGCCGGTTTCGAGAGTTCTGGCGGCCGGCGGAATCTGGCCGATGAGATTGACCATGCCTGCGTGGCCGTGGCTCGCCGTCGAGCCGAGAGGCATGTTCATGATCGCTCGCAGATGATTCTCAAACTGGCTTGTCTGTGAACCTTCGATACTCCAATGACCGGAGTTGTGTACGCGCGGTGCAAACTCGTTGGCAAGCAAGTCATCGCCGATAACAAACAATTCAAGCGCCAAAACGCCAACGTAGTTAAGATGTTCAAGCAGGCGGTTCACGTATTCCGAGGCCTTCTCGGTCAGTGCCGGTTCGTCGAGCGGCGATTTGGACGTCCGCAGCATGCCGTCGACATGAACGTTGTGGCTGAGCGGGTAGATCGCAATCTCACCATCGACATTGCGCACACCAATGCATGAAACCTCAAAGTCGAACGGCACCCATTGTTCCGCTATCAGCGCCTGTCCGCCAAGTATTTCCCAGGCAGTGTTCAGGTCACCTTCTTCACGAACAACGAACTGTCCCTTGCCGTCATATCCCAGGCGTCGCGTCTTGATGACCATAGGCAGGCCGAGGCTTTCTTTTGCCACCGCGATGTCCTCGCGAGTTTCTATTGCTTGGAACGCGGGAATGGGAATGCCAAGGCTTGCAAAAAGATGTTTTTCGTTAAGACGATCCTGAGCACAGGCAAGCGCATTGGTAGGCGGATAGACAGGTACCTTGCTGTTGATCTGTTGCAAAGCCGCAACCGGGATGTTTTCAAATTCATAAGTAACGACGTCACAATCAGATGCCAGCTGTGCCAGCGCATCTGCGTCGTCAAATGGTCGCTGCAGAACATCGCCGCAGATCGCGGCGGGAGGATTGTCGGAGGGATCGACAAAGCAACATTGCGCGTCCAGGCTGCGAGCCGCGAAACCCAGCATTTGGCCGAGTTGCCCGGCGCCGATAATGCCAATGCGCATTGTTTCGCTTTCGTTATGCGCGAGGGTCACTGTCGGCCAGAACAGTGTCGGTCTGGTTTTTGCGAAACGCGTCCAGCGCGCTCGCGATGGCAGTATCGTTGTTGGCGAGAATCGCCGCCGCCAGTAGAGCCGCATTGATGGCACCCGCGCGGCCGATCGCCATACTGCCGACAGGGACACCGGCTGGCATCTGCGCAATTGACAACAACGAATCCATGCCGTTGAGCGTCTTGGACTGGACGGGTACGCCCAATACCGGAATCCGGGTCTTGGCGGCGGTCATGCCGGGAAGGTGCGCGGCGCCACCCGCTCCAGCGATGATGACCTTCAGGCCGCGCTCGACGGCCGACTCGGCATAGTCGAACAACAGATCGGGCGTGCGATGCGCAGAGATGATTTTGACCTCGAAGCCTACGCCCAGTCCGTCCAGCGTCTCGCTTGCGTGACGCAGTGTTTCCCAGTCAGAGCGGGAGCCCAGAATAATGCCGACATCAATACTCACATCAATACTCACAACAACACTTATCGGGAAATTCTATCATTCTCTGCAGCCGAAGCTCGTTCACTTGTGGCGAAGTTTCAGCAAACCCGCGCGGATCGGTTCCGGATCGGCGTTACGCATTAGCTTGCCAATGTACTGCTTTTGCCGACGCAGTGCGCCGTGCGCTTTGATCTCCCGGGCTTCGCGAACCGCTTCTCGCAAAGCGTCGTCCAACGGAAGACTGTCAAGGTCCGATCGCCTGACTGTGATTAACTCCTCACCGAGTTTTTGCAGGGCCAGATACTCGCGTTTTCGTGCGCTTTTACTGGGCTTTAAATCTGTCACCGGCTAAAGTACTCCCCGCAGTCAGTCCGATTCGACCGCGGCGGGAGTCTAACACGCGTGCGCCGCGGCTTTGTAAGCAAGGGATGTTCCAGAAATGACAGAAGTCGCTGAACACGAACCACAAGTCCGGGAAGAACTTGAGCGTCTCGTGGAGCTCGCATTGGACGAGGCTCGTAGCCGTGGTGTCGATCAGGCTGAAGTGGCCGTCAGCCAGGACAGAGGGCTTTCTACGACGGCGCGACTTGGCGACGTGGAAAGTCTTGAGTTTACGAACGATCGTGGTATCGGCATTACCGTGTACAAAGATTCGTGCAAGGGTAACGCGAGTACCTCGGATGTCTCACCCGCGGCGATTCGCGAGGCTGTTGCGAAGGCGTGCTCGTTCGCCCGTCTGACTGCCAGCGATCCGCACTCGGGCCTTGCGGATACTGAACTGATGTGCACGGATATCCGTGATCTCGATCTTGATCATCCATGGTCCCTTGACGCGGATCAGGCGATAGCGCTCGCTATTGAATGCGAGGCCGCTGCGCTCGGCTACGATAAACGAATCGGAAATTCCGAAGGCGCGACCGTGTCGACCAATCGCGGCTCGCGCGCTTATGGCAATACGCATGGTTTTATTGGCAGTTATTCGTGCACCAGCCACAGCATCACCTGCGTCGTTCTTGCCGAGTCCGACGGGACGATGCAGCGCGATTACCAGTACACCGCGTCTCGAGATCCGGAAGGCCTGGACGACGCCTTGTCTGTAGGTGAAACAGCGGCGCGCAAAACACTTGGCCGCCTGGGTGCGATCAAGATAAAAACGGTCGATGCGCCGGTACTTTTCGTCCCGGAACTTGCGCGTGGTTTCATAGGGCATGCAATCGGCGCAATTGCCGGCGGCTCACAGTATCGTCGATCTTCGTTTCTGCTGGAGGCGGCCGGCGAGAAAATTTTTTCTGACTTCGTGCAAATCCAGGAACGTCCGCATCTGGCCAAAGGCATGTCCAGCGCATCATATGATGCCGAAGGCGTTACCACCTACGATCGTGACATCGTGACCGATGGTGTATTGCAGGGCTATGTCCTGAGCAGTTACTCGGCGCGGCGACTCGGTCTGGAGACGACGGCGAACGCGGGCGGCGCGCAAAATCTTATCGTTCAGGGTGGCGGCAAAGACCTTGCTCAATTGCTGTCGGACATGGGCACCGGTTTTCTCGTCGAGGAGTTGATTGGGCAGGGCGTCAATGCTGTTACTGGCGACTATTCGCGCGGCGCGGTTGGTCACTGGGTCAAACATGGTGAGATCCAGCATGCGGTACACGAAGTCACTATTGCCGGCAATCTGCGTGACCTTTATCTGCGCATTGCTGCCATCGGTAACGATCAGGATCTTCGCGGCGGCATTCGCTGTGGTTCGTTGCTGGTAGAGGAAATGACCATCGCCGGAGCCTGACTGACTCGTTTCAGGCCGTCTATTCGTCCAGCAGGTCGGACAGAGTCTGATCTGCAACAGTCCGTTCGACGGCCGCATCCACAGCGGCACCCAGCGCATCGATAGAGTCATTCCATTTGGGGTCGCGATGGGAGCCCGTTTCTCCGTCGCGGCGCACGACGTTCAGAATGTCGGTCAGCTTGATACGCGACATTTCCCGACCCGGCAATAATTCCTCTTTTTCATTCGTGGTCAGCAAGCCACCCGTTTCAAGACCCGCCGCAATCGGCGCAAGTGTAATAGTCGGAATCTTGAGTACCCGACTCAGGCTAAGCAGATCGACACCTGGGCCCGGCTCTCGAAACTCCTTGCCGACAAGAAACATGATATTGAGGGCCAGGCGTTCACGCATTTCGTTTGACAGGCGGGGTTCACGGTGACCGAGTCGCAGGTAAGCTGGGTTCTGAAAATAGAACGCAATCTGCGAGCCAATCAGCAGTATTAGCCAGTTCAGGTACAGCCAGATCAAGGTCGTGATTGCGATCGCGAAACCCGCGTATATGGCCTGGGTTCGCGCAGAGTTCGCAATAAACGCGGCGAAAATCACGCCAACAGTAGCCCATAGAATTCCGCCGGCCAGCCCGCCAACCAGCGCCGCGCGAAAATTCACCTTCGTATTCGGCATGTACGCGTAGAGAAATGTGAATACGCCCGATACGACGAGGTACGGGGTCAGGCGACTTGTGGCCGCGAATATCGGCCCGAAGAGCGAGCTCTGCGAAAGCCACTGCACAACAGCCTCGTTTTCCACCGACGCGATGGCACCGATTGCAATCACTATCGCGACCGGTCCGATCAGCAGTACGAACATGTATTCGGTGAAACGCCGCGCAAAATTACGCGGTTTGCTTACATACCAGACGTAGTTAAAGCTCTCTTCGATTTTCTGCACCATCGATATTGCGGTGTAGACAAAAAACGCGAGCCCGATGCCACCGAGTACGCTGCCGTTGACGTTGTCGACCAGCGTCATAAGCTGATCCGTAATTTCTATGCCTTTATCGCCCAGCGGTTCCAGCACGACATACAGTCGTGTCCTGAGTTCCTTATGGACGCCAAGTCCCTTGAGCACGGAAAAGCTGAACGCCATCAGCGGTACGACAGACAGCAATGTGGTGTACACGAGACTCATCGAACGCAACGTCAGTTGCCCGGAGATAATGTCACGCAGGACGGCATACAGATTGCGCAGGACACCGGTCAGGAGTCGGCCAGGCAGGCCGAACTTCAGGAGCGTATCGCCCCAGACATACTTGTCGAGCTGACTGTTGAGATATCCGATCATGCAGTATGGGTTCCTACGACGTCATTCTTGTCAGCGCCTCACGATACTTCGCGGCTGTACGGGTCAGAATATCAGACGGCAGCTCCGGTCCAGGAGCTGTTTTGTCCCAATCCAGCGTATCGAGGTAATCGCGCACGAACTGTTTGTCGTAGCTGGGCGGACTGGTACCGACTTCGTAATCGTCAATCGGCCAAAAGCGAGACGAGTCGGGTGTTAGCATCTCGTCAATAATGTGCAGTCGGCCGTCATCGTCCAGACCAAACTCGAACTTTGAATCCGCGATGATAATGCCACGTTGTAGCGCATAGGCGGCTGCGCGTTCGTAGATCTGGATGGAAACATCGCGAACACGGCTGGCCAGATTTTCGCCGATCATTTCAACCACAGTGTCATAGCCAATATTTTTGTCATGATTTCCCGCGCCTGCCTTGCTTGCGGGTGTGAATAGCGTTGCAGGCAGTTTCTCGGCTTGTCGAAGCCCTCGCGGCAGGTCAATTCCGCAAATTTGTTGCGTCTCCAGGTAGTCGCGCCAACCGGAACCGATCAGGTAGCCGCGCACAACGGCCTCGATTGGCAATGGCTTGAGGCGTTTGACTACCAGAGACTGGTCACGAATCCGGTCACACAGCGCCGTATCCTTGACCACGTCGTCGATGGTGAGGTTCGTCAGCTGATTGTCGATGATGTCTGCCATCATGTCGAACCAGAACAAGGAAATCTTGGTCAGAACCGCTCCTTTTCCTGGGATAGCATCGGGCAGCACGACGTCATAGGCAGACAGGCGATCGGTCGTGACGATCAGGAGATGATCGTCATCGACGCCGTAGATATCTCGCACCTTGCCACGGCCAATCATCGGCAATTCCGGGATCGATGAATCGAAAAGGACGTCTGTGTTGTTCATGGGCTCAGGTTCGGACTCTGTTTGACCGGCATTGAATGATCGCCGTTCCGGCCGGGTCAGGCAAGCACCGAAAATAGGAATGACCGCTGACTCAAGTTAGGATTGCTACTCTTTGTGCGGCGCGACGGCTGGAATCTGGTTTGTATTGGGGCAAGATCATCGGCACTTTGGCCGGGCTCGCGACAATGAAGCCCTGGTTTGCATTACTCGGGTTGTTTCTCGGTGATCAGTTCGATCGCGGTTTCGCAGCTCGTTACCGAAATTTTGAGCAGCAGGGCGCCAACATCGGTCGCGTTCCGGAACATTTCGTGCGCGCCCTGTTTGAAGCCATGGGCCACCTTGCCAAGATCGATGGCCGCGTAAGCGAAGAGGAAATTCGTGCCGCGCGCATGGTTATGCATCGCCTGGGATTGAACCCCGCACTGGTAAGGCGCGCAATCGGCTGGTTTGATGCAGGTAAACAGCCCGGCTATCCGTTGCGGCAGCGAATGCGTGAAGTCAGGCGACTCAGCGCGCGCAATGCCGTAGGCCGCACGACGTTCGTTCGGCTGCTACTTGAAGTCATTCTTGCAAAACGCAGTCTGAAAAGGGAAGAGCGTGCGCTGGTATGGACGATTTGCAAGGAGCTCGATGTCGGTCGCGTTGAGCTTGCTCAGATTGAGGCGATGATACGCGCGCAAAAAGGCTTCCAGCGTTCTCCCGCGGGCGACGCCGACGCAGCTCGCGTACGCGATGCCTACACTTCACTTGGCGTGTCGCCGGACTCCAGCAATGACGAAGTAAAGAAAGCCTACAGGCGCCTCATGAACAAGAATCATCCGGACAAAATTGCCGGCACGAACCCGGCGGCGGACGTTATCGCGGAAGCCGAACGCCGCACTCGCGAAATTCGGCGTGCCTATGAAATGCTCAAGGCGCGTCGCTCTATTCGTTGAGCTGTCGCGGCGGCGCACCCTGTTGTACAGTTGCAAAAAAACCAAGGAATGATCGTGACACCAGTTATCGCACCGTCCATACTTTCTGCTGATTTCGCCCGCTTAGGCGACGAAGTCAGCGCTGTGCTCGACGCTGGCGCTGAGTTTGTTCATTTCGATGTCATGGACAATCATTTCGTACCGAACCTGACGATCGGGCCGATGATTTGCGAGGCGCTGCGAAATTTCGGCATCGAAGCACCGATTGATGTCCATCTGATGGTGGAACCTGTTGACCGGATCATTCCGGATTTTGCCAAGGCCGGCGCCAGTTACATTACGTTTCATCCGGAGGCGAGTCGTCACGTGGATCGCTCTCTGGGGCTGATAAAGGAGCAAGGATGCAAGGCCGGGCTCGTATTTAATCCTGCGACACCTCTGGACTGGCTTGCACACGTTATCGATAAAGTGGACATGGTCTTGATCATGTCCGTGAATCCAGGATTTGGCGGCCAGAGTTTCATTCCGTCTGCACTGACCAAATTGCGCCAGGCACGACAGATCATCGAATCGAGCGGCCGGGAAATCCGGCTGCAGATCGATGGCGGTGTCAAAGTGGATAATATTGGCGAGATCGCTGCAGCTGGCGCCGACACCTTTGTAGCAGGTTCGGCAATTTTCGGCAGTGACGACTACGCTACGACGATCGCGGCGATGAAGTCCGAAATCACGAAAGCGGTACGGTAGGAGCGCGCCTTGCACCCCAAAGGGCACCTAGCGCGCGATCGCGGCTATATGCCCTTTGGGGTGCAAGGGCCCGCTCCTACTACAAATTACGGTTCGGTCTCGCGCCGTAGACGACAATCGTCTTACCGCTGGCCGTTACCAGGCCCTGTTCCTCAAGAACCTTGAGTACGCGGCCAGCCATTTCCCTCGAGCAACCTACGAGGCGACTCAATTCCTGGCGACTTACCTTGATCTGCATGCCGTCCGGGTGGGTCATCGCATCCGGCTCGTTGCAGAGATCCATTATCGCGTGAGCGACCCGTCCGGTAACGTCGACGAAAGCAAGATCGCCGAGTTTGCGGTTGGTGCGGTCAAGTCGTGTTGCCAGTTGAGTGGCAAGCTCAAAAACGAGTCCTGGGCTCTCGCTGGCAATCTGCCGGAATCGTGGGTAAGTCATTTCGGCGATCTCGCACTCTGTTCGCGTGCGCACCCACGCGCTACGCGTTGGTTGCTCGTAGAACAGACCCATTTCGCCGAAGAATTGACCCTTGTTTAGATAGGCCAATACCATTTCATTGCCGTCTTCGTCTTCAATCATGACCTCGACCGAGCCATCGACGATGTAGTACAAAACGTCCGGCAGGTCACCGGCATGAATCATCACCGTCTTGGATGGAACAGTCCGTACGCGGCAGTAACTCAGGAAGCGGTTGATCGCCGGTACATCGCTCAAATTCTTAGCTGTTGTCTGCATTGATTGATCCTCGCCCTATTGCGCATCTCTTTTAATACAGATCGAGTGCGAGGGCAAGCTAAGTCCGTGTTTTGCCGTCTTTTCTCGCCTGCTAAAATCGATACGCGGTGGTCGTCATGATCTTGGCCGTCGCCTGCATCAAACGCACCATAGCGTGCGGTAGTTCTGCCGCACCTGCGGCGATAGCATTTTTACCGTGCTCGGCTTCTTCGTCTCGCATTTGCTCCACTATTGCCCGGCTCTTCGCATCCTCCTCAGGAAGATGCTCGAGATGACTTTCGAGATGGGCGCAAACCTGGCGCTCAGTTTCGGCGATAAATCCGAGGCTCCATTTGTCGCCGAAGACGCCACTGGCCGCACCGATGGTGAACGCGCCGGCGTACCAGAGCGGGCTCAGCCGGCTGGGTTCTTCACCCAGTTCATTGATACGCTGTTCACACCAGGCAAGATGATCAAATTCTTCATCGGCAGCGCGTTGCATCTGCTCCGCTATTGTCTTATCGCGAGCAAACGTCGCATGTCCCCGGTATAGTGCCTGCGCCGCCACTTCACCTGCATGATTTACCCGCATAAGACCAGCTGCGTGTGCTTTCTGCTTGACGTCGAGGTTGGCATCTTCGATGCCTTCCGCCGGGTTGCAGCGGGCTGAGCGACCGGCAGGGGTGGCAATCGTGCGCAGTGCATTGCTGGCGCTTGCGAGGAGGCGATCGAGGGGAGTCAGGTGGCGGCTGTGCATATTGGAATTATATCGCAACGATGATATTCACGCCGCCAGGCATCACGCGGGCGGTTTTGACCGCCTTTGTAACCAATTGAAATATAAGGTAAAAAACCACCGAAATTCCGGCGCCATATTTTCACAAAAAAAGCCCCTGATTGTTTGCATTGGGACGAGGCCTCAAGTAGTATTTCGCGCCTTTCGCCGGTCCAGCGAATGATTGTGTGTGCGTGGACCGTAGACGGGGTAAGGGCTCTAGCGAGATTGCCCCAGGTTAAGATTTTTCCCGACGGAAACCAGAATTATGAAGACGTTTTCTGCAAAACCAGCAGAGGTACGCCGTGATTGGTACTTAGTTGATGCAACAGGCAAGACCTTGGGTCGCCTGTCAACCGAGATCGCTCGCCGACTGCGTGGCAAACACAAACCCGAATACACCCCGCATGTAGACACGGGTGACTATATCGTCGTCGTCAATGCTGAGAAAATTCGTGTTACCGGCAATAAATTGAAAGATAAGATCTATCATCATCACACCGGATACATTGGCAACCTGAAATCAATTTCGCTCGAGAAATTGCTCGAGGAAACGCCTGAACGCGCGATAGAATACGCGGTGAAGGGCATGCTGCCGCGCGGCCCATTGGGACGCAAAATATTTGCCAAGTTGCGCGTTTTTGCAGGACCAGAACACAGTCACGCTGCACAGCAGCCGATTCCATTGGAAGTAAACGCCTAAGGTTCGTGCCTTACGCATTGAGACAAAATTATGAGTGATACGGTTTTTTACGGTACTGGACGTCGCAAGACATCAACTGCTCGGGTGTTTATGACGCCTGGTAACGGCAGCATTACGGTTAACAACCGCCCGTTGGACGCTTTCTTTGGCCGCAAGACGGCACAGATGATCGTACGGCAGCCGCTTCAGTTGACCGAGCTTAGTGAGAAATTCGACATCAAAGTTACGGTAAAGGGCGGTGGAACGACTGGTCAGGCTGGCGCTATTCGCCACGGCCTGACACGCGCCCTGATGCAGTACGACGAGTCATTGCGCCCGTCGTTGCGTAAAGCTGGTTTCGTCACCCGAGACGCGCGGGAAGTCGAGCGCAAGAAAGTTGGTCTGCGCAAAGCTCGCCGCGCCAAGCAGTTCTCGAAGCGCTAGGCCTTCGGATAGCGATCGCTGCTATTTTGGGGGATCGTCTAGTGGTAGGACTACGGACTCTGACTCCGTCAACGGGGGTTCGAATCCCTCTCCCCCAGCCAAAAAAATAGTGGGCTCCTTTCGGGGCCCATTTTTTTGCCGGGGAGATGAGGATGAGAACCCCTGGTTCGACAAAACCGCGTAGCAGTTTTGGACGCACGCAGTGCGCCCGAAAGGTGAGCGCTGAAAGCGCGAATCAATCCCTCTCTCGAAACGCGACGCCAATCGGAGTAGCAAAAATTGTCGAAACTGGACAGAATCCGACCCGTAATCGCTGCAATTGATTCCTGGGCCAGACCATGACGATAAGCACATCGAAACCGGCTCGAACATCCATACGCCGTCTGGCGTCGTTGTTGTTCGTGGCCAGCTTCGCCAATGCGCAGGAAGGCACAGACGACAATGCAATTCCCGAGTACACCGCGCTTGAGAACTCTGGTGCGGTAATCGGCGAAATCATTCTCGACAAGCGCAACATCTTTGACCTGTCCAATCCCGACGAAGACAAATGGCTGTATCGCTGGGCAAACCGACTGCACATAGTCACGCGCGACGAAGTCATCAGAAAACAGCTGTTGTTCGACTCTGGCGACAAATTTTCGGGCCGGTTGCTTGAGGAATCCGAGCGCATCCTGCGGCGCAATCGCTACCTGATCGAAGCGGAATTGAAACCAGTTCATCGCGCAAATGGCGTTGTCGACGTGAAGGTGACGACCCATGATGTCTGGTCATTGACACCGGATGTTTCGTTTTCGCGCACTGGCGGTGAGAATCGAATCGGTCTTGGTATTGAAGAAACCAATCTCTTCGGCCGTGGGCAGCTGGTGCGTGTGAAGTACATCGATAACGTTGATCGCAGGTCCACGCGATTCGAATTCGAAGATACGAATCTGGGTCGCAGTTGGTGGTCAATGTACTTTCGTATCGCCGACAACTCGGATGGCGACACAAAACTTCTGTCCCTTATGCGTCCGTTTCACGAACTCGATGCCCGCTGGACAGCCGGTGGACGACTGCTCGACGACGACCGCCGCACGGCGTTTTATCGCCTTGGCGATGAAGCGGCGGAATACCGGCACGAACGCGACTACGCAACAACATTCGGTGGCTGGTCTGCAGGCCTGCAAAATGGCTGGGCGCGACGCTGGACGGCTGGTGTTGTCTACGACGACAATGTGTTCTCCGATGTAACGGACCCTTCGTTGCCGCCGTTGATTCCCGACAATCGCAAGCTCGTGTATCCGTTCCTGCGCATAGCAATGGTAGAGGACCAGTTCGAGACGACTGCCAACGCCAATCAAATGGGCCGAACCGAGGATTTCCATCTGGGCACACGCCTGTCGGCCTCGATCGGTTGGTCTGACCGCAGCTTCGGTGCTGACCGTGATGCGCTGGTCTTCTCCGCATCGTATGGCCGCGGTTTCGGCTCGCTCAACAAGACATCACTGTTGTTGCGGGCGTTATCCGGTGGTCGGCTTGAGGACGGCAATACGGCCAACGGCAAAACAACGATCAATGCGCGCTTCTACCACAGGCAGTCCGAAAAGCGTCTGTTCTTCATGTCTCTTGAGGGAACCGTGGGACATGATCTTGACCTCGACAACCTTGTGCTGTTGGGCGGCAAAAGCGGATTGCGCGGCTATCCGCTGCGCTACCAGACCGGAGATTCGAAAATGCTGTTCACGATTGAGCAGCGTTACTTCACGGATTGGTATCCGTTCAGGCTGGTCCGCGTCGGCTGGGCCGTGTTCGCCGATGTCGGCCGTACCTGGGGGGACAATCCTGTAGGCGAGACCAATTTCGGCTGGTTGCCAGACGTCGGTTTCGGTTTTCGATTCACACCAACACGATTCAGCACGGACAAGGTTGCGCATCTTGATTTCGCATTTCCGCTTGGCGGCGACGCATCGATTGATAACGTGCAGATTCTTCTGCAGGCAAAGCGCAGTTTCTAGCGCCTATTCGCCTATGCGCGCAATTCCCTGACGCCTGAGTCGCTGCCAATAAGCAGAATATCGGCAGGCCGATCGGCAAAAATCCCGACGGTGACGACACCGGGAAAACTATTGATCCGGGCCTCCATATCGAGCGGGATTGTAATCTGCAGATTATGAATGTCGAGAACGTGATTGCCGTTGTCAGTGATGAATCCTTCACGCCAGATCGGTTGGCCACGCATCTTTAACATGCGACGGGAAATGAATTCCTGTGCCATCGGCAGCACTTCGATAGGCAGCGGAAAGCCACCCAGCATGCCGACTAGTTTCGAATCATCCACAATGCACACGAAGCGCCGCGCGGACGTCGCCAGGACTTTCTCGCGGGTTAGAGCTCCGCCGCCGCCCTTGATGAGCTGCAGGTGCTTGTTGCTTTCATCGGCACCATCGATATACAGATCGATGTCGCCAGTCTCGTTCAGCGTCGCAACTTCAAATCCATGTTGTTGCAGAAGTTCAGTCGATGCTTTGGAACTGGATACAACTCGTTCGATCCGATCGCGAATAGACGGCAACATTTCAATAAGGAAATTGACGGTAGAACCCGTGCCGACACCCAGCACTGTGCCAGGCTCGATGAATTCCAAAGCTGCTTCTGCCGCGCTGCGCTTTTTCTCAGGTGCGTCCATAGGTGCGTACTATAATCATTTCGGCGCAAAATGCACGAACGCAACGCACATAGGATTGTATGTGTGCATACGAAAAGAGCCCGCATAAGCGGGCTCTTTTACTTTGCTATGGAAGAAGGCTCTTCCTCAGCGATCCATCAGCTACCGCCTTCTTCTGCGGGTCGCCTTTTTCTTCGCCTTCTTCTTAGTCTTTCGTTTAGCTACTTTCTTTTTAGCCTTTTTCTTCGCTTTCTTTTTGGTCTTGCGCTTGGCTACTTTCTTTTTAGCCTTTTTCTTGGCTTTCTTTTTAGCCTTTTTCTTGGCTTTCTTCTTCACTACCCGCCGTTTTTTCTTGGCGGTCTTTTTCTTTTTTGCTACGCGGCGTTTTTTAGGCGCTGCTTTTCT
>SMVB01314842.1_pt1 | contig 15770 bp, 11 predicted proteins | sample 2456461 | NCBI WGS metagenome assembly SMVB01 (sample SAMN11095934, study PRJNA526329) | marine sediment metagenome | biome: Marine sediment; feature: Surficial sediment; material: Deep marine sediment; isolation source: Hadal surficial sediment | place: Pacific Ocean | collected 2014-05 | depth... | reverse complement strand
CGGAAGGTGGGGATGAACTGTCCCTGACGAGACCGGTCGAATGCGGTCCAGCGAATTCGCCTGGAAATTTTGCGGAGCCTTTGTCATGAACTACCCGTTTACTGAATCTGCGAATTTATTTGGCGCGGTTCCTGCCGGTCGACGCCGTCGAAGCGGGAAGCTACCAGCCCGGCGACTATTGCACAAGAAACCGGCACAATAGAATTTTCAGAAGAATTTTGCTCGATAGGGTGGCGACGAACAGCTTGATGTTCTATATCCTACGACCAGATCAAATGAACAAAATTTCGATTTTAGGCTTTAATCGGAAATCGTTTCATAGGGGGTAGATTTGCCATATGGCGCAGGCCCGTCTCGCCGCGGATATCGGCGGCACTTTTACCGACATCGCAATCGAGGCCGAAGACGGGCTGTCCACCTGTAAGGTTTTGACAACCCCGGAGGCGCCTGAAGAAGGCGTGTTCAACGGCATCCAAAGGGCGCTCGAAGACACCGGGCTGGCGCCTGCCGATTTCGCGTTGATTATCCACGGCACGACGCTTGCGACCAACGCGATTATCGAGCACAAGGGTGCGCGGACCGCGATGATCGTGACCGAGGGGTTCCGCGATACGATCGAGATTGGCTACGAAAACCGTTTCGAACAGTACGACATCTATATGGACAAACCGCCGCCGCTTGTCCCCCGCGCGCTGCGTTTCGGGGTAACCGAACGGATGGACGCGCGTGGCAACGTGCTGATCCCGCTCGATGAAGCATCGCTCGGCCGGGTCGTCGAAAGTCTAAAACGCGAAGCCGTCGAGTCGGTGGCGGTCGCGCTGATGAATTCCTATGTCGCATCACGGCATGAGCGCTTGATCGCCGATCATCTGTCGTCGGCATTGCCGGATTTATTTGTCTCCCTATCGAGCGAGGTCTCGCCCGAAATTCGCGAGTACGACCGCTGGTCGACGGCGGTCGCCAATGCCTATGTCCAGCCTCTGATGTCGAGCTATCTGGGCCGGCTCAACGAGAAACTAGCCGAGATGGGTTTCAACTGCCCGCTATGCCTGATGACCTCGGGTGGCGGGTTGGCTGCGCTCGAGACTGCCCGCCGCTTCCCGATCCGGCTCGTCGAATCGGGGCCTGCGGGCGGCGCAATCCTGGCCGCGCGTCTTGCAGGCGAATGCGGCCTCGACAGGGTATTGTCCTTCGATATGGGCGGCACCACCGCCAAGATCTGCCTAATCGATGACGGCGAGCCGCAGCATTCGCGCACATTTGAGGTCGCGCGGCAGTACCGTTTTATGAAGGGCAGCGGCATCCCCTTGCGTATACCGGTGATCGAGATGATCGAAATCGGCGCCGGCGGCGGTTCGATCGCTAGTGTGGATTCGCTCGCGCGCATTCATGTCGGGCCCGAAAGCGCCGGCGCGGAACCGGGTCCCGCCTGTTACGACCGCGGCGGCACGTCGGCAACGGTTACCGATGCCGACACTGTGCTCGGAAGGATCGACCCCGACAGTTTCGCCGGCGGCACGATGCGACTCAGCCTCGAGAAAGCACGGAACGCGATCGACAAGGCGGTCGGCGCACCACTGAAGCTTTCGTCCCTCGATGCAGCTTTCGGCATTTCCGAGATCGTCGAGGAAAACATGGCCAACGCCGCGCGAGTCCATGCGGTTGAGCGCGGTAAGGAACTCGATGGCCGTACGCTGATCGCCTTTGGTGGTGCGGCGCCGATTCATGCGGCGCGGCTGGCGCGCTCTCTCGGGATCGACCAGGTTTTGGTACCGACGGCGGCGGGGGTCGGCTCGGCGGTCGGATTTCTGCGTGCGCCGGTTGCCTACGAGGTGGTGCGGAGTCTCTATACGGTTCTCGACGAGGGATTCGATCCGGACGCGCTGAACGCGCTTTATGCCGATCTGCGCAAGGAGGCCGAGGATATCGTGGCGGCCGCGGCGCCCGGCGTGGAATTGTTGGAAACGCGAACCGCGGACATGCGCTATCGCGGTCAGGGCCACGAAATTTCTTTCAACCTGCCACCGGGACCATATGACGCCTCGACGCGGGATCGATTTTCGGAACTGTTCGGGTCCGCCTATGAAGCGTCTTACGCGCGACGTATACCGGATGTCGAGATCGAGGCATTGAACTGGACTCTGCGGCTGGCCGCTCGTCAGGAGCCGCCTGCGCCGTGCCCCGACGCACCAGCCGACGTCGAACCCGAGGCGGCGTCCCTTCGCAAGCTGTTCGATCCGGAAGAAGGCTCGATGCGCGATGTTCCGGTCTACCGGCGAGGCGATCTTGTGCCCGGCGCGAAGATTCGCGGACCTGCAATCATTACCGAGGACGAAACGACGACGGTGGTGCTGAGTGGATTCATAGCGCGCATCAACGCGCTGGGCTATATTGTGATGTCAAAGAAGACAATATGATCGTCAATGACCCGCATTCGCCTATTCGCCTGCAGCTCATGTGGGACCGCCTGATCGCGGTCGTCGAGGAACAGGCGCAAACGTTGATCCGCACGGGATTCTCGACCTCGACGCGCGAGGCCGGCGATCTGTCGGCGGGCATATTCGATGTCTCAGGCAACATGCTCGCCCAGGCAGTGACCGGAACGCCCGGCCACGTCAACGCGATGGCGCGTTCGGTGGGCCATTTCATTGACAAGTTCCCGGTCGCGGAGATGGCCGAAGGCGACATCTTCCTGACCAACGATCCGTGGAAGGGCACCGGCCACCTCCATGATTTCACCTTCGTGACACCGACATTCCGCAACGGGGAAATCGTGGCCCTGTTCGCCAGCACCTGCCATGTCGTCGATATAGGGGGCCGTGGCATGACGTCCGATGCCCGCCAAATCTACGAAGAAGGGCTGTATATCCCGCTGATGCATTTTGCCCGGGCGGGCAAGGTGGAACAGGCAATCATAGATATCGTTGGCGCCAATGTCCGCGAAGCGGTTCAAGTGATCGGCGATTTGCATTCGCTCGCGACCTGCAACGAAATCGCCTGCCGCCGCCAGGTCGAAATGATGGACGAGTTCGGGATCGCCGACCTCGACCGTCTGGGGGCGCATATTCTCGCCAAGTCGAAAGCGGCGACCCTGGAGGCCATCGGCAAGCTTAAGCCCGGCACCTATAAGCACTCGATGCGCATCGACGGGTACGAAGAGCCGGTCGACCTGGTCGCCACGATGACCATCGGGAAGACTGGTATCGACGTCGATTTCACGGGAACCTCGGGCATATCTTCCTACGGGATCAACGTGCCCATCTGCTATACCGAGGCCTATGCCTCGTTTGGCGTCAAATGCATTGTCGCGCCGACCGTTCCCAATAACCAGGGCTCGCTTTCGGTCATCAGAGTAACCGCGCCAAAGGGCTCGATCCTGAACGCCGAACACCCGGCGCCCGTCGCGGTTCGCCATGTCACGGGTCAGATGCTGCCCGACGTCGTTTTCGGATGCCTGAACCAGGCGCTCGATGGTTCGGTGCCGGCCGAAGGCACGTCGTGCCTGTGGACCCTGTACGCTTTCGGTGGGCCGGGCCGGGTCGACGCGGACCCCAAGGACCTCGTCGACGCCGACCCGTTTACCGTGCTCAGTTTCCATTCGGGCGGCACCGGTGCGCGGCCCGGCAAGGACGGCCTGTCCGCCACCGCGTTCCCCAGCGGCGTGCGCAACGTCCCGGTCGAGATTACCGAGGCAATTTCACCGCTCATAATCTGGCGCAAGGAGTATCGCGAGGATTCGGGCGGTGCTGGCACCTATCGCGGGGGACTGGGCCAGGTCATGGAACTCGGCCTGCTCCAAGACGCGCCGTTTGCGTTCAGCGCGCTGTTCGACCGCATCGACCATCCGCCGCGGGGCCGTGACGGCGGTAGGCCGGGGGCTGCCGGCAATGTCAGCCTCGCCTCCGGTGGCCAGCTCGACGGCAAGGGAACCCAGACGATCCCGAGCGGCGATCGGGTGGTCATCGAGATGCCCGGCGGCGGCGGCCTCGGCGATCCCTTGGCACGCGATCCGGCGATGGTGGCCTCCGACGTAGAGGCCGGGCTAGTTTCGCGCGAGACGGCGCGAGACGCCTATGGCGTCGTTCTTACCGACGACGGAGAGGTCGACGAAGCCGGGACCGCGGCGCAGCGCGCGAAAGGCAACAGGGAGACTACATAGGACACCTGCGGCCGGTTTCCAGCAGTCCCCGTTTTAGAGGGTCAACACCGTCTTGCCCATGGTTTTACCGGCGCCGAACAAATTCATCGCGGTCTTGAATTCCTCGAATGGATAGCTCCCGGTCACCTCTGGCTTGACTTTCCCCTCAAGGTATAGATCGAACAGATCGGCCATGGCATCGTGCACGGTTTCGGGCTTTAGCCTGAAATGCATATCCAGCGCCATGCCCGCCAGTATCAGACTCTTGACGTTGAAATAGCTCGCCTTGGCCTCAGGAATACGCCCCGAGGCGTAGCCGATCGTCACGATGCGCCCGAAAAAGGCGAGCGCCCTGAGCGAGCCGTCAAACACGTCACCGCCGACCGGGTCGAGAACGATATCGACGCCGTCTTTGCCTGCGATGGCGAAAACCTGCTGGCGCAGATTTTCGCGCAAGTCGTCGACTGAAAGATCGATGGCGTGATCGGCGCCGTTTTTAAGCGCGAGCTGCCGCTTTTCCTCGGTGATATCGCCGGCAATGACCAGCGCTCCTTTGGCCTTGGCGATTTGGACCGCGGCCAACCCGATACCGCCGCCGGCGCCGTTGACCAATACACTCTCGCCATCTTTGTATTGGCCGCGCAGCATGAGGGCAATATGCGAGGTGGGATACACCGTGCCCAAAGCCGCCGCACCGATAAAATCCATCTCCCCGGGCATAACGAAGCTACGGCCCTCGGGGGCGACCACTTTCTCTGCATAGGCGCCCCACCTGACCTGAGCGAGCGCGCGGTCACCGATCTTGAAGCGTGTCACCTCGTCGCCAACCGCCGCGACCACGCCCGCCGCGTCGCGGCCGGGCACGAAGGGCCGGTCGGGTTTGGTCTGATACAGTCCCTGGACCATAAGAGTATCCGGAAAGTTCAGGCCAATGACCCGGGTATCGATCAGAATCTCCTTTGGTCCCGGCACGGGATCGGGTAATTCTTCGATTTCGTGTGAGTCGATGGGCCCGAATTCGTGAATTACAATTGCGCGCATCAGTCCATTCCTTTTATTCATTTAAAGCGTCCGACCAAGCGGCCGTTAGTGATCACATTGGGCGATGCTTTCGGCTCAAGGCGGTAGCAACGCCCGCTCCGGCTATAGTAATCTTTATAGGGCAATTTGGCTGTTCGCCACCAGGTGAAAATAACACCCGCCCCTTGGGAGTCAGCGTATCTAACCCACAATTTGACCTTCCAGATTTTCAACAGCAACGGCCTTATGTTCCGGTGCCAGATGAGCATATAGAAACGTCATTTTGAGTTCAGAATGGCCTAGTAACTCCCTGACTGTGTCGAAATCGACACTCTTCATCACTAACCAGGGAGCAAAGGTATGGCGCAGATCGTGCCAGTGGAACTTTTGGGTGGCTGATGATCTTTGCTGTCTGACGTCAGACACCCAAAGCAGATGGGGTTAAGCTGAAAATGAGGCTTTTCAGTCCCATCTGACCAATTCTTGTGGCAGACTGTATATCCCATATAGGCCACGCAGGCGCGCTTGTGCGGTCCATAGAGAGTGCCTCCGGCCCGCGTTGCGATGGCGCCGCCGTTTTCGGCGGTCCTCTGAAACCAGAATATTCTGTCTCAACTAAATCTACCCATAGACTTCCATACTTGATACTGAAGACACCTCCTGCGGAATGGAATTTCGCCATAAGATTGGAAATAGATACATGAGTTACCGCGACTTCCGGGATTTCATCGCCGTCGCCGAGCAGCAGGGGCTGCTCAGACGCGTGCAGCAGACCGTCGACCCAAGTTGGGAGCCGGGCTGTCTTATAAAGTGGGCCTTCCAAGCGCTTTCCGACAAAGAGCGTTTCGGGCTTCTGTTCGAGAATGTAAAGGGTTCGGAGCTGTCGCTGTGCACGGGCGTGCTTGGCGCCTCGCGGCAGACCTATGCTTTAGCGCTCGGCGTCGAGCCTGACAAAATAAATGCCCTATGGGAGAACGCGCTCGTTAATCCGATTGAACCGGTGACGACCAATACGGCGCCCTGTCAGGAGGTCACTCGAATCGGCGATGAGGCGCGGCTCAGCGAGTTGCCGATTCCCACCTGGACGCCAGGCAAGGATGTCGGTCCCTATATCACGACTACGGTGATGACCCGCACCGTCGATACGGACAACCAGAATACAGGTATTTACCGCACCCGCGTGCGCGACGATCATCATGTCGTCATCAATATGAATCCACGACGCGGAGGCCACGATCAATGCGCGACTTGGTGGGCCCAGGGCAAAGCCGCCCCGGTCGCTTGGGTTATCGGCGCCCATCCGGCTTTTCAACTGGCCGCCGCCGCCACCATGCCGACCGGCATGCAGGAAATGGAGGTTGCCGGCGGTTTAATGGGGGCGCCGATTGAACTCATCAAATGCCTGACAAACGACATTATGGTCCCGGCCAACGCCGAGATCATCATCGAAGGCGAGTTGGAGCCTGGTGACCGGGATACGGAGGGTCCGTTCGGCGAAAACCTCGGTTTCATGAACGAGGTTAGCAGTAAGCCGGTTGCCCGAATCACCGCCATTACCCGCCGCAAAGACGCCATATATTATGGAATCAGCAGCCAGATGCCGCCAAGCGAGAGCACTTTCCTGCAGAGTAACTCCACGGCCGGCTTGTTCTATAAGGTCCTTCGCCATGACCTTAATGAAAAACAGATCACCGACTTCTACATTGATCAAACTTTTGGCGGTCAAATGGCGCATGGAATTATCGCCATGACGCCTCAATATCCGGGCCACGCCATGAAAGTCGGCCGCATGGCCGCCGAGGTCAGCGCCCTGAAGCGGGTTACCGTGGTCGATGAGGATGTCGATATTCGTGATCCCCAGCACATGGATTGGGTGATGAACGCCCGCTACAATCCGTCGCGGGATACGGTCATCATCAAAGACGTCTTCATGCGCGCCGCCATGGACCCCTCTATTGAGGCGGTCGATGGGGTAAAAATAGGCAGCAAGGTTGTCATCGACGCCACCCGCAGCGTCCCCGAGAATGAATTTTCATTGCCGCCCAAGGAGACCATGATGAAGGCTCTGGAAACCTGGAAATCGGCCGGACTACCGGAATTTACCATTCCCAAGCGCGCTCAATTGCGGATCGACAAGTCGTAAGGGATACCGGTTAAGGCAAAAAATCCTCAAGCCGCACAAGATCGTAATTTTTTGGGTATGCGGCCATGAAATTTTTCCGCTCGGCTTCACTCAGCTCTGCCGGAATGGTGGCGTCGATCATCCATTTGGTGCCAAGGCGTGTGAAGGGACCCATGCCGGGAACCAGCGGTGAAATGCTGTCGAGGCCGAAGACGCGGGCATTCGGCAACATGATCACATCTTCCGACGCGTGAACCCGAGTGGTCATCGACCAAGCGATCTGGCCCAAATCGTCGGCGTCGATATCCTCGTCCACGGCGATGGCCAGTTTGGGGTGCAGGTAGGGACCCGACAACGCCGCCATCAACGCCGTTTTGGCCTGGCCCGGCTGGCGGGGACGCAGTTTCAGCACCAGCATCATGTCGCCGGCGGCGGTCACGGCACGCACGTCAATCAGATCGATGCCGCCCTCCACGTCGCTCAAATGGCGCTTGGTCGCCACTTCGATGCCGAGCGCCATGGTCGCCTGGGCATCGGTAATCGGTGCACCGCAATGGATGGCGTAGAAAATGGGGTCCTTGCGACGCGTGACGGCCTTGACCTTGAAGATCTCGGATTCCCCGCCGCCGGCGTAGGTGCCGGTCACTTCGCCATAAGGACCTTCCGGCTCGACAATGTCGGGGGGCACTTCGCCCTCCAGAACCAATTCGGCTTCCGCCGGCACTTCCAAATCGACCGTCTCGCAAGTCACCATGCGCACGGCCTCACCCATCAGCCCCCCGGCCAGGCTTAATTCGTCATGACCAAATTGGGTGGTGAAGGCACCAGCAAAAAAAATCGCTGGATGGCAACCGAAGAAAACCGCCACCGGCATTGCCTCGTTGCGGGCGCGGTATTTATCGTAGATACGCCGCGCTTGACGGGGCAGCATGAGGAAACCGGTTTTGTCCTTGCCGGTAACATGTTGGCGGTGGATGGAAACGTTGCGCAGGCCTGTCTCTGGATCCTTGATTACGGCAATGCCGGACGCCAAGTAACGCCCGCCGTCAAGTTCCGAGGTTACCGGCGATGGAATGTCAAATAGATCCACGTCGGACCCTGTGATGATCACCTCTTTGATCGGCGCCGAGCCGGGATCGACGGTGACGGGATCAATGCCGTGGCGCAGGCGGGTACCGATCTCGCCCAACAATGCGTTCTCTTCGATGTCGAGCCCGATGGCCCATTTGCGGCGGTCGGCGATAATCTGGCTGCAGGCCTTCCAGCCCTCATGGCCGGCGATGTTGGTGAACAGGCTGGCCTTGCCCATTTCATTGAAGGCGCGCCACTGAACTGCTGCCATGTTGGTAAGCGGGTCCACTTCCTTGTCGAAGCGGATCAACTCCCCTTGTTGTTCCAGATTGGTGAGCATGGTGCGGAAGGATTGATCGGGCATGGGCCTGCTCTCTTGAAATAAATCACGACACCATAAGTCCGCTATTGGATTAAGTCACCATCCCCGTTCACCGTTTACGGAATGTGACGGCGTGAAGGCAGCCTCGGCGATGAGGTCATGGTAACCAGCCAGCTTCTCGATTATGACGAAAAGCGGCTGCATTATTTCCACACAATGAATCACGCCACCAAGGGCTACCAAATGGCGCCGCAGGAACAATTGGCCGTTCACGTCGACCTTTCCATCCGCAAAGTCGTGCCGTTCACCGAAGGTCCGATGGAAAAACTCGCGGAGATGTGGAAATCCCATAAAAACCTACCGACCCCGCCGCAGGTCGGCAGTGTCATGAAAATTCCGCCGCCCAAGAAATAAAACGGGATCACCAACAATAAAGGACCATTGTCCGAGTCAGCGGTCCTTTTTTTGGTGTGTGGGCTACCGGCGTAACCGGAACCGTTGAATTTTTCCGGTGGCGGTTTTCGGCAGTTCCTCGACAAAATTGAACCAGCGCGGAAATTTGTAGTGCGCCAGTCCGTCCTTACAGTGGGCGAGCAAATCCTCTTCCAGCGCCGGGCTGGCATCCGCCGGATTGTTGAGAACGATGAACGCCTCGGGCTTGATCAGGCCATCGGGATCGGCTCGACCGACGACGGCGGCTTCGAGCACTTTGCCGTGCTCGATCAGCCGGGCTTCGATCTCGAACGGTGAACACCAAAGCCCGCCGACCTTGAGCATATCGTCGCCACGACCGCCATTGACGAAGTAACCTTCGTCGTCCTGATAATACATATCACCGGTGTTAAGCCAGCCGCCTTCCAGCATGGTTTCGGAGGTCTTGTCCGGATTATTCCAATATTCGATTGCCGTGGAGCCGCCGCGGACATGCAGGGTGCCGATTTCTCCCCGCTCCACGGGATTGCCATTTTCATCGACGATCCGAACCTCATAGCGCCCGACCAAGCGACCCGAGGTGCCAGGCTTGTGGTCGGCCGGCGTATTGGCGACGAATATATGAAGCGCCTCGGTCGAACCCAGGCCATCGATGATCAGGGTGCCGGTTTTTTCCTTCCAGCGCAGCATGACACTGCCAGGTAAAGCCTCGCCCGCGGACACGCATTGACGCACTGAACTCATATCCGGCAATTTCTTATCCATCGCGTGCAGTTGCTGCGCGTAAAGCGACGGCACGCCGAAAAATATTGTTGGCTGGTATTTCTCGATCATTTCGAAGGTCATTTCGGGTGTGACCTTTTGGTCGCTCAAAATAATCGTCGCGCCGACCCACAACGGAAATGTCAAGGCATTGCCGAACCCGTAAGAGTGGAACATCTTGCTGGCCGAGAAACAGCTGTCACCCTCACGCAGGCCGATCGTGTCGACACCGCTGCATTGGCTAGTATAGACCATCGAGCGGTGGGGATGAATGACGCCCTTGGGATTGCCCGTCGATCCCGAGGAATAAAGCCAGAAACAAACCGTATCGGCGGTAGCCGGCGCGGGTGCCAGTTCGGGCGATTCCCCCGCCATGCGGGCGCTCAGTTCCTCGGTGGTCAAAATCTGGGGGGGCGAATGCTCCGCTGCCGCCAAGGCCTCGTTGATGGTGTCGCTAAATTCGGGGCTGTAGATCAACGCCGCGCTCGCCGAATCCTCGATCAGGTATTGGTAGTCCGAAACCCGCATCATGGTGTTGACCGGCACCGGTATCACGCCCGCCTTGACCGCTCCGAAAAAGGCGTAAATGAACTCGGGACAGTCCTTGACCACCATCAGCGCCCGTTCGCCAGGCTGAACGCCGAGCGAAATCAAGGCATTTCCACAGCGACTGACCCGCTCGGCGAGTTCTCCATAGGTGACCTCTTCATCACCGGCTCGGATCGCCACCTTGCCGGCGCGGCCCTCTTCGAGATGGCGGTCGATGAACGGTACGGCGACATTGAAGACCGGCGAGAATTGGATCGCCGCCGGGCTTTCGCTTTCATCCAATGTGACGGTATTGTCCTTCATGGCTCCACCCAGGTTCTGCCCTCCAATTTTATTGTTGATATCCGTCAAATCAACGGCTTTCCGACACTAACCGCAACGTTGAGTCCCCACAATGGTGTTTGGATGACACCACGGGCACAGGGCTTGTGGGTGGCAAGAGGCGGTGGAAGGGCGGTCAATGCCAAGACTGTTGTCTTCGAGCAGAGGCTCTGGCAGGACCTGCTTTCCGAACTGACCAATGATTACAGAGATTTTCGATGACGGAATAGGCAAAGGCGGCAGTGGTAACGGATGCTTGGCATTTTGATTTCTGCCGGGCCGATTTGCTGGAGATCGGTCGCGACGCCCGGGAAAATTGATGTTGTGAGCGTGAGTATGGGTTGAGATATTATTGTTCGTGTGCTCAGTTAGCCTCCCGTCGCACCGCGCGGGACGGACCTGAAATCGGTGAGGTTTATGCACGATAGAGCTTAAGAGTTGGAGGGGCAATGGCCCAAGAGAAATCACCCTATGTTGGCCGCGCGATGGAGCGGGTCGAGGACGCGGTCCTGCTTTCCGCAAGCGCCAAATTCACCGACGACGTACCGACCGCACAGGGAACGCTCCACGCCGCCATTTTACGCTCGCCCCACGCCTCGGCTGAAATCGTGTCGATCGACACCAGTGCCGCCGAGCGCCAACCCGGCGTTGCCGCCGTGCTCACCGGGGCCGACGTCAAGGAGGTAACGACGCCGTTTCTGATCGTCGTCAAGCAGCCGATGGACCAATGGTGCCTGGCGATCGACCGGGTCCGCTTTGTCGGAGAGGCAGTCGCTGTCGTAATCGCGGAGGATCGTTACCTCGCGGAGGATGCGGTCGACTATATCGAGGTTGAATACAGGCCGCTGGAGTCGGTGATCGATCCCCTCGAGGCGGCACAAGAGGACGCGCCGCTGGTCCATCCGGCGGTCGGCTCCAACGTCGTCTCGGCGCGCGATTTTAGCTACGGCGATCCCGACGCGGCCTTCGCCGAGGCCGATCACCACGTAGAGCTTACGATTTCCTATCCGCGCAATTCACACACCCCGTTGGAAGGCTACGTGGTGGTTGCGGAATACGACAAGAACGATGGACAATACGATGTCCTGTCCAACTTCCAAGGCCCGTTCACGGTTCATCCGGTTATGGCGCGGGCGCTCGGCGTTCCCGGATCAAAACTGCGCATGCGCACGGCTCCGTTCTCGGGCGGGGCCTTCGGAGTCAAACAGGCAATATTTCCCTATGTGGTTTTATGCTGCGTCGCGGCCCGGAAAGTGGGCCGGCCGGTCAAGTGGGTGGAGGACAGGCTGGAGCACCTGACGGCGGCCACCGCCGCCCCGAACCGGGAGATAAAAGTCGAGGCGGCGGCCATGAAAGACGGCACGGTCACGGCCCTGCGCTACGACCAGCTTGAAGACTACGGCGCCTACTTGCGTCCGCCCATGCCGGGGCCGCTCTATCGCCAGCATGGCGTGATGACCGGGCCATACGACATTCCCAACCTGGCGATCACCAACCGTCTGGTAATGACCAACAAGACGCCGTCAGGCATGGTCAGGGGCTTTGGCGGCCCGCAATCCTTTTATGCCCTTGAGCGCATCATGCACCGGGTCGCCGAGGTGACCGGCCTCGACCGCCTTGAGGTGATCCGCAAGAATCTGGTGCCCAAGGACGCTTTTCCCTATCGCGCCGCTGGCGGGGCGCTGCTCGATTCAGGAAACTACCAGGAGGTGGTGGACGTCGCGGTTACCGAAGGCAAATTCGACGCGCTTCGCAAACGGCGCGAGGAGGCGCGAAAGGAGGGCCGCCTGTACGGCATCGGGATGGCGGTGGTATCGGATCCGGCACATTCCAACATGGGATATCTGTCGACGATTCAGACCGTCGAGGAGAGGCACAAGTCGGGCCTCAAGGGCGGCAACATCTCTTATTCCACGGTCAATATGGATCCGCTGGGTGCGATCACCGTCACCTGTGATTCGATACCCCAGGGCCAGGGTCACGCGACGGTATTATCCCAGATCGTCGCCGATCAACTGGGTGTCAGCCCCGACATGATTCGAGTCAATACAGAACACGACACCCATAAGGATCCATGGTCCATCGCCACCGGCAACTATTCCTGCCGGTTCTCCTCGGCAACCGCCGTCGCCTGTTACCGTGCCGCCAAGGAGATACGCGAGAAGCTGGCCGACATCGCCGGGCCACGCCTGAACGTCAAGCCCGAAGACATTGAATTTGCCGATGGTTTGGTGTTCGCCCGCGACAATCCGGACAACTCGCTCAAGCTCCATCGCGTGGCCGGCGTCGCCCACTGGCAGCCCGGCGAGTTGCCCAGCGGTATGGAGCCGGGCGTGCGCGCCACCGGCGTCTGGGCGCCGCCCGAGCTTGAGCCGCCCAACGATCAGGACCAGGTCAACACCTCGCTGACCTACGGTTTCGTCTTCGATTTCTGCGGCGTGGAGATTGACCGTGACACCGGTCAGGTGCATATCGACAAATACGTCACGGTGCATGATTCCGGAACCATCCTCAATCCACTGCTCAAGGACGGCCAAACCTACGGCGCGTTCGCGTGGGGTGTAGGTTGCGCGCTTATGGAGGAGTTTGTTTATGGTGATAACGGCGAGTTCCTATCCGGCACTTTCGCCGATTACCTGCCTCCGACCGTGTGCGAAATACCGACGCCCGAACTGTTCCACGTGTCGACGCCTTCGCCCTTCACGCCGCTTGGCGCCAAGGGTGGAGCCGAGGGCAACGTCATGTCCACACCGGTGTGTCTAGCAAATGCCGTGTGCGACGCGCTGGGACTGGAAAGCATCAACCTGCCAATGACGCCGAAAAAGATCAGCGCCATTATCCACGGTGAAGAAGCCGCTCGACCCGCCTCCGTCGATGTTTCCACCCCGCCCGGGAAGGAAGACGTTTTCGGCACCGGGCGGGCCCTTGTCGGAAAGGGCGGCCATACCGTACCTGCCTCGCCGGAAATGGTCTGGCAGACCCTGGTCGACCCGGCAAAATTGGCCTCCGTGATTCCCGGTTGCCACGAATTGAATCTCGTTGGCGAGAACGAATATGAGGCGGTGGTAACGCTCGGTGTTGGTCCGGTGAGCGGCCGCTTCAAGGCGCGAATCAAGCTTTCCGACATGGATCCGCCCAACTCACTCACGCTCTCGGGCGATGTTAACGGGCCACTCGGTTCGTCGCGGGGCTCTGGGCACGTGAGTCTGGTGCCAAGTGCCGCAGGAACCGAAGTGAGCTACGATTATGAGATCAAGATTAGCGGCAAGGTTGCGGCCATCGGCGGCCGCATGCTGGATAACGCAACGCGCATGGTCATCAATCAATTTTTCAAGCGGCTGACCGCTAAGTTCGGCGGCTTGGAGGAAAAGGCGGCGGTGACCGGCGGGGCCAAGCGTCCGTCCCTGTGGCAATGGCTGTTGCGATTGTTCGGAGCCGGCAAATGAAGCCGAAGCAGTTCGACTACGTAAGGGCCGAATCCCTCGACGAAGCACTCGTTTGCTTGGACGAGCACAGGGACGACGCGCGCATCCTGGCAGGCGGCCAGTCACTGGTCGCCATGCTCAACTTCCGCCTAATCGAAACCAAGGTGTTGATCGACATCAATCGGATCAGCGAACTCGACTACATCCGAGTTGATAACGTTGCCCTGGAGGTCGGCGCGGCCACCCGGCAGACGGACCTCATGGATTGGCCCGGACTTGCCGGAACGGTACCGCTGTTACACGCCGCGATGCCCCATCTCGGACACTTCCAGACTCGCAACCAAGGTACGGTTTGCGGTTCAATCGCTCATTCCGATCCGAGTTCCGAGTTGCCGCTGTGCCTGGCGACACTTGACGGCGAGGTGGTCCTGCGATCCCTCCAGGGCCAACGGACGGTCAAGGCGGCCGATTTCCAAGTCGATCTATTGACCACCGACAGGCAGTCCGACGAGATGATCACCGCCGTACGGTTTCCTCTCTGTGGCGAGGGGACCGGCTACGCCTTCGACGAGATGAACCGGCGAATGGGCGATTTCGCGATCGTGAGCCTGGCCGCCGTCGTCACGGACTCGTCGATCCGCCTGGGAGTCGGCGGGGTCGCGAGCAAGCCAACCGTCCGCGATTGGGCCGGGCTTGATGATGACCAGCTCGATGACGCCCTCAACGCATTCGCCTGGGACCTTGGCGGCAGCGACGACATCCACGCCACCGGTAGGTACCGGCGCGAACTGGTGAGACGAATTGGCCGGCGCACGATCAAGGAAGCAAGATCATGCCGCGGCTGAATCGCGAGGAACGACACCGGGTCGCGGTGACCCTCAATGGCAAGGAAGTCAGTGGACTCACCGAGCCCAGAATGCTGCTGTCCGATTTCCTGCGCCAGGTTCTGGCTACCAATTCGGTGCATGTCGGCTGCGAGCACGGCGTATGCGGCGCCTGCACCGTGCGGATCGACGGGCGGGCGGTGCGGTCTTGCTTGATGTTCGCGGTTCAGGTCGATGGCTGCCGCATCGATACGGCCGCCGGGTTGGCTGATGACAGCGGCCAACTCAACGCCTTGCAGACGGCGTTCAAAAAGCACCACGCGCTCCAGTGCGGCTATTGCACGCCCGGTATCCTTATGTCGGTGACGGATTTCCTCGAACGCAATCCAAACCCCACCGAGAAAGAAATCAAGGAGATGCTGAGCGGGCACATTTGCCGGTGCACCGGTTATGTCGGAATCATGCGGGCGGTGCTCGAGGTTGCGTCCGGGAGCAACGAGAATTCGGCCGATCAGAACGCATAATCCGAGAGCAACCGGTGTGGCTTTGTCATGTATGGACGCCCCCTGATTTGCAAGGGAAAAACTGATTTGAAACGGCGATAGAGCTTGCAGTCATGTATCCGGCCTTTCGGTGCGGCTCATCGACCGCTGGCCCTGATGGAATCCGTTGGATCGGCGCCCTGTGCCTACCAAAAATCAGATTCGGACATAGGCGTGGTGAAGCCCACCGAGTTTGGGCATCGGTGTGATCCTGCCGCGACGTTGGACGGGCCGCCGTAGCG